>Ga0075428_100008743_pt1 | contig 11232 bp, 10 predicted proteins | sample RhiMetdeltSRZDD2_FD_75291 | JGI IMG/M metagenome (GOLD analysis project Ga0075428, IMG submission 75291) | Populus rhizosphere microbial communities from Tennessee, USA - Rhizosphere MetaG P. deltoides SRZDD2 | ecosystem: Host-associated > Plants > Roots > Rhizosphere > Soil | place: USA... | reverse complement strand
TCAGCAGCGGGCTGGGCTGTAGTCCCGGCCACGTTCCGCCGGTAGGTGTTCGCACCGGCGGACCGCCCAGTGGACCAGAGCTTGTCACCGACTTGCGGTTTGGCAACCTGGGGCTGCAATTTCGCGGCGACTTCCTTGCCATTGGAATGCAGGATTCGCAATTGACCGATCATCTCGCTGTGCGTCGGTGTAATGCGAATCACGAAGACCGGACTGTTGGTGGGCAGGCTTGCGCCTTCGGCGAGCTGAATGAGCAGGATGTCGTCCTTGATCTCCAAGACCGATCCATAGGTCCGGGCAGCATCAGACGGCCGACTGGCGTCCGGGTCTTGGGATGGCTCTACGGGATCGTCTGCGGTCTTTGCGCTCGACGTTGACGCCGCTGCCGCATCCGTCGTGGCCGCAGGCTGCGCCGGCCTGACTTCCTGTGGTTTGGGGTCAGCGGGGGCTTGGGCCCAGCCGGGAAGCGCAGCGGCCGCAAAAATTGCGGTGACCAGCAGCCCGGCCAGCGAGATTCGTCCGCTGGTGCGATCGCAAAACAGCATGGCAAGTCTCCTGTGAAAGGCAGAACCGATTCCCGCCTGCAAGGGCGCGGCGGGAGAGAATGGCAAGCGATCCGGCGTCGATAGCGCCAGCAGCAGTTCCGCAAAGCCGCGGCGGTCGATTCCGGCGGTTTCCAGGGCGAGGGCATCGCAGGCCAGCTCGCGGGTCTCGTCCAGCCGCGACCGCAAGTACCACAAGAGCGGGTTGAACCACCACAGCGGCATGGCCGCCAGCTCCAGCCACGTGACCCAGTGGTCGCGCCGCGCCAAGTGAGCCAATTCGTGGGCTAACACGGCCTGGTAACAGGCGAGCTCGTGGGCCTTGGCCAAGGGCGCCGGCCAGATCAGCGTCGGCCATCCGAGGCACGAAACGAACGGGCTAGTCACGTCATCGGATACTCGCAGGCGGACGTGCGACAGCTGCAGCGCTTGAGCCGAGTCGTTGACCCATTGCTGCAAGGTCTTGGTCGGCTCCTGGCACCGCCGCAGGATGCGGGCCTGCTGCAGCAGTTGCCGCACGATCCAGGCGCCGACGGCGGCCGCCCCGGCCAGCCAGATTCCCACCAGGACCTGCGGCAGCAGGTTTGGCAGATCGACTGCGCGAGGCGTTGCCGCGAAAGTGATGGCGGCCGCCGGTTGGCCGGTGGACAGTGCAGCGGATGGCGAATCGACGAGGGGCGCTGCGAATTCAGTTGGTTCAATCAGTTGGCGAGGCTCGCTGGCCGCCGCTTCGTACGCCGCGGTCCCGATCGGCATCCCGGCGAAGGGGCTGCTCGCCGGAGGCATCTCGATCGACACCGGCCAACATACGAGCGGCGGCGTGAGGAGCTTGACCAGCAACAGCAGCCACAGCAAATGCTGGTTGGCCGGGCGGAATCGCCACAGCCTCGCCAATAGCAGCACGAGGGGCAGCAGCAGCGCTACCGTCAGCGTGTTTTGCACGAGCCAGCTGAGAATCTGGTGCATGTCAGGCTCCTGCGCCGCTGTGGCGCGCCATGACCCGTCCCGCTCATCCCTTTTTGCGCTTGGGCTGGCTTTGCAGCTCGTCGAGGAACCGCCGCAGCTCGGCCAGTTCCTCGGGTTTGAACCTCTGCCGCTGCGCAAAGGCCAGCATCAATGGCCCGGCCTGGCCGTCGTACAACTCGGCGGCCAGCTCGCGCACGCGCTGAACTACCAATTCCTCGCGGCTGACGATCGCCCGGAACACGAACGCAAAACCGCTGCGATCACTGGCGACGTAGCCCTTCTTCTCCAGCCGCTGGAGCAGCGTAATGACCGTCGAGCGCGTCCAACTCGGCGCGCCCGCCGCCAGTCGTTGCTGGAGCTCGCGGACCGTGCCCGGCCCGGCGTCCCACAATTCCCGCAAGACTTCCCGCTCGGCATCGGACACCGGCGGACGCGACTGGGACATCGACATTCTCCTGGCGAGTCACGTTTACAACGTGTCAACAAGCGAAGCTTATCTACATGCTGTAGATAATGCAAGAGGTGCCGCGATCGCACCGCAGGAATTTCTCGGCTCTGCCGGATCGAACGATCTTTTTTTCGTTTGAATCAAAATGAGCCAGAAGTCTGGTCCATTGAGTCAAACGAAAAAAAGATTTTCCAGAAAAGTCCCGGAAGGGGGGAGCTAGGAAAGACTGCGGATCACGCGGATGGCGCGCATGAGAGGGCGGCGGCTGCCCTATCCGCGTCATCCACGATATCCGCGGTGCAAAAGTCAGAATTGCGAGGCCGTCATGGGCACATATTGTGCGACTCATTTCCGGTAGGTACGCCAATGTACGGAGCCATATTTCGCCCGACCTTGTCCAGATGGTGGCCGTTGGCGGTCCGGCCGGGAGATCGCGTTCGGATTCTGTATGGGCCGATGGCCGGCACCAGGGGAACCGTCATCCGCCTGGGCGACCGGCATCGATGCGTGCTGAATATCGACGGCCAGGACGAGGACGTGCACGTCATCCTGCCGGCGGATGAGGTGCGCCGCAGCCGATCGTAACGGCTACGGGCGGCCGAGGCAGTAGAGGACTTCCTGTCGCTGGCCGTCGGACTTTTCGACGACCCGCTGATAGATCCGGCTGCCGCAGACGGCGGGGGAAGCATAGACCTCGTCGCCGAGCTTGTTTTCTTTGACGAGCTGGAACTTTGCCGGATCGGCTTTGTAGACGAAAGTCTGCCCCGACTCGTTGGTGGCCAGCAGGTTGTCGCCGACCAGGACCAGCGAGGCAGTGAATGTGCCGCCCAGCCGCTCTTTCCATTTCTCCCGGCCGGTGCGGGAGTCCCAGCACATGGCGACGCCGCCGTCCTGGGTCGCGTAGAGGTGTCCCTGGTGGACGATCATCGACGGCACATAGACCTGGGCCGTGTTCTCCCATTCCGAGCGGCCGCTGCCGTCGGCGGCGATCGCCTGAACGTGCTTCTTGGGATAGCCGCCGCTGACGAAGACCCGCTCGCCGTCGGTGACGAGCGTCGTGACGCATTCGGTCGTCGAGCCGGGCGTCTCCCACAGCTTCTTGCCGGTCAGCGGGTCGAAGCTGGCCACGACGTCGCAGCCGTGGATCACGAGCTGGTCGCGGCCGGCGGCCCGCAGGACCGTGGCCGAGGCATAGTTGGGCAATTGCGGGCGCTGCTCCTGCCAGGCGACCTGGCCGCTCGCGCGCGCGAGCGCCGCGACCACGCCGCCGCTCTTGCTGTCGGTGGCGATAAACACCAGCGGCCCGAACAGCGTGGGCGAGGAGCCGAAGCCCTGGTGCGTGGCGAAATCGGAGACGCGCGTTTGCCAGACTTGTTGGCCGGAAAGGTCGAGGGCCGTGGTATAGATCGCACCGCGATTGAGGAAGTTCACGATCAGCCGCTGGCCGTCGAATGCCGGCGTGGCCGAAGCCTGGGTGGTCTTTTTGTTGCCTTTGCGGTCGAGGCCGCCGGTATGTACGGCGGTCCGCCACCGTTCCGCGCCAGTCTGGCGGTCGAAGCAGAGGACCGACTGGACCTCGCGGTCCTCCTCGGCGGTCTGCAGGATGACCGAATTGCCTACCACGATCGGCGAGCCGTGCCCGCGGCCGGGAATGCTGGCCTTCCAGAGGACGTTTTCGGTGCTGCTCCAGGCCAGCGGCGGCGACTGGCCGGCCGCCGCGATGCCGCTAGCCTGCGGGCCGCGCCACTGCGGCCAATCGGCGTCGGCGGCGAGGGCCGCCGCGGCAAATGAAACCTCGAGCACGAAGGCCAGGCAGGTGAATCTCATCGGGAAGCTCGGCGCTGGCGTGTCCTTTTGGGCGCAGGTCGCGACAGATTGGCCATTACGACGTAGCCGGTCTCCACAACGATGAACATCAGCTTTCGCTTGGTTTCGTACGAGATCTCCAGCATGCGTTGTACGTGGGGTGCCTCCGCGATGACCGTCGCTCGTTTGCGCTTCGCATACTCCACGACGATCTCACACCGGTTCTGGGTCGCGGCGAATCCAAGGACCGCCACGTCCTGGTGTTTTCCGTCCCCGAGCGGAGCCGCCTTCTTGACCTTATATGGGACAGCGATCGCAATCACCTCCCGGTCCCGGATGGTGACGCGAACCGCCGGTTCCTGCTTGCGGTAGGCGAGCTCGGCCAGACTCTGCAGCCGGGGAGTCTTACAAACCGACGCGAGTTCTTCCGTGCCGATATTCAGGACGAATTCGTAATTGTCCGTGGAAGCCGATAATCGCGGCACGCTGCCTTCAAATTCCTCGTCAACCTTTCGCATCGCTGACCTCGTGGTGCGCGGTGGGCGGTGCCCACCAGGAATCGATGTCGCCGCCACAGCCGACCCTACCCCGCGACGCGCCAGCGGGTGTTGAAGAGCCAAATCATGACGACCAACAAGGCCACGTTGAGGCCGAGGCTGAAGGCGACGTAGGCCAAAAAGAGCGGCCAGTTGCCCAGGGCGGCCTTGGCCGCGGCGCTGGCGGTGTCGCCGGAGACGCCCATGTCGAGCGGGATCGCAAACGCGGCTGCAAACGGGCTGGTGAAGCCGAGATCTTCGATCACGCCGGCGGCGGCGTGCGTGGGAAAGAACGTCGCCGCGAAGTAGCTCACTGCCAAGGGAGCGCAGAACATGAGGATGATCGCCAGGTACGTCGTCATCAAGGCGTTGGAGGTCTTCTTGAAGAGCACCGAGCAGAACAGGGCCAGCATCGCCGTCGTCAGGCAGGTAATGAGCACGATCGACAGGTAGGCGACGACCGAGAGCAGGTTCGACCAGTAGAGCGAAACCATTACGCAGGCCAGCAGCACCGGCCAGACGAGGAACAGCGTCAGCACGCTCGAGACGCGGAGGCCCGCGATCAGCTTGCCCCACAGGATTTGCCACGGCGTGATGATGGTCGTCAGCAGGAGGTCGAGCGTCTCGCGCTCCCGCTCGCTGGTCACGCTGCCGGCCGAAAACACCGGGCCCACGAGCATGTTGAAGATCACGACGTAGCAGATGTAGTACGGGGCGTACTGCGGCCAGATGTAGAGGCAGACCGCCATGAACGGAATCGCCAGGAGCATGCTCACCTGGATCACCAGGCGGAGCATCAGCGTCCCCTGGCTGAAGATCTCGCTGCGGATTTCCTTGTCGTAGACCGGGTTGGCGTCGTCCTCCATCAGGTCGTCGCGCTTGGGCGGCGCGAAGAGCTTGTCGGGGAACTGGTCGCGCTGAATCACCAGGCCCACGGCCTGCTGGGCCTCCTGCTCCAGGTCCACGACTTCCTTGCCTTCGCTGCCGACGTCCGGCGGATGCAGGAGCAGGGCGCTGGTGTTGAAGAACAGGGCGATGCACACGGCCAGCGAGACCGCCGGCAGCACCGTCACGATCAGCATCAGCCGAAACAGGCCGTTGTCGGCCAGGTTCATCCACAGGATCACGCCGAGCAGCGCCAGCGGCAGGATCATCAGGTACGAGACGACGAGCGCCGCGCTGGTCCGCTGGAAATAGGCGCTGCAGGCCACGCTGATCATGCCGAACGTCAGGACCGAGAGCATCAGCCCCAGGTACGCCGCGCAGACTTCCGACCAGTGCACGCCCCCCAGCGGCAGGCAGAGCATCACGATCGGCAGCGAGGCGAAGATCAGCACGCTGAGGTGGGTCAGCGAGGCCACCAGCTTGCCCAGCACGATCGCCGCCGGCCGCAGCGGGCTGGCCAGCAGCATCTCGTACGTCTTGCGTTCCTTCTCGCCGGTGATCGAGCCGGCGGCGAAGCTCGGCGCCATCATCGAGGCGATGACATACTGGCCGATGAAGAACAGATCGACCAGCCGCCGCGTCTGCTGCGAGCTGGAGCTGCCCGTGGTCAGATCCAGCCGCGTCTCCGAAGGCCAGGCAAAATAGACGACCGCCGCCAAGAGCCCCTGATACAGCAAGAGCAGCACGAACGCCCGCACCATCCGCAGGTTCACGAGCAGCTCGCGCTGCATGACGGGGTTTTCGAGAACGTACATGCGGAGGGGCTAGGTGCTAGTGCTAGGGGCTAGGGTTAGGCAAGGGGCTTCCGAATCATGATAGGCTGCAGCGAAGCCGGACAGCAACGCGCCGCCGACCCTAGCCCTAGCCCCCAGCCCTAGCCCCATTCTTAAATCATGTTCATCTTGTGCCGCGCCCGCCGCCGGGCTTTCTGGCACTCCTCGCAGACGCCGGTGATGATCAGGCGGTGGCCGGAGACCTTGAAGTGGTGCTCGCGGCCCAGCTGCTCGCGGAGCTGCACGAGTTGTTCGTTTTCGAACTCGAACAATTGGTTGCAGTCGGTGCAGTGGAAATGGTCGTGCTGCGGATAGCCGTAGTCGTGCTCGTAAACGGCCCGGCCGTTGAGCACGAATTTCCGCAGCAATCCCGCATCGACGAACTCCCCCAGCGTGCGATAGACGGTCGGCCGGCTGACGTGGCCCGCCTGGCCGCTGCCGGGCAGCTGCTCCATCAGCTGGTCGGCGTCAAAATGCTCGTGGCGTGAAAACACGTGATCGACCAGCGCCAGCCGCTGCTGGGTGACGCGCATGCCGCGGCTCTGCAGAAACTCGACAAAACGCTCGCGGGGCGAAAGGGCCACGGGCACGTGGCCCAAGGGCTCGGGTTGGGTCATACGGCGCTGTTCCTTCGGCCGCCTGGGGACGGCTTATTGAGACTCCGCGGGACGCCAGGCCTGCCGGAATTGCAGGGAAAAGCACGAATCGGGCTTGGCGTCAGTATCAATAAGATTCTACCCTGGCAGCCCGCCAGAGCAAGCGGCCTTACCGCGGCGCGGCAGCCAGCGACTGCTTTCGCAGCGGCGGGGCTTCGCTCGCGGCGGCGTTCTCGCGGGGTTGCCGGGCCGGGATCAGCCGGCCGAGCCAGCCGATCGTCGCCCGGACCTGCTCCGGATAGACGAACGCCAGGTTGCCGATGATCATCACCAGGCCGAAGGTCTTCATGCCGAGGGCCAGTGCGATGCCGCCGTGCACGAAGACCGCGAGCAGCAGGCAGATCGGCCGCGTCAGCCTGGGCCAGACGAAGAAACAGTAGAACGTCTCCCAGAAGACGGTGACGTGGGTGAGCAGGGCCAAGAGCCAGGGATAGCGGACCAGCCAGACGAGGTCCAGCGATTGATACTCCAGGTTGGCCAGGGCCATCCACATGGCCGTGCCGTCCCACCACGATTCGCCGCGGGCCTTGCCAATGCCGCCGAACAGGTAGATCACGCACATGTGCAGCTGCAAGAGGCGGACCGCAATGTTGGTGTCGATGCGCGGCCCCGCGTCCGCTGCTGCTCCGCGCCGCAGGGCCAGCCAGCGATCGAGCGAGTAGGCGTCGCCCGCCGCGCCCACCATCAGGTACATCGCGATGAAGGCGTTGATCTGGTCGAGGCCGAACCAGGCGCCCGTCGCGCGGTGGCAATAGGAAAGCGTGATCGCGCAGGCCAGGATCGACGTCACCCGCGTGAAGAGGCCGGCGGTGAGCATGGCAAAGACGGCCAGCGCCGCCACGTGCGCCATCCACAGCAGGGCCGGGGACTGGATGTAAAACAGGTGGCTCCAGGCGTAGCTGCGTCCGTCGGGTCCTTGCGTCATCAGGCGGATGTTCTCGACCGTGAGCCAGGGGTGCGGTCCGAAGAACGCCTCCAGGTCGAACGACCAGATCAGGTGCGTGTAGAGCAGCATCGCCCCGCCGCAGATGCGGATCAGCGCCAGCGTGTGGGGCCGCTGGGGGGTGAACCAGAACCGGTCCCAGCCGCGGGCGGCGGCCAGGGTCCAATCGCGCGAGGCACCGAGGAGTTTCATGGTGCGTCCCCCAGGCGCGGCGGCTCGGGCTGCACGACGTACGACCGCGAATCGTCGAGCCGGCGGCCAGTCAGCCGCACCTCAACCGGCGAAGGCAGCACGTGCTCGATACGGGTCAGCGTCACGCGTGATCCGCCGTGCAGGGCCTGGAGATGCTGGGCGTAGGAATCGCGCATGGCCTCGAACTGCCTCCGCGTCATCCGCCAGCTCGCCCGCTCCCGCTCGTCGGCCTGCCGGTTGGCCTGATACAGCACCTTCTCTTCCGCCGTCGCGGTCAGCGCCGGGGGTGTGGGTTCCGCCGGCGGCGTGAGTGGATAGCGGAGGCGGTTGTTGAGCGATTCGGTCAGCATGAAGTGCCGGTGATAGCGCAATCGCGGGCGCTCGGTCTGCAGATCGGGAAAGCGGCCGGTCAGCGGCGGGCGGCCGTCGGCGAACTCGACCTTGTAATCGATCAGGTGCGAGGGGCCGGGATTCGGCGCGAAGAAGAAATAGCCGTGATCCAGGTACATCGCGGCGATGTAAGGCCGCAGCACGCCGTAGATGGCGTTCACCAGTGGCGAGGAATAGTCCGCAGCGAAAGCCAGCGGCGCGATGAACACCGCCGACAGGTGAAAGACCAAGACGGCGCTGACGACCAGCTTGATCCAAAGCTTCGGCGCCGAATCCGTGGCCGATCGTTGCGGCAGGGGCTCCTGTTCCCCCGCGGCCTGGCGTTTGGACATATCGCCATTCATCGGCCGCGCGGGAGCCCAGTGGCAAGGCATTCCGCCAGCGCCGGTGCGACCGTCAAGGCAGTTTCTAACGGCCCTAGCGGCTTTAGCCGGCAAACGAAAAAGCCCGCGGAGCGAACTCCGCGGGCTTCTGTTTACTTCAGACAGGGTGAACTACTGGCTCGAGGCCACCTTGTCGCCGCCGAAGTCGAAGCGAATCTCGCGCGTCTCGCCGGCTTTCAGCGAGATGGTCTCTTCCTTCGTTTCCACCTTGCCGCCGCGATCCAGCTCGACGCGGACGGTATAGCCGTCCCACGACTTGCCGGTCGTCAGGCCGGTCGTGCGGAAGATGCGGGTCTCGCCGGTCGCCTTGGTGGCGTTGCCAGCCAGGTAGACCTTCGCGTCCGCGGGCACGTGAATCGTCAGCGAAGTCTGGGACGAGTCCGTCGCCGGGAAGTCAAAGGCCAGCGCGGCGGTCTCGCCCGCCCGGACGTTGACGCTCTTCACCAGCTCGACCGGCTTGCCGTCGCGAACGACTTCCGCCCGCACTTCATAGGCGTAGTTGAAGCCGTTCTTCAGGTTCCGCGACACGTACTGCCGCAGGCCGCCCGTGCTCGACGTCGGCTGGCCGTTGACAAAGATCCTGGCATCTTCTGGCACGCTCACGGCCAACAGGCCGTCGCTATACGAAGCCGGCGTGCCGGCTGGAGGAACCGCTGCCGGAGGCACCGTGGCCGGAGGCAGCGTGCCGCCCGCAGGCGGAGCGACTGGAAGCGTCGAGGGATCGACGACGGGCGCCGGCGAGTAGTAGTAGCTGCCGCCGCTCGAGCCGCCGCTGGAACCCCAGCCGCCGGACGAGCCGCCCGACGAACCCCAGCCGCCGGAGCTGCCGCCCCAGCCGCCGCTCGATCCGCCCCAACCGCCGTGATGGCGGTGATGACCGTAGCCGCCGCCCCAGCTACCGCCGCTGGAGCCGCCAGAGCTTCCGCCCCAGCCGCCGCTGGAACCGCCCCAGCTACCGCCGCTGGAGCCGCCGCTGGAACCGTGCCAGCGATGATGGAATGCGTTGGCCTGACTGGTCCAGGCCAAGAGGGCCAGCGACACAATCGCGCCAGCCGCGACCTTGCCAAACAGTTTGTTCATGTGAGGGAATCTCCCGGGATGTAGAGACAAAAGGGTGGAATCGCGAGCTGGGAGGGGTTCTCCGACTCCCAGGAACATAGGCAACCGTAGCATGCAATTCAAGCAGCTTGGGGAGGATTTCCCAGGCAGGATATATGGGTTATTCAGGCTGACTGTAACGGTTAGCGGGACTGTGTCGCGCCGCTCAAATCGGCGCAAATCCTTGTGAGATAGCGTCTTGCGCCAGTTTCAAGCGCTCGGACGCGGAATGCCGTTAGGGCGACGCATGCAGCGCCCCCGATCATTACGAATGAGCGAGCTGGCTAATTGATGCCAGCACGCCGCTCTCGGCCCACGAACTGGATTCTTGTCGGCGGGTAAGACTGGCCGTGGATGAACGCGGATAACGCGGATCGGACAAAGCTATTTCCGATCGTGTTATCCGCGCCCATCCGCGGCTACATTTTTCCTGAACCGGGATTCTGCAGTTTGAATGGGCACCCTACAGTCTTCGTCTTCCTCCCTCACGGCGTGAGGGAGCTATTCCAGCCCTGGCAGCTGATCGAGGCTGCGAACGTTCTTTTCGCGCCGGTATTGCGTCAGCCCGTCGGTGCCCTTGGACTCTGCCCACTGGATGAGAGCGTCCCGCTCGCCGGCGTAGTCGAAGCGCGGAACCGAGTAGCCGCACGAGTCGCCAATCCGAATTAACCGGGCGCGGATGATCGCCCGCGCACCTGGGTAGTCGGGAAAGAGCGGCTGCAGCCTCTCGAAGTCGGGTTGGCCGCTCGTAATCACCTCGCCCCTTCCGTGCAGCCGGACGATCTTGGGAGGTCCCGCGAGGGCACAGAACGTGAATACGATGCGGCCATTCTCGCGGAGGTGGGCGACGGTTTCGATGCCGCTGCCGGTCAGGTCCAGGTAAGCGACCGTTCGCGGATCCAGGATGCGAAACGTATCCAGGCCCTTCGGCGAGCAGTTCAGCAGCCCCTCGGCGGCCAGCGGCGCCGTCGCCACGAAGAACATCCGCTGCTGCCCCAGCCAACCCGCCAGTTCCGGTGTGATTTCGTCGTACAACTTGCCCACGGATCCCTCCCTTGTCGCCAGCGCCCGCCCCGACCCCTTCATTTCGCCCGCTCCAGGTTGAGCTCCAGCAGCCGGGCCAAAAGGTCGTCGTCGGTCATTGTGCGCGGCCAGCCGTAGGCGGCGAAGACGGCTGCGTCGAGTTTCTGGTGGGCCAGGTCGAGCCAGGCGGGCCGCTGGTTGTAGAGATTCGTGAGCGTTCGTTTCTTTGGCGCAGGCCGCGTCCTTGGGCACCAGCCGCGGCCATTCGCTGGCCGTAGTGGTTGCAAGCGAGACGGCAGGGGTCAGGAGTCAAGACTCAGGAGACAGGCGAAAGCAGACGAGGCGGGAGCCTCGGGATATTGCGTTTCCAGGGAGGACCCTGGGAACGAGTGCGATGAGGCTCGAGGCGGTGCGATCCGAGGCGGACCGTGGAAGCGTGCCTGGTCAAGGAAATAAATCCGGGAAGAATTTTGCACGCAAGGGAATAAATGTTCCTTTGTGCGCATCGAATACGTAGAGGGCGGGCGCCGC
>Ga0075428_100008742_pt1 | contig 11232 bp, 10 predicted proteins | sample RhiMetdeltSRZDD2_FD_75291 | JGI IMG/M metagenome (GOLD analysis project Ga0075428, IMG submission 75291) | Populus rhizosphere microbial communities from Tennessee, USA - Rhizosphere MetaG P. deltoides SRZDD2 | ecosystem: Host-associated > Plants > Roots > Rhizosphere > Soil | place: USA... | reverse complement strand
GCTGGCTCCCAGCAGTCCCAGCTCCTCGGTGATGGCGGCGAAGATGAAGTCCGTCTCGACCACCGGGATCCGTTGCGGCGTCCCCAGGTTGAGGCCCCGGCCGACGACGCCACCATCGGCCATGGCGAACAGGCCCTGGAGCAGCTGGAACCCCTTGTGGTCGGGGTCGGCCCACGGGTTGAGCCAGATGTCCACCCGCTCCTGGACGTGACTGAACTGGCTGACCGAGAACCAGGCGCCGACGACGAACAGCAGGGTCCCGACCACGAGGTAGGACGCCCGCTCGGTGGCCACCCACAGCAGCACGATGAACAGGGTGAAGAACAGCAGCGACGAGCCCAGGTCGCGCTGGCTGATCATGATCACCAGCGATGCCGCCCACGCGATCAGCACCGGGCCCAGGTGCTTGGGATCGGGCATCGAGAAGGGCCCGACGGCCCGATTGACCGCCAGGAGCTCGCGGTTGTCGACCAGGTAGCCGGCGAAGAACACCGCCAGGGCCAGCTTCGCGAACTCACCCGGCTGGAAGTTCACCGGGCCCAGCGACACCCAGATCCGGCTGCCGTTGATGGTGCGGCCGAGACCGGGGACCAGCGGCAGCATCAGTAGACCCAGGCCGACGAGGCCCGCCGTGTACCTGTAGCGCTCCAGCATGCGGGACTGTTGGAGCACGACCAGGGTGGTCACGAAAGCCGCCATCCCCAGGATGCTCCAGGTCGCCTGCAGTCCCGCCAGGCCGGCCGGACTCCGGTCGGCTTCGTCCAGCCGGACGATGAAGACATAGCCCAACCCGTTGAGCAGGCTGGCGATCGGCAGCAGCATGCCGTCGGCCTCGGGCGCGAAGCGCCGGACCGCCACGTGGCCCACCAACTGCAGACCGATGATCACGGCCAGGAAGGGACCGATGTTCGACGGGATCTGGCTGTCCTCGGCCAGGCTGGCCAGCATGTAGGCCCCGACGATGACCAGGGTCGCCAGGAACAGCAGTCCCAGCTCTGTGTTGCGCCGCACCGACCGCATGGCTCTTCGGTCCCGTTCCGTTCTCGCTCCGGCCCCGGGCTCCCTACGGAGCCGCAGCCCGGGTGGTCGTGGTCGTCGGCCGGGTCGTCGTGGTGGTGGTCGTGGCCTGCTGGTCGGCCTCTTCCCGCGCCTGGAACACCCGTTCCTCGAGCCGCCTCACGTACTCCTCCGCCTCCTCCAGCGACGCGACCTGCTTACCAGCCACCAGCGCGTCCACGGTGTCGGCGGGAACCTCGTCCCGCTGCAGCCGGGTCGTCTCCTGGAGGGTGGGATCGATCCAGAGCACGCCGCCGGGCGGACCCTTGAAGATGGCGACGTCGTCCCCATCGAAGCCCACGTAGTAGGTGGAGTTCGCGTACCACTGGATGGTCGCGAACGCGCCTCCGAACACCGCCAGCACGAGGAGCAGGAACAGCACCACTCGCCAGGTGACCCGCCGGGAGTGGCCCACCTTGTGGCGAGGGCCGTCGCCCAGGTCGTCGTCCTCGTCCGAATCGCGCCGGTATCGCCGGCGGTCGCCGTCGTCATCCGCGTCGATGTAGGCCCCGCCGCTGAACGGCGCAAGGTCGTCGGTGGCCGGCGAGGAGGCGGTGGTGGGCCCCGTCGAGTCGCCGGCGCCCGTGCCCAGGGCGGACGAGGCCGACTCGGCCTGACCGCCGTCGGACACCACGTCGACCACGACCACGGTCACGTTGTCGCGCCCGCCGTTGCCCACAGCCAGCTGCACCAGCTCCTCCACGGCGTCGTCGGGCTCGGGGACCCCGCGGAGGATGGCGGCGATCCGGTCCTCGGGGACCTCGTTGAACAACCCGTCCGAGCAGAGCAGGTACCGGTCGCCGTGATGCGGAGTGATGGTGACGATGTCGACCGGGATCTCGTCGTAGACGCCGAGGACCCGGGTCAGGATGTTGCGCTGGGGGTGGGTGGCGGCCTCCTCGGGCGAGAGGCTGCCCTCGCGCACCATGTCGGCGACCAGGCTGTGGTCCTCGGTCAGCTGCTCCAGCTCGCCGCCGGTCAGGCGGTAGGCCCGGGAGTCGCCCACGTTCGCGACCGCCAGCACCTCCTCGTTGTCCTCGTCGACCAGGGCCAGGGCAACGACGGTGGTGCCCATGCCGCTCAGGTCGGGGTCGTTGCTGCCCGCGTTGTGGACAGCCGTGTTGGCGGCGTCGATGGCGTCGAGCAACCCGACCACCGTCGGCTGGGTGAAGTCGTTGGTCATGGCTTCGCAGGCCAGCTCGGAGGCGATCTCGCCGCCGCGGTGGCCACCCATGCCGTCGGCGACCACCCAGAGCCCGGACCGGGCGAGGTAGTGGTCCTCGTTGTTGGACCGCACCCGTCCAACGTCGGTGGCCCCCGCCCACCGCAGGGCCGTCGAGTTGGCCATGGCCGTCACACCAACTCCAGCACGGTGTTCCCGATCTGCACGCGATCCCGTCGATTCATCACCATCGGGCCGGCCACCCGGCGCCGATTGAGGTAGGTGCCATTCGTCGAACCTAGATCCTCGACATACCACTGGCCGTCACGGTGGAAGACGCGGGCATGAACCTGGCTTGCGTATGAATCCTCGAGCGGCACTTGGCATGCCGCGGCTCGACCCAACGTCACCTCGTCGACAAGAGGGTAGGCACGGCCCCGCAGTCCGGGTGGTTCGCGCACCACGAGCTGGGGCCGACCCGCCCGAGCGTTTCGCCGCGCGGCCCGGCGCGCAGCACGGGGCTTCACCGGCCTCTGCTTCGCGCTGCTGGCTCCGGCCTGCGCCTCGGCCGGACGCGGGTTGATCTCGGTCCAGACCGCTCGCAACACCCGCAGGAAGAACAGGTAGAGGAGGATCAGGAGGAAGATCTTCAGCAGGTTCAGGAGCTGATCGGACACCGGCGTAGCAGATTAGTGGTGATCGGCTGACGTCTAGCCCAGGTCACACCGGGTGTCGCCACCGTGCCTCTCCGGGCTGACGGCGAGCGTCCCACGGGCTGGGGGCGAGAGCTCAGCTGGCCTCGAAGATCATCGGCGTGTTGCCGAAGGTGATCTCGTCGCCGTCACGCAGGATGTGCTGGTCGATGCGCGTGCCGTTGACCTTGGTGCCGTTGGTGGAGCCCAGATCGATGAGTAGGAAGGACTCGCCGTGCGGGCGGATCTCGGCGTGGCTGCGGCTGACGTTGGGGTCGGCCAGGACGATGTTGCACTCGGGCCGCCGGCCGATGCTGATGACATGCTCGGAGAGGGAGAAGCGGTTGCCGGTCGGCAGCACCAGGCTGCCGGCCCCCGATCCGCCCGGGCCCTCGCGGAAGCGCCCCTCGATCTCGAAGCGGCCGATGCCGAGCCGCTCGTCCATGGTCAGCTCGACGTCGACGGGCCCCATGAAGCCGTAGCGCTCGTCGCGGGCGTGCTCGCGGACGGCGTCGCACAGCTCACGGCGCAGCGCGTCCTGGGCCTCGGCGAACTCGGTGTGGTCGGTGGGCGAGAGGTAGATGGTGAAGTGGTTGGGCACCACGGGTGTGCCGCGCACGCCGACCGACAGCCGGTTGTCCATCTCGCGAGCGAGCCCACGGGCGAGCTCGACCGGCCGGATGCTGGAACGGAAGGCCCGAGCGAACGCCCCCTCGACCATGCGCTCCAGGCGCCGCTCGAAACCGCGGATCACCATGGCTCGACAGACTACCGGCGGGGTCGGATCAGGAGGTCGCATCGAGGGTGTTGCTGTCGCCGGCATCGTCGGCGGCGTTGGAGTCGTCGCCGGAATCGTTGGCCGCGCCTTCCGGTGGATCGACGCCGCGAACTGTGGCGACGCCGATGGCCCGGCCGGCGGTCGTGTCGGCGCTGGGGCCGGCGCTGATCCGCTCGAGGTCGGCGACATGGGCCAGATGCCGGGTGACGCGGGCCCGGACGATGTCGCCCTGCTGAGCCGGCACCGGCTGGCGCAGGCGCCAGGCCCGGATCTCGTCCGAGCCCCCGTCGTCCACCGCCACCCGCCAGCTGCGGTGCTCGTCGTCACCGCGGACCCGCAGGCGCACGATGCGACCCTCGATGGTGCGGCGCCCGCCGACCAGGTCGACCGCGCCCAGCACGAACATCACCGCCGCCCGGAGCACGATCGTGGCCGCCACGATGGCGAGGGTCAGGGTCACCACCTGGGCTACGAGCTCGATCAGGTCGATCAGGCGGGTGTCACTCGTGCCGTTGCCGCGGTCGGGACAGAGGTCCCGCGCGGCGTTGCCGACCGCGTCCGGGAGGCCCGGCAGGCGGCTGAGGAGGAAGCCCGCCACCAGGAGCTGGAGCAGCCCGAGGGCCGCGACGCGCAGCGGAGCGCGGCCGTAGCCGGGCGGGATCCGGGTCGGATAGCGGACCCGTACCCGCCGCCATCGCCCGCCGACCGAGCTCCAGGCCTCGGTGTCGCTCTCGGCGCCGAGGGGGAGCGCCCGGACGGCACCGTGCGCCACGCCCAGGCTCGCGCCGTAGGCCAGGTGCCGATCCCACATGGCCACCCCGGCCGGGGGATGGTCGCCGAAGATGGGGTCGTCGCCCAGCAGCTCGCGCAGGCCCAGCCAGCGGGCCGAGGCCTGCCGCCCGGCCGGGGTGTCCCGTTCGCGGTCGGTGGCGGCGACGAGGGCCGTGAGACCGCCGAGGGTGAAGATGCCGAGGAAGAAGGCGGCCGTCACCGGGTTGTCGTCCTTGTCGCTCCGTGTCTCGGTCGTCCGGTCCACCTCGTCCCACGTCGCCGACACCGCGAGCCCGACGCTGACCGCCACGACGGCCGCGGCGATGCCGAAGGCCGCCTTCGTCGCATGGGACCAGCGGGGCCGCGAGAGGCCTCGCCGGCGGGCGTCGTCCCGAACGGCGCGCTCGAAGCGGCGCCACCAGCCCTTGGCTCCTTCGTCGGGTCCGGTCGTGAGGGCCTCGGCGGGCACCACCCCGTCGTGAGCCCGAGCCGCCAGCCGATGGACGTGGTCCAGCACCATCCGCTCGTAGGTGGTCAGGTCGCCGGCCTCGGAGCCTTGGATGCTCCCGGTGCTCGCGGTGCTCCGGGTGTTCCGGGTGCGGACCAGGGTCTGGTCGCCGACCTGCTCGATCGCGAGGTACCGGCGAGCGGCGAGGTCGAGGAGCGTGGCAGGCAGGGCGTCGCGGCCGAGGCGCCAGTCGCGGGTCAAGAGGCTGACGATGGCCGGCGGCTCCGGGCCGCCCAGATCGAGGGAGGCCGGCCCGGGCTCGACGCGGCGGGGGTTGGTCGCCGCGGCGAGCACGCCGAACAGGAGCAGCCACAGGGCCCCGACCGCGGCCGCGGCGAACCACAGCTCGCCGCCGAGGCCCCGCCAACGGTCGATCAGGTTCTCCCGCTCGATGGCCAGGGCGACGGTGCTGCCCTGGCTCCAGATCCAGCCCGAGGCCCAGCTCACCGCCGTGATGCCGCCCGATCCGCTCATCCTCGCCCGCCCTTGTCGATCCCGCCGCGCCCGCCGCCTCCGCCGCGACCGACGCCCTCTCACCGTACCGACCACCGGCGGCCTCGGTCGGTCGTGGCACCCCGCGTGGCGCGATATCGTTTCTTCCCTTGTCACTCGGGCGAGTGGCGGAATTGGCAGACGCGCTGGCTTCAGGTGCCAGTGGCCGCAAGGTCGTGGGGGTTCAAGTCCCCCCTCGCCCACCAGGGAAATTGGGTCCCAACGGGCAAGAACTCACGAAACAGGTGGGCGAGCGTTGTCCCACCCGACACGGCGGCACCCACGTTTCACGGGTGCCCATGCCTGCCCTTCGACAGCCCCCTCGCCTGGCTGGCGGCGGCGCCCGAGTCGCCGAGCTTGCGGAGGCTCTCGTGAGCGCCGCCACGGAGCTGGCCGGCGCCAGCCCGCAGCCTGTGTTTCGGCCGACCGGCACGCCTGTCCGGTCGGGCCGGCTCAACCTCGGACGGGTCCGGCATTGGATGCCGCTGGACGGCCCCGTGATGGTCGTCGTCGGCTTCGTCGTGGCCGGATGGCTGGGCGCACCAGATGCTCGCGGCGTGTTAGGTCGCCTTGAGAGCGACGAGGCGTTCGACGATGCCCCAGCGGAAGCGATCGCGTTCGGTGATGTCGAAGCCGAGCTGTTCGACGGTGTCGGCGGGGCGGCGGGTCATCCGGTCGCCGTCGATCCGCACGGAGATGGCCTCGATGCCTCTTTGCAGCCAATAGATCGGCTTGCTGGTGCTGCGGATGTGGTCGACCAGGATGAGCCGTCCGCCGGGTCGAAGCACGCGCTGCATCTCGGTCAAGGCCTGGTGGGGATCGGGGATGTTGCACAGGGAGAAGGTGCAGACGACCGTGTCGAAGGACTCGTCGGCGAACGGCAGGTGGTGGGCGTCGCCTTCCTGGAGGTCGACATCGCGGCCGAGACTCCCGGCACGCTTGCGGGCGATGTCGAGCATCGCCGGGCTGAGGTCGACGCCGGTCAGCTTCACGTCGGAGGCGTAGAGGGGGATGTTCAGGCCGGTACCGATGGCGACCTCGAGCACGTCGCCGGTGGCGTGCTGGCCGGCCCAGGCCCGGTTGTCTTCACCGAAGAGGTGGCGTTCCCACCAGCCGATCTGGCGGTCGTAGCGGGTGGCTTGCTTGTCCCACGCTCGCCGTCGCTGGGTGTTCTGCTTGCTCTGGTCGGTCGTCGAAAGTGTCATCGTGCGCCTCCGGCTCTCGTGTCCGACCGTAGGCCTCGTCCGCAGGTCGATGGTTGTGTCATGCGGCACTCGGCGTCCGCCGCCTGAACCGGCGCGCTAGACCGGGCAGGATCATCATCGAGACCATCGCGGCCGGGCAGGCCAGGGTGAACAGCAGGGGCAGGAACTGGGTCATCGATCGCTCCTCTTGTCGTGTCTGATGCTCGCAATGTGAGCACTGCTCTCTTCATGGTGAGCGCGTGCGGCGATCTTGTCAAGATCAGTGCTCACTTTGTTTGCAGTGCTCTCGTTCATGTGGCAAACTCACCCCATGAGCACGCCTGCTCCGGTCGATGCCAAGCCGCTGTCACGCCGCGATCGACAGCGTCGAGAGACGGTGGCCGAGATCAAGGCCCTGGCCCGCCAACAGTTGGCCGAGGCGGGACCCGGCGCGTTGTCGCTACGGGCCATCGCGCGGGAGATGGGCATGGCGTCATCGGCGCTCTACCGCTACTTCGCCAGCTACGACCAGCTCATCGGGGCATTGTGCGTCGATGCTTACGACTCGGTCGCCGACGCCCTCACCGAAGCCCGCGACACCCAGCCTGCCGACGACCCGGCCCGCCAGTGGTGGGCCATCGGCCACGCCTACCGGCGCTGGGCGCTCGACCACCCGGCCGACTTCGCGCTCATCTTCGGCACCCCTATCCCCGGATTTGAGGCACCCCCCGAGCTGACCAGCCCTGCCGCCGGCCGCTTCGCCGGGGTGCCCGCGATCGTCTACGCCGCCGCGGTCGAGGCCGGGGTCGCCGACCCGGATCGCACCCAGGTACCGGCAACGATCGAGTCCGGCGAGCAGTTGCCCGACCTCCTGGGCGATCCTTCGGCCAGCTACCCCGCCCGCTACGTGGGGATCCTGCTCAACGCCTGGGCCTCACTGCGCGGCTACCTCATGGGCGAAGTCTTCGGCAGCCTCCGCCAACTCATCGCCGACACCGACCAGCTCTACCGGACCCACCTTCGTACCGTCATGCACGGCATGGGATTCGACCCACATCGCATCGACACCGCCTCCAGCCGCTGACGGCGGACTACCGGTTGTGGTCGGGTGCAGCGAGATACCGCTGTAGGCAATCCGTCGAGCAGAACGACCTCTCCCAGCCGTCGTCGTTGAGGCGGGCGACCACGTCGCCGTCGGTCAATTCCATGCCGCAGACAGGGTCGACAACCCGGTCGGCTGTCCTGGTCGTCTCGGAGCGGACCTCGAAGACCTGGATGTCGTCTCTCACGCCCTTGAGTCGCCGGGCGGCAAGTGGCCGCATCTCGACGCCGTCGAGCTCGGCAGCTGCGGCGCGAAGGTCCGCCGTGACAAGCAGCTGGTGGGGTAGGGCTTCGGCAGCGATGCGAGCCGCCAGGTTGACCGTCGCGCCGACGTAGTCGCCGGACCGGTAGAGCGCCGGCCCCCAATGCGCCCCGATCCGGGTGCCGAGGAAGCGCGGTTCGCTGCTGGCCACCGTGTCTATGTCCAGGCCGCAGCGCACCGCGTCGGCGGCGGTGCTGAAGACGAGCATGAAGGCGTCGCCGATCTGCTTGACCAGAGTGCCGTCGTAGCGGGCGACGCAAGCGCGCACGAGGTCGGAGAACCGGTCGAGCACTGCGGCCGCCGTGGCGTCGCCCATCGTCTCGGTCAGCGCCGTGAAGCTGGCGAGATCGACGAAGACGACGGCCACGGTGAGCTGGGCTTCGTGCTCGCTGGGTGGGAGGGTGCCAGTGGCGTCGGCGAGGTGGAGCAGCGCATCGGCGCGGAAGGCCTTGGCCATGCCCTGGCGGTGGAAGTAGAGGATGGTCGGCTCGACGAGCGCTTGAAGCCGCTCGCTGGCTTCGTCGCTGGCTGTCCGGAGCTTGTCGCCGGTGAGGCCACCAGCTCGGAGGCGTTCATGGACGTAGAAGTGGAACAGGCGAACCTCGGCTTCGGCGACCCGGCCGAGTGCGTCGGCGTAGACCTTGACCATCTCGACCAGCTCGTGCTCCGACAGGCCCGCCCCCAGCGCCAGCCCTAGCCCTAGCCCTTCGAGCATCCTTGCGTCCTCGTCGGTGAGCAGATCACCGTCCACGGCCAGGCCAGCCGCGTCGCGGATCCGCTGCAGGAACGCAACGTCGAGCCCCGACCGCTCCGCCACTGCGGCCACCGGCACCGACGGCCAGCCTGTCATCCTGGACAGCTCGCCGGCCCAGTAGGTGAGGAAGCGCTCGTCCCGCTCGGCTCGGCTGATCTGGTCGAGGTCGAAGCCTCGGCGCATCAGGAAGCCGACCAGGCGAACCCGTTCGACGTCAAGCGGTCCAAAGCGGGGGGGATGCCCGCCGGTTTCGAGCAGGCCAGCGTCGATGCACACCTGGACGAGCGCCAGCGAAGCGTTGGTGCGTACCCGCAGATCCTCGAGGGAGAGCTCGGGTTCCATCCCACCTCCCCGCGGCCGGACGTTGTCGATCTGCACCAAAGCGTAGATGTGGTCTCCGGACACCCCGCCGAGCCGATCTACAGGACGCGCTCGAAGCGTGCTAGCCGGCTCGCGCGCGGGAAGTCTCATCGATGCCACGACATCGACCTATGAGGCCAGAAGCCGATGATGGACATCTCGGGACTCGCCCTCGTCGCCATGGTGCTGATCATGGTCATCATGTGCGGCGGAATGATCCTCGGCGCCGGATGGGGCATCTTGCGGAGCCGCAAACGTCACTGACGCTCCGAGGTCCGGCTGCTCCGAGGAGGCAATCAGGCGACATGTTGATCGTGGCTCAACCATGCCCTGAGCTTGTGAATGGCGCGTTGGCGGGCCTTGCGAGCCGCGTCGTGGCTCATCCCCTGGGCCCACCACGCTTAGCCAAGCCTCGACAGGAGAGTCCGCCGGCCCGAACCAGCCCGACCTCTCCTTCATCGAGCCGGGGATCGCGATGACCCTGAGTTGGTCGGAGGGATTCATGCGACGGCGGCGGCCTGTCCAGCCAACGCGGCCTCGGCGGACTGCCGGTGCCACTGGAGCGTTCGCAACGCTGTCCCGGTCTCGTCGGCGATCTGGCGCAAAGGCGTACCGCTGATCCTGGAGGAGGCGATCAGCTGAGCGTCGTCGCGGGTGATGATCCCCGCCTCGACGGCATCGACCAGGGCCTCGACGAGCTCCTCCGCAGGGTGACGCTTGTCGGTATCCGCTGGCTCGAAGCCCGGCACGAAGCCCATGGGCAGCACCAGCTGCCGGCCGCGTAATGAGCGACGAAGCTCGACGCTTGCGTCCATCAAGATGTTCGCGGCAACGCGACCGGGTCGACGAGCGAGGGGATAGCGCTGGATCTTCTCCCACACGGCGGCCACCGCAGCTGCGGCTCGCTCGTCATCGTCGCCGAGGGCCCACCATCGGCGGGCGAGGCGCCGCACGCCCGGCAGTAGCAATTGCAGCAGTACGCGGGCGGCCAAGCCGTCGCCAGCCACCGCCCGGCGCACCAGTGCGACCATGACCTTGTTCGCCGCAGCCCCGGGATGCCTTGAGCACATACACCTCGCGCTCGGACAGGTCGGCCACGCCGGCCAAAGCACAGAGGTTTCCCAGCGAGGCGATCGCCCGGCGATCAGCGCATAGCCGCCTCCAGTCGCGACCCAACTCGTCGAACATCGACGACATCTCCAACCACCTCCTCACCGGCGCCCGACGCCGGCAAGGCGGAAGCTGGAACAGGGGAGTCACCCCATTGCTCCTCTCTCTCGCAGAACGGCCGGAACCGGCACGGCGACCGGCTGCGAGCCGCTTCAGGGCTCACTCCTCGCCGCCCCTTCCCGTGGGCTGCGCCCCAGAGCCGTGTACGCCGGGGAGTCCCCGGCCACGCTGCAGTCAGGCATTGAGGAGTCCCCCGGACGTCCTGAGTGCGTCTCGATCAGCGGTGTTGTCCTAGGGCTGACGGGCCGATGCAATCGGTCGACCCCGCCACGGAGCCTGGAAGCGGGGGGTCCCCGTAGCCGCAGCCTGGCTGCTGGCACGACTGAGGACCTGAGGATGAAGGGCGGAGCCGGGATGGCAAGAGCCGCCGCGAGGCCGGTATCGAGCTTGGACCTTCTCCATCAGCAGGCTCTAGGCGGGGAACCCGCGTAACGCCAGATCGCGCCGTGGCAGAAGTTGCCGCTAGGGCGCGGATCTAGGAGCGAGTGAGTCCACGACCAGCTCTGAGATGGCGACGTCGTCGAGGTCGGCGGGCGCGTGGACCGCGTGGAGGAGCCACCGTGCGAGCAGTTCGGGGTCGCGGTCGCTGCGGATCTCCTTGCGTTGGGCGAGCCCGGTCATGAGGGTGGTGAGCAGGGTGATGACCTCGTGTTGGATCGCGTCCTTGAAGGCGCCTTCGGCGCCGGCGAGCGTGTGGGCGAGGTTGTCGACGAGGCTGGCGTCCTTGCGGTGGGGGTGTTGGCGGCGCTGGGCGCACACGAAGGTGGCGACGTCGTCGAGGGTCACGTTGTCGGCTTCGGCCAGGCCTTGGAGTTGCTCGCGGTGTTGGGCGAAGTCGCGTTCGTGCCAGGCGACGAGGATGGCTTCGACGTCGGGGAAGTA
>Ga0075428_100008741_pt1 | contig 11233 bp, 5 predicted proteins | sample RhiMetdeltSRZDD2_FD_75291 | JGI IMG/M metagenome (GOLD analysis project Ga0075428, IMG submission 75291) | Populus rhizosphere microbial communities from Tennessee, USA - Rhizosphere MetaG P. deltoides SRZDD2 | ecosystem: Host-associated > Plants > Roots > Rhizosphere > Soil | place: USA... | reverse complement strand
CGACTCGAGCTGTACGTGCGCCACGAGCGCACCGAGTCGTTCGCGCGCCCGCCGCAGCGCGGCAGCGAGCTTCGCGAACTCGTCCGCTTCGCGGCGCTCGTCGAACGCGAGGCGGAGGTCGCCATCGCCCATTGCTTCCATATCGATGGCGAACGCGGCGAGCGGTCGCGTCACCGCGCGCGACGTGGTGATGCCGAAGACGATCGCGACAGCGACGCCGGCGATACCCAACAACAGAAGGAGCAGCTCATCGCGATGAAGGTGCGTGGTGAGGGACGTCGCGATGTCGACCCGCCGAGCCGCCGACCCGGCGCGGAACTGCTCGAGGGTCTGGTCCATTCGCTCGACGTCGTCGAACGCCGCCCTGACGAGTGGTGCCGCGTCGGCCGGCTGGCCGATGCGTCGGTAAGCCTGCGCGATCGAGATGCGTACCTCGACCGCGCTCTGGAGGTTACCCACCTCCTCGAGCCGCGCGCGCTGATCGGCCGTCAGCGTCTTCACCTTCGCGGCGTCGGTTCGGGCGGCGTCGGCGCGCGCCATCATCGCCTCCCATCGGTCGTGGTCCGCCGACGTACCGCTCTCGAGATACTGCATGCCGGCGGCGATCTCACGGAGCGCTGCCGTGATCACGCGCTGCGATCCATCGAACTCCTGCTCGACCGACGCGAGCGCGTCGGCATTTTCCGCGTTGCCCTCCTGCAGGTCGCTCACCGCGACGGCGGCTATCGTCGCGACGAGAACCACGGTGACGCCGAAGCCGAAGGTGAGGCGGCCGCGGATGGTTCGCATGGCCCGCGGGCGAAGCCGGTCGATGACCTGCGCCAGGACCGCATGAAGCTGCGACGTCGGGACTTTCATTTGCCGACCGTCGCGATCACGACGGGTTTGTCGACGACATCGTGCTGCTGGTCGAACGCGATGCGACCGGTAACGCCGTTCGCGGCCTCGCGCGAGGTGCCGATGGACGCGAGGTAGTCGCGCACTTTCACGCGCGTCGCGCGGCCCTCGAGGGCGGCGCGACCGATCAGCATGGTCGCGTCGTACGCGAGAGCCGAACGCTGCTCCGGCATCACGCCATACTTCCGCACGAACGCGGAGACGAACGCCTTCGCCGTGGGCGTCTCCACGTGCGACGCTTGGAAGAAGGCGACGTAGCGAACACCGGCGAACTCCCGGGGCTGAGCCTCGAGCTCCGATACGGCGTCGCCGCCCAGGACGGGCGTATCGGCGTCGATCGCGCGCAAAGAACGGACGAAGCCGGCGAGATCGGCCGGAGAACCCGGGAAGAGCACGATCTGCGGGTTCGTCAGCCTGATGATGCCGGCGTACGCCCGCCACTCGTTCATGTCGGCGAGGTGCGGGTTCTTCTCGAGGACGACGCCCCCGCCCGCAGTGAATGCTTCAGTGAACGCGGCGCTCCAGCCACGCCCGTAGGAGTCGTTGCGGTACATGATCGACGCGCGCCTGAACCCTAACGAGTCGAGCACATAGCGCGCCGCGGCTCGACTCGAGGCCGCGTCGCTCGGGCAGACTCGGAAGAGCCACGGGCTCAACCCGGTGAGCGAGATGCTGGTGGACGTGGGAGACACGGCGGCGAGCGCGCGCTGTCCGCCACCGTCTTCGTCGGAATAGATCGGCGCGGCCTCTCGACTGCTTCGACTGTCGGCAGGACCCACCACGGCCAGCACTCGTGGGTCATCGCGAAATGCAGCCGCGATCTCCACGGCGCCGCTCGCGTTGGATGGCGGTTTCACGAGCTCGAACCGGCGTCCGCTGCCCTCGGCGTTCAAATCGTCGATGGCCAGTTCGGCTCCCCGCAGCACGGTCTGCATGTTCGGTCGCTTGAGATCAGCCGCGATGCCGATGCGAATAGTGCCGCCGTCGCCCACGCCGCGGTTGCATCCGGACAGTACGACCGCGCCGATCCCAATGGCCTGGATCGCGGCGCGGATTGACCGTGTGCTTGGGATGGCAAGGGACCGTGTGTGCGATCGCATGACGCCGGATGTGGATGGCATTCCGAGGACGAAGTGCCCGAACCGCTGGAAACGTGAGGACTCTCACATGAATGGATCGCAGAGCAGTCACTGCGCCGGGTTTGTCGAACCTTCCATCGTTCGCGGCATGCGCCACCGGCGTAGCGATGCGAACTGCCGGCGGTCTTGAGGCTCTCTCTTAACGGAGGAACGAATGGTCAGATCCGACCGTTTTGCCGTGATTGCATTCTCGGCCGCGACGCTGTTCGGGGTCGCGGCGTGCAGCGATTCGACTGGCGCCGGGACCGGGACCGTCAACGTGCGGCTCACGAACGCGTCGGTGGCGGCCCCGATGACTGCTGGCGTGGTTACTACCGATGCGGGGTTGCCGCTTCCCGCCGGTTACGTGAAGAGCGTGGATATCTTCGTCGTGCGCATCGATGCCAGGGCCAAGGAGCCGACCGACGCCGAAGCCGCCGAGGCGACGGAGGAATCCGAATCGATCAGGGAAGGCTGGGTTACGGTTGCCGAGCCTAACACGACGTTCGACCTGATGACACTCGCCGATGGGACGAACACACTTCTTGGCGACGCGCAGGTTGCCGCCGGCATGTACAACGGGTTTCGGCTGATCATCGATCCGGCGAAGTCGAGCGTGACGCTCAACGACGATACGAACACCGTGATTGGCGGCGAGTCGATCATCGGCCTCAAGTTCCCGAGCGCTGACAAGACGGGAATCAAGATCAAGCTCCTGGGCGGCGGCCTGAATGTCACGCAGGGGGAGACGAGCACGCTCGTCGTGAGCTTCGACGTGACCAACAGCTTCGTCGTGCGTGCCGATTCGATCGAGCAGAATGGGTTGCTGTTCAAGCCGGTGATCAGGGGGGAACGACAGTAAGGAACGGGAATCGGGAACCGGGAACGGGGAACCGTGCCTCGATAGAGAGGCACGGTTCCCCGTTCCCGGTTCGCGGTTCCCGCTAGTTGGGCCGGTGGCATTGTACTCTTCGGAGTGCGTCCACCCCCGCTCCCGCCATCGCTCACACCCCCGCCCCCGCTACCGATCGACGCCGTTCTCGGTGACCTCGCCGCGACGTTACGTCGCGGAACGAGCGCCGTGCTTCAGGCGCCGCCCGGCGCCGGCAAGACCACCGGCGTGCCGATCGCCCTGCTCGACGCGCCGTGGCTCGGGGGCCAGAAGATCATCATGCTCGAGCCCAGGCGCCTGGCGACTCGCGCGGCCGCGCGACGCATGTCACAGCTGCTTGGACAAGACGTCGGCGGCACTGTCGGATTCCGGGTGCGAGGCGAAACGCGCGTCAGCCGCGCGACACGCATCGAAGTCGTGACCGAGGGGATCCTCACGCGCATGCTGCAGTCGGACCCGTCGCTCGAGGGAGTCGGGCTCGTGATCTTCGACGAGTTCCACGAGCGCAGCCTCGACGCCGACCTCGCGCTGGCGCTCACGCTCGAGACGCGTGACGTGCTACGACCCGACCTGCGTGTGCTGGTCATGTCCGCGACGCTCGACGGCGCGAGCGTGGCGCGCCTGCTCGGGGATGCGCCGGTCATCGCGAGCGAGGGGCGGGCGCATCCTGTCGAGACGCGCTACGTGGAGCGCCGGAGTGAGGTGCGAGTGGAAGACGCGGCGGTCTCCGTCGTCAGGCGTGCGCTCTCGGCCGACGAGGGCGACGTTCTCGTCTTTCTGCCTGGCGCCGGCGAGATTCGCCGCGCGTCGGATCTCCTAACGGCCGAAGACCGTCCGCCGCGAACGCACATCCGTCCGCTTCACGGGACGCTATCGCCGGACGAGCAGGACGATGCGATCCTCCCGAGCGCGCCCGGACACCGAAAGGTCGTACTTGCGACGTCGATTGCCGAGACGAGCCTGACGATCGAAGGCGTGCGCGTGGTGATCGACGGTGGGCTTTCGCGGGTGCCACGCTTCTCGCCGCGAACGGGGATGACGAGCCTCGAGACCGTGCGCGTGTCGCGTGCGTCGGCCGACCAGCGTCGCGGCCGTGCCGGACGCATCGCGCCGGGCGTCTGCTATCGATTGTGGGGCGAACATGAACAGCACCACCTCGTCGCCCAGTCGTCGCCCGAGATCCTGGAGGCGGACCTCGCCCCGCTCGCGCTCGAGCTCGCGGCGTTCGGCATCGAGAACCCTGCCGCGCTGCGCTGGCTCGACGAACCGCCGTCCGCTGCCTACGCGCAGGCACGCGAGCTCCTGGCAGAGCTCGGGGCGTTGGGACCGGCGAGCGGGTCGGCTGCAGCTGGCCGCATCACACCGCGCGGGCGCCGGATGGCGGGGCTGCCGCTTCACCCCCGCCTGGCCCACATGGTGGTCGAGGCAGAAACGTTAGGTGCGCTGCCGGTCGCGTGCGATCTGGCCGCTCTGCTGAGCGAGCGCGACCCGATCCGGGGAGGTCCCGCGAGTCTGCCGGACGCGGATATCGAGTCACGTCTCGCACTGCTTCGGGGGCGACGTCATGCGCTTCCGACGAGCCAGACGGCCAGCGCCGACGCACTGCGCCGAATCCGGGCCGAGTCGACCCGCCTGCTCGCCGCATTAGGGAGTGCTCGAGCGCTGGAGAACGACACGGCCGCTGCGGATGACACATCGGTCGCGGGGTTGCTGCTCGCGTTCGCGTACCCCGATCGGATCGGGCAGCTTCGCGCCCCGCGGTCGGGGCGATTCCTGCTGCGGAACGGGAACGGTGCGGCGCTGGCAGGCCCGCAGTCACTCTCCGACGCGTCGTACATCGTCGCCGCGGAGCTGGACGGCCGGCGTCCCGAGAGCCGAATCTTTCTCGCGGCGCGTGTCGAGCTCGCGGAGCTCGAGGGTCATTTTGCGGAACAGATCACGCTCGACCAGGAGATCACCTGGGACCCGCGCGAGGGCGCGGTCGTTGCGCGCGAGCAGGAACGTCTCGGCGCGCTCGTGCTGGCCGAGCGCCCGTTGCGCAAGCCGGATCCCGAGGTGGTGAAAGCCGTGCTGCTCGACGGAATTCGACAGGTGGGCGTGGACGCGCTGCCATGGAGCGATGGCGCCCGGTCATTGCGGCAGCGTCTCGGCTTTCTGCGGCGGCTGGACGCGTCCTGGCCGGAGGTCTCCGATGACGCGCTGAGCGAGACGTTAGGCGAGTGGCTCGGACCGTATCTTGGCAGCGCGCGCTCGCTGAGCGACGTGACGCGCGTCGACCTCGCAGGTGCGCTGCTCGCGATGCTCTCGTGGGACAAGCGCGCGACACTCGAGGAGCTGGCGCCGACGCACGTCGTCGTGCCGAGTGGGAGTCGCATCCCGATCGACTACGGCGACGCGTCGGCTCCGGTGCTCGCGGTCCGGCTGCAGGAGATGTTCGGGCTGGCAGACACGCCGCGCATCGCGCGCGGGGCGGTGCCACTGACGGTACACCTGCTCTCGCCCGCGCAGCGGCCGGTGCAGGTGACACGGGATCTCGCGGGGTTCTGGCGCACGTCGTACTTCGATGTGCGGAAGGAGATGCGGGGGCGGTACCCGAAGCACTACTGGCCGGACGATCCGATGCAGGCCGAACCGACGAGACGGGCAAAGCCAAGATGAGCCGGTTGTCATGCCGCTTGTGGGAAAACTGCAAAAGCCACCGTGCTTGGTCCCACGGGCGTTGTCGTCCGCCGCACGCCGCCGTACCGTCGCAGCGTCGCTCTCCGGGACGCAGCATGAAGCGCAGGTCCTTTCTCCAGATCGGCACGACGGCCGCGGGCGGTCTGCTCGTGGGCGTCGTCCTGCCTCACGGCGCACGCGCGGCAACCCGGGCGCATTCTGTAAACCGGTCCGCATCACCGGCGAAGATCGGTGCGTACATCGAGATCGACACCGACGGCGTCGCCACGATCGCGGCGAAGAACCCGGAGATCGGCACGGGCACGAAGACAGCGCTCCCCATGATCGTGGCGGAGGAGCTGGACATCCCGTGGCGCCAGGTTCGGGTCGCGCAGGCGCCACTCGATCGGCGATTCGGCGCCCAGTTCACCGGCGGCAGTACCGGCGTGAGCGCCAACTGGACGGCCCTCCGACGGGCCGGCGCCGCTGCTCGTTATGCACTCGTGCACGCCGCGGCCGCCCGCTGGGGCGTGGACGCGTCCGGGTGTCATACGGATCAGGGTGTCGTCATCCATGCCGCAACGGGGCGCCGGCTCACGTACGGGGAGCTCGCCGGTGAGGCAGGGTCCATCGAGGTCCCCGAGCAGGTCCCGCTCAAACGGGCGGAGGACTTTCGCACGATCGGCACGCGGGTGCCTAACGTCGACACCGTGTCCATCGCGCGCGGCACGCAGCGGTATGGCATCGATGTCGTCCGACCCGGGATGGTCATCGCGGCGATCGCCCACGCGCCGTTCGGCTCGCGTGTCGCCTCCGTGAACGACGCCAGAGCGCGCTCGGTGCCCGGCGTCCGCGACGTCCTGCGCATCGCGCCGCGGGACAATCCCATCGAGCTCCGTGAAGGCGTTGCGGTCATCGCCGACAACACGTGGGCGGCGTTCGAGGGGAGCCGCGCCCTGGAAGTCACGTGGACCGATGACGCCAATGCCACCGCGAGCTCGGCAACGCTCCAGACCGCGTTTCGCGCGGGGCTCGACCGCCCCGGTGTCCGGATTCGCGATGACGGCGACGTGGACGCCGCTCTCGGGTCGGCCGCGAAGACGCTCGACGTGGTGTACGAGGTACCGTTCATCGCCCACGCGCCGATGGAACCCGTCAACTACACGGCCGACTGTCGCGGCGATCGCGTCGAGCTCTGGGGACCGACGCAGGACCCGGGCGACGCACGGGACCTCGTCTCGAAGGTCGTTGGCGTCCCGGCATCGAATGTCACGGTGCACATGGAACGGTGTGGCGGCGGGTTCGGCCGGCGGCTCATGGTGGACTATGCGGCCGAAGCGGCCTACCTGTCGAAAGCGGTCGGCGCGCCGGTCAAGGTCGTGCGGACTCGTGAGGAAGACCTCCAGCACGACTATTATCGCCCGGCAGGGATGCACCGGATTCGCGCCGGTCTGGATCGCAGCGGGACGCCGGTCGCCTGGGCACATCATCTCGCGAATACGTCGCGTTATGCGTTCGCGGGGCAGTCGGATCCGGTAAAGTCCGAGCTCTATCCCGACGATTTCCCGGCGCAGTGCCTGCCGAACGTTCGACTGGAGTACACGTTGGTGGCGTCGGCGATTCCAACGGGTGCCTGGCGGGCCACGCTGCACTCGGCGAACGCGTTCGTCGTGCAGGGAGCCGTCGACGAGCTCGCCCACCTGGCCGGTCGCGACCCGCTCGCGTTCCGGCTCGCGATGCTTGGCTCACCTCGACGGCTGCGCTACGCGGACCACGGCGGCCCGGTGTTCGACACGGGGCGGTTGGCGGGCGTGCTGCGCCTGGCGGCCGATCGCGCGGGGTGGGGGAAGCCGCTGCCCCGGGGCCGCGGCCGCGGGATCGCGGCCCATTTCACTTTCGGCAGCTACGTGGCCCATGTGGCGGAGGTATCGGTGGACGCCGCCGGGCGCCCGCGCGTGCACCGCATAGTCGCGGCAGTCGATTGCGGGCGAGTAGTGAACCCGAGTGGTGCGGAAGCGCAAGTGCAGGGTGGCGTGATCGATGGCCTCGGTGCCGCGCTCTTCGGACGGATCACGGTGGAGGGCGGGCGCGTCCGGCAGACCAACTTCAGCGACTACCGACTGCTGCGCATGCGCGACACGCCGTTGATCGAGGTCCACTTCGTGCGCAGCGCCGAGCCTCCGTCGGGGCTTGGCGAGCCGCCTGTCTCGCCGGTCGCTCCTGCGGTGGTGAATGCGATCTTCAGTCTCACGGGTAACCGGATCCGGCGTCTTCCGCTGACACCGGCGGTGGGCTGACGCGGATCGCAATTGCCCTCAGAGTCAGGTCGGGGTGATAGCAACCGGGCCCTGCGAACGGGTTCCGGTTGCTTATTCGGCACGTATCCCGCATCACTGTGCGGAAATCCGTTTCGTGCCCGATGTCCGCCTCCGACGTAGACTTTCCTTCCGATCTTCGCTCGCTGGAGAGCGAATACGACCTCATCCGCGAGCTTGGCCAGGGCGGAATGGCCGCGGTCTATCTCGCGCGCCATCGACCGACCGGCCGACTCGTCGCCATCAAGGCCGTCCGCGCTCGATATCTCGATGATCCCGACGCGATCAAGCGATTCGCCCGGGAAGCACGGACCGTCGCGGGGCTCGACCATCCGAACATCGTTCGAACCGAAGCCATCCGTCAGATCGACGATCGCGCCGTCGCCATCATCATGGAGCACGTTTCGGGCGGCACGGTGCGCGACCGGCTGCGCGAGTTCGGGTCGTTAGGTGCCGAGGACGCGGAGTGGATTCTGCGCGACGTGGCGAACGCGCTCGGGTACGCGCACCGGCAGGGCATCGTCCACCGGGACGTCAAGCCGGAGAACATCTTCCTCGACCCGACGCGGCGCCGAGCGCTGCTCTCCGACTTCGGGATTGCGCGAAGCATCGACACCGAGTCCGGCATCACGCTGCTCGGCGCAGCCCTCGGGACGCCGCAGTACATGTCTCCCGAGCAGATCGACGGTGAGAAGGTCGACGGTCGCAGCGACATCTACAGTCTCGGCGTTCTCGGGTGGGAGCTCTTGACCGGGCGCCGGCCGTGGGCCGGCGAGAGCCTGTACGGCGTCATCTACAAGCAGAAGCACGAAGACCTGGCGCGCATCACGTCGCTCCGCCCGCGCGTCCCCGCGAACCTGCTGTTCGCGATCGAAGGGGCGCTCATCAAGAACAGGGAGCGCCGGTGGCAGACGGTCGACGAGTTCCTCGACCAGCTGACGTACAATCCTCCGCCGCTGCTTTCGCAGACGTATCCACCCGGGTCCACGAAGGGCGAGTACGCGCCAACCGTACAGTTTCGCTCTTCCGTGCTGCCGCAGGAGGTGGCCGACGGGGCGGAACAGGCGGCCGACGTCATCGATACGAAGCTGCGCCATGAGGCGGCGACGTTGTTCGCGCCCGACCCCGCACTGGCCGTGCAGGCGCGCGAAGCCGTGGAGCGTGGCGCGTCCCTGACGCCGGTGAGGGAAAGCGACGCGATGGTCGCTCCGGCGTTTGCGGGCGGCGAGTACGCCCTGCCCGAGTTCGACCCTAACGCGGGGCCCCCGTACGACCCGATCGCGCGCCGCCGACTCGTCGCCCAGATCGTGGGCCTGACGGTTCCGCTCGGCGTCGCCGCGGCCTCGCTGTTCGTGTTGCTGGGTGGCAACACGAGCGCGTCCACGCGTCGCACGTCCATGGAGGTGAGCTCGAGCGCGCCTATCGTTGCCGCGGACTCGGCGCTGACTCCGAAATTGGTGCCGGCTGCTCCCGTGCGGGCGCCCGCCGTGCCCGACTCCGCCGAGGGTGTGGCGGTGCCGGGCGGCGTCAAGACGGGCGACAGCGCCATCGCGCACAGGAGCGTGGCTACCGCGCGTCCAACGCTCGAGTCCGAGCGGCCCGCGGGGCGCGCGTCGGGGCGCTCTCGCCGCCGCGCCAGTGCGGCCGGCGCCGTATCTCCCGAGGCTCGCGACGGACGACAGTCGACCGCCGCCGAAAGCGTGCGAGTTACGGCAGGTCGTTCAGCGGGCGACTCGAACCAGGCGACCGAGAGCCGAGCGGCCGGCAATGGCGGTGCAAGCGGCTCGATGGCCACCTTCGACGACCCCTTCAGGATTCCCGCGTCCGTGCCGGCGGGGCCGAAGTCGTTAGGCAAGGGAGCGGTGCCGACGCCGCGGTGCCGCCTCGAGTCGACGGGGGATCAGCAGGCGTGCCTCGAGGCGTACATCAGTCTGGGGGACGCACCGCTCGACCGCGCGTTTGGCACCCTTGTCGACGAGTTGCGGCGCGTGTCCAACACCCCGCCCGGCGTCCCCGATCCGGCAACGGTCCAGCGCCTCCGCGTCGAGCAGCGCGCGTGGATCGCGATCCGGGAAAATGAATGTCCGCGCAGCGCGCCGGCGGACGCGGGGCCATTTTGGGCCCCGCTGCAGGCGAGCTGCTTCAACGAGATGGCGGCCGCGCGCACCGACGAGCTGCGTGACGCGATCAAGCGGCTCCGGCGTCGCTAGAGCCTAACGGTCGGCTCGAACCGGGGCGGTTGGCGCACCTTCGTCGCCTGCTCGAACGCGTAGGCCAGGCCGATGAGCGTTCCGTCGCTCCATTGCCCGCCGATGAACGAGATGCCAACCGGCAGGCCGTGAATGAATCCGGCCGGGACGGTGATGCTCGGATAGCCTGACACGGCCGCGGCGCTCGAGCTTCCGCCCGTGAAGTGATCGCCGTTGAGCAGGTCGATGGGCCACGCCGGCCCTCCCGTCGGCGCGACGATCGCCGTCAGCCGGTGCTTCGTGAGCGTCGCGTCGATCCCCTCCGCACGCGACATGTGGAGGCACTTGGCACGCGCGGCCTTGTATGCGGGGCTCGTGAGCGGGCCCTTCTTCTGCGCCATGATGAACTGCTCCTGGCCGAAGTAGGGCATCTCGCGATCCCTGTTCTGGTCGTTGAACGCGATGAGGTCGGCGAGCGTCCTGTACGGCGCCGAAGCACCTAACGCGGCGAGGTAGGCGTTCAGGCCGGTCTTGAACTCGAAGTTCAGCACCTCGCCTTCCGCATCGCCGTACTTGCCCTCGGTGGCGATGTTCGCCGGGTCCACGATCGTCGCGCCGGCCGACTTCATGGCCGCCAGCGCCTCGTCCATGACGCGATCCACGGCCCGGTTGAATCCGAAGGTGTTCCGCGCTACTCCGATGCGTGACCCTTTGAGCGCGGCCGGGTTCAGCACGTTCGCGTACGACGTGACCGCTTTGCCCCGGGCGTCGGCCGTTGCCGGATCGCGCGAATCGACGCCGCTCAGCACGGCGAGCAGGGTGGCGGCGTCGGTTACCGTCCGAGCCATCGGGCCGGCCGTGTCCTGACTGTGCGCGATCGGAATGATCCCCGAGCGACTCACAAGGCCCAGCGTCGGCTTGATGCCCACGAGCCCGTTCGCAGACGACGGACATACGATCGACCCGTCGGTCTCCGTCCCGACGCCGACCGTCGCGAGATTCGCCGAGATGGACGCGCCGGTGCCCGAGCTGGAGCCGCAAGGGTTTCGGTCGAGGACGTAGGGGTTCTTCGTCTGGCCTCCGCGACCACTCCATCCGCTCGTCGAGTGTGTCGACCGGAAGTTCGCCCACTCGCTCAGGTTCGTCTTGCCGAGGATGACGGCA
>Ga0075428_100008739_pt1 | contig 11234 bp, 5 predicted proteins | sample RhiMetdeltSRZDD2_FD_75291 | JGI IMG/M metagenome (GOLD analysis project Ga0075428, IMG submission 75291) | Populus rhizosphere microbial communities from Tennessee, USA - Rhizosphere MetaG P. deltoides SRZDD2 | ecosystem: Host-associated > Plants > Roots > Rhizosphere > Soil | place: USA... | reverse complement strand
GAATCGTTCCGCCGCCACCTCGAGGAGGTCGAGCCCGAGTGCGAGACGTTCGGCACCGCCGGTTTCTTCAACGTGGCGATGTATCACGAAGGGGTGACGGACGCCCATCCGCGGCCGCTCTGCCCTGTGGCAATCCGTCCGGAGCACTACGTCGCCGAAATCGAAGCCGGCGGGGATCGTCTAATGCAGCGCACGCGGCGCCTACACCGGCGCGCCGCCGGCTTCCTCGGATACAACGTGCATCTGGGAAGCCGGCTGCCGCTGCGCGGCGCCGTGCTGATGACGGCGTTCGGCTGGCTGGCCCTCGTGCCGCTCGTCCTGCGCGTGGTCCTGCCGTGGCTCTCGTCACGGTGGCGGCGCATTCAACAGACACCGTTCAGCGCCAGCCCAAACCGGCTGCAGCTGGATCGCAACGACGACGCGCCGCCCATCGGACGGTATACCGGCTTCACCGTACGGGAGATGGCGGATATCGTCGGTCGAGTCATTGACGATGTCGGCCTTCGCGATCGTCTGTCGCCGCTCGTGCTCGTCATCGGACACGGATCGATCAGCCTCAATAACCCGCACGAATCTGCGCACGACTGTGGAGCGTGCGGCGGCGGCCGGGGCGGGCCCAACGCCCGCGCATTCGCGCAGATGGCCAACGATCCGCGGGTGCGGCAGCTGCTTGTCGCCGAGGGGCTCTCGATCGACGCGACGACGTGGTTCGTGGGCGGCCAGCGCAACACCTGCAACAACGAGGTAACCTTCTTCGACGACGATCTCGTTCCCGAAACCTCCCGGCCGCTGTTCGAGCGGGCGGTGAACGCGATCGAGGCGACACGGCGTCGCGAAGCGCACGAACGATGCCGCCGTTTCGACGGCGTCCCGCGCTGGTATCCGGCGGCGGCGGCGCTGGCCCACGTGCAGGGGCGCGCCGACGATCTGGCGCAGCCGCGTCCCGAGTACGGGCATGCGACGAACGCGTTCTGCGTCATCGGGCGACGGACGCGAACACGAGGATTGTTCCTCGACCGGCGGGCGTTCCTCGTCTCGTACGACCCGTCGCGTGACGACGACGGCGCGATCCTCGCGCGCATCATCGCTGCGGTCGTCCCCGTCGTCGCCGGGATCAACCTCGAGTACTACTTCAGCTACGTCGATCCGACCGGATACGGCTGCGGCACGAAGCTGCCGCACAACGTGACGTCGCTGCTTGGCGTCATGGATGGTGCGCAGAGCGATCTGCGGACCGGTCTTCCCTGGCAGATGGTCGAGATCCACGAGCCCACTCGGCTCGCGATCGTGGTGGAGGGCACTCGCGATCGCCTCCGGCGTGTCGTGGAGGGCAATCCAGCCATCGAACGGCTCGTGCGACACCGCTGGATCTGGCTCGCCTGCCTCGACGCGGAGTCCAGCACGTTGTGGGAGATGCGTGCCACCGGCCTCGTGGCGCACGCGCCCGAACATGCCCTTGCGGTGGTCGCGGGCGACTCGGCGGCGTGGTACCAGGGCAAGCGAGGGTTCCTGCCCCCCGTGGCGATCCTGCGAGAACCGAGGGTCCCGACGTACGAACGCGGAGCTCAGGCATGACCCTAGACATGCCGAGCATTCCTCTCACGCTGCTGGTGCTGGTCGGCGTCGGATCGCCGGCACTCCTGCTCGCGCTGCTTGGGGTAGCGTCTCTGGTAAACCGCCCTCTCCCCGAGCGCTGGACGGGACCTCTCGCCGGAAGCTTGATGGCGATCGCGTGCGCCGCGCTGGGGATGGCATTCGTCGTGTACGGAATGACGGAGACGGGCCCCCAACTCCTGTCGTACGGCGCCTGGTCGGCATCGCACGAGGGCGGCATGGCGATCGAATTCCTGGTCGATCGACTCTCGCTGGCGTTCGCGGCGCTCTCGACCGCCATCGCGGGCGTCGTGTCGGCGTTTTCGAATCGGTACCTGCACCGGGAGGCAGGGTACAACCGCTATTTCGTGCTATTCGCGGTTTTCGTCACGGGAATGCTCCTGGTGGCGCTGGCCGGGAACGTGGCCGTGCTCTTTATCGGGTGGGAGCTCGTCGGTCTCAGCTCGGCGCTGCTCGTTGCGTTCTTTCAGGAGCGGCCAGCGTCGGTCTCGAATGCGTTTCGTGTGGTGTCAGTCTACCGCATCAGCGACGCAGCCATGCTGTCCGCTGCCGTCCTGCTGCGGCACGTCGCCGGCACCGACAGCCTGTCCCTCCTGTTTGGCGGGGCGGCTCCGACCGTCGGGCTGAGCGCCACGAACGCGACGATCATCGCCATCCTCCTCGTCGTGGCTGTCGCCGGCAAGAGCGCGTTGCTGCCCTTTTCGAGCTGGCTGCCACGCGCGATGGAGGGCCCCACACCCTCGAGCGCCGTTTACTACGGCTCGCTTTCGATTCACGCTGGCTGCTTTCTGCTGCTGCGTGCCGCGCCGCTGCTCGAACAGGCATCCGCGGCCCGGCTCCTCGCCGGCGGTCTCGGCGCGGCCACAGCGCTGTTTGCGGGTATGACGGCGCGTGTCCAGAGCGACATGAAGTCGTCGCTGGCCTATGCCTCGCTCACGCAGGTGGGAATCATCGTCACCGAAATTGCGGTTGGCTGGTACACGCTCGCGTTCATCCACCTCGCCGGACACGCGTGCTTTCGCCTCCTACAATTCCTGAGTGCACCGAACGTCCTCCACGATCTCCACGGACTCGAGGACGCCATCGGCGATCACGCCTCAGACCGCGGTCACCTCAGAGTCGTGCGCTCGGATCGCGCACGCCGGCAACTGTTCCTGATCGCGCTCGAACGCGGATTCCTCGACAGGATTCTCGACCGTGTCGTGGTCGAGCCGTTTACGGGACTGGCAGGTCTGCTCACACGTGTTGACCAGTGGCTGTGCGACGCCGTGCTGCCGACCCGACTGCCCGCCCCCGTCGACGGAGGCAATCAGGATGAGTGACGCACGGCTGTGGCTTGCCGGCCTCGTTGCCCTCCCGGCGCTGGTGATCGGTGCCTCCTGTTTCCGCGTTGATGTCGAACGGCTGCGACGACTGGCGGTCGCCTCAGGCGTCGCGATGGTACTTGCCGCGCTTGTCGTTGCGCTTTCTCCGCCGTTGCGCGACTTTTCGATCCGCACCTCTGCACTCACGTGGATTCCCGGCGGAGAAGATCTCATTCGCATCGACACGCTCTCGAGCGTCCTCCTGCCGTTCGCGGCAGCACTGTGGCTGCTCACTGTGGCAGTCACGCCGCGCGCGGCCCTCGATCGGAGTGGATTACGGCGAACCGCCCTCGCGACGCTACTGACGCTGACGTCTTTTCTCACCGAAAGCGGGGTTGTCCTCTTGCTGTTGTCGGTGGCCTCCGTATGGACGTTCCTGTCTGCACTCGCGGATCCGGCGCATCGGTATCAACGCCGGGTCGTGGCTGTTTATCTGGGCGCATCGACACTGCTGTTTGCCGTCGGCGTCGCACTGCTTGTCAGCCCTGGAGTGCAGAACACCGGGATTGAAACGGTCGCGATGTGGCTGATTGTCGTCGCCGCTCTCGTGCGGAAAGGGATTGTCCCGTTTCACGCGTGGGTGCCGGAGGTGTTCGATCACGGGCGACTGGGACCGGCCATTCTGTTCAACGCACCGCAAGTGGGCGCGTACATGACCGTGGTGCTGATCGTGCCAAGGGCTTCGCCCGAGATGCTGCGGACCATCGCCCTCCTGGCGCTTGGCACCGCCGTGTACGGTGCAGGCCTTGCGCTGGTGCAGCGCAGCGCGCGGCGGGCCTGCGGTTACCTGTTCATGAGTCAGTCGGCGCTGGTGATGGCTGGTCTCGATTGCACGAGCGTGACCGCGCTGGCCGGTGGGCTGTTAGTATGGCTCTCCGCAGGCTTGGGGTTTGCCGGACTCGCCCGCTGCGTCCTGGTCCTCGAGGCGCGCCGCGGGCGGCTGGATCTGACCAGCTATCACGGCGGGTACGATCGCATGCCGCTGCTGGCGATCAGCTTTCTTGCGATGGGGCTCGCATGCACCGGCTTCCCGGGAACGCTCGGCTTCATCGGTCAGGAGCTACTGGTAGACGGCGCCGTGGACGTGTTCCCGGTCATGGGGTTTGCTGTCGTCATTGCGTCGGCGCTGACGGGCCTGGCCGTGCTCAGGATGTACTTTTCACTGTTTTGCGGCCGATCCGACCTGCCGGCTCATCCCAGTCTGCGGCTTGGGTTGAGGCCGCGCGAAGCATGGACGTTCGTAGCACTCGTCATCGCGCTGATCGGACTTGGTCTTGCGCCTCGCCCGCTCGTCGATTCGCGGTTCGATGCGAGCGACGAGATTCTAGGGGTGCGCCAGGAGCGCGTGTCGGGGCGGTAAATCGCGTTGGTGTGTGACTACCTGACCGCGCGTGTCTGATCTGATCCGAATGTGTCAGGCACGGGGCCTAGCTCCGGAACGCCCAACTGCGCCATCATGCCGGTGACGTCCATGTAATGGCTGAAAGCGGGAAGTTGCGTTTCACATTCGACGAGCCGGACAACGCGTTGCAATAACTAGCTCGGTGAGGCACGAGGTCCGTGTGACGTTGATCACCCTCCTGGCTTGACGCGGACACACCCGCAGCCGCCAATACCTGCAACGCCAGGGGACCTAACCGCTCGTCAATAAAAGGCGGGCTGTGCGCCCGGTAAGGGGCCAGGCACCCAGACGCCGCTCCTGACTTCGCGCACGAGCCCCGCGGACACCAAGTTGGTGAGGATTCGCTCTGCGGCATCCACGGGCACGTTGAGCCACGTCTGAAGGGTTTCAATGCTTAGCGTAAGGCTAGGATTTTGGAGTACGCCTTTGATGAGGCGCTGTACTAACGCGCCCCGTTCGCGTATATTCCGACGTTCGTTTCTCGCCATGACTTCCCCCCCAACTAACAAAACGCAAGCGACATGCCCAATCCTGAGACACTCGGCCATACGAGCTCAACTGTGAGGAGCTTCTTAGTGGGATTTGGATGCGAAGCCCCATTGCGACAACGTCGTTGCGCGTTATGGACGCGAATCATCGACACTGCGACATGCGGCCCGCGCCAGCACACCGACGATCCGACATGCCGGCACAAGCTATGCTCCACAGGTCGGCGGTTCGCTGACGTAGGGACTGATGTCATTTCTGCTGAACCATCTCCGGGTTCCTCTCACCTGGCCTCAGATATTCAAACGGGTTCTGTACGAGGCGTTCTGGAAGGACAACTGTTTGGCCCTGGCAGCGCAATTGGCGTACTACTTTTTCTTTGCGCTGTTCCCGGCGCTGCTTTTTCTCGTGGCTCTGGCCAGTTATTTCCCGCTCACGACGCTGATAGACGACCTGCTTCGGGCGATGAGTGGCTTTATGCCACCGGAGGCCCTCCAGCTCATCACTGATCAGATGCTCAAGATCTCAGGGGACAGGGAGGGAGGCCTGTTGACCTTAGGGATGCTTCTCGCTGTGTCGAGCTCATCGGCAGCAATGGTGGCAATCATTGACACCCTGAACGCTGCGTATGACGTCGAAGAGGGGCGGCCTTGGTGGAAAGTACGGCTCACAGCGATCCTTCTCACGATTGCCGTGGCGATTTTCATCATCGTGTCGTTTGCGCTCGTGCTTGTCGGGCCGACGATGGCGACCAGCCTCGCGGACACGATGAACTTGGGACCCGCGTTTGAGTGGACGTGGAAGATTCTGCAATGGCCTGTGCTGTTCGCTCTAGCCAGTCTGGGAATCGCGTTGATTTACTACTTCGCACCAGATGTCCAGCAGGAATGGATGTGGCTGACGCCGGGTTCGTTCTTTGCCACCACGCTCTGGCTCGCTGCGTCACTCGGCTTCAAGTACTACGTGGCGAACTGGGGTAACTACACCGAAACATACGGACTGCTCGGCGCGGTGATGATCCTCCTCCTGTGGTTCTATATTTCAGGGCTGGTGATACTTGTCGGTGCGGAGATGAATGCGGAAATCGAACACGCATCACCTCACGGCAAGGATCCGGGCGAGAAGGTCGCTGGTCAGAAGCGGCGAATCCCGATAACGGCCATGCGACGTTGGATCCGGTTCCGCCGCGCGCACGGTGAAAGACCGCCAAGTGCGAAAGACGTGGAGACTGCGCTGTCCGATCGAGCTGCTCGATAGCGTCGACGGCGCTACTGTTTGGTCAGCTAGAAAGCTTGCCCAATGCTGAAGTAGAAGCGGCCGCGAGCTTCGCCTGGCTTGCGGTCCAGGACGACTCCGTAGTCGCCGCGCAACACCACCCAGGGCGTTCGCACCCGAAGACCAACCCCCACCGACTTGCGGAGATCGGTAAAGGAGAAATCGCGGATTGTCTCAAACACGTTGCCGATATCCGAGAACACGACTCCGTCGAAGATCCCGATGAGGGGTGCTCGCAGTTCGTTGTTGATCACGAGCATCGCCTCTCCACCGACCGGGATGCGATTCAGACCGATTGGCCCGACCGCATTCTGGGCGAAGCCTCGCAGTGTGGCGCTGCCGCCGGCGAAAAACCGCTCCGTGTTTGGCACTCCGCCGCCGATACCGCGTGCGAGCCCCAGGCGTACGCCAGTGGCATACACCCAACGCGGACGAATCATTTCGTTGGTGAACGGCTTGCGCTGCGGCGCCTGGAGCGGGAAGTATTTGAAGTACTGGCCGAAGTATTTGATGAAGGCCTGGTCGGATCCGAGCCAGCTCGGCGAGTACGAGAACGCCTGCGACAGGAACGCGCCCCGCGATGCGTCGAGCACTTCGTCACGCGTTTCGCGCGTGACCGTACTCGTCAGCGGCGAGACAGTCAGTGATTCGTCGAGAATGATGCCGTCCGCCAATGGCGTCAATCGGTGCGCGCGCTCCCATCTGTATCCGTAGCTCCACACGTAGGCGCCACGCAGCTCGAGCTCCTGTTGAATCGAGGCGCCTTTCCGCGTGGTATCGAAGGGATCGGTGAGCTCCGTCGGGGGACTGAGCTCCTCGCGGAAGTACACGTTCCCGGTGGTCTTCGGCAGATAGGTCAGCGCCGGTTGATTGATATAGAAGCGGCCCTCGTGAAGCTGCTTGTCGTACCGCGACCGTAGGCCGATCTCTCGGGCCCCGCCAAGTGAATTGAAGTTGGCGATGTCGAAGATGCCGCCGAGGCCTCGTTCCGTGTCGTACGAGGCGCCATACCGAATCTGAATCGGCTGCACTTCTCTGATCTGCACGATGACATTGACGGGCTTCTGGTCGCTTGCGTGTGCAGGTGGCGGGGCGGCAGGCAGTTCGTCAGCAGGCGAAGGGGCGGTGCCGTTCAGGCCTTGAGCTCGCTCGCCGACCGCCTGAGGCGCACGCGCGGCATCGCTGTTGTTGCTCTCGGCAGCTCCGGTCGCTGCGGGGTTGCCCGCGTTGGCGTCCTGGCGAGTGATGTCAACGACTGAGAACGCGCCTGTCTCGTAGAGGTTTCGTCGTGAGCGGGCCAGCGCGCTCAAGTCCAGTGGCTGGGCCTCGGCCAGTTGAATCTGGCGCTGTATCAGATGATTGCTGACCCGGCGGTTGCCCTGAATCGTGATCCCGGCGATCACGTTCTCCGGCCCCTCATTGATCATGAACGCCACGCTCACTTCACCAGCACCACGGTTGATAACGAGGTCGTAGTCGGAACGGACGTCGTTGTAGCCCTTGTCCCAATACAAATCACGGATTTTGTCGAGCGCGCTTTCGGCTGCCGCCGGCGCGTACGGCTCGCCGGCGACGATGGGAAGCTGGGAAATCAGCACGTCGTTCGTATACACGCTATTGCCTGAGAGCGTGACGCGCGCAACCGTGAAGCGCGGCCCTTCACGCACCGGAAGGACAACCCGTGCGATGGCGTTCTGATACTCGTAACGCGGCTGGTCAATCTCGGCCGAGAGGTGTCCTTGTTCTCGGTAATATCGCTGCAGCAGTTCGGTGACCACGAGCGGATCGGTGAAGAGCTTGCGCTCGAGCTGCTGCTCCGCGATGATCTTGTTGAGGTCGTCGGGATCGACCGCCGACGCGCCCTCGAACGCGAGCACCACTTTCTGCGAGCGCTCGCCCGGTTGAATCTGGAACAGCACCCGTCGCTGTCCGTCGCCGACCTCCTCGATCTCGTAGTCAATCTTGGCCTGCAGGTAGTTGTCCGACATCAACCATTCGCGGAGTGCATCGACACCGTCCTCAGCGCGTTGTTTGTCGAAGACGCCTCGGTGCCACTGCGTCCGAACCTCGTCCCGAACGTTGGGAGGCGGCATCGCACCAGTAAACTCGATGTCGACGCGCGGCCCTGGCGCGACTTTCAACGCGAGGTACGCCTGTTCGCCATCGACGCGCCGGTCGACCCGTGCACGCGACTGGAGATGCCCTTGCTCCATGAAGAACTGTTCGACCCGCTCCACGCCGTTTCGGACGGCGAAGAAGTCATAGACGTCATCGACCTTCACGCCAAACGCTTTGCGCACGGCCGCTTCGTCGCTCTCGGGTGGAACCGACACTGCGACTTCGGCTACGTCGGCCTGCGTGCGCGGCATGCGACGAGGCTCGGGGTCGCCGCCGAAACGCACATCGTGCCGGAAATCCAGACGATAGCTGTCGTCGCCTTGCCGGACGCCCCGCGTCTGGAACCGGCGCGTGACGTCGTACTCGGCGACCCAGATTTGGTCGTTGCTGTCGATGAGGTTCGTCGAGTACACCACCTTCAACTCGTCGGTAATCTCCTGGCCCACCGTCAACCGTGCGCTCGGGTCGGCCTCGCTTGCGATCAAGGTCGGTTCGATGCGAACCTCGCTGAATCCGGTAGCCTCCTGGAGTCCTCGACCCAATGTCGAGCCCACGCGACCGGCGAGATACGACAGCACCTGCTCGCGGGCGACCTCGTATTCCTCGCCGCGCATGTCGTCGAGCGTGCGCCCGGTCACCAGCATGGCCATGATGTCGGGCTCCGGCAGCTCGGGGCTCGACGTCAACGTGGTTTCCGTATTTCCCGGCGTGCCGGTGACCGCGATGGTGATGTCGTAGCTGCCGGCGGTGGTGTTGAGGCGGAGGTCGAAGTCGGGAAAGATCCGGCGTTCGTCCGCAAACGCGATGGTGCCACGCTCCGTCTCGTAGCGGCGTTCGTTCAACCTGATCTCCGATCCCTCGAGGACGTTGAGCTCGCCGAGGAGCCCAGTGTCGTACGGCGTACCGACGACGTTGAGGTCGGCTTCGATTTCGGCACGCGCGAGGTTGTTGTCGACGAGCACCGGCGTCGCCGTGTTGACGTCGATGTCGAATCGAATCCGCTCCAGGAGCGGATTGCGCCCCTCCGTCAGATCGAGGCTCCGCCGCGCTGTCATGGCGGCAAGCAAGCCACTATCGAAATTGATGTCGCCGGTCAGCCCCCCCTCGTCAATAGTGACTTGTCCGCTGACGAGGATGTCCTCGCCATCCTTGGTGACCTTGATCGTCGCATCGGAAACGCTGCGTAAGTCGAGCGGCGCATCGTAGGCGAAGTCTTGTGTCGTGATGTCAAGGTCGACGTCGCTGACCAGCCCCTCGCCCAGCGTGACAGTGCCTTGGCCGTTCAGCTTTCCACCGTTCACATCAGCCGCGAGGCGCGTCAACGCAATGCGACGTCCCTCGAGGTCGACGTGGGCGTTGAGATTCTCGGCACCGATGTTGGGTTCATCGCTGATCAACGTGGCGTTCATCACGTCAACCGAACCTGTGATGTCCGGTGCGTTGAGCGTGCCTCGCGCGAGCAGCTTCAGCGTCGAGTCTCCCTCGGCGCGGACTCTGTCGGTCACGGCCGACAGCGCCGCGACGTTGAGGTTGCCGTCGACGGTGACATCGAGCGACCGGTCCTCGACGAGCTCGACGCGACCGGATGCTGTAACGTCGCCGGCCGATCCGGACAGATGCAGCTGCTCCGCGGTCGCCGCGCCGTGGGCAATGGCAATCGTCGAGGGCTGCTGTTGAGCAAGGCCGAGGCCGCTGAAGGCTACGTCGAGCTCCTGGAACGTGATGCGTCCGTCGATGGCCGCGACATCGGCCTCGGTTGCGCTCAGTTCCGCTTGGGCGCTGATTTTTCCGCTCAACTGCGGCGGCGCGCCCGGAATCGCCGACGGATCCAGCCCGGTAAGGCCGGCCTTCAGCATCGCGGGACCACTCATGCGCGGGATTTCGACCGGCAGCTGCGGGAGCAACTCCAGCGGGAGGCGGCCCGAGACCTCGATCCTTGCCGTGCCCCAGTTTGCGGCCAATTGCTCGACGTCGGCTTCGCCGTTGTCGATTCGTGCGCGAAGGACGATGTCGGAGAAGCCGGGCTCGAGCAACGGCGAGAGGACGAGACCGTTGTCGACAGTGAGCATCAGTTCGGGATCGATTTGCTTGAGGGTGCCGCGCAGCGAGCCGGTCAACGCGATCGCCCCGTCGCTGGCGATGTTGGTCTGCGGCGGCGCGTAGAGCATGAGAGTCGCCAGGCTGCCGTGGAGGTCGACCGCAATCTCTCCTGCCGGTGCCTCCTCGGTCAGCGGCAGATCGCCACTCAAGGTCAGCGAAACGTCGTCGGCCGTCACTTCGAGCTTCTCGAGGTTGACCCGCTCATTCGCGTAACGTATCGGCGACGGGCTCGTCACCGTGAAGGGGCGACCGTTCCATGAAGCGTCGAGCGCATCGAGGGCAATGTTGGCCTGCCCTTTTTCCAGTTCAGTCAAATTTCCCGACGCATCGATCGTCGCGCGCAGCTGTCCCTGAAGACCTGGTGCCATGCCTTCCGGACGCGGGGTCGCCTCGATCGGAAGCGCTGCCAGATCGAGGTTTTCCGCCCGTACTTTGACGGTTGCAGGAAAGGGGCGCGCGAGGCCGATGACCGCATCGGCATTGACGTTGAAGTGCTCTGCCGTCGTTTTGATCGTCGCTTCGTTGTTTTGTGCGACCGCGTTGACGATCAGTCGACCGACCACAAACGAGGTGGCGGGCTGCGCCGGCCCGTCAACATCCTCGCGCGCAGGTTTCACGTTGGCGGCAACGGTCGAAGCGGCGTCAGCGTTTACGATCTCGAGCGCATCAATGTCCAGATCGAGCGTTCCGGCTGGCGAGTCGATAGTGCCTTGACCGCTTGCCGTCAGCTGCTGCACGTCGCCGCGGATGCGCTTGTCATCAGACACACGCAGCCCGACCACGCGCAGCCCTTTCGACCGTAGATCAAAGGTGTATGTCCGCCGGTCGAGATCGTAGGTGCCGGTCGCTATGAGCTGTCCCGGCTGATCGGGTTG
>Ga0075428_100008738_pt1 | contig 11235 bp, 9 predicted proteins | sample RhiMetdeltSRZDD2_FD_75291 | JGI IMG/M metagenome (GOLD analysis project Ga0075428, IMG submission 75291) | Populus rhizosphere microbial communities from Tennessee, USA - Rhizosphere MetaG P. deltoides SRZDD2 | ecosystem: Host-associated > Plants > Roots > Rhizosphere > Soil | place: USA... | reverse complement strand
GCCATCACCACCGTGCATATCGACGGCGTGCTGCACGAGTTCTCCTCGATCCCCGGCGTGCGCGAGGACGTGACCAACATCGTCCTCAACATCAAGGAGATCGCGCTGCGCCTGCACTCCGACGGCGTCAAGCGCATGGTGCTGAAGAAGGAGGGCCCCGGCCCGGTCAAGGCCTCCGACATTGAGGCATCTTCCGAGGTGGAGATTCTCAATCCAGAGCACGTGATCTGCACGCTCGATCAGGGCGCCTCGATTCGCATGGAGTTCACTGCCAGTATGGGTAAGGGCTACGTGCCGGCCGAGCGCAATCGCCCCGACGATGCGCCGATCGGGCTCATTCCGGTCGATAGCCTGTACAGCCCGGTCAAGAAGGTATCCTACAAGGTCGAGAACACCCGCGAGGGCCAGATCCTCGACTACGACAAGCTGACCATGTCGGTGGAGACCGACGGCTCGGTGACGGCCGAGGACGCCGTGGCGCTGGCCGCGCGCATCCTGCAGGACCAACTCGCGGTGTTTATCAACTTCGAGGAGCCGAAGAAGCCGACCGAGGAGACCAAGCATCCCGAGCTGGCCTTCAACGCCGCGCTGCTCAAGAAGGTCGACGAGCTAGAGCTCTCCGTGCGCTCGGCCAATTGCCTGAAGAACGACAACATCGTCTACATCGGCGACCTGATCCAGAAGACGGAAGCGGAGATGCTCCGCACGCCGAACTTTGGGCGCAAGTCACTTAACGAGATCAAGGAGGTGTTGGCCAGCATGGGTCTGCACCTGGGCATGGAAGTGCCGAACTGGCCGCCGGACAACATCGAGGATCTGGCCAAGCGGTTTGAGGATCAGTATTGAGAATGCGGCAGTGGGTAGTGGGCGACAACGCCTGCGCCCATTGCCAGTCTGCCAACTGGCTAACTGAAGCGAGGCGAGGCCATAGAACCTCCCCGCCAAACAACCTAAGGGACCTGACATGCGACACAAGAAACTGGGGCGGCGCTTCAGCCGCGACAGCGCACATCGCCAGGCCATGTTCTCCAACATGGCGGCCGCGCTCATCAAGCACGAGCAAATCGTTACCACCTTGGCCAAGGCCAAAGACCTGCGGCGCGTGATGGACAAATACATCACGCTCGCCAAGAAGGGCGACCTCAACTCGCGTCGCATCGCGGCATCCCGCATGGGCGACGAGGCGATGGTCAAGAAGCTCTTTGACACGCTGGCGCCACGCTACAAGGATCGCGCCGGCGGCTACACGCGCGTGATGAAGGCCGGCTACCGCTATGGCGATTCCGCCCCCGTTGCCGTCATCGAGTTCGTCGATCGCGACGACAGCGTGAAGGGCGTCGAGGACAAGGCCCGTTCCCAGGCCATGAAGGAAGCCGAGGCCAACCCGTAGGTGACCGGCGCTGCTTGGCCCGTGCAGGTTGGCCCGCGCAGGTTGGCTTGCTGCCGTAACCCAACGCATCGCACGCTACGAAGCTTGGGTTACGTTGACAGCCTAAGCCGACCTGCTTGCTGCACGCCCGGCGCATCGTCCTGGCCCGAACATCGGCTTGGGCATACATAGTTTGCACCCGACAAGTGTGCAACGGCCCGCAGTTCGATTGGAGCGCGGGAGGGGCGCCCGACGCCTGGTTCTGTTCATACGAGCTAGTCTTGCACGAGACGTCCCGCGCCCGTATCGGTCTTTGCGTTCGCCGCTGCGGCGCGTGAGCCAACCGGCCCATGCGCAGGAAGCGCCCGTCGTGGCGGCTATGCGCATGCGGCCCTTGGCCCGCAGCATCAAGACGCCTAGCGACGGCGCCCCTCGTTGAGGCGAGGTGCGGCATGCTCCATGGCCCGGAACCGCGCGGAGAAGGGCGCGGCCAATCTCTCCTGCATGGTGAATCTGGCACAGAGTGTCGCTGGGCCCCTAACCTTCAATCCCGGCCGCGTGTGACATATATTGCCGGCAGCAAGCACAGCCACGATCGGAAGGGGTGAGAGACTTTGGCGTTCTGGCGAAGCGATCGGGCAGGAAGCGTCTCAAGGGCGCTGGTGGTGGGCGTGTTGGTGGCAGCGAGCGCAGCTCCGGCCGCCGCGCAGCGCCGGGAGGTGCCGGCTTCGCGGGAAGCAGCCCAATACTCGTTTGCGCCGATCGTGAAGAAGGCGGCGCCAGCTGTGGTCAACGTGTACGTGCGGGCGCGCGTGCAGACGTTCGTGTCGCCGTTCGCCGATGATCCACTGTTCCGGCGCTTCTTCGGCGAGGCCTTCGGCATGCCGAAGGAGCGCATCGAGAATTCGCTGGGCTCGGGCGTGATCGTCAGCGCCGATGGTATCGTGGTGACCAACAATCATGTCATCAAGGTGGGTGGGGCGACCGAGATCCGCATTGCGCTCGCCGATCGGCGCGAGTTCGACGCCAAGGTCATCCTGCAGGACGAGGGGAGCGACATCGCCGTACTGAAGATGGAGGGTGGCGATGGTCGCTTTCCCTATCTGGAGTTTGAGAACTCCGACACGCTCGAGGTGGGCGACCTGGTGCTGGCGATCGGCAATCCCTTTGGCGTCGGGCAGACCGTAACGAGCGGCATTATCTCGGCGCTGGCGCGTACCGAGATCGCGCGCTCGGCGGCGCAAGTGTTCATCCAAACGGACGCCGCCATCAATCCCGGCAACTCCGGCGGTGCGCTCGTCGACATGGCGGGACGCGTGATCGGCATCAATACCGCGATCTTCTCCCGCTCCGGCGGCTCGCATGGCATCGGCTTCGCCATCCCGTCCAACCTCGTGAAGCTGTACGTGGACAGCGCCGTGACGGGCCGCAAGATCGAGCGGCCGTGGATTGGTGCCAAATTGGACGCGGTGACGCGCGAACTGGCCGAGGCGCTAGGGCTCGATCGGGTCGGTGGCGCAGCCGTCACGCGCCTCTACGCCAAGGGACCGGCGGCTGAGGCTGGCCTGCAGGCGGGCGACGTGATCGTGGCCATCGACGGCTATGAAGTCACCGACGCGCGCACTGCACAGTATCGGCTGACCACCCGCGGGGTCGGGAACCGCTCCCGCCTCGATGTCGTGCGCAAGGGCAAGCGGACGACCATGGAGATCGCGCTGCGGCCGGCGCCCGCGCCGGGTCGCGATGACGTGCGCAACCTGGCGGGCCAGCATCCCTTCGACGGCGCGCGCGTCAGCAACATCCTGCCGGGCGTGAGCGATGAACTCGGGCTTGAGGAGGATGGCGTGGTGGTGCTGTCGGTGCGGGCGGGCTCGACTGCGAGCCGGCTCGGCTTCAAGCAGGGCGATGTGATCGTGCAGGTGGGGCGCCAGAAGATCGTCACCGTCGTCGAGCTGGACAACGTGCTCAAGGACAAACCGCAGCTGTGGCAGGTGGTGGTCAAGCGTGGTGCGCAGTCCCTGCAGCTGCAGATTCCAGGCTAGAGACGGCGAAGCGTTACTGCGAATGACGCGTTGTCTCTCAAAGCCGGCTTGAGGCCAAGCTGCCGGGTGTAGAATTCAACCGACCGCTGCATGTCCCGCCTGCCAAGAAGCAAAGGTCATAGCCGATAAGCCTCTTGCCGAGCACAAAGGGTTCGCTCGGGCACAGGCACTGATTGAGCAAACGCCTTCGCAATTTTTTGGGGCAAGGCGTCCGCTCGCGCCGTCTAACGCGACCTAGCCCATCGTCGATCATCACACATGATCGTCGCACTGGGGCCGTCAATTTGTCGCCGTCGACTGATTAATCGCTCGCGTGCGGGGGACAGATCGGTGTGAGGGATGGCTATGCTGGCATGGTTGATCGACAAAGTGCGCTGGTTGTTGCTGATTGCCGCGGTCGGCGGACCGGCGCTGGCTTATTTTTCCTGGTCGGATGCAGAAAGAATCCGTGACGTGGAGACCAACGGGGTCGAGGCAACAGCAATCATCGAAGGCGCAACGCGCACGCAACGTCGTCGCGGCGGCACCAGCTATTCTCTGGATCTTGCGTGGAAGGACGACAAGGGCGGCGTGCGCAAGGCGGACAAGGTGAGCGTCAGCCGTACCTTTGCCGACCAGCTCGTTAGGAACGACAAGCTGACGCGCAACGCGTTGCGCATCAAGTATCTGCGCGATGATGCATCAGTAACGCCCGTGGTGATCGAGGATGCGAGCCGGCAGGAGGACCAGGATGCCTTCATGGTGCAGGCGGGCGTCGGTGCTGGCGCGATCGGTATCGTAGGCTCGCTGCTGATGCTGCTGATGCGGCGGCGGCGGCAGACCGCGGAAGCCTGAGGTACTTGCGTGCGACCGCCCTGATGGGGCCGAAGGGCTTGCATCAGGGCGCGCGTCCTTACCCCCCCAGCCAGGGGGCAGGGCAGGATACACGGGCCGGCCGCCGCCTACCGGCAAAGGCTAGTCATTGCAACCGAAGCGATGCTGGTCTGGGACACCGGTTGGCGGCCAGGCTATGATTGGTCATGACCAATCTGTTCGAAGCCGCCGGTCTCGACAAAGGCACTCCGCGACCGCTGGCCGACCGGCTGCGGCCGAAGCGGCTGTCCGAGGTCGTCGGCCAGGATCACCTGGTCGGCCCCCAGGGCACGCTGACGCGCATGCTGAAGGGCGGGCGCCTGCAGAGCATGATCCTGTGGGGTCCGCCGGGCTCGGGCAAGACCACGGTAGCGCGCCTGCTGGCGGACGAGACCAGGCTCGCCTTCGAGCAGCTGTCGGCGATCTTCTCGGGCGTGCAGGATCTGCGCAAGGCCTTCGATCGCGCCAAGAGCCTGCGCCAGACCGGCACCGGCACGCTGCTGTTCATCGACGAGATCCACCGCTTCAACCGCTCGCAGCAGGACAGCTTCCTGCCCTACGTGGAGGACGGCACCATCACGTTGGTAGGTGCCACCACGGAGAACCCGTCCTTCGAACTGAACGGCGCGTTGCTGTCGCGCACCGTCGTGCTGGTGTTCCATCGGCTGGACGATCCGGCGTTGGAAAAGCTGCTGCAGCGGGCCGAGCAGGAGGAGGGGCGCGCGCTGCCGCTCGATGCCGAGGCGCGCGAGACGCTCAAAGCCATGGCCGACGGTGACGGCCGCACCGCGCTCAACATGGTGGAGGAGCTATTCGGCTCGGTGCCGGCTGGTTCGGATTCGCTGAGCCGCGAGGCTCTCACCGGCTTGGTGCAGCGGCGCGCTCCGCTCTACGACAAGTCGCGCGACGGTCACTACAACCTGATCAGTGCGCTGCACAAGTCGGTGCGCGGCTCCGACCCCGATGCGTCCTTGTATTGGCTGGCGCGCATGCTGGACGGCGGCGAGGATCGCTTGTTCATCGCCCGGCGCCTGGTGCGGATGGCAATCGAGGACGTCGGGCTGGCTGACCCGCAGGCCTTGGTGCAAGCGCTTGCTGCCAAGGACGTCTACGATTTCCTGGGCACGCCGGAAGGCGAGCTGGGCTTGGCGCAGGCCACCGTGTATCTCGCCACGGCGCCGAAATCGAATGCCGCCTATATGGCCTACCATGCATCGATGCGCGCGGCCAAGGAGCACGGCAGCATGGCGCCGCCCAAACACATCCTCAATGCGCCGACGCGGCTGATGGCCGATCAGAGCTACGGCCGCGACTACGCTTACGACCACAACGCGCCCGATGCCTTCTCGGGCCAGAACTATTTTCCCGACGGCATGCAGCGCCAGCAGTTCTACGCGCCGCCGGGGCGCGGCTTCGAGGCGGAGGTGAAAAAGCGGCTGGAACACTGGGCCAAGCTGCGCAAAGAACGGGGGCGCTAAGTCCGCGCCGGGCCGACAGCAGGACGCTTACGTGCTGGCGTTGCCGGCGTGGCTGAGGGTGCCGCCAATGTTCGTGGTGGGCGCGCCGGTGCCGCCGATGACGGCGATGGCGATCAGCCCGTATTCGACTGTCGCTCCTGATTAGCCCTGCCAAATCCGTTTCACGGGAACGTATGCTCCTCTGGACAGCTTTGGCATCGGCGACCCTGCGTGGCTGGCTCGCGATGTCGCCCAACACTGGGTTGGGTCGCCATGAGCCATCGCCGGCGCGACGTTGTGGCGGGTCCAGTCTTGATTAAAGAACGCGCAACGCGGTGGCGAAGATCGGCTAGGATGGGAAGAGCGGGCCGGCGCAGTGCAACCGGCGATAAGGGGTGTGGGGTGATATGGCAACGGTAGAGGTGAACGGGCGGACCTATCGCACGCCCGAGCGGCCGACGGTGGTGATCTGCTTCGACGGATGCGATCCAGCCTATATCGAGCGCGGCATCAAGGACGGCATCCTGCCTACCATCGCGAAGTTTCGCGAGACGGGCTTCTTCGGTTCGGCTGAGGCCGTGGTGCCGACCTTCACCAATCCCAACAACGCCTCGATCGTCACCGGCGTGCCGCCGGCCGTACACGGCATCTCTGGCAACTACTACCTCGATCGCGCCACGGGCGAGGAGCGCATGATCACCGACGCGGCGTTGATGCGCAGCAGCACCATCCTCGCCGGCATGGCCAAGGCCGGCGTGAAGACTGCGGCCGTGACTGCGAAAGACAAGCTGCGCCTGATGCTGGCACGCGGTCTTGAAGGTATCGCCTTCTCATCGGAGAAGGCGGACAAGGTGACGATGGCCGACAACGGCATCACCGACGTCGAGCAAATGGTGGGCCGCGGCAAGCCCGACCAGTATTCGGCGGATCTGTCGATCTATGTGCTCGATGCGGGCCTGCGGCTGTTGGAGCGGGATCGGGCGCAGCTGCTTTATCTGTCGCTGTCCGACTTCGTGCAGCACGCGCATGCCCCGGGCGAGCCGGAGGCCAACGCCTTCAACCGCGCTGTCGACGAGCGCGTCGCCCAGCTGATGGCGGCAGGTGCCGTGGTTGGCGTGGTGGCCGACCACGGCATGAACGATAAATCGCGCGCCGACGGCTCGGCCAACGTGGTGTTCCTGGAGGAGGAGCTCAACCGCCGGTTCGGCGATGGCGCCGTGCGGGTGATTTGTCCGATCACCGATCCGTTCGTGCGCCATCACGGCGCTCTCGGATCATTCGTGCGTGTTTACATGCGCAAGTCGACCGACCTGGCGGCGCTGATGGTGGCGAGCCAAGCACTGCCGGGCGTCGAGGCGGTGGTGGAGGGCAAGGAGGCGGCCAAGCGCTACGGGCTGCCGCTCGATCTGGAGGGCGATTTCGTCGTTCTGGGGGATGCCAGCACGGTGGTGGGCGCCAGCCGTTCTGAGCATGATCTGTCGGGTCTTGCCGGGCACCGCCTGCGTTCGCACGGTGGGCTCGGCGAGCAGAAAGTGCCATTCCTGGTGTCGCGTCCGTTGCGCGCGGACTATCTGGCGCAGGCCGGCAAGCCCTTGCGGAACTTCGATATTTTTCACGCCGTGTTGAACGGCGTGGCGTAGTCGAACAGCAAGATTGCGCACGGCCTGCGCCGCGGCTTGCGGCATGACAGCGCGCGTCAGCGGTCCTTGAGGGTGCTGCGGCGGACCTTGGCGTCGGCGCGCTGCAGCACTGCGCCATCAAGCCGGGTGCCGAGGCCGGGCCCCTTCGGCACAGTGATCATGCCGTTGTTGACGGGCGGCAGCTCGGTGACGAAGCGGTGGTACCAGCCGTAGTAGAAGGCGCGTACCATCTCCTGCACCCAGCAATTGCGTGTGTTGAGTGCGAGGTGGGTCGACACGGTCAACGCAATCGGCCCGGTACAGTCGTGGAAGGCGACCGGTGTTTGATAGGGCTCGGCCATCACGGCGATCTTCTTGGCTTCCGACACGCCGCCGCACCAGGTGACGTCCATGATCACCATCGACAGGGCTTCCAGCTCGAGCAGGTAGCGGAAGTCGGCGCGGCCGCCGCGCGTCTCACCGACCGCGATGGGTGAGCGCGTCGCGCGCGCCACTTCACCGATCGCGGCCATGTGCTCCATGAACACCGGGTCCTCCACCCACATTGGTGAGTAGTCCTCCAGTGCCTGGGCGATCTTGATGGCCTGCGGCCGGCTCCACAGCGAGTGCAGTTCGTAGGCGACATCCATCTTGTCGCCGCAGGCCATGCGGATCTTCTCGAAGGGCAGCAGCCCCTTATTCAGGTCAGCCGGCGAAATCCAGTAGCCCTGCGAGGCTTCGGCCGCGTAGTCGAGCGGCCAGATCTTCATGGCGTCGATGCCCTGCTCGAGCAGCGACAAGGCCAGTTCATCGGCGCGATTGAGGAACGCATCGAGGTCCTCGTACTGGCCCTTCGTGGCGTCGAGGCCAAAGTTGTCCGTGCCCTGCGTTGGCTTGGTCTGCACGTACGAGTAGCCGGCACAGGTATTGTAGACCTTGATGTGATCGCGAACTCGTCCGCCGAGCAGGTCGCACAGCGGTAGGTTCGCCGCTTGGCCCAGGATGTCCCAGAGCGCGATATCGATGGCCGAGCGGCCGCGCATCTCGGCGCTTGCGGAGGCAAATCCGATGTAGCCCGTCAGCGCACCCTGGATGCCTTCGACGTTGCGTGGATCGCGGCCGAGCAGTGCGGTGGCGATGATGCCGTGGATGTGCGCCTCGGCGGCTTCGGGGCCGTAGAACGTCTCACCGAGCCCGATCAGCCCCTCATCGGTATGCACTTGCACCCAAAGGAGATTCGGGAACTCATCGACCCGGACCGTCTCGATGGCAGTGACCTTCATGTGCGTTGCCTCTGGCGGGTCCGCCTGTATCGGCGGTTCATCGAGGCCATTATGGCGCTTGCCGCCGAACCGGCAATGCGCGTTTGAAGCTAGCGCCGCTGCAGCGCCAGGACCGTCCAGCCTGCGTGGCGTCGCACCGAGAGCAAGCGCAAGCCCGCGGCGTGGTACTGCGCGCGCACCTGATGCGCCTGGTGGTTGAGGAGGCCGGACAGCACGGCGATACCGCCAGGCCGCAGTGCCCTGCGCATGGCCGGCGCGAGTGCGATCAACGGACGCGGCAGGATGTTGGCCAATACCAGATCGAAGGATTGCGGCCGGCGCAGCAGCGGATGCTCAAAGCCCGCCGCGACGACGACGCGCACGCGCGCGGCGACACGGTTGAGGTGGGTGTTGGCTGTGGCGATGTTGATCGCGACGGGATCGTTATCGCTGGCTGCGACCCGCGCATGGGGCAGGGCACGCGCCGCGGCGATGGCCAGGATCGCCGTGCCGCAGCCGAGGTCGAGCACGCGCCCAAAGCGATGCCGCCGGGTCAAAGCGTCGATCATCTCGAGGCAGCCGGACGTGGTGGCGTTGTGCCCGGTGCCGAATGCCTCGCCGGCTTCGATCTCGATGGCCAAGGGACGCAGGCCAACGCGCGCGCGATCGTGGCTGCCGTGCACGATAAAGCGGCCGGCGTGGATCGGCGGAAGCGCAGCTTGCGAGATCGCAACCCAGTTTTCGTCAGGAACGGTCTCGACCGTTGCCCGGCCGATACGCATGCTGAGATGCGCGAGCGCGCCATCGATGTCGCAAGTCGATGGCTCGTGCTCGTAGTAGGCCTCGACGACGAACGCAGGCGGTTTGTCTTCGAACAGCGTGACAGCGAGCGGGCGCGGCTCGATCACCTCGCCCAGCAGTCCCGATACGGATCGTCCGGTGTCGAGATCGGCGACAGGGATACGGAGCTTGAACAGCATCATCGCGGTCAAAGGTAAAGCCGCGCGGGATGAACCCACGCGGCTTTACATCGCCACACCTGAATGCCAGCTAGACGGATTCCTTCAGCTCCTTGGCGGCGCGGAACGCCACCTTCTTGCTGGCCTTGATCTTGATCGGCTCGCCGGTGGCCGGATTGCGGCCCATGCGCGCGGCGCGCTTGCGCACCTGCAGGATGCCGAGGCCGCCGATGCGGATGCGCGAGCCCTTCTTCAGGTGCTTGGTGATGTTCTGCACCATGTCCTCGAGCATGGCGTTGATCTGCTTTTTGGGCAGCTCATGCGCTTCGGACAGGGTCTCGCTGAGGTGGCGCAGCGTGACGGTTTCAACCTTGGTACCAGCGGATTTTGCAGCCATGGGGTGCTCCCTCTATGAATCGGAAACCGCGAACTAGCACATATTTTGCGGCGAGAACACGCATCTAATGCCCGGAAATGCGCTAATCCACCGCGTCCGCGGCCGGAACTGTCACGGGGTTATCAGCCCGTCAATGGCGGTCTGGGAATGGGGCAAGAACCATTCTGTCAGCCTCGCGTGAGGGTGGTGATGACGCCCGCAGGCCCTCGCGGCGCGCTATGCCTTTCTGCCGCAGGTCCCCCTCAGGGCCGCGCAGCGGACTGACATATCAGGCGGCAAGGCTGCTCATTTGCCATGGCTGGCCATCGGTTGTGGCGGATAGAATGACCGCAAACGCACACACGAGGGCAGGCTATGACCTCCACCACGACCAAGGGCCGCTGTCAGTGCGGTGCCATCGCCTACGAGTTTGAGGGTGCGCCACGCTGGGTGATGCACTGCCATTGCCAGAGCTGCCGACGGGCTGTGTCGTCGCCGGTGGCAACCTACCTGGGCGTTCGCCTGGAGCAGTTCCGCTACCTGAAAGGAGAGCCCACGCACTATGAGTCCTCGCCGGGCGTGAAGCGCTATTTCTGCGCCACCTGCGGATCGCCGATGGCCTACGCGGGCGAGCGGTGGCCTGGCGAGGTACACCTATTCCACGGCACGCTCAACGACCCTTCGCAATGGCCGCCGACTGCCCATGGCTACGTGGCCGAGCAGCTGCCGTGGTTCGAGATCAGCGATCACCTGCCACGCTACGCGGCAACGGGTGGGAAAGGCGCGGTGCCGGTTCGCAAGGGTCCGCGCGCATCCTGAGCACGCATCTTCGCGATGGCGCCCTCGGCTGGTACAAGCCCTCCCGTCCGAACAGACGACCTGCAGAGGATCATGCTCAGGACGATGGTTGTCTGCCTCGCACTGGCAGGCTTGGCCTTTACAGGCGCGCTGGAGGCGCAGCCGACCGAGGATCGGGCAGATTGCACCCGGGTCGCGCACCGTGCTAAGGCCGGCAGCGATGGCGCCGAGGTCATCGTGTCCCACACCGTACAAAGGGGCCAGCCGCTCGCGTCGCCTCCCCAGTAGGGACTAGCGTGCTTCGGGCGAATGGATAACCTGGCGAACTGCCCTGATTGCGCCGGCGGTCGCGCAATCCTATCTCTGGCTCAGATGGAATTCCGACAAGGAGATCGAGCATGCTGCGCACGTTAGTTCTTGGTTTGCTCTTCAGCGTAGGTGCAACCGCCGTGGTGCTCGCCCACCACGGATGGGGCAGCTACGATGCGTCCAAGGCCATCA
>Ga0075428_100008733_pt1 | contig 11238 bp, 12 predicted proteins | sample RhiMetdeltSRZDD2_FD_75291 | JGI IMG/M metagenome (GOLD analysis project Ga0075428, IMG submission 75291) | Populus rhizosphere microbial communities from Tennessee, USA - Rhizosphere MetaG P. deltoides SRZDD2 | ecosystem: Host-associated > Plants > Roots > Rhizosphere > Soil | place: USA... | reverse complement strand
CTTGGACGAGACCGAGCATATTTTGTATTCGAGGTCTGCGTAGCGCGGCCGCCCCCGGTCACGCGCATCGGAAGCGCTTGTTCCACGGACTTGTAGTTAAACCGCCAACGTCGTGAAGATGAGCCTTCTCGTCCGAACGGTCTTCGCCAACTGGGTCCTGACAGCGATCCTCGGAACGGGGCTTGCCGGAGTTCTGATTTACAGCCAGCCGCTTCTTGTCTTTGGCATCGACCTGGCAGGCATTCCCGTGGTCGTCTACGCACTCATCTCGACAAGCATACCCGCGCTCATCCTGACCACGTCATTTTCGGACTGCTCACGAGACGGGGGAGTCAGGTCTCGATGCGAGCTTGGCACACTGTCGTGGGTGTCTCGGAGCACTCGCCGGTGGGTTGGCCGGTCTTGCGTTACAGCGTGCAAACGGCATGGTGGACCCCAACGGTCAAAGCCCGGGAGGACAAAGCGACGATGACGAACGAGGAACAGGCCAACTATCAGTTGCTGCTCGAGTTGGGCGCAGCATTCAATGCCCACGACCTGGACAAGATCATGGGGCACTTTGCCGAGGACTCTTCGCTGGACATGCCCAGGGGCAGTCAGCCGTGGGGTACTCGCTTCACCGGAAAGGATGGCGTGCGGAAGGGGTTGGCGATGAGATTCGAAACGACTCCTGACGTGCACTATGGCGACGATCGACACTGGGTATCGGGCAGCATGGGCGTATCAGAGTGGTTGCTGACTGCAACGACGAAGGATGGCCGCAAGTTGGAGGTTCGAGGGTGCGACCACTACGAGTTCCGGGGCGGGAAGGTCATCCGCAAAGATTCCTACTGGAAGATCGTCGAGTAGCCCGTCAGGGCCTACGCCACTTGCCTCCGTCGCGGGCGATGAAGGCGTCGGCTTCGGCTGGTCCCCAGGAGCCGGCGTCGTACTGCGGCAGGGGCCCCGGCGTGCGCGCCCAGTGATTCAGCACGGGCTCGGTGAGGCGCCAGGCTTGCTCGATCCAGTCGCCGCGTGAATAGAGCGTGGCGTCGCCGTTGATGGCGTCGAGCAGCAAGCGCTCGTAGGCTTCGGGCGGTTCGCTGCCGAAGACCTCGTGATACTTGAAGTCGAGGGTCACCGGACTCAGCTTGAGTTCCGGCCCCGGCTCCTTGGCCTCCACGATGAGGGAGATGCCCTCGTCGGGCTGGATGCGGATGACGAGGAGATTGGGATTCACAGGGACCGTGCCGCGCCGGAAGATCATGTGCGGCGTGCGGCGGAAGCGGATCACGATCTCGCTCACGCGCTTGGCCAGGCGCTTGCCCGTCTGCACGTAGAAGGGCACGCCGGCCCAGCGCCAGTTGTCGATCTCCATGCGTAGCGCCGCGTACGTCTCGGTGGTGGACTGCGGCTTGACGCCCTTTTCCTGGGTGTAGCCCGGCACCTGGCGGCCGTTGACGAATCCGGGCCCGTACTGCGCGCGCAGCGCGACCTCGTCGACCTTGGCCGGATCGAACGGCCGGATGGCCTGCATGACCTTGGACTTTTCATCGCGCACCGCGCGGGCGTCGAACGTCACCGGCGGCTCCATGGCGACCAGGCAGACGACCTGGAGCAGGTGGTTCTGGATCATGTCCCGCAGCGCACCCGACTCCTCGTAGTAACCGCCGCGCCCCTCGACGCCGACGGCTTCCGCCACCGTGAGCTGGACCTCGGCCACGTGGTTGCGGTTCCACAGCGGCTCGAAGATTCCGTTGGCGAAGCGCAGGGCCATGACGTTCTGGACGGTCTCTTTGCCGAGGTAGTGGTCGATGCGATAGACCTGCTCCTCGTGGAAGACCTGAGTGACCAGCTCGTTCAGCTCCTGGGCGGAAGCCAGATCGTGGCCGAACGGCTTCTCGATGATGATGCGCGTCCAGCCGCGCTGCTCCTCGGCGAGGCCGGCCTTGCCGAGCTGCGTGGTGATGGGCGCATAGAGGCTGGGTGGTGTCGACAGGTAGTAGAGCCGGTTGCCGGCATCGCCGTGCTTGGACTCGATCGACTCCAGGCGCTGCCGGAGCTTGGCGTAGAGGTCGGGACTGCTGGGATCGCCGGCCACGTAGTACAGGCTGGCCGCGAAGCGGTCCCACACGTTGTCGGAGGGGACCTTCAGCCGGGCGAACTGCTTGACGCCGTCCTTCATCTTGGCCCGGAAGGCTTCGTCGGTCATCTCGGAGCGCGCGGTGCCGATGATCGCGAACGGCTCCGGCAACGTCCGCGCCGAGTAGAGACTCCACAGCGCGGGGAGCAGCTTTCGGTTCGTCAGGTCTCCCGACGCCCCGAAGATGACGAGCGAGAACACCTCATCGCCGGACGGCATGGCCACCGAACTGGTTGCGCATCGCGGCCAGCAGCCGATCCGCGAAGGAGTTCTCACGCCGCGAGCGGAAGCGCGCGAACAGCGAGGCAGTGATGGTCGGGGCCGGCACGCCCTTCTCCACCGCGTCGTCGACCGTCCAGCGTCCCTCGCCGGAGTCCTCGACCCAGGGCTTGAGCGCGCTCAGCTTGGGATCGGCGGCCAGCGCGTCGGCCGTGAGGTCGAGCAGCCACGAGCGCACCACGCTGCCCTGCATCCAGAGCTTGGCGATGGCCGGCAGGTCGAGCCCATACTCCGACTCAGACATCAGCTCGAAGCCCTCGGCGTAGCCCTGCATCATGGCGTATTCGATGCCGTTGTGGATCATCTTCACGTAGTGCCCCGCGCCGGCGGCGCCCACGTGCATCCAGCCGTCCGGCGGGCCGAGCGTCGTGAAGATCGGCGCCAGCCGCTGTACCGGCTCCTTGTCGCCACCGACCATCAGGCAGTAGCCGTTCTGCAGGCCCCACACGCCGCCGCTGGTGCCGGCGTCGACGTAGTGGATTCCCTTCGGCGCCAGCTCGCGCGCGCGACGGATGTCGTCCTTCCACTTCGAATTGCCGCCGTCGATGATGGTGTCGCCCTTGGCGAGGATGCCGGTCAGGGTCTGGATCGTCTTCTCGGTCGGCTCGCCGGCCGGGACCATGACCCATACCGCCCTCGGGGCCGCCAGCTTCGCGAATCCCTCCAGCGAGGGCGTCAGCGTGGCGCCGTTGGCCTCGGCCAGCTTGGCCGCGTTGGGTGAGGGGTCGTAGGCCAGGATCTTGTGGCCGCCGCGCACCAGGCGCGTCACCATGTTGCCGCCCATCCGTCCGAGCCCGATGAAGCCGATTTCCATCAGAGCGTCCTCCCGGTGAGGCGCCGCGCTCGCGCGGCGGTCAACTTCTTTCGGTTCCGGCCGACGGCGGGTCGCATGGCCGTGTCGAGTATGGCAGAACTACCGGCTCTTGGCGACGTTCAGGAGTGACGCCGCGTCTCGATCGAGGAGCCACACCAGGCGGCCCTCGCGGGGTCGGGCCATCGCGGCGGGCAGCGCGCTGGTGGGCTCGCCCAGGACCGCCTTGACGACCTTGGCCTTCTCGGCGCCGGCCGCGAGGAACATCACGATAGCCGCCGCGTTGATCACGGGGAAGGTGAGTGTGAAACGCTGCGGAACGGCGGCGGCGCTGGCGTGCACGGCGGCGACCGGCCGGAAGACTTCCTTCAGGGCCGGTGAGCCGGGAAACAGCGATGCGGTGTGGCCATCCACGCCGAGGCCGAGCAGGATCAGGTCAAAGCGCGGCAGCTCGCCGCGCCGGCCGCCGAACACCTCGCTGAGTGTCCGCGCGTAGTTGGTGGCCGCCGCTTCGGGATCGCCCTCTTCGCCACGAATGCGGAAGACCTGGGTCGCGGGCACCGGGACCTTCGAGATCAGCGCGGCGTTGGCCATGCGGAAGTTGGATTCGGGATGCTCCGGCCCCACCCCGCGCTCGTCGCCGAAGAAGATCCAGGTGTGCGCCCACGGCATCTGCTCGCGGAGTGGAGACTGCGCCAGCCGCTCATACGTCGCCCGGGGCGTGCTGCCGCCGGCGAGCGAGATCGTGAACCGCCCGCGCGCCTTGACGGCCTCGAGGGCGGCATCGATGATCGCGCGGGCGGCCGTCTCGGCGAGCTTGGCGGAATCGTCCGCGACGATGATCTCGGGCGGGAACTGCATATCCACGATCATACTCTCTCATCGAGACGTTGATGACGTTCCAGGGCGGCAAGGTAGCGCGCGTGTCGCGCGGCGTCGGGTGTGAACACCTCGCCGAGCGGCGCCGCCGCTGCCGCGAGGTCGGGCGTGACCCCCAGCGCCTCCAGTGCGAGCAGGGCGGCGCCGCGGCTGGTCGCTTCACTCTCCGGCGACCAGTGGATCGGGCGGCCGAGGCCGTCCGCCAGCATGCGCGTCCACGCCCGAGAGCGGGCGACGGCGCCCCCTGAAGCGACCAGCAGGTGGTCGGCGGTGGCCAGCGGAGCCAGCCGCTTGTCGATCAGCATCAGGCGTAGCGTCACCGCCTCCATCCCCGCGTGGAGGATATCCAGGCCTGTCGTGCTGAGCGAAAGACCAGTGATCGTGGCCCGGCGGTCCCCGCGCCAGCCCGGCGCCCGCTCACCGGCCAGGAAGGGCAGCAGTGTCAGGCCGTGGCTGTCGGGTACCCGCTCGGCGAGGACTCGCTCGACCTCTGCGGCCGGCGGCAGCTGCAGCACATCGTGGCACCACGCATACACGTTGCCGCCCTCGGATGTCGCCCCGCCCACCAGCGCCCGCCGCCGGTCCACCCGATATCGCCACAGTCCGGAGGGCGCCGTCCCACGATCGACGGTCACCAGTCGCATGGCGGCCGAGGTCCCCACGTTGAGCGCGATCCGTGACGGGGTGAGGCAGTTGGAGCCGATGTTGCTCGCGGCGCCGTCGCCGACCGCGGGAAACCACGGGACACCGCGCAGCGACGGCCAGCGGCCGCTCCACGGCGTGCGCAGCCCGCGCCGTCCCCCGGCTTGGGCGAGCGGGAAGAGGTGCTCCGGCTCGATACCGGCGGCGGCCAGCGCCTCGGCGTCCCACCGCATGGTCTCCTGATCGAGCAGTCCCGTCCCCGAGGCCATCGAGACGCTCGTCGCCGTCTCACCGAAGAGCGCGAGCTCCAGATGCTCGCCGATCGAGCCCCAGGAGGCGACCCGCTGGACGTCGGCCGGCCGCTCGCGCGCCAGCCACCGGAGCTTGGCCGGCCAGTACGAGCTGTGCAGATGACACCCCGTCCGGCCGTGGAGGGTCGCGTCGTCGAGGGCGCCGCGGAGCAGTGCGGCGTCGGGCGCGCTGCGGGAGTCGGCCCAGGTGAAGATCGGCGTGACCGGCCGCCGGGCGGCGTCGAAGCCGAGCAGCCCGTGCCAGAAGGTCGTGACGCCGACCGCCTGGATGTCGTCGTGCCGGGAGGCGCGGGTGACCGCGTCGAGGCAGGTCGCGACCGCATCGAGCAGCACGCTCGGGTCGTGCTCGGCGCCGCCGTCGTGGGTGAGCGTGGGCTCGTAGGTGACTTGATGGAAGCGCTCGGGAACCGCGTGGCCGTCCCGATCGTAAAGCGTGGCGCGTGCGGAGGACGTTCCGAGATCGAGCGCGATGACCATCGGGCTCGTATTGTAAGATGCTCTCGATGTCCGAGGGCGGGGAAGTGTTTGGCGCCGAGCGCGTCGGGCGCCCGCTCACGAAAGGAAGACACGATGGCCCGCATCCGCGTCCTGAGTCCCGTCGGCGTCGTCACCACCGAATCCGTCACGGTTCCGCCGTTGCCGCACGACTGGACGGGCCGCACGATCGGCTTCCTGGACAACACCAAGTCGAACTTCGACCGGCTCACCGGTGGAATCGGCGAGCTGCTGCGCGAACGGCACGGCGTGAAGGCCATCGTGCACCGGCGCAAGGCCAACGCGGCCACGCCGGCCTCGCCCGAGCTGATCGCCGAGCTCGGCAAGCTCTGCGACGTCGTCTTCGCCGGCTCTGCTGACTGAGGGTCGTGCACGTCGTGGAGTCTCCACGACACCATCGAGCTGGCCAAGGCCGGCACCCCCGCGGGACTCATCGCGACCACGGCGTTCCAGGGACTCGCGATCAGTGAGCTGAGCGCGCTCGGCGCCATCGGCCTGCCTTTGCTCGTCATCGATCACCCCCTCGGCGGCGAGCGCCCCGACTCCGTCGCCCGCCGCGCCCAGCAGGCGTTCGAACAGCTTTCCAGCTTGATCAACGGAGCCCGTGCCGGAACTGCTGGGGGCTCCGCGACTGATGTCGGGCGTGTCGGAGCCACCACTTCCTCGAACAGGCCACCCACGTCCCAAGCCGGCCTCACGGGCCCCGCTACAACGGCCCCCGCTACAACAGCCCCGGCTGACCTCACGCTCGACGACGATCCGATCAGCCTGCTCACCGAATTCAGCGTACGCGAGTGGTCGGACGGCCTCCCGATCGTGGCGCCGACCCCGGAGCGTGTGGCCGCGATGCTCGGTGGCCGCGACGGTGCCCGCTCGCTCGGTCCCATGCCGCCGCTTTGGCGACAGGCGACGCTGGAGAAGCTCGCGGTGAACGCGGTGATGGCAGGGTGCGAGCCCGCGGCGTTCCCGATCATCGTGGCCGCGGTCGAGGCGATGCTGGATCCGAACTTCAATCTCTACGGGGTCCAGGCCACGACCCATCCGGTGGCGCCGCTGCTCATCGTCAACGGTCCCTACGGCCGTCGCCTCGGGCTGCACGGTGGCAGTGGCTGCTTTGGTCCGGGCTTTCGCGCCAACGCCACGCTCGGTCGCGCCATTCGCCTCATCTTGTTGAATGTCGGCGGCGCGTGGCCGGGCCGCTACGACATGGCGACCCAGGGCAGTCCGGCGAAGTACGCCTACTGCATCGCCGAGAACGAAGAGGCCTCGCCGTGGGGACCGCTCCACAAGGGCGATGTCGTGACGGTCTACGGCGGTGAGGGGCCGCACAACGTGAACGACCACGTCTCGACGACCGCCAGCGGCATCCTGGCCAACGTGGCGGACACGGCCATCTCGCTGGGCTCGAACGTCGGCTGGTACTTCTCGCAGGCGCAGCTGCTGGTGGCGCTCGGGCCCGAGCACGCGCGCACGGTGGCGGGCGACGGCCTCACCCGCGCCGACGTGCAGCGCTTCGTCTACGAGAACGCGCGCCAGCCGCTCGGCCTGATGCGGCTGGGCGGGATGTGGGGCATGCACGACTGGCCGGCCTGGATGAACGCGACGACCGATCCCGAGGCGCGGCTGCCGCGCGTGCCGTCGCCGGAGGACATCTTCGTGATCGTCGCCGGTGGCTCGGGCAAGCACTCGGCGGTGGTGCCGAACTGCACCTTCAGCCGCGCGGTAAGTCGTCCGATCGTCGTCGGCTGATTCGCCAGGGCTCGATGAGCCCTTCGTAGACGATGTTGGTGCTCATCTTGGAGCGTCCCAGCCGGCGCTCCACGAAGGTGATCGGCACCTCGGCGATGCGGGCCCCGCGCCGGTGGAAGAGCGTGCGTAGCGCGATCCACCACGCGTAGACCCGGCCCCGCACCTCGCCGAACGGCACTCGCGCCAGGAAGTCCGTGCGCATGCACGAGAACCCGCTGGTGAGATCGCGGATCGGCGTCCGTGTGATCAACCGGGCGTAGTGGTTGCCCCCGACGCTCGGAAACCGTCGTCCGGGGTGCCAGTTGGAGACGGCACCGCCTCTCACGTAGCGCGAGCCGATGACGAGATCGTGGTGCGCCGCCGCCGCGATCAGCGCGGGGACCGCGGCCGGATCGTGCGAGAAATCGGCGTCCATCGTGACCACGCAGTCGTCGCCGCCCTCGGTCAGGACCTGGCGGAACGCCGTCTGATACGCCGTGCCCAGCCCCAGCTTGTCCGTCCGTTCGATCAGCGCGAGGCCGGCGTCCGTCCGCATGAGATCGCGCACCAGCCGTCCCGTTCCATCGGGCGAGCCGTCGTCCACCACGAGCAGGCGCGTGTCGGGCGGCAGCCAGCGGCGCAGCGCGACGATCAGGGAGCCGATCGTCTCGCGCTCGTCGAAGGTCGGAATGACGACGCGCGCTTTCATGATGTTCATTTATTGGAGGGGAACCCTGGGAGGGTTCCCCCTTCCCCTCCGGTCGCGAGTAGGAGAATCAGGGCCGCGAACAGCAGCACGGCGCCCAGCACGCCGGCTGCGCCCAGTCGCTCGCCGAAGACGAAGACGCCGAGCAGCGTGGCGGTGAGCGGTTCGGCCAGCGAGGCGACGCCGGCCGTCGAGGCCGATACCTCGCGCAGGCCGAGCGTGTATATCGCGTACGCGCCCGCGGTGGTGACGGCGCCGAGATAGAGGAGCCAGGGCCAGCCGAGCGTGACCTGTCGACTGATGTTCTCGCTCGCCAGCAGCGGCGCGAGCGCCAGCGCCGCCACCGTGAAGGTGGCGCCGGCCGCCGGCAGGGGTGCGGTCCGAGCCAGCGCGGCCTTGGCGAGCACGACGTAGAGCGCGTAGGCGAGGCAGGCGGCCAGCGCCAGCAGCACGCCGGCCACGAAGCGCGCCGAGAGATCGGCCGTCGTGCGCGGCCCCACGATCAGGAGCGCGGTGCCGGTCACGCCGAGCCCGAGTGCCACGCCGACTCGGGCCGTGAGCCGCTCGCCGAGCAGGGCCGCCGCCAGCGCGGTGATCAGTAGCGGCGCGCCGCAGATGGCGATGAGGGCCGCGATCGCGATGCCGGTCCGTGTCACCGCGTTGAAGTACGCGGCCTGGAAGGCAGCCATGCAGAGGCCGAGAGCGACGAAGCGCCAGCGATCGGCCGGCGCGATGCGCAAGGACCCTGTCGACCAGCGAGCCAGCGCGAGCAGGAGCGGGGCGGCGATCAGCATCCGGAAGGCGGCGATCACCAGCGGCGTCGCGCCCGCTTCCGCGACCAGCACGGTCGTCACCGAACCGGTCGTCCCCCAGGAGACGGCCGCCAGCCCGATGAGACCGAGGCCGCGCAGTCGGGCTGGACTTGACGGGGCCGACACTGGCGCTGATCATAACGCTCCGCCAACGATTCGCGGCCAAGGAGATGTGAGATGAACGTCGGCTTCATTGGAACCGGGACCATGGGACAACCGATGGTGGCGAATCTGCTGAAGAAGGGCTTCGCCGTCCTCGCCTGGGACGTCGTGCCGGCCGCGCTGGCGGCGGCCGTCAAGCTGGGAGCCACCGCGGCCGGCTCGATCGCCGACGTGGCCAAGCGCAGCGATCTGATCGTGACGATGCTGCCGTCGTCCGGCAACGTCGAGGCCGTCTACCTGGGCGACGGCGGCATCCTGTCGGCGGTGCCGGCCGGACGCCTCTGCGTGGACATGTCCACGATCGACCCGAGCGTGTCGCGCCGGGTGGCGGCCGCGCTCGCCCGCAAACAGGTCCGCTTTCTCGACGCACCGGTCTCCGGCGGCGTGCCCGGTGCCGTCGATGGCACGCTGGCGATCATGGTCGGGGGCGAGGCGCGCGACCTGGAAGAGGCGCGCGGGGCGTTGTCCGCGATGGGCGCCAACGTCATCCACGTGGGCGCCGTGGGCAGCGGCGAGGCGGCCAAGCTCTGCAACAACCTGATCGCCGGCGTGGCGGCGGTGGCCGTGAGCGAGGCGTTCCGGATCGCCGAGGGCTTCGGCGTCGATCCAAAGATCCTCACCGACGTCATCTCGAAGTCATCCGGCAACACCTGGGTCATGCAGCAGGCCCACCCGGTGCCGGGCCTGGTGGCGCGCGCCGCCTCCAGCCGCGACTACGCGCCCGGCTTCATGACCGATCTGATGGCCAAGGATCTCGGCCTGGCGGTGAACGCCGCGCGCGAGCTGCGCATCCCGGTCATCGTCGCGCCGGCGGCGCAGCAAGCGCTCCGCCTGGCGTCCTCTCACGGCTACGGCCGCAAGGACTTCACCGCGATCTACGCCTTTCTGAAGCCCTCGAACCCGGACGTGCCTGTTTAACCGGGGGCCCCGAAATGGCCCCCGGCCCCCCGTCGTTCGCGGCGCCTCGGCGGAGCCGTGGCGCCGCTCTGTTATCCGCGTGGTTTTGGCGTCGTGACCTGACGTACTGCTCGGGCGGAGCCGTGTCGTCTCTCTGCCTTCCACGCCTGGGTGTCGTGATTTGACATACTGCCACATGTGGTTCGCGCTGCCGCGGCGTCCGAAAGACCTTCCGCAGATTTCCGGGATCGAGCAGGGTTCGGGAAACGTAAATTGTGCTCGGCGGGGCCGAACGGGCGGGCGGGGGGCAATGCTATACTGCCGAGCGTTGGCGCGTTGCGGCGCGTGCAAGGAGGCGCGGCGTGGGGCTTTACGTGATGTTGAGCACGTTGTCCGAGTCCGGCCGGAAGGTGTTGCGTGGTCGTCCGGGATGGATTCGTAAGGTCAACGCCGACGTGCAGCGGATGGGCGCGAAGGTCGTGGCGCAGTACGCCGTTCTTGGGCCGTACGACTTCGTGACGATCATGGAAGCGTCGGACAACGCCACGATCTCGCGCGTGTCCGTCGAGCTGGGCGCGCGGGGCGGGGTGGCCGGCATGACGATGGCCGCGATTCCGCTGGACGAGTTCATTGAACGCCTCGAGCGCGGCAAGAGCCGCCCAGGGAAGAAAAAGCGCGCATGAAAGTTCTGAAGCTGACACCCGAGCGGTGCACCGGCTGTCTCCGCTGCGAAATCGCCTGCTCGTACATGCAGACCGGCGCGTACCAGCCGGCCAAGTCCGTCATCCGCGTCTCGCCGTTCGAGAGTCACACCTCCTACGCGCCCTACACGTGTACGCAGTGCGATGAGGGCTGGTGCATGACGGCGTGTCCGGTGGGCGCCATCACCATCAATTCGGCCGGCGCCAAGGACGTGGTCGACGACAAGTGCGTGGGCTGCAAGCTCTGCACGATCGCCTGCCCGTACGGCACGATGTTCTACGACACGTCCACGCGGAAGGCCTTCAAGTGTAACCTCTGCGGCGGCGACCCGGCGTGCGCCCACGCCTGCCCGACCGCCGCGATCGAGTACGAGGAGGCGGTCACGGCGGACTGGATCGGCGACTTCGCGCGCGAGCGCGTCAGCTACGTGCTCGCGCTGGAAGGAGCCCGCTGATGCCCGTGCGGCACCTGATCATCGGCGGCGGCACCGCGGGCATGAACGCCATGCGCACCATCCGGGAGGAGGAGCGCGAGGCCTCCGAGATCACGCTGGTCACGGCCGAGCGGCCCTACTCGCGGATGGTGCTGCCGTACTACCTCGACAAGTCGATCGCCGAGAACCACGTCTACACGGCCACCGGCGCCGATCTCGGCCGCTGGAAGGTCAAGACGCTGATCGGGCGTCGGGCGGC
>Ga0075428_100008731_pt1 | contig 11238 bp, 6 predicted proteins | sample RhiMetdeltSRZDD2_FD_75291 | JGI IMG/M metagenome (GOLD analysis project Ga0075428, IMG submission 75291) | Populus rhizosphere microbial communities from Tennessee, USA - Rhizosphere MetaG P. deltoides SRZDD2 | ecosystem: Host-associated > Plants > Roots > Rhizosphere > Soil | place: USA... | reverse complement strand
GACGGTGTTTCCGGGATGCAGGGTGTTTCGGGGATGGAGAGTGCCGCGGGGGCGCGCCCCGAAGGATAGTTGGCCGGCTGGGGCGCTGCCGCAACCCGTTACGGCTGCAACCCATTGCCTGGAAACAATCTGGGAGCCCTCGTGCGGTGTGCTACACTTGGGGTCCGTGCCGTCCCGAGGGCGCTCCCCGCGCCACGAATTCGTCGTGCCCGTGACTCGAGGTCTCCGGTCCCGTCTTCGTGCTGCGTTGCGAAGTCCCTGTGGGATGCCCATGGAATGACGTCCTGAATCGGCGTCGCATGCAACAGAGCGGCGCCAGCGGAAGTCTTTCTTCTGTCAGGCGTTCCCTTCCTGTCGAGGATTTCAGCATGATGCACCGAGCTTCCCGGGTCTCCCTGCTTTCCTCTCCTTCGCAGCCGCTGAGTTTTTCAGCAGCCAGCTCGCGGCCTATTCTGGCTCCGGATGAGTCTCTAAGAGAGCCTCCGACTGCGCTTCCGAGAGTGCTTCCGAGAGTGCCTCCGAGAGTGCCTCCGAGAGTGCGAGGTCGTGGTGCGAATTCGGGCGCTCCAATTTCGGGCTCCAGGGAGGAAGGCGCCATGCTCATCATCGCGCTGGGCGTGCTCACGCTCATGGCGATCCTCGGCGCCGCCTTCGCGACCCTCATCCGGCTCGAGAAGAAAGCCACGGACAACTACATCGACGCGCGCCGGATGGACTTTCTGCTCGATTCCGCCCTCGACCGTGTCATCGCGCAGCTTCAGGGCGGCAAGAACTTTCGCCACTTCACGTCGTACAACGACACGCCCTGGCTCAACCTCATCCGTACGCGCGGTGGGGGAGCAGCTACGGCAGGCGACTTGGCCAATGGCCGCGCAGACATCGACGACCCGCGCGTCGGCAAGTGGGAAGTCTTCACGGACCAGGGTGGTCAGCTCTTCACGCACAAGTCCAAGGTCATCGACTGCTCGGCTCAGATCAACTTGAACGGCCAGCAGGATACGCTCGCGCGCATGATCGACAACCTCGGCATCGCCATCGACAAGAGCCAGCGCTTGAAGATCGACGGGAAGAAAGTGACCAACCCGTTCTACGAGCGCACCAACCGGCAGGGCAACCCCGTGCGCGGCATCGACATCCTGCAGTACCGCCGGCGGCTTCCCGAGGCCCGGTTCACCTCGAAGTCACAGCTCCGCCTCCTGATCGGTCCGGAAAACTACAACATCGTGAAAGACTTCCTGACCGTGCACTCCTGGGAGGATCCCGACACCTACAAGGCCAGCGACGGTTTGGACGAAGTGCCCGACCCGAACCTCCCCGGCGGCACGACCAGCACCGGGGGCGGTGGCCGCGGCGTGGGAGGAAACAACGTGCAGGCACAGCCCGTCGCCTATGGCATCCCGCGCGTGGACCCGGAGCCCCGCTGTCCCATCAATATCAATACGGCCCCCGAAGAGGTTCTGATCGCGTGCCTCATGGGGCTCGCGGGGCGGCGCGTGTATCCTTTCTCACGGCTCGGGTCGGCCGGCCAACTGCGCACGATTGATCAGGGAGCGCAGATCCAGGGCGACCGCGTGGTGGGGCAGGAGGAGTTCCGGGACATCACGCCGCGCGCCGTGTACATCTATACACAGCGGATCGAACACTCCATCGCGGAGAAGCTGGCGCAGCGCATCATCCAGCAGCGCAGACAATATCCTTTCATGGCCTGGCGCACGAACAGCGAGCGTCAGCCCGGCTTCGAGGACTTCATCGACAGCTTGTCGCCGGACTTCTTCCCGTCGCCGACGACGTGCGTCGTGATCGACCCGGACCAGCCCAACAACCGGCAGATCGAAAGCGTCGTCCTGCGCGGCGGATCGCCGGAATTGCAGCGCATGTGGCTCAAGGGCACGGGCCCGAGCCAGACGCGTTCGCTCCGGCGGCAGAAGGGCCTCGCGTTCCATGAACAGAACGGCTTCTACTTCGACCTGATCAAAGGCGTCATCAAGTCCAACTTCAACCCCAACACCCGAATCAACCGCTACAACCCGAACGTGCCGGCGTACATCGCGGTCGACAAGTCCGACCTCGTCTGGGCGAAGGACCGCTTCACGCTCTTGAAAGGGCACACGACCGAGTTCTGCTTCGATTCGAACGGCATCTTCGAAGTGACCACGCTCGGTCAGATCGCGGAAAAGGGGAAGGGCAGGGGCCCCACGACCGTCGTCGCCGGGCAGCGCGAGCCGGACATCGGGAAAATCGTCTTCCCGAGGAGCCAGCGCTCGATCGTGCAGGTGTACAACGTCCTGCGGCACACGAACCAGTACCAGTTCGAGAAGACGTTCGTCGCGGGCTCGCGCTCGAGCAAGAACGATCGAAAGTACATCGTCACGTGGCCGGATCCCATGGCGGCGCTGACCGAGCTCATCTCGGGAGGCAGCTTGCGCGACGGCCGCGTCGAGATTGCGGGCCTCCTTGACGGACGCCGCCTCGAGGCGCCGATCCAGCAGCGGACGCAGCTCCTTAGCAAGTCGCAGGGCTTGACCATGGCGCACACGTTCCAGGATCGCGACTCGCAGTCGATCTCGAACCTCCAGCGCGTCGTCTCTCAGGGTGCCAAGAGCAACTTCTCCGATACGCTCACCACGGCGCTGCGGGAGGTGTTAAACCCGCCGTACACGAGGCAGAGCCGCCAGCAGTTCGGGCGCTACGTCTCGCGCCTCGAGCTGAATCAGTTGGGCGGCACCTCGAACTTCCAGGCACAGTTCTTCGATCCGCTGGTGCAGAAGGAGGCTCTCGGAACGGACCTCATGCCCGACGGCCTCCACTCGAGTCTGCTCACGACCACGCACCTTCAGGCGCACGTCCTCCTCCTGCCGGCGCGCCAGCGCATCGGCGCGGTGGGTATCGGCGGGGACTCCGACCCGCGGATCGGCGCGTCGGGGCGCGGCACGCGCGGCAACAACCTGCTCGGCAACGTGCCGTATTACAAGGGCGGGCTCGCGTTCTGGGTGAAGTTCGACTTCGACGGCGACGATCCCGTCTTCTCGGGCCTCATCGGTTGCACGCAAGTGATCAAGGGAGTCTCGCAGAACGCGTCCGATTTCACCGGCTCGGAGGGGACGCAGTTTTTTATCTTCAAGAACATGAAAGGGCAACTCCGAGTCGTCCGCATGTACTATCACCAAGCGTTCTCGCAGCTCAGCGGCGGCGGCGACGCGGGCGGTGGCGGCAGCAGCGGAGGCACGGGGATCCGTCTCTTCCCGGATCCCGGGACCGGGAACGACACGTCAGGTACTGGCGCAGGACAGCAGAACCCCATCGTGCCGGAGCTCGACCAGCAAAAAATCGTCTCGCGCGTCGACACGACTCCCATCGACGTGTCCCACTTCCGGGCGCACGAGTGGCACCATATCGCAATCGACTGGGACGACGAGAATCCCGCGTTCCCGGTGCGGCTCTACATGGACTTCCAGGACATGCGCGAAGAGGCCACGCCGCGCATGGCGCAGGCGCGCGTCGACTCCACGGCCAACTCGTGGGTGCGGCTCAACGAGAGGCAGCCGCGCGACGGCCTGCAGGTGGGCGGCATCATCCGCGAGCAGGGCGTGGACGACGCCGGCGTCTTCAAATGGTTCACGAACTCCACAAAGACCGAGCGAGGGACCGGCGTGGAGACCATCGCTCCGAGCGTGAAGCGGATTCTGGCCAACGCGACGATTGACGAGCTCGTCTGCTACGAAGGGCAATTCGCTTCCATCAAGCAGTACTACGGCGCGACGGGATCCCCGGGCTACTTCTCCGTGCAGCCGTCCGAGTACGCGAACGTCTTCGAGGTGCCGCTGCCTCCCGACGTCGACCACGCGATTTTGAGGTCGTTCGACTGGACGTCCTACTACCCGACCATGTATACGGATTCGCGCCTCCAGTCGATCGCGCAGCCGCTCAACATCCGGCCGATCGAGTGCGAGTTCACGTTCAATGCGGGAGGCGGCTCGAGCGCGCCGAAAATGCAGGGCGAGCCGTGGCGACGGCCGGAAGTCCGCAACGAGGTGTCCGGCCGGCCCGTGTACCGGCAGCAGACGGGTCTGCGCGGCAACAACGCGCAATTCGTCTACAAGATGAGGATGTTCGGCTCGATCTCGAACGTTGGCAACACGGCGGGAGGCATGGTCCAGACGCCCGTGGTCGACGACGTGACCTTGACGTACTTCCTGCCCAGTCCGAGAATCCTCCTGCAGGAAGAGGCCGATTGAGCCTTTCCTGCGCGGTGTTTTCCCCGGGCGGCCTCGGCTCAAAAACCGTGCGCTCATCGTCCCGACGTTGGAGGTTCCTGATCATGTGCCGTAGCCGCTGGCTCATCCTCTTTGTTGTCTGCTCTGCGTTCGCCGTTCGACCGCTGGCCCCCGGGCTCCTCGCCCAAGAGGAGAAGAATCCGCCGGGGAATAAAGATAAGCCCGGCGAGAAACCGGAGGACGCGCCACCGTCCGGCGACGAGAAGGAGAAGGGCCGGCCCGCCAATGCCGACGGCTACAACGCATACTTCGTGATCAGCGAGGCGAAATACCTGCCCGCAGCGGAGGGGGCCACGGGTCAAGCCGTGCAGCTCAAGTTCGACATCTCGCCGGACGTCCCCAAGGGCGCCAAAATCCACCTCACTTTCGAGCTCTTCAGCGTCCCGCTCGACGAGACCGACTACGAGCTGAAAGACGAGAACCGGAAGGGCCTCACCTACGTCTGGAAGTTTTCGAAGCGGATGGTCACTGGGAAGTACCAGGTGCGCTCCTTTCTGCGGCTCAAAGACGAAGCCGGTCGCCCGGCGCAGATCCCGGCCGTGCAGCGAGCCATCCAGCAGAACACCAAGGCTTTTCCCCCCAAGAGCGAGCCGTGGCCCTGGTATTGGGACCAGCCGGTCGAGCTCGGGAACGCAGAAGATGAGGCCGCCGAGTCGAAAGAGCTGTGCACGGCGTACACCGATTTCATGGATCGGCTCATCGCCAGCATGGGGGAGTTCATCGACAAGATGGGCGAGGTGAATGAGGGCAAAGACCTCGTGAAAGGGGCGGCGCTCGACAAGGAGAAATTCGAGGCCTACGTGAAGGACTGGCGGGAGAAGCAGGGCGCCATCCAGAAGGAAATCGCCCTGTTCGTCGGCAAGCAGCCGGCTCTGGTAGAGAAGTCGAAGACCGCTTACCTGAAGCTCCGCCAGCTCGGACAGATGGTGTCGAAACGCGCGGTGCAGGAGCAGACGACGGTCACCGAGAAGTACAAGGTGGGCGTCATCAACCCGGCCGCGAAGGATTTCGACAAGAGCTTCCGCTACAAAGTCGACGCTCGCTCGCTCAACGAGGCCTACAACAACATTCGCCAGCTCGTCGGCTGTCCGGCGGAAGCCGAAGCCGAGGCGGGTGCCGAAGGAGCCGCCGAGCCGGGAGCTGAAGCCGGGGCCGGCGCCGAGAAGGGCGCTGAAGCCAAGGACGGTGAGGAGAAGGCTCCCGAGGGCGACGAGCCGGAAGCCAAACCGGAAGCCAAGCCCGAGTCAAAAGACGGCGCCAAGGCGAAGCCGGCCGAGAAGTCGTCCGGCAAGTCGACGAAGAAGGCCGCCAAGTAGCCAGCCATCGGACCAAGGACCCCCTCGCTATCTTGGGGAGCCGGCTATGTCCCTGCGGTAGTGCATCCCATCGAAGTGGATGCACGATAGCCCCGCGTAAGCTCGCTCGCGGGCCTCTTCGCGCGTAGCTCCGAGCGCCGTGACCGACAGCACGCGGCCTCCGGAAGTGACAACCTGGCCGCGGCCGTCGAGTTTCGTGCCCGCGTGATAAACGCGCGCGCCCGCGGCCTCCGCTGCTTCGAGGCCAGTGATCGGTACGCCCGTCCGATATTCCCCGGGATATCCGCCCGACGCTGCCACCACGCAGACGGCGGGTCGCGGGTCCCACGCGAGCGGCTGATCGGCCAACCGGCCCTCGATCGTCCTTTCGATCGCTTCAACGAGATCGGTCTGCAGGCGCGCGAGAATAGCCTGCGCCTCGGGGTCACCGAAGCGCACGTTGAATTCGAGCACCTGGGGACCATCCGGCGTGAGCATGAGGCCGGCGTAGAGGATGCCGCGATAGCGAATGCCATCGCGCCGCAGCGCCGCGAGTGTCGGCTTCACGATGCGCTCCAACGCTGCCTCGATCTCGGGATCGTCGAGCCGCAAGTGCGGCGAGTAGCAGCCCATGCCGCCCGTGTTGGGACCGGCGTCGCCGTCGAGTGCCTGCTTGTAGTCCTGCGCAGTCTCGAGAGGCGCGAACGCTTCGCCGTCCGTCAGGAGCAGGAGGGAGATTTCGGAGCCTTCCAGGAATCCTTCCACGAGGAGCCGCCGCCCGGCTTCTCCGAAGCGCCGCTCGACGAGGATTGCTTCGACTGCTTCGAGCGCTTCCCCGCGCTCCCGTGCGACGATGACTCCTTTTCCCGCGGCGAGCCCGTCGGCCTTGAGTACGACGGGCAACCCCACACGCTCGACGTAGGCTCGCGCCGGGCCGGCCTCCTCGAAGATACGGAAAGGAGACGTCGGGATCGCGTGGCGGGCCAGAAACTCCTTGGTGAAGCACTTGCTGCCTTCGAGCTGCGCCGCCGCGGCCTGCGGCCCGAAAACGCGGATGCCTGCCGCTTCGAGCCGGTCGGCCAGCCCCAGCACGAGCGGAGCTTCCGGCCCCACGACCACGAGGTCGACGCGCTCCCGCACGGCCAAGTCGCGCAGTTTCTCGACGCCGGCGGGCGAATCGAGCGCGGCCTCGACGACGGTCGCCTCGCGGGTGATTCCCGCGTTGCCGGGCGCGCAGAGCACCTGCGGGCGGCGCTGCGAGCGCGCCAGCGCGGAGACGATAGCATGTTCGCGGCCGCCCGAGCCGACGACGAGGATTTTCATGACGGAGCGAGCGTACCGACGGATCGGGGAGAAAATCAACTCCCGGTCGACCCGGCGCGCATCCAGCTCCGCTTCCAGAGGAGAGCCACGGCGAACAGCCCCCAAAGCACGCAGAGGATCTCGAACGCCTGCACACGGTCTTCGACGAGGCAGATTGCTGCACCGGCGTCGACGAGGAAAACGCCGCCCAGCGCCTTCCGCACGAGGATCGCTGCCGCCGGGAGTCCTTGGAATCCGCGGCCCGACGCGAGAATCGCCTGCTGTTCGCGCGCGGCGGCGCACGCCGAGCCCACGGCCGCGACGATCAGAGCCGCAAGGGCTCCTGCGTTGAAAGCGGCGAGTCCGAAGCCGGGCCGGTAGGCGAACAGCGCTGCAGGGATGAGGAGGAGCGCCGCTCCCACGGCGCGCAGCTTCCCCGGATCGGGAGGCAATTCCTCGAGCCGGCTTGCCGCCGTCACGCCGGTGATAAAGAGCCCGATCAGGCCCGCTGCCGCGAGGACCTCTGGCCGCGAGAGCGCCACGGATCCTCCGACGGCTGCTGCGGCGCCCAGGAGGAAATTCCAGGACCTGCACGCCCCCATGACCAGGTTGCCGAAATAGGGGACGTGCTTGGCGCCGGCGTCGTAGAGGACGACCGTCGCAAGGAGCGCCGCGCTGACGGACAACGTTCCCGCGGCTGCGCCGAAGGCAATGGCCGCTGCCCCGAGGATCACGCACAGGATGACCGCGCCGCGCCGCGAGACGCGGCCGGAAGGAATCGGCCGGCCCGGCTGGTGCGCGGCGTCGCGGCGAGCGTCGCAGAGATCGTTCAGCGCCATCCCGAGCCAGTATGAGCTGATGCTCCCCGCCGCTGCGTAGATCAGCAGCGTGTAGTCGGGGCGGATTCGCTCCAGCGCCGCGGCCGCTACAAAGCCGGCGTAGCTGTCCGCCGCCGCCGAGGGCGTCAGGAAGACCCGCACCAGCTCCAGATAGGCTCGCGCGCCGGAAGGCACCGGAGGCTACTTGTACTTGACCACGGAGAAAGTGGAGCGTTGAACGAGAGCGACGCCCGCGAGCTGCTCCTGGACGCGCCGCAGCACTTCGATGAGCGCCTCCGGCCGCACGGGCTTCTGCAGGAAGTCCAGGCTGCCGAGCTCGTTCCTGCGGGTGCCGGTGGGAGCTTTCGCCGACATGATCGCGGCGCGGAGGTGCGGAAACCGCTTCGAAAGCTTCGCAGCAACGCTCGGCCCCGACATGCCCGGCATGTCGAAGTCGAGCAGCGCAAAGTCAAACTTCATGAGGTCGAGGAGCCATTCGGCGTCGGCGCAAGTCTCCGCGTAGATGGCTTCGTGCCCCTTCGTGCCGAGGAACTCGGCGAGGCTTTCGCCATGGGACTTGTAATCGTCCATTACCAGGATACGCATGGAAGGGTCGCCTCCGCAGAATCGTACGCAGCAAGTATAATGCGTCGGCGATCGCGGGACCGCTCGGGTGGCGTTCGGGCAGCAAATGTAGATTCTCGGAAGTGGTGGTATCCCGCTGAGGAGGCGTGGGTTGCCATGCCGATAGTGGGGAGTCGGGGCGGCCCGTTGTTTACCGGGCCGCGCGAGCCTACTATCTACCTGCCTAACCCAACTCTCGCCCCCCGGGAAGGAGGGGCGCTGCAGCCGAGACTCCGCATCAGAGAATAGAGGACGTCGAGTGATTCAGAAGTACACCGTCATTCCACGGGTGCCGGCGAGGCTGCGGCCTCTGCTGACGATCGCGAAGAATCTGTGGTGGATCTCCAGCCGGAACGCGCTGTCGCTCTTCCGCCGGATCGACATGGACCTCTGGGAGGAGTCGAATCACAACCCCGTCCTCCTGATCGGCGCGCTCCAGCCGGAGCGGCTCCGCTCCCTCGCGGATGACCACGCTTTCCTCGCCCACATGGACGAGGTCCACGCCGAGCTCGAGAAATACCTCGGCTCGTCGACCTGGTACACCCGGATTTACGGATCCAAGTTCGATATCCGCATCGCCTACTTCTCCGCGGAGTTCGGCCTGCACGAGAGCATGCCGCTCTACTCCGGCGGCCTCGGAATCCTGTCCGGCGACCACATCAAGAGCGCCGACGAGCTGGGCCTGCCGCTCGTCGGCGTGGGCCTGTGCTACCAGCACGGCTACTACCGGCAGTACCTGAGCAGCGACGGCTGGCAGCAGGAGCTCTACCCCGAGAACGATTTCTACAACATGCCGCTCACGCTGGTGCGGGACGACCAGGGCCGCGAAGTCACCGTCGAGGTCACGTTCCTCCAGCGCAGGGTCGAGGCGCGCCTCTGGCGCGTGCAGGTGGGCCGCGTGCCCGTCTACCTTCTCGACTCCAACCTGCCGACCAACGAGCCCGTGGACCGCGTGATCACCTCGCGGCTCTACGGCGGAGACCTGGACATGCGCATCCGCCAGGAGCTCCTGCTCGGGATCGGCGGCTACCGCGCGCTCGTCAAGCTCAACCTCGAGCCGACGGTCTGCCACATGAACGAGGGGCACTCCGCGTTCCTCGCCGTGGAGCGGATCCGGCTCCTCATGCAGAGCGCAAACCTCACGTTCGCGGAGGCTCGAGAGGCCATGGCCGCCTGCACGGCGTTCACGACGCACACGCCCGTGCCTGCCGGGAACGATCGCTTCCCGCCGGACATGGTGCGCAGCTACCTCCGGGATTTCGTGCCCCTCTTGAAAATCCCCATGGAGACTTTCCTCGGCATGGGACGGGAAAACCCCGACGATCCCCGCGAGGACTTCTGCATGACCGTGCTCGCGCTGAAGCTCGCCGCGCACTCGAACGGCGTGTCCCAGCTCCACGGGCGCGTCTCGCGCAGGATGTGGAAGCGGATCTGGCCGGCCGTCCCCGAGCGCGAGGTCCCGATCACCCACATCACCAACGGCGTTCACACGCACTCGTGGCTTTCTGAGGAATTCGCTCGACTATTTGAGCGTTACCTCGAGCCGAAATGGCACGAGGACCCGGTCAATCAGACGGTCTGGCAGCGGGTCGACGAGATCCCCGACAACGAGCTCTGGCGCGCGAAAGAGCGCCTCCGGGATCGTCTAGTCAGCTTCCTCCGCCGGCGCCAGAAGCGCTTCCTCCAGCGCTACGGAGCGGCCGGCGCGAAGCTCAGCGCTGCCGACGAGGTGCTCAACCCCGAGATCCTGACCATCGGCTTCGCGCGGCGGTTCGCGACCTACAAGCGCGCGAGCCTCATCCTGCGTGACCTCGGACGGTTGCGAAAGCTGCTCCTCGACAAGGACCGCCCCGTGCAGCTTCTCATCGCCGGAAAGGCGCACCCGCACGACGGCCCCGGGAAGGAAATCATCCGACAGATCTCGCAGCTGGCGCGACAAGACGAGCTGCACCGGCACGTGGTCTTCATCGAGGACTACGACATCGACGTGGCGCGCCACCTCGTCCAGGGCGCCGACGTCTGGCTCAACACGCCGCTCCGGCCTCTCGAGGCCAGCGGAACGAGCGGCATGAAAGCCTCCATGAACGGCACGCTCAACCTGAGCATCCTCGACGGCTGGTGGGTCGAGGGCTACGGGGGCGACAACGGCTGGAGCATTGGCAACGGGGAGGAGCACCCCGATCGCGAATACCAGGACCAGACCGAATCGACGATGCTCTACGACCTCCTCGAGAAAGAGATCATTCCGACGTTCTACCGCCGGGGCCCCGACGACGTGCCCCGCGAGTGGATCCAGCGGATGAAAGCGTCGATCCGCACTATCTGCCCCCGCTTCAACACGAACCGCATGGTGGAGGAGTACGCCGAGCGCATCTACCTCCCCGGCGCGATCCACGGCGCCATGCTCGCGAAAGAAGGCTACCGCGCGGCCAGGATGCTTTCGACGTGGAAGCGCCACATCCAGGAGTGCTGGCACGAGGTGTCCGTGCTCTCGGTCCACGCGGATACGTCGAAGGAGCTCGAGATCGGCAGCAACCTCGAGCTGCGCGTGCGCGTGCTCCTCGGCTCTCTGCAGGCGGAGGAGATCTCCGTGGAGGTCCTCTACGGGCCGATCGACGCCCAGGGCGAGATCGTGGCCGGGGATGCGCTCCCGCTCAACTTCGCGAGCTCGGAAGGGTCCGTCGCGGTCTTCGACGGCCATATTCCCTGCGGCAGCCCCGGACAGCACGGCTTCGTCATCCGGGTCCTTCCGTTCCGCCGCGAGCTCGCCAACAAGTTCGAGACGGGAAAAATCACCTGGTGGAGCGGCAACGTCTCCCTGCCCCAGGAACGCGTCGCGGAGAAAGTCAGCAGCCTGATGGCGTGAGGCGGCGTTGGATGGTGCCACGCACTGCGAGCCGCTGGGCGAGCGCCGCAGCGGCGCCT
>Ga0075428_100008730_pt1 | contig 11238 bp, 11 predicted proteins | sample RhiMetdeltSRZDD2_FD_75291 | JGI IMG/M metagenome (GOLD analysis project Ga0075428, IMG submission 75291) | Populus rhizosphere microbial communities from Tennessee, USA - Rhizosphere MetaG P. deltoides SRZDD2 | ecosystem: Host-associated > Plants > Roots > Rhizosphere > Soil | place: USA... | reverse complement strand
GGTTTTGTGCCCGCCTATATTCGTCCGTTGTTTTGTGAAGGCAAGGGACCGTTCCGCTGGGTGGCGCTTTCCGGAGACAAGGAAGATATTTATACAACCGATCAGGCCATTATGGAGTTATTCCCGGAGGACGATCATCTCAAACGCTGGTTGAAGATGGCGCGTGAGAAAATTCCATTTCAGGGATTGCCCGCCCGTATCTGTTGGCTGGGTTATGGCGAGCGCGTAAAGGCTGGATTGAAGTTCAATGAGCTGGTCGCGAGTGGCAAGGTCAAAGCACCCATCGTGATCGGGCGCGACCATTTGGATTCTGGTTCTGTCGCTTCACCGAACCGTGAGACTGAAGCAATGAAAGATGGTTCGGATGCGATATCTGATTGGGCGATATTGAATGCGATGATCAACGCGGTGGGTGGCGCCACGTGGGTCTCCTTCCATCATGGCGGCGGCGTGGGGATGGGATATTCGCAACACGCGGGGCAAGTCATTGTGGCAGATGGGACGCCGGAAGCGGCTCGGAGGTTGGAACGAGTCCTGACCACCGACCCAGGCCTGGGTGTCGTCCGACACGCTGATGCGGGCTATGAGATCGCCATTGAGGCCGCGAAACGGCATGGCATCAAAATGCCGATGTTGGGAAGATAAATCCATCTATGCGAGAAGAAACTCGAGTTTGGCTTGCAAAAGCGGATAAAGATCTTGGCACGGCTGGTTTTGCTTTGAATTCCGTGGATGGCCCATTGCCAGTAACGACGGCAATGCATTGTCAGTTGTCTGCTGAAAAATATCTCAAAGCATATTTGTGTGAGCACGAGGTAGCCTTTTCAGGCCAGGCGGCTCTGCTCTCGTTGCTTGAGGAATGTGTTGCGGTGGATGAGTCGTTCGAGGCACTGCATGAGACCATTGGTCAGTTAGAAGGCTATTCCATTGCAGCGCGTTACCCCAAGGCCGATGATTCCCTGGCGTTCAGGAAAGAAGCCGTTGCCATTGTGGAACGCGTCAAAGAACTCGTCTTGAGCAGGCTGAGTGCCAAAGAATGATGGATAAGAAAAATCGTCTGCACTTTTTTACGGGTCTCTATAGCGCCTGTATCCTGCTTGCCTGTCGGCCTGTGCTTGCCATCGGATGGGGAGAGTTCTTCTTTTTAGTCTTTGTGATCGCTGTTCTGCTCGGTCCGCCGCTATATAGATTGATTCGAAAGATTGAAAACTCCAATCGAGAAAAAGATAAATAAGACGGAAGCAGACAACGTCATGTTTGAAATATGTTATTTGGCATCATGACCTCGCTGTAAAAATGGTTATAATGATTTAAGAGAGGAGGCTGAAATGTCCACCGACAACAGGCATTCCGACAAGGGCAAAAAGAAGGAGGAAAAGTATATGTGGCTGGGGTTTGGAAACTACTCCGGAGGCGGCGTACAAGGTCCAATCAATCCAGGAAATGTGCGTGCAGACCCGGGTATTTTCGACAGGCTGCTTGAATTGTTTCGTCTGAAAGAAAAGACCAAAAATGAAAACCAGGAAGATTCGGAAGAGCAGCGAGATCCCAGCTGGTAAATCTCGAATATGAAAAGAAAGACAAAACCGGCAGAATACATTTGAGCGGACAACTTCCGCTCAAAATGTTTTAACGAAAAAGTCTTTCCATGGTGCTATGATGATTAAGTAAGAAAGGAAAGCGAATGAAATCCAAAATCTTAATTCCCACCCTCGCAATCATTTTATCCATGCTGGCCTGCAATCTTCCGTCGAATGTGCCTGTAACCGAGACGCCAACGGTCGTGCTTCTGCCATCCAACACACCGCCTCCGGCGACGCAGTTACCAACGCAAACACCTTTATCTACGGATACGCCGCCTCCTACAACCACGTCCACACCCTCTGTTCCCACGGTATTCGCAAAAGATGTAGGAGTCAATTGCCGCTTTGGACCGGGGATCGTCTGGGCCCCCATTAGCGCATTGGCCGCGGGACAAGGCTCGCAAATTGCAGGCAGGAATTCCGATGGCAGTTGGTGGTACATTGTCGACCCCTTCAATTCGGGCAGGCGGTGCTGGGTCGCGACGAGTGTGACAACGACCGGAGGCAACCTGGGATCAGTGCCGGTTGTCGAAATACCGACCACTTCTGTCACCCAGGTGACTGTCGATGTAGGCCCAAGAACGGTCCGCACCACCACTTGTGCCGATGTTATTTCTCCACTCCGGATCGAAGGAACCATTGAAACCAATGGGCCAACAACGGTGAAATGGCGCTTCGAAACACAACAGGGTGGCCCCATGCTGGAACAAACGACGGATTTTGATGCCTTTGGTGTGAAGGAGTTTTCCGCGGAGTATCCGCTCCCAAGCCCACGGACGCCGGGAACCTATTGGGTCAGGCTGATTGTCAGCAGTCCAAATGCTATTCAGGCTGAGGTGTCATATAGGATCGAGTGTACTTAGTAGCAAGCTAGCCTTGCGATTTCCGAAGCACACTATTGTCAGAGAAGGGAAGTAGCAGGCCAAATCACAGCTCCAGGTGATGGAAGGAGACCTTGCAGGCTTATTCTGCAGGGTCTTTTTGTATACATCACCTTATACTGTCAATATTGACATAGTGTATGCCATACAGTATAATGCGACTATAGGTGACATATGGAAAATGGCGAACTTATACAAAATATGCTGTTGGAACTGCGGCGTGGAACACTCTCCATTGCAGTGCTCAGCCAGTTGAGCAAGGAGGAGTACGGTTACTCCCTGCTCAAAGCGCTTTCTGACAAAGGCCTGGAGGTGGATCAGAGCACGCTCTACCCACTCCTCCGCAGGCTTGAGTCTCAAGGACTGTTGCAATCCGATTGGCGCATCGCAGATGAGGCCCGTCCGCGGCGGTACTACGTGATCAGCACACAGGGTAAAGCAGTGCTGCACCAGTTGAAACGCGAATGGTCTGCGATGACCGAGACCATGCAAAAGATGTTGGCATAATAGAGAAGGAGCAGGAAATGAGTCTGATTGATAGATATATTACCGAAGTCGGCAAACACTTACCCCGCAAAGGGCGTGCGGACATCGAAGCCGAGATCCGCTCGACGCTGGAGGATATGCTGGAGGAACGGAAGCAGGTCAGGGGTTTGGAAGAGGAAGCGCTGGTCATCGAACTACTCAGGGAGTATGGCGAGCCGCGCAAAGTTGCTGAGTCCTATGTGGGGCCGCAGTATCTGATCGGTCCGCGCCTCTACCCGTTCATGTGGATGGTCGCCAAGATCGTGTTGAGCGTTTTGTTCATGGTCCTGCTGATGATTTTTGGTTTTAGTGTGGTGCGTGGCCAGATGAGCAGTATCGAGATCGCGCAGGCATTGACCCGGTTCATTGGGAATTACATCGGCGCGGCCATCAGCGCATTAGGAAATATCGTCCTGATCTTTGCAGTTCTTGAGCGCGTGCTGCCAGCCGAAGTAACCAAAGATATGCAAGAGAAGTGGGATCCTGCACAGCTGGCACGCGAGCCCGACCCTGATCAAGTGAAAGTTGGCGAAGAAGTAGTCGAAATTTTCTTTACCCTCGCTTTCCTGATCCTATTCAATTTCTTCCCCGAACGGATCGGCCTGTATATTTTCTCGCGCGATGAACTTTTCTTCATTCCACTGTTGACGGAAGCCTTCTTCCGTTATCTCCCCTGGTGGACGCTCATCGGCGTAGGGCAAATCGGCCTGAACTTTTTACTCCTGAGTGCGGGCACATGGACGAAAGTAACTCGCGTTGCTTCACTGGTCTTGAAAGCTGCCACGATTGTTCTGGTGATATTCATTCTGACCGGCCCGGCGATGATTGCCATCACACCTGAATCGCTGGCAGGATTGGAGTTTGAGCTGTCCCCGGAGAAGGCTGAGACCCTTTCCAGTTTTGTCTTGATCCCATTCTTCATCGCCATCCTGATTGCGAATGGGATCGAAGCCGGACAAACCATCCTGCGCTTATGGAATATGCCCACTCGTGAACCTTTTCCGATAAAGCCATAGACGGTTTCCATAACATTACCGCTCGTCCCATTATTTGCTAAACTTTTCGAAGGAAATCGTGGACCGAATTCTTTACTTCAAGTTTAGATAATTATGCGGCACTCTGTAAGTACTCCGTTGTTCATGGAACCGCGGAGTATTTTTTATTAGGCATAAAACAACGGCAATCTGCCAATTCCGGTGACAAGAGAACGAATGCAGGCCGCCCTCAGCTTAGCCGGGGGTATAAACGAGAGGTTTGGATTCTAGCGTACAATTCAAAACGTTTAAGTGCTGCGATATAAACGGTAGATAAACTTGAAATCAAGGAGAGATATTGCGATCAAAATATCTTAACGGTATATGGATCCTATTGTTCGCTTTGCTGGCTTGCAACTCTTCAGGCGTTGCACCCATAGCCGTGACCGCTTCCCCATTCCCAACGCTCACCGCCATTTCTGTGCCGAGTGCCACTGCAACCGTAGTAACGGCCACCTCCACCGCGATCCCATTTACACCGACACCTGCGCCTCGCGCGTCCCGCGTTCTGATCCTGTCCATTGACGGGCTCCGCCCCGATCTCATCGCGCTGGCGCCTATGCCGAATCTCATGACCCTTATGCAAAATTCGGCTTATTCTCTTAATGCCCAGACTGTTTATCCAAGCGTCACGCTGGTTTCCCATGCCTCCATGCTGGGAGGCGTGTGTCCGTCCAAGCATGGCGTGGACTGGAATGATTATCTTCCTGAAAGAAGCTTCGCCATCGGTACTGATCTCTTCGACCTGGCCCATACCGCTGGGCTGCAAACCGTCATGTATGTTGGCAAGAAAAAATTGAGGCAGCTTACCGAACCCTCCAGCACAGATATATTTGCTTACATTAATGATCGTGACCTCGTTATTACGGACCGATTGATCGAGGATTTTCCTCAGGATTTTGGCCTGCTCTTTATTCATTTTCCGCTGGTGGATGGCATGGGGCATGTATATGGCTGGATGTCATGGCAACAATTAAGTGTTGCTTTCCGTGCGGATGAAGCGTTGGGAGAAATCCTAGGCGCGCTGGACGCCCGGGGTTTGCGTGCTGAAACATTGATCATAATCAGCGCTGATCATGGCGGGCACGACACGTCGCATGGGTCCAGCCTGCCAGAGGATATGACGATTCCCTGGATCGCCTCCGGTCCGGGTATTCAGCCCACGCGGCTCAACACCCAGGTCTATACAATGGATACGGCCGCAACCGCGGCGTACGCGCTGGGTTTGCCAATCCCTCCCGAATGGGATGGGCGGCCCGTTTTGGAAGCATTCGGCCTCCCTGGTAATCAAGGGTCTGTCGCCTGTCAATAAGTGTTCCCGTCTGAGTGGTTTTTGCTTTCTTTCCAAAAACGTGGCGACCCAATGTCACGTTTTATTTTTGATTTCAAATCCATTTGCAGTAGAATCCCTGTGAAATTAGGATTCACAAAGAATAGGCCAACATGACAAAACGAATTGGAATACTGACGAGTGGTGGCGATGCGCAGGGCATGAATGCAGCAGTCCGGGCGGTTGTGCGCACCGCGTTGGATAGGGGTGCAGAGGTATACGCGATCTGCGAAGGCTATCAGGGCCTGGTGGACGATGGTGACTTTATTCGCAAGATGGATTGGGATTCAGTGGGAGGCATCCTTCAATTGGGCGGCACGGTGATCGGGTCGGCCAGAAGTGAAGCGTTTCGCACGCGCGACGGTCGCAGACAAGCTGCAAAGAACCTGATCAAATCAGGCATCGACGGCTTGATTGTCATTGGCGGTGATGGTTCCCTCACCGGCGCAAACGTCTTTCGCCAGGAATGGCCGGAGCTTATTTCTGAGCTGGTTAACACGGGCGATATTAGTACAGCAGAAGCCGCCGCGTATCCAAATTTCTCCATCGTTGGATTGGTCGGCTCGATTGATAACGACTTCTCAGGAACCGATATAACGATTGGCACCGACTCGGCGCTTCATCGCATCACCGAAGCCGTGGATGCCATCACCAGTACCGCAGCCAGCCACCAGCGGACGTTTGTTGTAAAAGTCATGGGACGCAACTGTGGCTATCTGGCTTTGATGGGCGCGCTGGCTTGTGGTGCAGATTGGGTGCTGACTCCCGAAGCGCCGCCTGATGTAGAGAACTGGGAGGATGTGCTGGCTGAACGCCTCAAAGCGGGACGTAAAGCGGGTCGCCGCGATAGCATCGTGATCCTCGCGGAGGGCGCGCGAGACCGTAACGGTAACTACATTGGGAGTAGTGACGTGCAGCGCGTACTGGAGGAAAAACTGAACGAGGAAGTGCGCGTGACCGTACTGGGGCACGTCCAGCGGGGTGGCCGCCCCAGTGCCTTCGATCGTAATCTGAGCACCCTGATGGGATACGAAGCTGTCAACACGATTCTGAATGCAAAACCTGAGGATGAACCGCTGGTGATTGGCATCCGTAATAATCGCATGACGCATCTACCGTTGATGGAAAGTGTGAGGAAGACGCAGGCTGTGGCGGAAGCAGTGAATGCAAAAGATTACGAACGGGCCATGTCCCTGCGCAGTCCATCGTTCAAGGCTGCGTTCAATATATTCAGGACGATGGTGCGTGCTCTGCCTCACCCTATTGATCCTGAGAAGAAACGCTTCCGCATTGCGGTGTTGAATGCCGGCGCGCCTTCTCCAGGAATGAACACCGCCGCGCGCACCGCCATCCGCCTGGGGTTGGATCTGGGACATATCATGCTGGGTGTGCGCAACGGCCTGGAGGGTCTGATCCATGGCGAAGTGGAGAGTATGGACTGGATGAGCGTAACCGGTTGGGCCTCACGGGGCGGCTCGATGTTGGGAACGACGCGCTACGTCCCGAAAGGACGAGATCTGTACGCCATCGCGCGCGTGATCGAAGATCATCACATCGACGCCCTGTTAATCATCGGCGGTTGGAACGCGTATGAGGCTGCGTATGGTATGTTGACCCATCGTCCGGACTTCCCAAGTTTTAATATCCCGATGGTCTGCCTGCCAGCCTCAATTGACAACAACCTGCCTGGCTCCGAATTCAGCATCGGCGCGGATACGGCATTAAACAGTATTGTGGATGCGGTGGATAAGATCAAGCAGTCCGCAGTCGCAACGCGGCGTTGTTTCGTCGTGGAAGTCATGGGTCGTTACTGTGGTTACCTGGCATTGATGGGTGGGATGGCAACGGGTGCAGAGCGCGTCTACCTGAATGAGGAGGGGGTTAGTCTGCGCGACCTGCAGGTGGATGTGGAAAACCTCCTGAAGGGATTTCGCACTGGCAAGCGGCTTGGTCTGATGATCCGCAATGAAGCTGCCAACCCGGTATATACGACGCAATTCATGTGCGCACTCTTCGAGGAAGAGGGCCGCGATGTGTTCGATGTGCGTCCCGCTATCCTCGGACATTTACAACAGGGCGGCGACCCCTCTCCCTTTGACCGGATCCAGGCGACGCGTTTGGCAAGCCTATGTTTGGACTACCTGATCGAACAATGTGAGAAAAAAGAACACAGCAGCGCGTTCATCGGTATGCAAAATGGACAGATTCACTTCCATGATCTGCGCGACTTTGACCGTTTGATCGACCCGGAACATCAACGCCCCAAGGAACAATGGTGGCTGGAACTGAAAGGCATTGCCAGCCTGCTGTCCAAACCGGGACCAGATGCAAGTTAAAGCAGAACTCCGAGAGGCTTCACAAGCCTCTCGGAATTTTCTTTTGAAAAAACAAACGGTTTATTACTGTTGACGCAAGGGCGGCATCGGAATCGGGATAGTAAAGGTAGTTGCAGCCACGCCCATTCCACCTTCGCAGGTATTCGGCGGAACCGTAGCAGTATACCCTCTGCGTGCGGATGGATATTCCGCTGCCCAGAACATATAACCCAACATGCCACGCGTGGTGCCGGCGCCGTTGGGAGCCACCGTCTGAACATAATTTGCATGGGTCTTTTGTTCAGAGGAGGCAAAGTTGTTGCAGTTTGCAATGTTGCCTTTCAGATATAGTGCGCCCGTGAACTTGGCCGGAGCCAGCGGAGGGACAGGAGGTGAATATTGCGGTTTGCCATCCACATGCTCCTGCCAGTCGGTGGGGTTGCCTGAGGAAGTGCCTCCTACCATGGCATTGGCATAATCGAGGACCGGGTTTGCAGTGGTCAGCCAATATTGTGTGGCATGACGATTCAACGCAATTAGCCAGCGGTCACCTGCACCCACGTCAATGGTCAGGCGTGCCGCGTGATTGTTTCCACTGGCATCATATGGCAACTGTGAACGATACGCGTCAATGAACGCCTGTACGCCGGGGATATTAGGATTACTGCTGTTCTCGTAATCGATCTCGATACCAACGCCCATCGCCTGAGCGATGGATGCGGCGTTCAGTCCCAGTTGGGTCGCGTTCTGTGCCAGGGCAGCGTCCCAATCATCGGTATACGTGATGCCGCCAATGGATAACATCACGCGAATACCTCGGCTCTTGAAATAATCCACCACCGCCTGGTTCATGCCAATGGGAATCATGTTGTTGAGACCGGTATCGGTCTCGTTTAGCATTTTAAGCGGGTTGACAAAGCTCAGCACCACAAGATTTACAGACGGTTGTCCATTACCCCGGTCGATCAACCAGTGGTTGGCCTGGTCGAACTCGGTCATATCGCGGACCAGGCTCCAATCACAGTAATGGTTGCCGCAATGCCAGGCGCCGAAGATCTGCATCGGCGTAGGAATGGGTGTAGGACCGGGCGGGGGGGTGGGTGTGGGCTTCGCAGCGGATACCATGTTGATACCGCCGAACACGATCATCAAAATCAGGAAGCTGGTCAGGACGACGCGAACGATTTGCTTTGGCATTGTGTTCTCCTTTATGATGTACCAGTGAGATGGGATGGAGAGAAGAAAGTAGTGCGATTACAGGTCAGCGACCTCCTTTCCATAAGTCATCTTGCTTGTACTTAATCGGATCAAGCCTTTCCTGCCGGGTTTGTGGTTTCCTGTTTACAGTATACGGACAGGGTCGGGAGCTCAGCATTAAATTCAACGAAGAATATGTTACACATAGAATGCCCCGCATACCAATTGCGCTTCCCCCAGTGTAAAGGGGCGTAATTGGTGTGCGTAATGGGTATAACACTCACGCCATATGATTCGATTCTCGAAATAAGCCTTACCAATGAAGTTATACTTACATAGTGCCGCACACATGTTTGCTATGCGTATCTAAACTAAGGAGACGGCAGCCAGCCTGCCAGGTGTTCTGAAAGTTTAGTAAATCATGAGAGAAGCGGTATATAACAAATGAAACAAAGGAGTTCGCATGCCGTTAATTTACGCCTGCATCGCCCCACACGCCGGAGATCTGATTCCCGAAACGGTTGAAGATCAAATGACTGTTGCAACCACGCGCGCATCCATGTACCAGTTGGGGGCAAAGTTAGAATCGCTTGCGCCGGAAGTGATCGTTATCATCAACCCGCATGGCTTCCGTGTGCATGACGCTCTGAGCGTTTGCGTGGCCGAGCGTGCGGTGGCAGATTGGACGCCAGGTGTAAAGTTGGATTTCGAGATGGACCCAGCACTTTCGCATGCCATCGCAGACAAGGCTACAGAACGGAATGTGCCTGTGGTACGTTATATCTATGGTGCCAGCGGCGGACCGGACTGTTTCATTCCATTGGATTGGGGCGCGGTGGTACCTTTATATTTTCTGGGACATCGCTTCGCCCATAAGCCGAAACTGGTTCACCTCTCTCCCATGCGGACTCTCCCCTTTGCCGCCCACTATGAATTTGGTCGCGCGATTGGGCGCGTGGTAAAAGAATCAGCGTTGAGAATTGCCGTTATCACCTCGGCAGACCAGGGTCACGCGCACGCTGCCAACGGACCCTATGGGTATGATCCCGCCTCCGCCCAATTCGATGCCTGGATGCAGGATGTCCTCCGCACAGGGAATCTGGATGAGTTGCTCGGGGCAGATCCGCAACTGGTGGAAAACGGCAAACCAGACAGTCTGTGGCCCTCCTTGATTTTGGCGGGCATTCTGAAGGAAAACCCCATGCAGGCGAAATTGATTTCGTATGAAGTGAATATTTATTTCGGGATCTTATGCGCAGAATTTGAAAAATGAGCCTTGGTTTAGGATTCTGTGAGCGTTACGCATTCATGGCGGGATTACAGTGCATTTGCACAAGAGGTCAAGTAAAATTCCAGCCATGCATAAGCCACAGAGGTTTGTTTGAATCGAAATCGTCTCATTGCGGGTAGTGTGGCTGCCATCCTTCTTTTATTGGTGCTCATCGCGGCGGGAGTCAAGTTGTGGCAGTCAATGCAAGAGCCACCGCATGCCGGGCAGAAGATATTTGTAGCCAGACTGGGATATTGCGGCGCGGAGGATACCCGCCCATGCATCGTTTCCTTCAGCCGGGATGGGGAGGGCAACATGCTGGTAGATGTCCTTATTCCCTCGTCCTCCTTCCCTGATTTCTATTTGATCATCAGCATGGAAGGGGAAAGGTACCAATATGAATGTGAAAACGTGGAGGATATCCCAACCCAAATTCGATGTATCGGCAGGGAAATGTTTCCGGGCGAATTATTGCAATTCACCCTGGTTTCCGTTGAAGAGGAACGCGTCCTGGCAGAAGGGCAATTCACCATCATTGGGTTGTTGCTTTCAACATCGGTTGCAGGGGCTTCCGAATCGACACCCTCTCCGACCGAATTTTCCACACCGGTTTTCCTCGAGGGTTTCACACCTGTCGTAAGGACACCGACACCCACGGCCACTCTTTCCTCGTATCCCAATCCCTCCTACCCGAATCCTTCGTATCCAAATCAATAACCCAGAAACGTGCTCATAGAAGTTTTCAAAGTCGTCAGCGAACAATGGTGGATACTCTTTGGAATCCTGTTGTTCATCGCGTTGGGTCAGGTTTTGGTGATCATCACCCTGAAAGGCCTTTTCCAGGAGAAATTGACCTTCGTTGAATATTTCTCCCTGAGCCTGGCAGGCTGGATCGTACCAATCTCACTCCTGTCCATGCTCTGGCTGCTCTTGGGATTTGCTACCAGCGCACCTCTTAATCGAATCATGATTCCAGCGGGTATCCTCACCCTGCTTACAATCCTGTTCCGCCTCAAACCCGACCTTGAGCCTGCTCCGTCGTTAAAAATTATTTTTGTCCTGCTGACCTTGGTGCTGGTCTCGATTCTCGTCCGCCTGGCATT
>Ga0075428_100008729_pt1 | contig 11241 bp, 8 predicted proteins | sample RhiMetdeltSRZDD2_FD_75291 | JGI IMG/M metagenome (GOLD analysis project Ga0075428, IMG submission 75291) | Populus rhizosphere microbial communities from Tennessee, USA - Rhizosphere MetaG P. deltoides SRZDD2 | ecosystem: Host-associated > Plants > Roots > Rhizosphere > Soil | place: USA... | reverse complement strand
CGAGCGGCCCAGGATCCCGACCTCGAGTCTCTTCGCGAGATTGATGCGTTCAAACAGATGGTCGGTAAATAGCCGCTTGCGATCTGAGATTGCGCTTCTTGCACCAAGGGGGCGGTCGCCTCCAGCGTTCGTCCGATCGCCGACACGACAGTGGCGGACGCACTTGTGGCCCGATTGTTCTCAGCGACAATCCTGTCCACATCGGCCTTGGACGGGGAACTGCCCGATTGAGCTTGTGCCGCTGCCAGCGCTTTCGACGATCGGGATGGGACGGCGGCAACACCGGGTCGGCCCCAGCGTCAGCGGATGACGAAATGTTCTTCCCACAGGACGGTCCCATCGGCTCCCCGCAGCTCGACTTTCCAGTCGCCTGCTCGTTCTGGGCCGATGGTATTGCTGCTGAACGTCCGATACCCTTGGCCTGGACTCGCGGCCACACGAAGCCGCCTGACCTGCTGCACGCGTTCGCCGCGGTACCAGCGATGCTCCACGGTCGTCTCCCCGTTCGTCAGCAGTCGCGTGTAGAGAATGTACGTGCCGGGTTGCGGATCGTTGTTCACTGGCGCGCACTGCCAGTCGGGTGACCCTCTCTTCTCGATGGTACTGCACAATCGAGCGTTCAGAACCCTCACTGGTACCGACTTGATGCTCGTCTCGGGCGCGTTGGGACGTTCGACAGGCGCCGGCGTCGTTCCAGCACGTCTCTCAAGTGTGACTGTGGGTTGCTTGTCTAGGGGGGGCGATGTCGTCATCGACGTTGCCGGCGAGTCGTTGGTAGACGACGACCTGTTCTGAGCCTGCGGAAGGGGATTTGACGGGTCGGTGATTCCCCGCCTTTGCACGGCGAACGCGACGGCGACCACTACCGCGAGGCCGAGCGAGACCATGGCGATCGTGCGAGGCGGCCACGTCCGGCCGGGCTCGTCAACTGCCAGCACCGGCTCGGGCGCCGCTCCGGCCTCAGGTTCTGGCGACGAGTTCTCGTCATCTGACACGGCGGCCGGTGGCTTCCAAAAAGGAATGTCGTGCGCCGCGCAGAAGTCCACAAGGTTCTTGAGGCTGGTAGTGACGAACGGATGTCCTGGGCCGAGCGAGGCGACCGCAATCGCGTGGGCGCGTCGGTACCCGTGCTCGGCCTCGTCCAACTTGTTCGTGCGCTCGCACACGAGGGCGAGGTTGTTGAGCGTACTCGCGAGGTCCGGGTGGACGGACCCGAGGCCGAGTTCCTGTATGGCGGCGGCCTCACGCAACAGCCGCTCAGCTTCGGAATAATCGCCGGCAGCGGCGGCTTGCTGCGCCGCCTCGATCATGGGCGCAGGATCGAGCAGATCGGTCATGGGTCAGGCTCGAAGCACTTTAAGCTACTCGCTTCTCGAATCAAAGGGGTGTGGCCAGTGCGGCGACGATCAGGGGGACCCGCGCGCAGACGGCGAGCCGATCGCGGCCATGGGCCCACGACGAGTTCCTCGCGATGCTTTCTGGACGGCCTGGCGGACTGTCGGTTGCCGTCGGGCTGAGTCCGGATTCGGTCGGCCTGGGGCGCGTTCAGCTCGACGAGTCACGCCGTGGGCGGCAACGTATCGGGCAGGACCTTGTCCCACGGAGGGGGGAACCAGGCGGCGGACATCACTCGCCGTAGCGCTCGGCCCATTTCACGTGGTCCTTCCGAACGCTTTCGACCATCCGATCGGTTGCCGCTGGAAACCAGCCGCGGAGGTGCTGTTCGAGTGCGTCGAGCCGCTTCACGAGGCCCTGGGTGGTGCGGCTGCCGATATGGATGTTCGCCGTCTCGCGTCCCATCAGGCGGAGCAGGTCTGGTGCGAGCGCCAGCCGCTTGTCCTGCGGCTTCGGCATGTCAATCTTCGCGATGTCGGGTGCAAGCTGCCGGATCAGCCACCGGTCGTGCACCTGGAAGAATGGATCCGGAATGCGGACGGCATGCTGCAGCAGCGTGGCTGTCTGCGACGGCATGTCGTCCTGCTTCGTGATCCAATACTGCGCCGAGGGCACGAGTGCTTTGGCCTCGCGCGCCTCGTGCACGCCCTTTCTCGTCTCGACGGCGGTGAAGCGCCGCCGGCCGAGGCTGCCAAGTCCGCCCGGCGATCGCTGGGCGAGGAACGTCAGCTTCGCGCCGGGTCGAAACGAGGCGCGGAACATGGCCTCGAGCCCTAGCGGCAGATCGCGGCCATCGACCGGCGGGTTGTCCTTCGGACGAAGCTTCTTGTTCCAGAACGTCTTCGGATCTTCTTCGGTCTGCTTGGTCAACCTGACCAACGTGGGGTGACGTTCGTTCACGAGGATGGGCTCACCGGTCCGCAGGCCCGCGCGGTAGCCGGCGAGCAGCAATTCGCAGACGTCATGAGTCTCGACGTCGATCTCCGCCTCCGCCGCGGCCAGGATGGCACTGGTCGCGAGACGCACGAGATCGCTCGTGAACGCCAGTTCGCACGCTTCGTCGAAGTCGTTGACTCCCCAGACCTGCCGTCCGCGCGAATCGCACCAGACGCCGAAGTTCGCCACGTGCAGGTCGCCCACCACCAGCAGCACATCGTCTGGTCGTTCGGCGAGTTCGGGGCACACGCGCGGCCACTGCTCGGCCCACCGATAGAACGTCGAGCGAAGAAACGGGAACGGACCGGCGGCCATCTGGTCGTGCTTCTTCTTGAGAAGCCGCTTGGAGACGTCCGTCCGCTTCCGCATCCAGGCCTCGAAGCCGTCGGTCGACTCGAAGATCTTGCGCATCGGCTTTTTGCTCATGGCGGGCGCGATTCTGTCGCAAGCGCCGCGATTGGTGCAAACGGAGCGACCGCCTACAGGCGTCTCTGTGACAACCAGCTCGGCGAAATGCGCCGCAACCGGCCACCCTCATCAGGATCAACGCTTCAGCAGCTCGAAGCGAACACGCCCGTTGACCCGTGAAGTCGAACAAGGCCGAATCGCCCCCCGACAGCGCGTCGTGCCCCGGGGTTTTTGTCGCGTGGCGCGCGTGCATCGATTTGTGGAGCTACAATCCGGCCCGAGAGGTAGACGATGGCGACACCGACGTGGCATGTGAGCGGTCAGTACTACGAAACGTGCAATTGCGACTTTGTCTGTCCTTGCCTCCCGGGAGGGCTGACGGTCAGCCCCACCAAGGAAACCTGCGCGTTTGCCATGGCGTTCGAAGTGAGCCACGGAACCTACGGCGCAGTCGCGCTCGATGATCTGGGGTTCATCGTGCTGGGCTTCACGCCGGGAGTGATGGCGAAGGGCGATTGGTCGGTCGGGCTCATCGTGGACGATCGGGCAAGTGCCGAACAGCGCGATGCGATCACTGCGATCGCAAGCGGTGCGGCGGGCGGTCCAATGGCCCCAGTGTCCGGACTCATCGGAAAGTTCCTGGGTGTGCAGCCAGCACCAATTCGCTTCGATCGCACGGGTGTGAAGTGGTCGGTCAAGGCCTCGGATTTCGTGGACATGGCTGCCGAGGGCGCGAGGGGCATCAACCCCGATGCCACCGAGCCATTGCACCTCGACAACACGGGCCATCCGGCGGCCGATCGCTTCGCGCTGGCGCGTGCGGCCAGGAGCCGTGTGGAAGCCTTCGGTTTGGCATGGGAAGACGTCAGCGGCAAGAACAACGGGCAGTATGCACCGTTCTCCTGGCGCAACGCCTAGCAGCCCCGCCTCTCCTTCTGAGCGGCCGCCGACCTTCGTCGAACAGGTGTTGCAGTACGACCGCGCATCGGCCGTCGTGCTCCTGGTGCTGCTGCCGGTCGTCTGCTGGATGTGGATCGTCGTCATGGCGCGGGACATGTACGGACCAATGACGGGCGCCAGTGCCTGGATGATGACGGCGAACTGGGACCTGTTGCACCTGTCGCTCCTCTGGGCAATGTGGACCGTCATGATGGCGGGCATGATGCTTCCGTCCGCCTCACCCTTGCTGCTCCTGTACGGCGCGATGGCGCGACGATCCGTACACGAAACGGCAGGGCGCCAGGTTTACGCGCTTGCGGCCGGATATCTCATCGCCTGGACCGGGTTCAGCTTCGTCGCGACTGCGCTCCAGCGCGGGCTTGCGGCGCTGCTGCTTGTCTCGCCCATGATGGAGGCCACGAGCTCACGGGTGACGGCGGGATGGCTGCTTCTGGCGGGCCTGTATCAGCTGACGCCGATCAAACACGCCTGCCTGCGAACCTGCCAGTCCCCGCTGGGATTCCTGATGACCCGATGGCGCAGTGGATCGTCCGGTGCACTCCGTCTGGGAATCGAGCACGGTGCTTACTGCGTGGGTTGCTGCTGGGCGCTGATGTTGCTGCTCTTTGCCGGGGGGGTGATGAACCTGACCGTCATTGCAGCGCTGACGGTATTTGTCGCAGTCGAGAAACTCGTGCCGCCTGGTCTGCACGTCGCGCGGACGAGCGGCGTGCTCCTGATGGTTGCCGGATTCTGGATGATCGTCCGCTGACCGATCTCCTTGCGCGCGCGTCTCTGCGACTAGCGAAAGTTGTCAATCATCATAAGGTCATCGTTCTTGGCAGGACTGATGCCAGTGTAGATAATCGTTTTCTCATCCGCTGAAACGCTGAGCCCAAGTCCGCTCGTGAGCGACTCAAAGCGGTACAGCGTTTCAGCTTTCTGCGTCACCGAGCTCAAGAACCTGATTTCGTAAGAATATGGGCGCTTGTTGTCGGCTTGAACGACGTAATAGATTCCGTTCTTCGTCGGGAAGAAATCTGAGCCGACCACTGAGGGCAGAACGCGCTGTTCCGGACCGCCCGCGAGCGATTTGGAGTAAAGTGCCCCTCCGCGCGTGTAGAACACCGCCGTTCCGTCCCAGGACTCCCGAGGCCCCCAGCCCCCTTGGTTGGTTACCGGAATCGCGCTCTCGTCAGCGACTCGGACGCGCCACACTTCGCTCCTGCCGCTCCGGTTGGATGCGAAGTGGACCCACAGGCCATCTCTCGACCAACTTGGATAGCTTCCGTGCTGCTGCGTCAGGCGCTTTGGCGATCCGCCGGTCGCTTCGATGACATAAATCCCATTGACCCCGTCCGTGTCGCGTGCGTCATAAGCAATCCATCGGCCGTCTGGCGACCAGCGCGGACTTCCATGCCACCTGTCAGATGATTCGGTCAGTGCTTTGAGGTTGGTTCCGTCGGCGTTTGCGGTCCATATTTGCATTCCCCGTCCCGAACGCTCGCTTGCGAACACAATCCGGTCGTCGGGCCCGAGGTCCGGCGCAACGTCGATCAGGCTGGACGACGCGGTCGGAATCGGTTCCAAACCCGAGCGGCATGTCCAGAGATCAGTGTCCGTTCCCCACCGGGTGTAGACCAGCCTGTTGCCTGAAGCTGATAGCGCAGGCCGGGCTGCTGGATTTCCGAGCTCTAGACGCTCTGGTTCTCCACCATTGATCGTTACGCGCCAGAGGTTCGTCCCGCCTTGCCATGCCCCATAAACTAATGACTCTCCGCCTGACCAGGCGATCCCCTGAATCGTGCGCGCGGACTGGTGGGTAAGACGTCTCGGCTCGCCTGCGGGAACCAGCAGCGGTCCGAGATTCATGACGTAGACGTCACATCGAAATGCGCACTTGCCGTAGGCCAGGAGCTTGCCGTCCGGGGAGTTGACAGGGTACGAAAGCGCGCCTTGACTCGTTGGCAGCGACAGAACCGTCCGCGGCTCGCCTCCGGCGACCGGAAACGCACGAATTGTTTCTCCATCGCGATGAAGTCGACACCTTCTTCGGTGGCGATGTCATGGATCGTGACGACTCCCGGATGGTTCAGCGCGGACGCAGCCCTGGCTTCCTGCGCGAAGCGGCGGCGTCGTTCCTCCGAGATCGTCGCGGCGGTGAGGACCTTGATCGCGACGAATCGATCGAGCCGGGTGTCTCGGGCCTTGTAGACGACCCCCATCCCGCCTTCGCCCAACTCCGCGAGGACCTCGTAGTGAGACAACTTGCGTCCGACCATGGGGAGTGCCCGAAGTATACACGCCGCCACTGCCGACGCGTCGGCTCAGCACATACTGCGGCGACGAGAGCCGGACCGGGCGCATTTGGCGTACGCGGGGGGGCGAATGCAGACTGGTGTCCCACTCTCTCGGTCACATCAGCGACGACCCGCCGGCGCCGGCATCTCCTCCTTGCTGAACCGCGGCAGCATCTCGTCCCGCATCGCCAGGTGATACACGGCAGCCGCAATCGCGATCGCTGACCGCGGTCCATACACGTCCGTCAGGTAGTGCATCGTCCGGAGGATCTGCGAGTGCTCGCGTCCTTCCTTGCGGATTCGTGCGTTGACTTCGTCGTTGACGGGTTCCCGTCCACCGGGAGGGGCAATGGTGATGAGCAGGGCGATTACACCTGCGGCCGCCGATCGGGACATTGGTTCTCCAGGGATGATGGGCGCAGGGGACGAGGTTCTATCGTACTAGACGGGGCCAGGCTCAGGGCTTGGGGGCTGCCGGATGCGCATCAGCGCGAAGACTGATGCCGGTCGCGCCGGGCCGCCTGAGCCTCCTCGAGAGTTCGAAACTTGAAGACTCCGCGCGGATACTCGTCCGGCGCGAGCGCTCGCAGGCGCGCACAAAGCTGAACGAATCGCTCGAACGACCCATCCGCCGGTGTCAGCACGGGGGCGCGGCTCATTTCCTCGACCGAACGAAATCGCTGCACTCGGGCTTGTCGCGTCATTCGCTCCCTTCAGTCTCACCCAGATGAAACCGCTGACGGAGCATCTCAGCGTCCTGCCGATCCAAGGGCCGCACGGTATTTCGTTTCAGCCGATAGAGCGCCGCAGGTGTCGCCACCCGGACGCGGATACCTTCCACCTCTTTGTATTCCATGGTGATGCTGTCGAAGCTGGCAACCTCTCCGAGGCGGGTCAGGATGTCAAGAAACAGGTCACCGCTCGGCGGGTAGTACCGGACCGCCGGATAGTCACCGAGCAGATCGTCTGCCGTGATCGCATCGATGTTCGGATCGTCGTCATACGCGTTGCGCAACGCGGCCCGCAGCCGCCCGATGTTTTCGGGCGTCGCGCGCACGAAAAGGTCGACATCTTCAGTGGCCCGGACGACGCCGTGGAATGCCATGGCAGTCGCACCGACGAGCACGTATTCGAGCCCCGCGGCCTCGAACGCACCCAGAACCCGGAGCAGCTCCTCGCGACTCATGCGTCAGACTACTGTGTGGCCACGCACACGTCCGAATCGATCGCTGTTCAGTTCCGCCGCCGCGGGCGAATGGCCCGCTTGTGTTCCTGAATCAAGGTGCGTACCTCGCGCCATCCCTCTCCTACCGACATGCGCTCGAGCGCGGCGGTGAGTCCGTCGATCGCGAACGATAGACGTTCTACAGTGGCCGGCCCGTCGATTGCGACGGGTGAAACGAGCCCGTCCGGGTCCAGCAGGTCGGCATAGCGCGGATGGAACGGCAGGTCTGCGCAGGCCGCTTCCAGTTCCGCGGCCTGCTCCTTGAGCAGGGCGGTATATGCCACGATCGTTTCGTCGGTCAGCTGTGTCGCGTCGAGGCTATTGCCTCCCATCCAGTCCAGTTCGATGCGCAGCAGCGCGGGCAGGTCTTTGCGGGCGTACGCCGTCGTCACCTGCTGCATCAGCGCGCTCTTCCGCTCACGGACGTTGCTGTCTGGTTCGAGGTCAGGGTGGAGAGCTTTGACCAGCCGTTTGTAAACACTTCCGATTCCTATCCTGTGCCAGTGCTCGCTCTGCGGCGCCTGCCGTTCCTGCTTCAGCTGCCGCTTGGTCGGTCGTCCCCGCGGCTCATCCGACTCACGCGCTTCTTCCAGCCGCCGCATCTGGTCTGCCATGGCGGCGACCGTGACGGCGACCTCCTCTTCGGTCATATTTGCGCGCAGATCGGGCACGTCCATGTCGAGGCCGAGGTCGGCAAACATGGCCGCCATCCCCGCTCTGGCGTCGTCCAGTTGTTCCTGTGCGACCTCGGCAACCGTGATCCCGTTGAGGCGCGCGAACAGATCCTGGAGATCCTGGTCGAGGGTGTTCTGGGTGGCGAGAATGTCATCGAGCTGCGCGGCGAGGAGTTCAGCCAGGATCTCGCGGTCGAGACGTTTGAGCCGCGTATCATCGAGAAATGGGTGCAGCGCCCGCACGACATCGGCACGCAACGCGGCCAGCCGTTCCACTCGCGGACGTACCTGCGAAGCGTGAAACACGAGCGCATCGTCGAGGCGGGCCTTCTGGCCCTCGAAGCGCTGTTGAAGCGCCTGGACCTTGCCGAGCAACCGATTGAAGGCCTGAGCCTTCTTGTCCAGGGGACGTCCCGCGCTCGGGCGTACGACGAGCGGGCGCGTGGACGGAACCGGGAGATCGTTACCGAAGAGGGGGAGATTGATCTCGGTCATCGCCGGCGCTGAGTATACCGCGGCGAATTCACTTCAACGGCGCCGCCGTCTTCAGGTACCCCACCAGATCGATCACCTCGTTGTCGGCGAGCGGGTCGAGCAGGCCCGGCGGCATCATCGACACGGAAGTGGTTTCGCGCGACTGGATCTCCGATTTCGTCACGACCACCGGTGCTTCTCTCCCGACGATCCGGAGCGTGACCTGTCGATCGTTTTCGGTGACGATGCTCCCGCTGTAGGTGCGGCCGTCGCGCGTCGTGAGGACCACCATCTTGTAGGCATCCTGCACCTCGGCGTTCGGCTCGAGCACGTTGAACAGCAGCCAGTTCAGGTTGTTTCGGTTCGATCCGGTCAGGTCCGGACCGAGCGTCCCTCCCTCGCCGTACAGCTTGTGGCACGCGCCGCAGGTGCGTTGAAACACGGCCCGGCCGTTCCTCGGGTTGGCGCCGGTCATCGCGGTGTCGTTGAGCAGTCCGCGATAACGCGAGAACGTTCGTTCGTTGTTCGCGCCTTCGACCGGTCCCCACACCTCGACGAACCGCGTGCCGACGACTCGCAGCAGCTGACGCGCCGCGTACGGCGGGACGTCGGTCTTCGGAACCACGTTCTTCGCGATCGCATCGGTCACCATCCGACCGTAGCGCGGCCGCGAGGTCAGCGTCTGGATCGCCTCGGCTTTCTCGGCCGCGTTGAACGTGTTGTAGCGATCGATCAGGAGCCGCCCGAGCGCGTCCGTGTCGTAGGCCGCGATCGCGCGGATCGCATCAACGCGCAGCGCCGGATCGTCCAGCACCGCCGGGAGCTCCGGTGTCAGCTGGGCGCGCCGCTGCGCCGACAGCGCCAGCAGCGCCTTGCGGCGCTCCGCCGCCGGAGCCGTGGCTCGACGGACCGTCGCCAGCTGCTGCCGGGCGAGCTCCGTATCGCCGAACTGCTGCGCGACCTCGACTGCCAGGGCCGCGGTCCGTGCATCGGCGCGCTTCAGTTGTCCGTAGACCGCAGTCCAGTTGGGCGGCGCGCTGAGATCGACGCGGCCCTCGAGACCGTCGCGCAGTCCTTCGAGCAGGCTGGCCTGGGCTTTCGGGCTCTTCGACAACGCCGCGACGACGGGTTCGATCGCGTCGGCGTCGGCCGCGCGGCGCGCGATGAAGCGTGAGATCAGCGGGATGTGGCTCTGTGAAGCCCGCTCGAGCGCGAACCCGGGCTGATCCTTGACCAGCGGCTCGATCGCGAGCCAGACCAGCTTCGGAATGTTCTCGTCGCTGGCATCTTCGTCGCGCGACATCAGCTCGGTCGCGAGCGGCCACCGCTGCGCCCTGTCGATCCGCTGCAGCGCCGAGGCGAGATAGAGACGCACCACCGCCGATTCGTCGCTTCGCGCGAGCTGGACGAACTTCTCGAGCGCCGGGCCCGCGGGGGTGCCGGTTTCGGTCAGGAGTTGAATCGCCCATGCCCGGACGTATTCGTCGCGATCGTCGAGTGACTGGGCGAGCCGTTCCGGCGTCCACCCGCCGGTGACGTGCAGCCCCCACATCGCACGGAGCCGCCAATCCGCGTTTGCCGACCCGGTGAACACGCGCCGCAGTTGATCGTGTGTGTCAGGCGCCAGCTTGCCCGCCGCGGCCCGGCCTTGAAGGATCACTCGTGCGCGGCGGGCGTGCCAGTCGCTCGGACTCTCCTGGAGCCCGACGAGCTGGGTATCGGTCAGCGTGCGGAGATCACCGTAGCGGCCGGGCCAGGTCTTGGCGAGCGATTGCTTCGGGGCGATCCGGAAGACCCGCCCCGTGTCCTTGTGCAGGGTGTCCTGCCCGCAGATATCGCCGTCGTGCCAGTCGAGCACATAGAGAGCGCCGTCGGGTCCGATCTCCAGGCTGAAGCCAATCCAGTGGGCGTTGTTCGCCATCATGAAGTCGTCGCCATGACGGGCGATGAAGCCCGAGCCTTTGCGTTCGAGCAGGTCCGACAGGACTGCGTGCTCGTGGATGTTCGCCATGAAGATGCGGCCGACCTGCGATTGCGGAAACGCGTCCGACTGATACACACGCGCGCCGCCGTGCGCGGATCGATGCCGGTGATCGGCGATGGTCTGGATGTCGCTGTAGACGTACGGATTGAAGTGCTGCCCGCCCTGCCGCATGTAGATGCCGCCGGGGATCACGTGAAACAGGTGCGGGATGACGCAGGCGCTGATGAGCAGCTGGCCCTTCGCGTCGTAGTCGATTCCCCAGGGATTGCTGAAGCCGTGCGCGACCACCTCGAACACGTCGCGTGTGGGGTGATAGCGCCAGACGCCGCCGTTGATCTCGACGCCGTCGCCGGCCATCACGTTTGGAAAGGGCTCCTTCGTCTTGTAGATCCGGCCCTTGCCTTCAGGCTTGCGGATCTTCGAGCTGGTCGCGTATCCCTGCAGGCCGTACAGCCAGCCATCGGGTCCCCAGTGCAGGCTGTTGATCGTCTCGTGGCGATCCTGGATGCCCCAGCCGGTCAGGCGCACCTCGATGTCGGCCATGTCCGCCTTGTCGTCGTTGTTCCTGTCCGGCACGAACAGCAGGTTTGGCGGGGCGCCGAGAAACAGGCCGCCGAGGCCGACGGCGATTGCCGACGGAAAGGGAATACCCTCGAGGAATACCTTCCGGCTGTCGGCGACGCCGTCGTGATTCGTATCCTCGAGAATCAGGATCCGGCTGTCGCCGTGGTTCGAGAAGCCAGCCACGCGCGATTCATAGTCGCGGTTCTCGGCGATCCAGAGCCGTCCGCGATCGTCCCAGCAGAAGGCCATCGGCTGCGTGATCATCGGCTCGTTCGCCCACGCGTTCACCGTGTAGCCGTCGACGGTGGTCATCTGCGCGACTGCCTGTTCGGGCGTCAGCAG
>Ga0075428_100008728_pt1 | contig 11241 bp, 6 predicted proteins | sample RhiMetdeltSRZDD2_FD_75291 | JGI IMG/M metagenome (GOLD analysis project Ga0075428, IMG submission 75291) | Populus rhizosphere microbial communities from Tennessee, USA - Rhizosphere MetaG P. deltoides SRZDD2 | ecosystem: Host-associated > Plants > Roots > Rhizosphere > Soil | place: USA... | reverse complement strand
TTTGTCAGCGCAACCGATCGGTTTCTCCTGCTGGACGCCTCTCCTCAGTTTTTCCATCCACCCAGAAATTCCTAGCCAAAGCTCGAGTTCATAGGCCCGGGTAATCCTTTGGGAGCAAACAAAGGTTTTGCGCCGGGACGGGCCGTGCGTTGCCTTCAATACATCAAAGGTACGACCTGCGGCTGTCAGGACTCGAACCAGGAAGAGCACGGCATTCGGCCAACCGAGGCGCGAGCCGGAATCCAATTTTGGTGTCCGGTTTTCACCTCGAGAACGTTCTTTTCGCGGGAACAATTGGAAAAGGCAAAAGGAAGAGAGATCATGCTGTCTGTCATCGCGAAACTTGCCCACATCCTGTTTTGCGCAGTCTTATTCGCGCAGTTTGCGGCAGCGCAGGAAAACATCAACTCTGCCAGTGTCAGTGGACGCGTGACCGATCCGTCGGGCGAAATCGTGACCGGAGCACAGGTCACCGCTCGCCAGATGGACACGAATCAGACGAGAGAAGCGACCACCGATCAGGAGGGGCGCTTCCGCTTTGCATACCTCAAGGTTGGACGCTACGAAATCAGAGTTCAGGCGAAAGGGTTCGCGGAAGTCACACGGTTCTTGACCTTGACTGTGGGCGCTGCGTATGAGTTGCCTGTTTCGCTCACCATTGGAACCACCGAAACAAAGCTCACGGTAACCGATGAAGCTGTCACACTCGAGGCTGCGCGCAGCCAGATTGCCGGAACTGTGTCGCAAACCGAGGTGAAGAGCCTTCCGTTGAACGGGCGCAACTTCCTGGACCTTGCTCTGCTGGTTCCCGGTGTGTCTCCCACCAATACCGCCAGCACGCAACTGTTTCCCGAAACTTCCTCGGTGCCGGGTCAGGGGATCTCCGTCAGCAGTCAACGCAACTTCTCGAACAACTTTATTGTCGACGGCCTTTCCGCCAATGACGATGCTGCCGGGCTCAGCGGCATCTTTTACGGCCTTGACGTGGTCCATGAGTTTCAGGTGGTCACTTCCGGAGGACAAGCCGAGTTTGGGCGCGCCCTGGGTGGGTACGTGAACATGGTCACCAAGAGTGGCACCAATTCCTTGCACGGCAGCCTCTATGGCTTTCTGCGCAACAAGAGCTTCAATGCTGCCAACGCCCTCTCCCACACCAAACTTCCCCTGACCCAGGGGCAGTACGGCGCCAGTGTGGGAGGACCTATCCTTCGGGATCGAACGTTCTTCTTCTCGAACTTCGAGCAGCGCCTGCTGAACCAGTCGGGACTGGTCACGATCTCGCCCGCCAACGTGAATTCGATCAACGCCAGGTTGGCTGCGGTTGGCTATCCAGGCCCGTTGATCACCACCGGGCTTTATCCCAACCCAGTTCACAACGTGAACCTATTAGGGAAGGTCGACCATCAGTTCAGCCCGAAGGATCAGTTCAGCGTCAGGTACAGCCTTTACGATGTCAATGCCAGAAACTCACGGGGCGCCGGTGCTCTGATCGCGCCCACCGCCTCCTCCGACCTGGATAACAAAGACCAAACCATAGCGGTCAGCAACACGGTGAGTCTGTCCCCTAGAACGGTCAATGAAACGCGAGGCCAGTTTACCCACAGCGACTTGAAAGCACCGCCCAGCGACCTCGTGGGACCGGCAGTCAGCATCTCTGGCGTGGCGTCCTTCGGGACATCTTCGGGTTCACCGACCGGGCGGGTAAACAGGTTGTATGAAATCGTGGACAATCTCTCACATCAGACTGGAGCACATGCGCTGCGAGTGGGGACGGACTTCCTCTACAACAGCACCAGAATCACTTACCCTCGATCCTTCCGCGGCAGTTACGCGTTTTCTACACTGAACAATTTTCTCTCGGGGGTCTACAACAACTCGGGCTTTACGCAAACGTTCGGCAACCCGGTTGTTTCTCAGAATAACCCAAACGTCGGGTTCTATGCGCAGGACGAGTGGAAGATAAACCGGCGCCTGACATTGAATGCCGGCCTGCGATATGACTTGCAGTTTCTGGAAACCATTTCAACCGACCGGAACAACTTTTCACCGCGTGTGGGTTTTGCCTGGTCGCCGTTTGAATCCCGGCGAACCGTAGTGCGGGGCAGCTATGGACTCTTCTACGATCGCGTTCCTCTGCGTGCCCTCGCCAATGCTCTTTTGTCGGCCTCCAACACCACGGACCTCGCCAGCCTAATCCAGACCAACGTGAGTCTCTCCCCCACACAAGCCGGGGCTCCTGTGTTCCCAAACATCCTTAATGGCCCCGTCCCATTGGTCACACTTGTCAACCTGACCACCATGGACCGCGCGATGCAGAATGCCTATTCGCAGCAGACCAGCTTCGAAGTTGAGCAACAGCTTGGAGAGCGCGGAACCTTGAGTGCTGGCTACCAGAATTTGCGGGGACTTCACTTGATCATCTCGGTGAACCAGAACGTGCCCAGTTGTGTGGCAGCGGGCGGCAACAATGGCTGCCGCCCCAATCCTAACTATGCCAACAACAGCCAGTATTCCTCCCTCGCCGATTCGAATTACAACGGCATGCACGTCACCTACGTGCAGCGACCGGTGCGCTGGGGAAGCTACCGTGTTTCGTACACCTATTCCAAATCGCTGAACAATGTTGGGGAGTTCTTCTTCAGCTCTCCAATCAACCATTACAACATCTGGCAAGACTATGGACGGTCCGACGACGACCAGCGACACCGGCTTGTTTTCAATGGCACGGCGCAAACTTCCACCGATCCCGGCAAGAATTTTTGGGAACACCTCAGCCACGGCTTTCAGTTGAGCACCATGGTTCAGTATTACTCGGCTCTGCCCTTCAACATCACAACCGGAACCGCCACCATCCAAGGCACAAACGCGAGACCGACCATGAACGGAGAGTTCATCAGCCGCAACGCCGGCACGGGCTTCGACTTTGTCAACCTGAATGCACGGCTCAGCCGCACCTTCCGACTCACGGAGAGATTGCGCCTGGAGGGAATCGTCGAAGGGTTCAACTTATTGAATCGCGTCAACGGTGTCACGCGCAATGGAGTCTTTGGGACCGGGGCCTATCCCGCCAATCCTTCGTCTACGTTTGGCCAGACTACATCCGTTAGTGATCCACGAACATTCCAATTGGCAGTACGGTTCACGTTCTGAAGGGGATTCCATGGGCGCGCCTGGCCCGATGAAAATGTGAGAGCTGCTGTCCGCGCGACGACTGATGGTTCATCCAAGGACCTCAGATCCCCACTTGGGACAGCGGCCCCGACCTCCCGGTCTCATTCTCAAGGAGCAATCTCATGGTCCATCGACTCTGTTTTGCGTTGTTGCTGACGGGCTGCATTCCACTAGCGGCCGGGCAGGTTCACCAGCACGGGACGATGCCTAGGGAGGATGGTCGCTATAATCCCTTCGTCGCTGCCGATCCTCGTGGAGGCTTTTATCTTGCCTATATCGAACGCAAGGCTGGGATCAGCAATGTGATGCTGCAGCGATCGTCCGACGGGAAAAGCTTTTCGGCTCCTGCCAGGGTGAATGACCAGCCGGGTGATGCCACGGTCCGGAATGAGAATCCCCCCAAACTTGCCGTGGGCCCTACTGGACAAATCTACGTCTGCTGGGCGAATGAGCGTGGGCGCTGGAAAGGCAACATTCGTTTTGCCCGGTCCCTCGACGATGGCAAGACCTTCTCGCCGGCCATCAACATCAACTCGGATGCCTTGCTGCAACCGGCGGGGCACGCCTTCCAGTCAGTTACCGTCGACAAGAAGGGCAAGATCTATGTCAGCTGGATTGATGAGCGGAACAAGAAACCCACGGACAGGGGAGCGGAGATCTGGATGAGCACTTCGGCCAATGAGGGCCGGACCTTTTCTCCGGACCGCAGGGTGCTCAGCGACGTGTGCGAGTGTTGCAGAACCCATCTGCAGATCGATGCATCGGGGCGAATGTTTCTTTCCTACCGAACCGTGCCAGCGTCGGGCCCGATGTATCGCGATATTGTTCTGGCAGTCTCTCAGGACGGCGGGAAAACTTTTTCGAAGACCATCGTGAACGAGGATGGGTGGGAAGTGAATGCCTGTCCGGTCGCCGGACCAGCTCTTTCCGTCGATTCGGAGGGGGAGGTCGCAATCACCTGGTTTACCGGCGGCGGAGATCGGCCCGGGCTCTACTATGCATCGTCCTCTGACCATGGAACTTCGTTTTCACCCCGCCGATTACTTTCTCCGAACCAGAAGTTGGGAAAACACTCCCAAGCAGCCATGATCTCCAAAGGCAGGCTGCTGGTGGTGTGGGACGACATGGCGGATACCACGCTGACCCGTTGGGGACTGCTGGATTTGAAGGATCTGCGGTTACAAGAACTGGGTTCTCAGGAAGGCGCATCCTTCCCAGTAGTGGCCATCAGCAAGCAAACAGCCCTGATCGCGGCTGCACAAATGTCAGCCCGGGAATTGTTTTTCCGCTCTGAGTCGCTGACGATCGATTCAAGCCGGTAGTCACTGCCACGGTTTGTTGAGGGGCTCTCCACGCCTTGTGAACGCGGCGGGATCAGCCATCGACACTGCCTGAGAACAGTTCGGGACTCTTCTTGCGTGACCCGATATATGTCTTTCCGGCGGCGTTCACAAAAACACAGCGTCAAGTGGGCATCACCTGCAGAGCGTCTCCCCTCCTTGCCTCCTCGTTGACTCTCAAGGTCGATGACATTAAGATTACCGTTCGTGTTTGGCGGCTGGACCTCGCAGAGATGCCTAGGTCATGCTTTCATGTGCCTGAAATCTCTACTCCGTCTTCAACCTTTCGAGTGATTCGATAGAGGAGGAACACTCATGGCTTACGAATGGAAGTTCAATCCCCGGCCTTACTCCGATGCTGAGGCCAAAGAGCTCCTGAAAGATGTCGTTTCAGTTGAGACTACCGATTGGCATTACAACACGCACCACAAAGGCTACGTCACTTTCCTGAACAACATTGAAAAGGAATTGGAGGGAGCAGACCGTTCCAAGGCCAATGGCAACTACAGCCAGATTGGCGAACTCAAACGCCGGTTCACCTGGAATCATGCCGGAGCGCTGTTGCACGACGTGTATTGGGAAGTGCTCGGCGGCGATGGGGATGTGTCCAAGGCGCCCACGCTGTCAAAGGCTCTGGCGGCGGAGTTTGGCTCCATTGACAGCTGGAAAGCCGATTTCAAAGCCGCGGCGGTTTCCGCCAAGCTGAGCGGCTGGGGATTGCTGGTCTATGATTCCCTTTATTCGAACAGACTTCTGAACGTTTTGGTGGATGAGCATCAATATGGCGCCATTTGGGGCGGCATTCCGCTGATCTCCTGCGATGTCTTCGAGCACGCGTATTATCACAAGGACGGTCCAGGGCGGGCAAAGTACATCGACAACTTCCTAGGCAAGCTGCATTGGGGCCGAATCGAGGCCCGCTACACGAAGTTCGTCAAGTAAGCTTCCTCGGACGTCATCTCCGGGATCGCTGCGGTTTTCACTTGGATGCAAGGTGACAGCGATAGACGTGGTTTTGAGTGGGAGGCCGTCTCCGCGGGAGGCTGCCTCCCACTTTGTTTATTCAGAGATGTAAGGTGGAATGCGCGCTCCCGCGCGCCTTTTCTCCTGGCAGCAAATTAGCGGTGGCGTGCGCGGGCGCGCGCGCTTCACCCAAGTGATCGTTCGGTCCATACTTCATGCTTCGTGGCTATCAAGGCAAGTTCCCACAAGTGGGCACTGGGGTTTTTATCGATGACAGCGCACAGGTGATCGGTGATGTCGTCATCGGAGATCATTCCAGCGTCTGGTTCAACACGGTGGTGCGCGGCGATGTGTATTACATTCGGATCGGCAACAGCACCAACATTCAAGACTCCTGTGTGCTGCACGTCACGCGCGACCGAAACGCCACGATTCTGGGAGATTTTGTCAGCGTGGGACATGGCGTGATTCTGCATGGTTGCACCGTGGAATCGCACTGTCTGATCGGTATGGGCGCTATTGTCATGGATAGAGCGGTGGTTGGTGAGGGGACCATTGTTGGCGCGGGTTCATTGGTCACGCAAGGCCTTAAGGTGCCACCTCGCAGTCTGGTACTGGGTTCTCCAGCCAAGGTAGTGCGCGAGCTCTCAGCCGCCGAGGTTGAAAGCATTGACCGATACGCAAACAACTACCTGATGTACAAGGAGAATTATCTGAAGGAGAAGAGTTGACCCGACAACGGCTGCGTCATTCCGACGAAGGAACGTCACCTCTGCGGATTGTAAGCCGGGGCGGGGAATCCAGTCTCCACTCGGAATGCCGAATGACTAAATCCTAATGACGAAAGAAATCCGAAGCTCTAATGACCCAATACCCCCTAGTAGCTTCTTTGGTCTTCGGTATTAGTCATTCTTTCGTCATTCGTGCTTAGTCATTAGTCATTGAGTCATCATTAGTCATTGAATCATGCCAGCTAGCTGAGAGACCCAGCTAGAAAGAAGACCCTGGCTCTATAACCCGGAACAATGATCAAGTCCATCAAAGGTACCCGCGATATTCTCCCCCCCGAGTCGGCTCTGTGGACTCGTGTGGAGAACACCGCCCGTGAGATCTTTGATCTGTACGGCTTTGCCGAGGTTCGTACTCCGATCTTTGAGAGCACCGAACTGTTTGCGCGTGGTGTGGGAGAAGACACGGATATTGTGTCGAAAGAGATGTACACGTTTGAGGATCGCGACGAGAAATCGCTCACGTTGCGGCCAGAGGGAACGGCCCCCGTCGTGCGCGCCCATATGGAGCATCAGCTGCAGCAGGAATTGCCCATCGCCAAGCTGTACTACCTCGGTCCCATGTTTCGCCGCGAACGCCCGCAAAAAGGGCGCTATCGGCAATTTCATCAGATCGGGGCTGAGGTGCTTGGCTCGGACAATCCAGCCATCGAAGCTGAAGTGCTCGAGATGCTGCAATTCTTTCTCAAGCGCATTGGTATCGAAGACCAGACACTCCTGGTCAATTCCATCGGGTGTAATATCTGCCGGCCACGATTCCTGGAAGAACTCAAAAGAGCACTGGCCGAGAAGAAGGACCTGCTCTGTCCCGATTGCCAAAGACGCAGTGAAACCAATCCTCTACGTGTGCTCGATTGCAAGGTGGAGTCCTGCCAACCTGTCATCGAGTCCCTTCCCAAGATCTCGGAGTTTCTGGACGATGGCTGTCGCACCCACTTCGATAAGTTCCTGGGCTATCTAACGAGCCGCCAGGTTTCATTCACCATCGTGCCACGTCTCGTGCGGGGTCTGGATTACTACACGCGAACTACCTTTGAGATTACGAGTGGAGCGCTGGGCGCGCAAAATACTCTGATCGGAGGAGGGCGATACGACGGACTGGCAGAAGCGCTGGGTGGCCCACCGACCAAGGGGTTCGGCTTTGCTCTGGGACTTGAGCGCATCCTGCTGGTGTTGCAAGAATCGGGAAAGCAGGCACAGTTGCCTTCGCCGCAGCTCTTTCTGGCGCCGTTGGGAGAGGCTGCTTTCGAGAAAGCAACCTTGCTCGCCCGTGACCTGCGGCAGCAGGGTATCCGGTGTGTTTTGGATTTTGAAACGCGAAGCTTGAAGAGTGCAATGCGACTGGCAAACAAACTTCAAGCCCAGCATGTCCTCATTCTCGGTGACAGCGAGTTGCAAACTGGAAAGTACCCGCTCAAACGAATGAGCGACGGCACACAGCGGGAAGTGCTTGCTGAGGAAATCGCTCCAGCGTTGCGCAATATGGCCGCTGCTGCTCTGCAGGAAGTGAAGTAGGCCACTTCATGGGTTTGTCCCCCTTGGAAAAGGGGACCACAGGAGGTGTGGTACGAACAGATGAAGGCCCTCTGCTGCAGAAAACGCGACGAAGCTTTGTCAAAGCTTCGATTCCGTTGGAACAGGGGTACAAATACAGAAACCCCGCGACATTCCCGCTTTCGCGGGAATGTCGGGATCTCAATTCGGTTCGCGGTGGAAATCTGGCCGCAATTGTGAAAGTGACCCCGAGGCTTTTCACGGCTTCATACTAAGGAGACACCCTCTTGGAATTGGATGCATTAGGTTCGTTGGAAAGAACGCATCACTGTGGCGCGTTGAACACAGAGCATGCTGGAAACACTGTCTTGCTGATGGGATGGGTAGCCCGGCGGCGCGACATGGGACACCTCATCTTCATCGACTTGCGCGACCGGGAGGGTATGACCCAGATCCTTTTCAACCCCGATCACTCAGCAGCTGCTCACCAGAAGGCTAAGGGCTTGCGCTCAGAGTTCGTCATCGCGGTTCGGGGAGAAGTGGTTCGTCGTGATCCGGCCACAGTGAACCCTGCCATTTCAACGGGTGAGGTGGAAGTGCTCGTCTCCGAAGTCTATGTCTTGAACGAAGCCAAGACACCGCCGTTTCCTATTGAGGATGACATCGCGACTTCAGAAGACTTGCGGCTGAAATATCGATATCTAGATTTGCGCCGCTCCAAGTTGGCCCGCAATTTTAGATTGCGCCATCAAATCACGATGGCTGTACGACGCGTCATGGACTCGCAGGGTTTCTATGAGATCGAAACTCCTTTTCTGACGAAGTCGACTCCCGAAGGCGCGCGGGACTATCTGGTCCCTTCGCGCCTGCAGGCAGGCAGCTTCTACGCCTTGCCGCAGTCACCCCAGATTTTCAAGCAACTCCTCATGGTGGGCGGGATGGAGAAGTATTTCCAAATTGTCCGCTGCTTCCGAGATGAAGACTTGCGCGCTGACCGACAACCCGAATTCACGCAGATCGACATCGAGATGTCGTTTGCCCAGCCGGAAACCGTTTTTCGGATGATTGAACCACTGATCGTCGAGATTTTCGCGGTGAATGGGTCATCGATTCAAACGCCGTTTCTCCGGCTACCTTATCGCGAGGCGATGGAACGCTATGGCTCCGATAAACCTGACCTGCGCTTTGGTCTGGAGTTTGTCGATTTGAGCCCGCTATTCACAGGAACTGATTTCCCGCCTTTTCAGACCGCGCTGCAAGCCGGGGGCCAGGTGAAAACCCTCTGTGTTTCGGGCTGTGCCGGATATTCACGCAAGCAGTTGGACGATCTCACGGCAGTCGCACGTGTGTTTGGCGCCAGCACCATGGCGTACGTCAAAGTGCTGGAGAATGAGGTGCAGTCGCCGCTCCTCAAGAACTTAGGCGAAGCAAAATGCCGCGAGATGGCGGAAGCGGCGCAAGCCAAGCCTGGGGATCTACTGCTAATCATCTCCGGCAGCCAGAAGGTCGTCGCTGAATCGCTCGGCGCCGTTCGCTTGCAAATGGGGAAGCAAGAGAAGCTGATCGATCCCAAGGCGCTGTCGTTCCTCTGGGTGACCGATTTCCCCATGTTTGACTATGACCCGACCGAGAAGCGGTATGTCGCGTGCCATCATCCGTTCACGTCGCCGGCCGACGAAGACCTCGACAAGATCGCTTCTAACCCAGCCGCTGTTCGTGCCAAAGCGTACGATCTGGTGCTGAACGGAATGGAGATTGGCGGAGGGTCAGTGAGGATTCACCGCCAGGATGTGCAGGCGCTGGTCTTCAAGACCCTTGGACTCAGCGAAGAGGAAGCCAAGCTGCGCTTCGGATTCTTTCTTGAGGCTTTGGAATATGGAACGCCGCCGCACGGTGGCATCGCACTGGGCCTAGACCGCATCACCATGCTTCTGGCGGGTGAGAACTCGATCCGCGATGTCATCGCCTTCCCAAAAACCGCGCGCGCCGTCGACTTGATGGCCGAATGCCCGACGCCAGTCGATAAGAAGCAGTTGGATGAACTGGGCATTCGCTTTCTGGGTAAGCTGGACTAGGGTTGATGGGCAGGGTTACAGAGAATAGCCCGTAGGGTGTGCTGCTGCTGAGCGCGCTGGACTCCCTGGTCCCAAAGGAAACCACCTCTGGCCTTCGGCCAGAGGAATTGCAGCCTGGAAGGCTGCACCACAATGCAGTCTGTCGCTGCTTTGAGGTCGTGGTGCCAGCGTCCCGCCTGCACCAAGAATGTAGAAACTACAGACGTGCTGATGCTCCCCCGGTTCCTCACCCTCTGCCTCACGAGCAGCAGACTGACCACTGAATATGTCCAAGATCCGGGTCCTGCCTGAAGCTTTAGCCAACAAGATCGCCGCCGGTGAAGTCGTTGAGCGTCCTGCTTCCGTGGTTAAGGAACTACTGGAAAATTCGCTCGACGCGGGCGCATTAAGTCTCGAGATTGACGTCGAATCTGGCGGCCGGCGGTTGATCCGCATCCAGGACGATGGCGAAGGGATGACTCCTGACGATGCCTTGCTGGCGTTCGAGCGCCATGCCACCAGCAAGCTGCAACGCGCCGACGACCTGATGGAGATTGCGACTCTGGGCTTTCGCGGCGAGGCCTTGCCGAGCATCGCCAGCGTCAGCCGGCTGCTGTTGGAAACCCGCCATGAAACCCGCGAGTCTGGTACTGCGGTGGAGATCAACGGGGCCCGACTCGCCGGAGTGAAGGAGATTGCCCGCTCCCGTGGAACCACTCTCACCGTGCGGGATCTGTTCTTCAATGTCCCCGCCCGTAAGAAATTCCTTCGTTCTGACAGTACCGAACTGGGGCACGTTGTGAACTTCGTAACGCAGTATGCCCTGGCCCACCCAGAGGGGCGCTTTGTTCTGCGCAGCGCTGGTTCTGAGGTGTTTAACCTGCAGCCCGTGCCCGCCCAGAGGGAACGCGTGTTCCAGGTATTTGGCGGCGCCCTGTTGAAGCAGCTTGTCGAGATTCAGAGCGAAGTGCCGGTGTTCTATACGGGAGACGACGATTCTGGCGAGCCCGGAGGGCACTCGGAAAGCATTCGCGTCCACGGCTTCGTTTCGAAGCCTGAAGTCCACAAGTTGAACCGCAATTCCCTCTATTTTTTTGTGAACCGGCGGATGGTGCGCGACCGCATCATCCTGCACGCGCTCAATGAAGCTTATCGCAACATTTTGCCTGCCGGAATCTTTCCGGTCGTCCTCCTGTTTATCGAGATGCCGCTGCGCGAGGTGGACGTGAATGTTCATCCCTCAAAGACTGAAGTTCGCTTCCGGCATCAAGCGCTACTGCATGACTTCTTGCGCGACAGCGTGCGCAAGGCGCTGATGGACGCCCGCCCGCAAACACCGTTTCCAGCGGACCGGCATGCTCAGTCGACAATGGGCGACAACCCATTTGATGCACCACCAACCGAGGAGCTTGCGTTTCCAGGAACAGCTCC
>Ga0075428_100008727_pt1 | contig 11241 bp, 7 predicted proteins | sample RhiMetdeltSRZDD2_FD_75291 | JGI IMG/M metagenome (GOLD analysis project Ga0075428, IMG submission 75291) | Populus rhizosphere microbial communities from Tennessee, USA - Rhizosphere MetaG P. deltoides SRZDD2 | ecosystem: Host-associated > Plants > Roots > Rhizosphere > Soil | place: USA... | reverse complement strand
CGTCCAGCGCTCGGTCGCGTCGGTGCCGAGGAACACCGCGTCGTCGGGCAGGATCGCGAAGTAGGTCGCCTCGTCGCCCTTGCTGGCCGCGTCGTGGAGGTCGTCGAGCGTGGTCGCGACGTCGGCGGCCATGCCGGTCTCGGCGCGCTCTGCCTGCAGCTTCGCGAAGTGCGTACGCAGGGTCGCCGCGTCCGGGGATTCCAGCACCTGCACGCGCCGGTGGTGCAGCTTGCGCAGCGGTGCTGCGTCCTCCTCGCGCACGCCACCCCAGACCGAGATCGTCTGGAACTGATGGCGGTGCGCCAACGCGACGCGCAACGCACTCTGTGCGCCCGCGCCACCGCCGCCGAGGTGCATGCCGCCTTGCTCGATCCGGAACGACTGCCGCAGCTGCGCGCACAGGATCCCGAGATCGGCCTCGCGGCCGGCCATCGCGGGGCTCACGACGACGAAGCCGCCGCGCGCGATCTCGGCGCCGACGTCACTCACCGCGGTCTGCGCCGCCGCGAGGTCCGCCGCACCATCGGGCAACAGCATGAGCAGCGGGCGCCGTTGGCCTTCGGTGTATCCGGCCGGCAACTGCACGACGTGCGACAATGGCGCCGCGGCGCCAGGAACTGCGACCTGCTCGGTGCGCGGTTCGGGCAACACTTGTGGAGCGGCGCCGAGCGGGACAGCGAGCAGTGCTTGGACGAGAAAGGCCGACGGACGAAGGCGCTTCATTGCGAGCGCAGGTCTAAGGGCTCGTCGCGGTCGCGACCAGTGATCGGTTGCCATGGGCTGGCGATACCGCGGCAGCACGAGGCCCTCCTCGTCCTGCATGTGCCACAGCAGTCGTTCGCGGTAACCGGCGAGGTGCGACGCAGCGCGCACGAAGTCGCGATCCAGCCGCCAGCTGGTGCGCGAAGAAGCGCTGCGCGAGGTCGTCGTGCAGACCCATCATGCGCTGCGCGAACGGCTCTTCATTGCCGTGTGCGGGACTCATTGGTGATCAGGGGAATCGAGCGGGACAGGATGACCAGGACAAGCCTCGAGCGCGGTCGATGGGTGCGGCAAGGCCGTGCCCGGTGCGCAAGCTGCCTCCGGACGCCAGGTTGCTGCATGGTGCCGATTCGTCGAGCATGTTGACGGGCAGGAACCATCGAACGTGAGCCCTGCACCTGGGCGGCGGGTTGGATACCATGCGCCCCTTCGCCCTGGAGGTGTTGTCATGGTCGAGCTTCATGCACCTGCGGACCTGGCCCACGCTTCGATCCCCGTCCCGCCGAGCATGGCCCATCTCGGCAAAGCCCGGCACGAGGTGTTCCTGAGAACGACGCCCGATGGCCACTGCCGCTGGTTCCACGCCGACGGTTCGAAGACCGTCGTGGAAGGTGACTCGGTCGAGCATGCGATCCACATCGCCCAGATCGTGTGGCGCGACATGCAGATGCTGCCGGTCTGAGCCGAGCCTCGTTCGCGACCCGTTTCACCTCACGGGTTCTTCAGCGCCTGCTCGACGAGGCGTCGCGTCTCCGGCGAGCGCAGGATCTCGGCGTGTCCGAGCGGGAGCCCGTAGACACGGTGCGCGGCTTCCTGCACCTGCATCACCAACTGGCTCGCGACGCCGACGGTGCCGTCGTTGTCGTCCGGCAGCCCCATGCCACCGGTGCTCTTGAAGCCGAAGATCAGGTCGTGCTTCGTGCCGGCCGGCAACGGCCGGGCAAGCAGCGAGCGCAGGTAGTCGCTGCCTGGCTCCATGTCGCGCCAGGACGGCACTGGATAGTTGAGTCGCTGCACTCCCTTCGCCGCCGCTTCGTGCCCACCCCAAGGCACCGAGATGGTCACGTAGGTCGAAATGAAGTTCGAGCCGGCCTGCTCGACGACGCGCTGGATCGCACCGCGCGTGACGATCCCGCCCATGCTGTGAGCGACGATCGCGAGCTTCGGGAACCGGTGCTTCTGTTTCAGCAGCAGGATCGCGCTGACCAGTCCGTTCGCCGACCGCTCCACCCGCATGCCGCCCGGGTAGTGGAAGAACCAGGGCTGCACCTTCGCGGTATCGAGCGACTCGATCATCGGGCGCCAATCCTGCGGCGACCCCGAGATGCCGTAGACGAAGACGACGGGCAGCTTGTTCGGATCGTAGGGCTGCAGGAAGTAGAGGCCGACCCCGAGCTTCTGCAGGAAGTCGAAGGGGCGCCACATGCCCATGTCTCCGTTCTCGGCCGTGAAGCGCGGGTCGTCGAAGTTCACGACGTCACCGAGGTGCACGGCCAGCGCGTCGCCCATGTCCGACTCCGTGTCCGGGACCGTGAAACTCTGGCCCGGCGCCAGTCCGTTGGTCGTGGCGAGCTTCAAGGTCACCAGCCTGCTCCGGTCGAACGTGTCGTCGAGCGGCAGGGGCTGCAGGTCGCTGACCGAGGCCGCCGGTTCGCCACCGTCGTAGACCTTGTTCTTGTCGATGTCGGACCAGGCGCCGATGCTGTAGCGACGGTGGTTCAGCAGCAGGAAGGAGGCAATGCCATCCGCGCCAACGGGCTGCAGGCCGATCGTCTCGGGCTTGCCATCCGCCCCGGTCACCCACGCGACGGCATACGTCGGAACGGCGGGCGCCATCGCCTCGACCTGGACCGACAGGAAGCCGTGCGCCGCGATCTCGGCCACCTGTTCTCTCAAACCGAGGATCGCGCAGGACGAACCGGCGGCAGCCAGACACGCGAACAATGCGGTCTGCGACGCATGTCGCTGGGAAGGTCGTCGACGTTGGACGTGCATGAGTGAATCCTGATGGGCGGAACGCAGCAAGGCCGAGTGTGACGTGGGGACCCCGAGCGACGTAGGTTGCCGGGGCCGCCATCCAAGTCAATCCGCAAGTCAATCCGCGGTCATGGCATTCTCCGGTGGCATAGTTGCATTCCCATTGCGTTGCCTCCGCGCTACCGTGCTCGCGCATGACGATCCGAGGACTGACGAAAGCGCTCGGCATCGGGTTGCTCGCGCTCGTGCTCTCGCTGCTCTTGGCGTGGTCGGCGCTGGCGATCTACTTCTCGAACCTGCCCTGGCAGCCGGTGCGCTTCGCGTTGGCGGGCCTGTACGGAATCGCGGTGATCAGCGCCTTTGCGCTGCTGGAGCGGCGCGGCCGCACCATCAAGTGGTTCCTCGTTGCGACGGCGGGCGTGATCGCCTGGTGGATCACGATCAAGCCGTCCCAACTGCGCGACTGGGCACCCGAAGTCTCGTTGCTGCCGAAGGCGGTCTTCGTCGGCGACGACGTCACGATCACCAACCTGCGTGACTTCGAGTATCGCAGCGAGCAGGACTTCACCGTTCACTACGAGCAGCGCACCTACGACCTCAAAGCACTCGAGTCGATGGACCTCGTGCTGTCCTACTGGGGTGGCAACCGCAGCATCGCCCACGTGATCCTGAGCTTCGGGTTCGCGGGCGGCGATCACGTCGCGGTGTCCGTCGAGACGCGTCCCGAGAAGGGAGAGGGCTATTCCATCCTCGGCAGCTTGTTCAAGCAGTTCGAGGTCATCTACATCCTGGCCGAAGAGCGCGACGTCGTGCAGCTGCGCACCAACTTCCGCAAGGAGCGCGTGTATCTGTTCCCGACCCGCCTGCCTCCGGGTGCCGTGCGCCTGGTGTTCCGGCAGTTGCTCGAGGAAGCCAACGCGCTCGTCGAACAGCCGGTCTTCTATCACGCGCTGGAGCACAACTGCACGACCGCGTGGGTTGCGATCGCCGAGGAGGCCGGTGGGCGTCGCGTCAAGTTCGACATGCGGCTGCTGCTGAACGGCTACTTGGATCAGCTCATGTACGAACGCGACAAGCTCGTCGGCGACGAAACGCAGGGCATGCCCTACGAAGACATGCGCAGTCTGCACCTGATCTCGGACGTCGCGCGGCTGTATCAGGGCGACCCGAACTTCTCGGCCAAGGTGCGTTCGCACCTACCCAAGGTCGTGAAGTGAGCTCGCTCGTCAGCGCGTGCGTCCGCTCGTGAGGATGCCGTGGAAGAACAGCTTGAACGTGCCCAGCGGCTGGCCGCGGTAGGTCACGTCGGCGCCGTAGAGCAGCACGCGGCCCTTGCCGACGTGCGCACACAACACTGCCTGCTTGCCGATCAGGAAGTCCTCGCCGATGAGCCACCCGCTCAGCAGCGTGTCGCTGGCGCGGTAGCGCGCGACGACGTCGATGCGCGCGTTGGGATCGGTGACCTGCATGATCACGGAACTGCCCGTGACCATCGCGGCCAGCTCACGCGGGGCGCCGCGCGCGATCGGGTGGCTCGCGTCGACTTCGATCGCGAGCAGAGAACCCGGCACGTAATACTCCTCGCGCAGCGTGCGGCGTTCGCCGTCTTCGGTCGGCACGTGCGTACCGACCTTGATCGGCAATCCGAAGTGCCGGATCACCTTGTCGCACTCGCCGCCGAGCGCGATCAGCGTGCCACCGTGTTCGACGAACTCGCGGATCGCCGGCAGGGCCTTCTCGCCCGTGAGCCGCGTCGCGCGCGCCTTCAGGTTGCTCCAATCCTCGAACGGCGGCAGTGCGTCAGCGAGCATGTCGAGGCTCTCTTCGTCACGGCGCTGTGCTGCGCGTTCGAGGTCGCGCGGGCCGGGCAGACCGGTGTGGAACACGAGCACGTCGAAATCCCTGCCGAGATCGCCCTCTTCGATGCGGTCGCCCCACACCTGCTGCACCGGGAACTCGAACTCCTTCAGGATCCATTGATCCCAGCCGGTCGGCATGTGACCGCCGTAGGTGTCGAACAGGCCGATGCGCGGCGGCACGATGCGTTCGGGCGCCTGCGGCGGCATCGACGCCGGCACGACGGCCGCGCCGAGCTGGTTGGCGGCTTCGACCAGCATCTCGGCCGCGGCGAGGCCTTGTGCCGTCACGTGGAAGAAGCCGGTCGGGGACCACGCGACCTCGACGCCTGCCGCCAGCATGCGATTCACGGCGATCACCGTATGGCTGTCGCGCGCGTCGAGCCGGTAGGAAGCCACCACGGGCGGCCGCCGCGGCAGGAAGCGTTCAGCGTCGGTGACGACCTCGAACGGCCCGTCGAGTCCTTCGAAGCAACGTTCGACCTGCACGTCGAACTGCATCGCGAGCGTCCAGCCGGCAGCGTCGTATGGCGCCACGGGCTTGCCGTCCTTCATGTCGTCGGGGTGCCACTGCGGTTCGAACTGATCGAGCACGTGGGCGCGGTAGGCCTGATCCGTCTTCACGACGAACGAACCCGCCGGCATCGTGACGCCGTTCATCGGAAACGGCGCCGTCGCGCGCAGCACCTCGACGCCGTTCCGGCGCAGGGCCCGCACCATGCGCTGCGCGGCACTCCAGTCCGGCTGGTCGCTGCGCAGCACGTAGACGCGTGGATCGCGCAGATACGGGTCGGAGAACACCGTGTCGGGCTTCTCGCGCCGCCGCGCCGCTTCGACGAGATACGGTGTCGGCGTCCAGTGATCGCGTCGGCCGCGCTCGATCGCGCGCGTGGCCATCGTGTGCATCTGCTGCAGCAGTTCCTCGCGGTAGCGCGCCGCATAGTCGAGGATCGCGAAGTTCGCGGTCTGCAGGTACTCGACCGTCTGGCGCGCGTGCCAGGTCTGGCTCTTCACGGGATCCGGGTAGTCGCCGTAGGGCAGGCGCCGTTCGATCGTTTGATCGATCTGCGTCGGCTCGGGCCGGCCGAACGACTCGGTCAGGATGCCGATCACGTTGTGAAAGTAGTTCGTCGAGCGCAGGCCGCCGTTCCACCACCCCGAGTAGGGCGCGCCGCTGCGTGAGATGACGCCCGGCTTGCCTTCCGCGGCGAAGCGCTGGTTCATGTGCGCGCTCACGATCTCGATGCCGCGGATCACCATGGCATCCACGTAGTAGTTGTGCGGATCGCGGAACGGCGGCGTGAAGATGATCGTGCCCCTCGGGGCCGACTGGTGGTGGTTGTAGACGATCTGCGGACACCAGTCGGTGTAGAAGACGCGGTTGATGTTCTGGGCCTCGAGCTGATTGCAGACGTAGAAGTCGCGGTTGTTGTCGTGCCCGATGTAACGCTGGTAGAGCACCGGCGTCGTCATGCTGCGCGTCGCCCGATACGCGTTGGCAATGAGCTCGAGGCCGTCGGGATTCACCGGGCACACGAGCAGCACGACCTCGTCGAGGATGCGCCGCACCTCGGCGTCGTCTCTAGCCGTCATCTGCCAGACGAGCTCGATGATGTTCTGGCCCGCGATCGCTTCGGTCGCATGCAGACCCCCGTCGATCCACACGAACGCGCGTCCTTCGGCGGCGAGCGCCTTCGCCTGCGTCGCGTCGATGCCGCGGCCCTTGCTGAGCTGCTGGCTGATCGCGCGCAGGCGTTCGAGCCGCGCGTGGTTCTGTGGCGAAGTGATCACCGCCATCAGCATGCGCTGGCCGTAGCTCGTCGGACCGATGTCGACGAGCCGCATGCGATCCGTGCTCTTCTCGATTGCGCGGAAGTAGCGCGCGAGGTCCGTGTAGTTGCAGAGCTGATGGTCGGCTCCGATCTCGTGCCCGAGGAAGGCGACCGGGCTCTGCACCTGGGCCCGAACGGCCGGCACCAGCAACTCGACGGCGAAGAACAGGGACGCGGCGATCCGGGCGTTGCGCATGGGAGCCCGGATGCTACGCACCGCCGGTCGGGCGCGCCGAGGGCATTCCGCGGCCTGACAAGCTAGGGACAGCCAGCCTCCAGGCATGCAACGGCGCCGCAGCGCGGCCGGATGCGTCTTCCGCTGGAGACGCCCCGCGCGTTGCGGCGCCGCAGCATCGACTGAGTTTGGTCGCCCGCAGGGCGACCAGACTCAGTGCACGAGGTCGATCCGCACTCCGTTGCTCGCGCGCAGCACGAGAGCGCCGCCCTGGTCCGCGATCGGCAGGAACTGCACGTGGGTCGTGCCGACCGTCGTCACGGGAGTCGTCCAGCTCCACGTCGCGTTGCCGAGAGCGAGACCGAGGTCTGCACCGTGGTCTGGGCAGACAGGGACAAGGGCACGACGACGCAGACAGCGAGGAGGATCCGCATGGCGATCGAGGGGTGGAACGGAGTTGCGATGGGACCGCAGGAACGGACGCGCGGCGAGTTGCGGGAAGGCTAGCGCGCGGTCGCCGCAGCGACACCCCCGCCCCGCGCGGAATCGTCCGCTTGCGCCCAATGGCGTAGCTGGCAATGGCGCCCTCCCTTGACATCCTACGCATTCAGTCGGACCCTACGGCCCGCGAACCAGTTGGATGGCGCACCACTCGATCGAACCAGGATGGCGCAGGACCACGTGGGTCGTGCTCACAGCACTGACGCTCGTGTTCTGCCTCGGCCTCAGCCATCGCTCCCACCTCGTGGTCTGCACGGGACAATGCTGCGCGCGCGCCGCAGCGAACCCGGTGCTGCGCGACCATTGCGATTCGTGTTGCTGCCGTGAGCACGCGCGCGCCAAGCGTGCCTCTTCTCACGCGAGAGACTCTGCCGCTCCAGGGCAGGAGCCTGGTCCGGCCAGGCAGCGACGGACCTGCGAACCGGGCTGCTGTGTCGATCTCGCCTTCGACGTGGAGCTCGCGCCCGCGCCACGCGCGGCGGCCGATCACGTGCCGAACGTCGCCGCCATCGAGCCCGCCAAGGTGCGTTGCGACCTCTCGACGCGCAGCTGGCCGCAATGGCAGTGGCCACACGACACGGGCCCGCCGCGCACCGACCAGCGAACGGCGCTACGCGCCAGCACGGTCCTGCTCCTCTGAGCGACGCCCGGAATCACGGGCTGCGTCCAGTGTCCTGTCATTGGCGCGGCAACGTCTTCTGCTGTTGCGGTTGTTGTTCAGAGGCTTGTATGTACTCACCTTGGATCATCTTGTTCGCCGGTGCATTGTCGGCCGGCTGCGTCGCCTATGTGGCCGACGACGCCGACGCGAGCACCGTGGCCGCAGAAGCGGCGCAGCGCCGCGGTGGCACATTCACGTTCGCCGCGGCGTTGGCCGCGGCCATGCGCCAGAATCCCGAGCTGCTGGCGCTCGAGGCACAAGCCCGCGCCGCCGGTGCGGTCACGCAGCCGCTCGAACTGCAGTCCGAGTATCGCAGCGACGACGAGATGCTCGCGGTGATGCTCGACCCCATCGCGCTGCTCGGGCTCGGGGCGCGCGGTGGTGCGGCCGCGGTCGCCGACGCCGCGGCCGCCGAAGCCGTCGCGCGCCTCGCGGCCGGCCGCTGGCAGATCACTGCGGCCGTTGCGGAGACCTTCGTACTCGATGCCGCGCTGCGCTCGCTGTCGGTGCCCGATCTCGCAGCCGACGCGGACGCGTTCCAACGGGCGGGGCTCGCGTCGCCGATCGCGGCCGATCAGGTGCGCGCGGCGCAGGCGCGCGCCGCCGCGGAAACGCTCGAGCTTGCCAAAGAGACCGAAGCAAACCGCGCGGCGCTGCGGAACCTGCTGGGTCTTCCGGCCGGCACGCGCGTGGAGTTCGCCGCGTCCGATGCCGAACTGCTGCAGCAGCCCGAAGCGACCGACGCCGCCGTGCTCGCGCGACCCGATCTCGCGCTGGCCACAGCAAGGTTCCGCGTCGCCGATGCCGAGTTCCGCGCGGCCGTCAGTGACCAGTATCCGTCGCTGATGCTGGGCCCCGAGTTCCCATTGCGCGGCGGCTCGCTCGAGGCGATGGCGATCCTGCGCGTGCCGATCGGCATGGCGGGCCGGGCCGAGGCCGCGCGCGAACGCCGCGAGGCCGCGCGCGCCACGCTCGGTGCCGTCTGGGTGCAAGCGAGCAACGCGGCGAACCAGGCCGAACGCGAGCTCGCGGCCGCCGCGGCAGGCGAGACCGCGTCGAGCCTGAGTCTGCGCGCGAGCACGAAGGACCTCGCCACGGCGCGGCTCGCGCTGCAGGTCGAGATCGAGGCGTTCGATCGCTTCGCGAAGGCCGCGACGATGGTCGTTCGCGACACGATGGAGCATCGCACGGCGACGCAAGCACTCGTGCGGGCTCGCGTACAACGCGCCGTCGCCTACGGCTGGCCTCTCGCGGGGAGCGGGTCATGAGCCACGTCGACCTGTCAGCCCTGCACATCGAGCAGCAACGCACCGCGCTGCCGCCGCGACCGTTGGGGCCACGTCTGCTCGCCGCGGCTGCCGTGCTGTTGCTGCTCGCCGTCGGCGCCACGTTCGTCTGGCCGCTGCTGCGGTCGGTGCGCCAGGTGCCGATGGCATCCGTGCGCGCAGCGAACGCGCCGGGCGCCGCGACGACCCTGGCCGAAGCCGTCGGCTGGGTCGAAGCCGATCCGTTCGCCGTGGCCGTGCGGCCGCTCGTGGCCGGCCGCGTCGAGTCGATCGCCGTGCTCGAAGGGACTGCCGTGAAAGGCAGCGAGACCGTGATCGCGACGCTGGCGAGTGCCGCGCTGCAGGCCGCGTGCGACCGCGCCACTGCGATGCTCGTCGAACGCGAAGCCATGGTCACCGCAGCGGTCGCGGCGCACGAGCTTGCGCAGGCGCGTCTGGCCCAGCGGGCAGAGGCCCGGGCGGCTTCGCTCGAAGCCACCGCACAGGTGGCCGAGAAAGAGGCGCGCCTCGCGATGGCGCGCAGCGGCGTTTTGCGCGCTGGCGCCGACGCGCGCGCCGCCGCCGCGGCCTTGACTGCTCATGAGCAATTGCACGTGCTCGGCGACCATCCTCCGCTCGCGCTCGAACGCGCGCGCGCCGCCGCGGCAGCCGCCGACGCCGCGGTCTCGACCGCCAACGCCGAAGTGCAGGGTCTCGAACGCGAACTCGCCGCTGCGACGGCGAAGCTCGCGCTGGCCAGGGAACTGCTCGAGAAGCCCGTCGATCTCGAAGGTGCGGTAGCGATCGCGAAGGCCGACGTCGAGAAGGCCCGCGCCGCGGTGGCCAGTGCGCGCACCGATTGCGACATCAGCAAGCGCGAGCTCGCATGGGCGACGGTGCGTGCGCCCGTCCACGGTGTCGTGTTGCGGCTGCTGACCGCACCGGGTGCTTCCGTCGGACCCGAAGGGGACGCCATCCTTCTGCTCTACGATCCGAAGCGCCTGCGCGCCCGCATCGACGTGCCGCTCGGTTCGATCGGATCGATCACCGAAGGCCAGGGCGTCGAGTTGCGCAGCGAGGTCACGGGCAGCACCGTGATCCGCGGCGTCGTGCAACGGCTGCAGCAGGAGTCGGATCTGCTCAAGAACACGCTGCAGGTCAAGGTGCAGCTGCTCGATCCGCCGCCGCTGTTGCGTCCCGAGACGCTCTGCCGGGCCCGCTTCCTCGGCGGCGAGACGCCCACGGCGGTCGCTGCCTTCGTCGTGCCGAAGGCCGCGCTGCGCGGCGACGCCGTGTTCGTGTTCGACCCGAGTCGCGAACGCGCGCGCGCCGTGCCGGTGCAGGTCGTGCACGAACAGGGCGACGACGTCGTCGTGCGCGGCGACCTTTCCGTCACGCAGAAGGTCGTGCTCGTCGCCGTGGTGGACGGCGAGAGCATCCGCGAGCAGCTTGTCACCGGGGGGGGCCGATGAGCCTCATCGAACTGCGCGGAGTGACCAAGACGTTCCATTCGACCTCGGAGGACGTGACTCCGATCGCGGACCTCGACTTCACCGTGGAACAAGGCGAGTTCGTGTGCCTGATGGGACCGTCGGGCAGCGGCAAGACCACGCTGTTGCACCTGCTCGCAGGCATCGACCGTCCGACGCAGGGCACCGTGTGCGTCGCGGGCGAAGAGGTCTCGGCGCTGTCGCCGAGCAAGCTCGCGCGATGGCGCACGCGCGCCGTCGGCTACGTCTTCCAGCAGTACAACCTGATCCCGGTGCTGACCGCGTACGAGAACGTCGAGGTCCCGTTGCTGCTGCTGCGGTTGTCGCGAAGCGACCGCGAACGCAAGGTCGGCACGGCGCTCGCCGCGGTCGGTCTCTCCGACCGGGCCCACCACCTGCCGCGGCAGCTGTCGGGCGGGCAGCAGCAGCGCGTCGCGATCGCGCGCGCGATCGTCGCCGATCCGGTCGCGGTGTTCGCCGACGAACCGACGGGCAACCTCGACCGCGCTTCGGCCACGGCGACGCTCGAGCTGCTGCGGCGCCTGGTCCAGGAATTCGGCAAGACGCTCGTCATGGTCACGCACGACCCGCTCGCCGCGTTGGCCGCGGACCGCATCGTGCACCTCGACAAGGGCCGCATCGTCGCGGCGGAGGCCCACCATGCGTGAGCTGCTCGCGTTCCTGCCCTACGTGGCGCGCACGACGCTGCGCGCGCGCATGCG
>Ga0075428_100008726_pt1 | contig 11242 bp, 13 predicted proteins | sample RhiMetdeltSRZDD2_FD_75291 | JGI IMG/M metagenome (GOLD analysis project Ga0075428, IMG submission 75291) | Populus rhizosphere microbial communities from Tennessee, USA - Rhizosphere MetaG P. deltoides SRZDD2 | ecosystem: Host-associated > Plants > Roots > Rhizosphere > Soil | place: USA... | reverse complement strand
CTGCTGTCGCGGTTCACCGGCGCCAACCCGCACGTGGCGATCGTGGGCGTGCCGTCGCTGCCGTTCGACGTGTCGGATCTGGAGGCGCTGAGGGCGATCGCCGATCAGATCACCGGCGAGGCTTCCGCCGCATAGCGGCGTAGAGGCGATCTAGACCGCGCTGCGGTGTTTGCGCTGGGCGGCGAAGAAATCGGCCCAGGAAACCACCTCGGGGTGCTGCTTGAGCAGCGCGCGGCGCTGACGTTCGGTCATGCCGCCCCAAACGCCGAACTCGACGCGGTTGTCCAGGGCATCGGCACCACACTCGAGAATCACCGGACAGTGCCGGCAAATGACGGCGGCTTTGCGCTGGGCCGCGCCGCGGACGAAAAGTTCGTCTGGATCGGCTTGGCGGCATCGAGCCTGGGATACCCAGGCGATACGAGCCTCGGCCTCTGCGCCTTGGACAAAACTGTGAGCTGACTGATTCGGGCTTGTCCTGCGAGCGGCGGGCCTCGTAGCTGACACCAGCGATCCCTTCGTTCCAGGCCGCCCGGCTAGCTCCGCGACGGCGTAGTCCTCCGGTGTAGAGCGCTGATGCGATCTACGCCACAGTGCTGGGGTCGGGTGTGACCTACATCGCACTGTCTGCCCAACGTAGGTGGTCAGGGCCGTTCTGCGCAATAGGTGAATCCCTACTTTTTTGGGACGACCGTGCCGTCAGGACCAAAAATTGACGCAACAGCTGATCTGGACGTCCAGCGAACCGGGCAATCGACCGTCAGAAGCTGCCATTTTGCGACGTCGTTACTCTGTAACGCATGCCGGAGAGCCCCCCGCCCCGACCGTCGCCTCCGCCCCCGAAAACGGTCACGGTCATCAAGCTGGCCTGGTGCTGTTTGTTGGCCAGCGTGGTCGTCGCGGCGCTGATGTTTCCCGTGGTCGGCGGGTTCGGGTTGCTGTCCAACCGCGCCTCCGACGTGGTTGCCAATGGTTCGGCCCAATTGGTCGAGGGAGAGGTGCCGCAGGTATCGACGATGGTCGACGCCAAGGGCAACGTCATCGCATGGCTGTATTCACAGCGACGGTTCGAGGTGCCCAGCGACCAGATCGCCAACACGATGAAGCTGGCGATCGTGTCGATCGAGGACAAGCGGTTTGCCGAGCACAACGGCGTGGACTGGCAGGGCACGCTCACCGGCCTGTCCGGGTATCTGTCTGGAAACCTGGACACCCGCGGCGGCTCGACGCTGGAACAGCAGTACGTGAAGAACTACCAGCTGCTGGTGATCGCGCAGACCGACGCCGAGAAGCGGGCGGCCATCGAGACGACGCCCGCGCGAAAGCTGCGCGAGATCCGAATGGCGCTGACGCTCGACAAGACATTCGCCAAGCCGGAGATCTTGACCCGTTACCTCAATCTGGTCTCGTTCGGCAACGGCGCGTACGGCATCCAGGACGCGGCGCAGACGTATTTCGGGATCAACGCCTCTGAATTGAACTGGCAGCAGGCGGCGCTGCTGGCCGGCATGGTCCAGTCGACAAGCACGCTGAACCCGTACACCAACCCCGACGGTGCGCTGGCACGTCGAAACCTGGTGCTGGACACCATGGTCGACAACTTGCCGGAGCACGCCGATGAGCTGCGGGCAGCCAAGCAAGAGCCGTTGGGCATCCTGCCGCAGCCCAACGAACTGCCGCGTGGCTGCATCGCAGCCGGGGATCGCGCATTCTTCTGCGACTACGTGCTCGAGTACCTCGCCAGGGCCGGCATCAGCAAGGAGCAGGTCGCCAAGGGCGGCTACTTGATCAAGACCACGCTCGATCCCGACGTACAGATCCCGGTGAAGTCGGCGATCGACGGCATCGCGAGCCCCGACCTCGACGGCGTCGCCAGCGTGATGAGCGTGATCAGGCCCGGTAAGGACAGCCATCCGGTCGTCGCAATGGCCAGCAACCGCACGTACGGCCTGAACACCGACGCGGGCGAGACGATGCAGCCGCAGCCGTTCTCCCTCGTCGGCGACGGTGCAGGGTCCACATTCAAGCTCTTCACCACCGCGGCCGCGTTGGAGATGGGCATGGGCATCAACGCCCAGCTGGACGTACCCGGCCAGTTCCAGGCCAAGGGCCTTGGCAGCAGCGACACCCCGGGTTGCCCGAAGGAGACCTGGTGTGTGAAGAACGCAGGCGGCTACCGCGGACAGATGAACGTCACCGACGCACTGGCCACGTCGCCGAATACCGCCTTCGCCAAGCTGATCTCGCAGGTCGGTGTCCAGCGCACGGTCGACATGGCCGTAAGGCTGGGCATGCGGTCCTACGCACTGCCGGGCACGGCCCGCGACTACGACCCCGACAGCAACGAGAGCCTGGCTGATTTCATCAAGCGGCAGAACCTGGGATCGTTCACGCTGGGCCCGTTCGAGCTGAACCCCCTGGAGTTCTCCAATGTGGCTGCCACGCTGGCCTCCGGAGGCGTGTGGTGCCCGCCCAACCCGATCGACAAGGTCATCGACAGGCACGGCAAGGACGTGGCCGTCACCACCGAAACATGCGAACAGGTGGTGCCCGAGGGGCTCGCCAACACCTTGGCCAACGCGATGAGCAAGGACGATCAGGGCGCAGGTACCGCAGCCGGGTCGGCCGGCTCGGTGGGCTGGGACCTTCCGATGTCGGGCAAGACCGGCACGACGGAGGCGCACCGCTCGTCGGCGTTCCTCGGGTTCACGAACACGCTGGCCGCGGGCAGCTACATCTACGACGACTCGACGACTCCGGGCGACCTCTGCTCGTTCCCGCTGCGCCAGTGCGGCTCCGGAAACCTCTTCGGTGGTAACGAACCCGCCCGCACCTGGTTCACCGCGATGAAACCGATAGCGAACAACTTCGGCCCCGTGGCGCTGCCGCCGACCGATCCGCGCTATGTGGAGGGCGCGCCGGGGTCCAGGGTGCCCAGCGTGGCCGGCCTGACGCAGGACACCGCCCGTCAGCGGCTCCGGGAGGCCGGTTTCCAGGTCGCCGATCAGGCCAGCCCGGTCAACAGCACCGCGCCGTACGGCGCCGTCGTCGGGACGTCCCCGACCGGGCAGACGGTGCCGGGCTCGATCATCACGATCCAGATCTCCAACGGCATCCCGCCGCCACCGCCTCCGCCGCCACCGGGCGCGATCCCAGGGCTGCCAGGGATGCCGCCCGAGATCGGCCAAACGGTCGTCGAGATACCGGGGCTACCGCCGATCACTGTGCCCGTGCTCGGTCCGCCTCCACCCCCAGCGCCGCCACCGCCGTGATCGGACCGTAAGCACGCTGTGCGATTGGCCACGGCGCGCCGCTGAGAGTCGGTGCCTGCGGCACAGTGGCAGTAGTCTCTTTGCATGCCTGCCCCTTCGACGGTCCTGAAGAGCACCGCCGCCGTGACCCTTGGTTCGGTCGCAGCAGGGATCGGTTACGCGTCGCTGATCGAACGCAATGCGTTCGTGGTGCGCGAGGTGACCATGCCCATGCTGTCGCCGGGGTCGTCGCCGCTGAAGGTGCTGCACATCAGCGATATCCACATGCGGCCCAAGCAGCGGCGCAAGCAGGCCTGGCTGCGTGAGCTCGCCCGCTTGGAGCCCGACCTCGTCGTCAACACGGGCGACAACCTGGCCCATCCGAAGGCAGTGCCCGCCGTCGTCCAGTCACTGAGCGACCTGCTGGGCGTGCCGGGGGTGTTCGTGTTCGGCAGCAACGACTACTTCGGCCCGCGGCTGAAGAACCCGGCGAATTACCTGACCAACCGCGGGCATCGGGTCCATGGCGAGCCGCTGCCGTGGCAGGACCTGCGGGCGGCGTTCACCGAGCGCGGCTGGCTCGACATGACGCACACCAAGCGCGAGCTCGAGGTGGGTGGGCTGCGGATCGCGCTGGCCGGGGTCGACGACCCGCACGTGTCCCGGGACCGTTACGACACCATCGCGGGGCCTGCGAGCCCGGCAGCGGACCTGACGCTGGGTCTGACGCATTCGCCCGAACCGCGGGTGCTGGATCGCTTTGCGGCCGACGGATACCAGCTGGTGATGGCCGGCCACACGCACGGCGGCCAGCTCTGCCTGCCGTTCTACGGCGCGATCGTCACCAATTGCGACCTGGACCGGTCGCGGGCCAAGGGCGCGTCACGCTGGGGCGCGCGTACACAGTTGCACGTCTCCGCCGGCATCGGCACGTCGCCGTTCTATCCCGTGCGGTTCTGCTGCAGGCCGGAGGCCACGCTGCTGACGCTGGTGGCGGCGCCCATCGGGGGTCGCGACGCCGGGATGCGGGCGGGCCAGTCCCACCCGAGCGTCTCGGTTCGGTGACCGAGACGGCCGCAATAGCCAGTCGCGCCCAGCCACGGTCGTGGGTGGACAACGCAGTCCGGTTGATCGAGGCCGACGCCCGGCGCAGCGCCGACACCCATCTGCTTCGGTATCCGCTGCCTGCGGCCTGGTGCGACGGCTGCAACGTCGAGCTCTACCTCAAGGACGAGACCACGCACATCACCGGCAGCCTCAAGCATCGGCTGGCGCGGTCGTTGTTCCTGTATGCGCTCTGCAACGGGTGGATCGGTGAGGGCACCACCGTCATCGAGGCGTCGTCGGGGTCGACGGCCGTGTCGGAGGCCTACTTCGCGGCGCTACTGGGCTTGCCATTCATCGCAGTGATGCCGTCGTCTACCAGTGCCGCAAAGATCGCCCTGATCGAATCTCAAGGCGGCCGTTGCCATTTCGTGGCCCAGTCATCTCAGGTGTACGCGGAGGCGGAGCGGCTGGCCGAAGAGACGGGCGGCCACTACTTGGATCAGTTCACCAACGCCGAGCGCGCGACCGACTGGCGCGGAAACAACAACATCGCCGAGTCGATCTTCGAACAGTTGCGTGACGAGGCGCATCCGATTCCGGAGTGGATCGTGGTCGGTGCGGGTACCGGCGGCACCAGCGCAACGATCGGACGGTTCATCCGGTATCGGCGCCACGCCACCCGGCTGTGCGTCGTCGACCCGGAGAACTCGGCGTTTTTCCCGTCCTACGCTCAGGGCCGCCGCGACGTCGTGACCGGGATGTCGTCTCGGATCGAGGGCATCGGCCGCCCGCGGGTGGAGCCGTCATTCCTGCCAGACGTGGTGGACCGCATGATGGTGGTGCCGGATGCGGCGTCGATCGCGGCAGCGCATCACGTCAGCGCGGTGCTGGGCCGGCGGGTGGGGCCGTCAACGGGGACGAATTTGTGGGGTGCCTTCGGCCTGCTGGCCGACATGATCGCGGAGGGACGCAGCGGGTCGGTGGTGACCCTGCTCGCCGACAGCGGCGACCGCTACGCGGACACCTACTTCTGTGACGAGTGGCTGACCAGCCAGGGGCTGGACCCCTCGGACTCCGCGTCGGTCTTGGTCGAATTCGAGCGATCCGGGTCCTGGCCCTGATCGTCGGACCGACCGATTAGCGGTCCGTCGGAGGTCAAGAACAGCCACAACGCGGCCAGGGCGAAGAATCCCAGGTAGATGGATGCTCCAAGCCCAGTCATTTCCTTGCCTCTATTCGTTGGTACGTCTCTGTAGTTTGCATAACGCCACCGACAACCCACATCCATCCCGCGGCGTGTCGTGACGTACGCCTCTGCGCGGACGCCAATGTGGCCCAGTCACTACTACGTTGCGGGTATGGACCGGGTTCGGCAGGAGTTGGGTCGGCCCGCGGTGTGGCTGGTTCCACTGGCCGTGCTGGCCATCCAGCTGTTCGGCAGCGTCGCACCGCGCCACCGGGCCGGCCATGCGCTGCACTGGGCGCACCTGAACTGGCTGGGTTACCTGCTGTTGGTGGCCGGCCCAGCGGTGCTGGTGCTGCGCACGGTCTACCCGTACGCGGTGCTGCTGACGGTTTTGGCGATCACGGTTGGTTACACGTCGGCCGGCTTCGGCTACGGCCCGATCTTCGTCTCACTGATCGTCGCGTTTCTGACCGCGGCGGCGGTCGGGCCGCGGTGGCGAACATATCCGCTGCCGGTGCTCGGTTGGGTGGTCGTGGTGTGGCTTGTTCCGCTGATCCGTGGCGAGGATCCGCCGCCCGCCGTGGTCAGCACCGGCATCGCGGCGTGGCTGCTGGTGCTGCTGGCCGGCGCGGAAGGGATCCGGCAGCGCCGTGCGGTGCTCGACGCGAGGCGTCAGCGCAGGGCCGCGATGGCTCGCGAGACGCAGCTGGAACAGGAGCGGCGGGCCACTCAGGCCCGGCTGTCCATCGCCCGCGAGTTGCACGACGTACTCGCGCACAGTCTTTCGATGATCAATGTGCAGTCCTCGGTCGCGCTGGAGCTGCTCGACGATCAACCGGAGCGGGCCGGGCCGGCGCTGGCAGCCATCAAAGATGCCAGCAGACAGGCAATTTCGGATGTGCACTCATTGGTGACGGCGTTGCGTGCCGACCCTGGTCAACCCACCGCGCCAACGCCAGGAATCGCCGATTTGGACCGCCTGGTCGGCACCGCCCGCGCGACGGGGTTGACCGTGACAACAGCCGTGCAGGGTGAGCCACGACCGCTGCCGACGGTGATCGACGTCGCCGCCGCTCGCATCGTGCAGGAGTCACTGACCAATGTGGTGCGACACTCGACGGCGGAAAACGCCGAAGTGACAGTCACTTACGGCGCCGACGAGCTAGCGGTCGCCGTCGGCAACGACGGGCGACCTCTCAATGCCGGCCCGTCGTCGGGTGGCAGCGGCATCACTGGGATGCGGGAGCGAGCGAGGGCTCTGGGCGGAGATCTCTCGGTGCGACGGCATCCTGGCGGTGGGTTCAGTGTGCGGGCCACACTGCCCGTCGAAAGTGACTGTGAATCATGACGATTCGCGTTGTTGTCGCCGATGACCAGGCGCTGGTGCGGGCCGGCTTCGTCGCATTGCTCAACGCGCAGGACGGCATCACCGTGGTTGCCGAGGCCGACACTGGGACCGCGGCGTTGGCGGCCGCCCGCGAGCTACGTCCGGATGTGGTGCTGATGGATATCCGGATGCCCGAGATGGATGGGCTGGCCGCCACCCGGGCGATAGCCGCCGATCCCGCCCTGGCGACGGTCCGGGTGGTGGTGCTGACGACGTTCGAGCTCGACGAGTACGTGTTCGAGGCGATGCGCGCCGGAGCGAGCGGGTTCCTGGTGAAGCACACCGAGCCTGCCGAGCTGGTGCGGGCGGTTCGGGTTGTCGCCGACGGAGAGGCCCTGCTGTCGCCGTCCGTGACCCGCAGGCTGGTAGCGGAGTTCGCCGCTCGCACCAAACCACCGTCGGGCGCGTCGACCGCGCTAGCCGAGCTGACCTCGCGAGAACGCGAAGTGATGGCGCTGATCGCCGAGGGCTTGACGAACGCCGAGATCGGCGAGCGGCTGTTCATGAGCCCCGCCACGGCCCGCACGCACGTCAGCCGAATCCTGACCAAGCTGGGCGCGCGGGACCGCACCCAGTTGGTGGTGATGGCCTACGAAAGCGGGCTGGTGCGTCCCGGATGGCGCGGCTGATACGCGTGCGGGCGTATCGAGATTGACGGCTGCAGGCCGATGCAATGACACCCGGCGGGGCGCAGACTCGATGGCATGAGCATCTACGAAATCGCTCCAACAGCAACCACTTTCCTGGCAGAGGAAGGTCAACGGTGGGGCCACTACGGCTGGCACCCATGGTTCCTCGTCGCTCGGCTGGTATTCCTGGCGCTGGTGATTACCGCCGTCTGGCTGATCGTGCGGGCCTACCGCGGCAACCATGGCATCCGCACGCTACGAGATGCCTATGCCAAGGGCGAGGTCAACGAGGCCGAATACCGCGAACGATTGGCGGTGCTGAGGGAAACCCGCCGCTAGTGACCGCGCTCACCCCGCGTGGGCCCGATATGCGTTTGGCTTCACCGACCGCCGGTGCGATACGCTGTCGTGGCTTCACGCGGGGTGTGGCGCAGCTTGGTAGCGCGCTTCGTTCGGGACGAAGAGGTCGTGGGTTCGAATCCCGCCACCCCGACTGAGCCGAGAGGCGAGCGAGCTTGCTCGTTCGCCCGAGGCGATGAAAGGGGTCGTAGGCGCGCAGCGCCGAGTACCCCGACAAGAGGCTTATCGCCATCTAGGCAAATATGCCGACGCCGCCGCTGGCCTTCGACGGGGCCTTGAAGAGCATCATGACCGAGCTGAGCTCTATCAGCCCAACGACCAGCAGCGGCCAGACTGCACCGGCGACCAAGCTCAGCATCACCGCCGTCGGCAGATCCGGGGGTGCCCGGCGATCGGCGAACCGCTTGCTGGCCGCGAAGGCCGCGCAGCTCACCGGCAGCAGACCGATGACATAGATAACGAGCAGTGTGCCGACCATTGAGTCCCCTCGACTCGACAACGCTGGAAGTCGACTTCCCTACCAACTCTAGGACTAAACGAACCTGCACGACACTAGGCTCGCAATCATGACTACGGATTTGCGGTACGACCGCTGGTTTCTGCCCTTCTCCGTACCATTTGGTCTGGGGCCCAAGCACAGTGCGATAGGCGTCGAAGACGACAAACTGCACGTCCGCTTCGGCTGGAGATTCCGTACGGAAATTGCGCTGGCGTCAATCAAGGATGCGAAGCCGAACAACGACAGGGTCTACGCGCGGGCCTACGTAATGGGCGTGCCGATCAAGTTGCGCACGCTCTACGTCAGCGTGACCAATCCGCAGGAGCTCATCGAGGCGTGCGCTCCGACGGTGGTTTGACCCTCCCGGGTCTGGGGAATTACCTGCCGCGTGACTTTGCCGTCGACCTCGGTCGAACCCACGCTCCCCCGCGCCGTCGGTCCACTTTCGTCGGCCGTGATCGACACCCTGGCGCGCGGAAGGCCTGCGCTGCATGCCCGGCCGATCGACGTGCCGCTTTGTGAGGCCGACCCGTACGGCCTCGATCTGCAGCTGGCCCTTTACGTCTGCTACGAGTTGCACTACCGCGGATTCGAGGGAGTCAACCCACGCTGGGAGTGGAATCCGGGGCTACTGCATGTGCGCGGCCGCCTCGAAGAGACGTTCCTGAGCGCGGTGCGCAACGACGTCGGTGAGATCTCCCGCGACGAGACCGCCGCCGACGCGATGGACGCGTTGTCGATGGAACCCGTCGACGGTACGGGCCCGTCGTATTACCTGCGCGACACCGGCACGTGGGAGCAGATGCGGGAGTACTTCGTGCAGCGCTCGCTGTATCACCTCAAGGAAGCCGATCCGCACGCCTTCGCGATACCGAGGTTGATCGGGCAGGCCAAAGCATCGTTCGTCGCCGTCGAGTTCGACGAATACGGCGGCGGCCGTGGGGCTTTGGTGCACCAACAACTCTTCGCCGACTTGTTGGACGCCGCGGGCCTCGACTCGACCTACCTCGCGTATCTCGACGCCGTGCCGGCCGACGCGCTGGCATCGGTCAACCTCATGTCATTGTTCGGTCTGCACCGCGAGCTGCGCGGTGCCGCGATCGGTCATTTCGCGTCGACGGAGATCACGTCGTCGCCGGGCTCACGGCGTCTCGTCGATGCACTCGAGCGCATGGGCGCGCCAGAAGCGTGCATCGGTTTCTACCGCGAACACATCGAAGCCGACGCGGTGCACGAACAAGTGGTGCGCACCGACGTCGTCGGGGATCTCGTTGCGCGCGAACCACATCTGGACCGCGACGTGGTATTCGGTATCAAGGCGCGCGACGTCGTCGAATATCGGCTCGCCGCGCATGTCATGAATTGTTGGCGGGCGGGCCGATCATCGCTACGCCGGCCGCTGGCCTGATCGCTCGGGCCGCTGACGGCACCGGTGGCTGGTGTCGCACAGGGGATAGCTCTTGCTGCGGCGGCAGGTGCAAATCGCGACCATGAACCTATCGGATTCCACCACGGTGCCGTCGGGCATCTCGATGCGTACCGGGCCTTCCACCATCACCGGGCCGGACGGCACCACCCGGACCATGCGTGGTTTGTCATCCCTCATGGCTTGTCCGCCCGGATCACCAACAGTTCTTCCTCACGGCGGCCCGGCTCGAGCCGACCCGTGTCCTCAAGCCACTCTGCCCGCGATGACAACACGGGACCGAATGGGATCCATTGCCAGGCAACGATTTCGGTGTCCAAGCCGGAGCTGGCCAGCGCCGCAAGCGTCTGGCGTGGCGCGGCGAACTCGGACTGCACGAGCAGCATCGTGCCTCCGTCAGCGAGTAGGTCGGACGCGGCAGCACACAGCGGGTCGAGCACCAGTCGCCCGTCGTAGCCGGCATCCCACGCCCACGCGGGTCCGAGCCGCGACGGCAGCATAATTTCCTCGTCGTTCGGATCACGCGGCACGTAGGGCGGATTGCAGACAACCAAGTCGTACGGCCCGAATTCCGTGCTGCGCGCCCACGATCCGAGGTGTACAGCCACGTCAACGCCGGCGGCAGCGGAGTTGGCGCGCGCACAATGTACGGCGCGCGGGCAGATGTCGAAAGCGGTGACCTCCGCGGCGCCCTGCTCGTACGCAGCGATCGCCACCACACCGCTACCGGTACACAGGTCGGCGACCCGGTGGCCACGGGAGAGCCCCGTCTTGTCCATGATGTCAATGAGCAGTTGCGTGTCTTCCTGCGGGACGTAGACGCCTTCGGTGACGGCTGGGATATCCAGGTCGGTGTATGCGGTAGTCAACATCGGCCTTTCGACAGTGTTTGCTTGGGCATCAGGAGATGTCGGCGTTGATGTCTCTAGTGCCCTGTATCGCCGTTGTTAAACCCGAGGTAGTGGTTTCGTAAGTCGGCGTGGCGGGCACACCTAAGCCGTGCAAGCTTCTGACATCGTGGCGTTGCCAATCAGGCTCAGCGCTGCCGTCCGCCGGACTCGGGTGTTCCATCCTGATGGCGTGCTCGCCGAGGGCATTCTCGAACGGATTGCGCCGCCGAACGAGGGGCTGCCCATGCAGTCCTGTGACGTGATCGGTCGCGTTTCGAAAGGGATCGGCCTACCTGGCACGCTGCCCGACATCGCCGGGCTGGCATGGCGAATTCCTCCTCCGCAGGATCTGCGATCGTGCGTGCCCTGGGATGTGCTGCTGGCGTCGACCATCGCCAACAGCCGCATCGTTCTCGCGCCAACCAGGTCCTGGTCGAAAACATCGTTCTCCTGCCTGATGCCGTTGCGCTTCCACGGCGACGCATGGTGGGTACGTGCCCGATTGGTCACCAAGCTCGACGAGCCGGGCTTGTCTCTCGACACGATCCGAAATCAAATAGATTCGGG
>Ga0075428_100008725_pt1 | contig 11243 bp, 8 predicted proteins | sample RhiMetdeltSRZDD2_FD_75291 | JGI IMG/M metagenome (GOLD analysis project Ga0075428, IMG submission 75291) | Populus rhizosphere microbial communities from Tennessee, USA - Rhizosphere MetaG P. deltoides SRZDD2 | ecosystem: Host-associated > Plants > Roots > Rhizosphere > Soil | place: USA... | reverse complement strand
AAGGGATCATTCTCTGAGGAGATTCTTGCGGGCGAACCTCAAGAGAAGGCTGACCAGGGACCGGATTTCTTGGGAAAGAGTCTGGAAAGCATTATTGCCGGTGTGGCGGTGGAGCGCACACGCGCCGACGAGGCGCTTCGAGCTTTGACAGGCAGACTGATCGAAGCTCAAGAGGCGGAACGGCGGAGGTTGGCGCGCGAACTGCATGACGGACTGAACCAACAACTGGCAATGCTCGCAGTGGAACTCGGCATGTTGGCTCAACAAGTTCCCGCCAGCTCGGCCCCGATTCGGGACCAACTCTTCAGCTTGCGTGATCGCGCCGAACGGTTCTCTAACGATCTGCGTCACATGACGCACCAGCTTCACCCAGCAGCTTTGGAGCATCTGGGATTGGTTTCGGCCCTACGCGGCCATTGTGCCGAATTCAGCCGGCACGAAGAGATGCGGGTGTGGTTCCATGTTAGCGGTGTCGTGCGGTCGAAGAATCCGGAGGTGGACGTCTGCCTCTACCGGATTGCGCAGGAAGCCATTCGTAATGCTGGCAAACATTCCCAGGCGAAGGAGGCTTGGGTGGAGATCAGGCAGCTGCGGGGAGCCATCCGTCTATCGGTCGTGGATAAGGGGGTCGGGTTCGATTTGAGAACGCTCAAAGCGGGCCGGGGTTTGGGGCTGGTGAGCATGCGGGAGCGAGTAGAGTTGATTTCTGGATCTCTGACGATAAAGTCTGTTCCCGGTGAGGGAACCTGTGTAGAAGTTCGGGTTCCAGCGGCATCGAGGAGGCAAATGCACTCAAAACGGAGAACTTATGCGAAAACCAAGACTGCTGCTGGCTGATGATCATGCAATTTTTCTGGAGGGCTTGACGCGTTTGCTGGAGCCGGAATTTGAGGTGATTGGAAAGGCGGAGGATGGCCGGGCCTTGCTGAAAATGAGTGCCACTTTGAAACCGGACGTGATTATCGCCGACATCTCCATGCCTCTTTTGAGTGGGATCGAAGCGGTCCGCCAACTGAGGAGAAAGGATTCCCGGACGAAGGTGATCTTTCTTTCCATGCACTCCGATGTCGAGCTGGCGAGCGAGGCAATTCGGCTGGGCGCTTCCGGCTACGTGCTGAAACATTCCGCTGTGGAATCCCTCAGCAAGGCCATCCACGAGGTGCTGAAGGGCAAGGTTTATGTGAGTCCTCGGATTTGTGTCGACGTGCTTTCAAGCGTCCAGCAGACGTCCCGGCATCCCGAGCGGCCGGCGGTCGTGCTGACCCAGCGGGAGCGTGAAGTACTCCAACTGGTGTCGGAGGGGCGCACCATCCGGGGCATCGCCAATATTCTGGACATCGCAGGTCGGACGGTGGTCTTTCATAAATCCAACCTGATGGACAAGCTGGGGCTCCGCACTACGGCGGAATTGACCCGCTACGCGGTTCAGAGCGGTTTGCTGGCGCCTGAGGAACCCGCCTGCAATCACCCGACCTTGGCAGCAACGCGCGCCATGCACGCTTGAGAATCTTGGGGCCCCTCAGGCTCCCCGCGCGGGCGGACCTTGGCGCCGAGCTCTCCTGTCGGTTGCCGCGGCCCTGAAACGCATCACTGCGTTTCAAACGGGAAGCCACCTTTGTTTGGGGAATCGATGCACTCCTTCCGAAGTGTCTCCTTCGTATGCGACCCAATCGTTTCGCTCGGCTGATGAGGAGTTTATCAACCTGCCCAGCTTTACAGTTTCCAGACTTTGAAATTTCGCGATAGTTTCATGCGGCCAAAGCTGGCCATGGGGCCTCGTTGCCCACAACCCTTGGGTCAAGAGTGAGGTTGCGCCTGGAGGCGGCTTCGGGCTGATGGCTTGCTCGACATGGCCTACGACCATGAGCGTGTGGAACCGTCGCGCTTAGCTTTCGAGAGAGGAGCTGCTACCCACATGAGAGTAACTACACGAGCAGGGGCCCTTGTCATTCTGATCTTTGTTTTCGGAACGGAGTGGAGTTGGGCCGACAAGATCAAGACGGACTTCGATAAGTCGGCGTCGTTCTCAGAATTCAAGACCTATGCGTTTAAGCCGGGGTTGTTAATGCTGGCCGAAGGCCGTGATCGCGTCGATGATCAAATGATCGGCGCCATGCGGCGTGAGTTGAATGCCAAGGGACTTACCGAGGTGCAAGAAAACCCCAGCCTGTTTGTCACCTACTTCGGGACGCTCGGTGCAGTATCGGCCAGCGGCAACCTCTATGCACCCGGCCAGGAGGCCCGTTACGATTGGGGAATCCCGCAAGGGTGGTCCGGAGTGACGTCTGATACAGTTTTGACAGGCAGTCTCTTGATCGAGGTGGTGAACGCTGTATCGAAACAACTGCTCTGGCGAGCCAGAATTGAAGGCGCGGTGAAAAACCTGAACAAGCCTGAGAAACAAGGTCCTCGGATCAATGAACTCGTTCAAAAGGCATTCAAAGACTTCCCGCCTAAAGGGAAGTGAAAACCCGTTGGCTTCAGAGCGTCCCCCCTTTTCCAAGGGGGACTTGAGGGGGTAAGCGTCGTTGAATCATCGGACGGAGCGCACCACTCCAAAAACTCCCTGTGTCCCCCTTGTGCAAGGGGGTCGGTGTTGAGTCTTAGCTAGCGCTCGACAGACTTCACCCCGTCCTTCCGACGCAAATTTATCTGGAAAATCGAGACGCGTTGAGCGCTCACCTCTGCATTTCACCCCCGGTGCTTGACCACCACCGCCGTCAGATCGTCCTGCTGAACGGTCCCACCTGCGAACCTGACCACTGCCGCATGGAGTTGCGCAATGATTTCGCTTGACGGGAGATCGCGTGCGGAACGAATGGATTCCTGTAGTCGCGCCAACCCAAACTGTTCGTCGTGCGCGTTGGCCCATTCGAAGAATCCATCCGTCGTCAGCACCAACAAATCTCCGGGAGCCATCTCGAAGCAGTGCGGTGAGCCATACTGAAACCCGGGAAACAGTCCAAATGGAATTCCTTGCGGTTCGATGGACTGAAACTGATCGCTGGCCGCCCGGTAGTGCAGGAGCGGCCCATGTCCGGCGGAAATCAACTCGAACCGGGAATTTGCCGGGTCCAGCCAGGCAACAACCATCGTCACGTAGCGCTCCGACGGCAAGTCTTTCACCAGCAGCTCATTGAGGTGGGTCATGACTTCCGGCAGATCCCTGGCCGACGGAAAACTCGCACGCGCATAAGCCCGGCAAACCGCCATGACCAAAGCCGGGCCGATGCCGTGTCCGGAGACATCCGCGAGCGACACCGCAATGCGACCGTTGGCGAGTTCTTGCCAATCGAAATAATCGCCACCCGTGGCGTCAGCGGGTTGGTTCCAGCCGGCAATGTCGAACTGGGGCGAGACAGGTGGTTGTTTGGGCAGCAGGTCCTGCTGAATGCCGCGTGCCGTGTCGAGATCTTGCTCAATGCGCTCCATCTGCCGGCGTGTTTCGGCTTCTTGCAAGGAGGCAATCACGTGTTTGCGGATTTCCCCAGCCACCGCGCCGCCGACAAATCCTCCAAGAACGATCAGGAGCCCATAGGTCCAAAAGACTGCCGGCTGGAACAGCGGATCGATGGCTGGGTAGCGCGCAAAAGTATACGCCGCCACCGCCAAATAGCCGGCGCCGGAAAGCAGCCCCGTCCAACGCGACAGTGAGGGATTCAGACGTAACGTGGATAGCAGGACAAAAAAGAAGTAGGTCAGGTTGGCTGGCGCCAACAAGGCTCGGTAAGGTCCCAACAGGGGCGACTCAGTGAGCCATAGCAGCGCGAGCGTGGGGAAGAGCGTCTCGGCGAGGAGATTGACCGTTCCGCGCCAGGCAGGAAGATCCTTACCCGCCGCGATCCGCCGATTGACAACCGACAACATCACCCCTTCATGCACCATCATGGCACCGACCAGCAGAACCAGGACGGGAAGGTAATGGATCTCCAACCGGTTACTGCTGACGAGAGCACGGGCGGTCGCGATCAGCAACAGGATCGCCAGCGTCACCAGCACTCCAACAACGCGAACCCGCTCGCTGCGTAGCGCCGCCGCCTGAAAGGCCTTTGATCGAATTTCCGGTAGTGAACCCATAGCCAGTGCAATACGTCGTAGCACAGTCAAATTTAGAAGGTCGAGAACCCCCTGCGCGATCTGGGCAACGTCTCCCTACTGATCGCAGTCCAAGCTACGACGGGTCGCAGAGGTTGCAAGGGATGTGCGTCAACGACTTCAACGTACAACGCTATTCTGGGATTGTCCTGCGAGGTCGTTCGTTTTCTTGTTCTGGGTACTTCAGAGAAGGTGAATGGTAAAAGCGTCCCTGCAATGCCTCACGAATGGCCGGGACCAAGTCGCGGTCAGCAGATGACTTCAGCACGTAGCCCATGGCGCCCATTGCTTGTGCCGCTTCCACAAAAGAGGCATCGTCATAGACAGTCAGGAAGATGATAGCGCCGGGGTTATGCCGCTTCTTCAGTTCGCGGGCCGCCTCGATGCCGCTGACGCCGGGCATAAAAAGATCCACGACCATGACGTCGGGATTCAACTTTCGAGCTTCCGACATCAAAGACAATCCGTCGCTGACCCTCCCGACGATCTCAAATTCAGGGGCCAGCATCCGGCTCACGGCCTCAAGCACATCCGGACTGTCGTCGGCTAATAATACTCTTGGTAGGTTCAAGGGTTTCGATCCGAGCTTTGTGGGCCAAGATACCAATCGATTCTTACTAATGTGCCTGCCTCCCAACGACGGGTATTTGCACAATCGCCATTAGACGCGTCTGCGATGCCCGTGCTAACTGTAATCAGTTACAGGTAGCGGGAGAATGTGAGGCAATTGAAACTGTGGCAGAGCCACGCTCTTGCCTGGCGAAGCCGGCGCCGGAGGTTGGACACTGGGGGTGCTGGTTCAGCTCTGGGGCCCCAGGCCAAACCCACTCCCTTTCCCCTCTCCCCCCGCTCTGGAAGCGGGTTCGCCGCATCTGACGACTTCCCGGCGGGGAGAGGGGGCAAACCGGAGGTCACCTGTACCCAGGGCGGCGCCCCGGGGCTAGCGCCTTACGCCCCTTTAGGGCTGAAAACCCGCTCTCCATGGGAGTCTCCGTACGCGCTGTGTCCAGCGTGAATTATATGAAACACGATCAGCCCTTTTGTTAAGGGGGGATCCAGCCGACCCACGCTATCGCCGGCAATGTTTGTACGGCGTCGCTTGCCCTCGCTTGCCGCTGCACTTCAGAGGGGACCCATAGAGCTTCGGAATCGAAATTGAGAGACCTTTCGACGAACCACCTGCGTCATACCACAGCCCACCGTAGTCCCAATATTCCCAAGAACCTGCCAAGACTTACAGTTCCGGTTTTCATCGAGTCCACTGAGAATCCGCTCGCCATGACGCAGAATACCTGCGGTTGCAGTTTTATGGATCTCAACCAAATTCAACCGCGTTTACGCCCCTTCCCTGGAGACCAAGTTCCACCCGCTGTGGAGAAAGTTGCAATCTCAATTGAATGTTAGGAGGTCAACAATGAAGAAGTTCATGGTACCAGTGGTTCTGCTCGCGGCCGGTGCCGCGCTCTGTTTCGCTGCAGATCCTTCGAAAATGAAAACGATCCAGGGCTACGCGGATTCGGACATTTGCGCCCGTCTCATGCTGGGGCCGATTTCGCCCGAGCGCATCGAGTGCAGCCAGAGCACTCACAAGCAAGGCGCCGCTCCGCAGATTGTCCGCCTCACCGATAATCTCGTCTTTGAGGTCAACAAGACGAAGATGTTGAAGGATTACGTTGGCAAGTTCGTCGAAGCTACGGGAGAGCCCAAAGAAAAGGATGGACGGATCAAGCTGGAGTCCGTCAAGGAGATCGACCGGCCGAATATTCCGCCAGGGGCGCCAGGTCATGAGCTGATGGACGCACGAAATTTCCGGGCCACTGGCGATCGTGCCAAGACGTTCGAAAAGGTCCGTCACGAACTGGCGATGATGCCCTACATCAGCGAATTCGACTTCATCTCTTTCACGATGGTGGGCGACGACGTCATCCTGACCGGCTGGACCGTGCGCATCACCAACCGCAGCACGGCCTACAACCTGGTGAAGAACATCGAAGGCGTCAACAGGATCACAAACAACATCGAAGTGCTGCCGATGGGCAGCTTTGACATGCAGATTCGAGCCGGGGCCAGGGCTGCACTGCAGCGGATGTTATCCCGTTACTTTTGGGGAAGTGGTTCGGACATCAAAATCATCGTCAAGAACGGCAAGATCATCCTGCTTGGGCGGGTCGCCACTAAGGCTGACTCCGATATCGCGAACATTCAGTGCAATGCGGTACCGAACGCTTTTCATGTTTTTAACCTGTTGAAGGTGGCACCCTCTGAAGATAAGAAGAAGGGGTAGAGTCTGTCGTTCCATACGCGAAGCGATTTGACAACCAAGTTTTGGATGGAGGATGAACGATGTTAACAAGAGGAATCGATGCTTTTGGATCCGGCCTGCGCAGGAACTGTCGGATCGGCTTCTTTGTTTGGCTGGTGGCACTGGCAGGTTGTACCCAGGAGCCAAAGCCGGGTGTGGAGTCAAAGCCAGGTGAGTCAAAGTCGGCTTTGAGGAGAGTCGAACCGGGCAAGGAGTCTGGCTTCCTGCAGGATTACTCAAAGCTCAAACCCAATGAGAAGCTGGGGGGTGACGCGCTCACGTATGTGAACCCCGACAAGATGAAAAGTCTGCACAGATACGTGGCGATCATCGTGGACCCTGTGCAGGTGTATGTTTCCACTGCCGCAGATGCGTCTTTGATCCCGGATAGTGGTCGAGGCGCGGTTGCAAAATATTTCGAACACGCCTTGGTCGGGGCGGTTTCCGATGCCTTTCCAGTCGTCGATTCTCCAGGCCCCCTGGTTTTGCGGCTGCGTGCTGCCCTCGTAGGGATTGATCTCGGAGGCAAAGTGGCTCCTCTAAACGACCCAGCGATGACAGCAAAACCCATGGATCGTGCCATTGTCTTGGAGAAGGTCAGCGTTGAGATGGAGCTGGTCGATTCGGAAACCGGCGAGCGTATTGCGGCTGCAGTGGACAAAGCAACTCTGGGCGCCGGGGCAGAGGTCGGTTCGGAGAACTTCTCGCGCATCGAAAGATACAATGAAGCCAAGATGGCTTTCGACCAGTGGGCCGGCCGGGTCCGGGAGTTCCTGGATTCGGAGCATGAGCTCACCGGAGAGGACGCCGAACGAGCCCTGCAATCGTACCAGCCGTACGGGAAGTGAGGTTCTCGCAGGCATCTAGGATCCATCCAGAGCCGTGTTTGATCCAATACCAAGGTATCCCCCTCACCCCCAACCCCTCTCCCACGTTGGGGAGAGGGGAGCCGACGCTCGCGACTTGCTCTCGCACACCAGCTTGACCGAGAGGTGCCGCTGAGTTCTCAGAGACAGCCCGTAGCGCCTCTTGAATACCACTACCGTGAATCAACAAAACCAAGGAGCCTCCACAATGAAACAGTTTAAGCCAAGCCGCGCAATCCCTATCCTGATGGTGTTCCTCTCCTGGGTCGTCATCGAACAAACCACTCCCGTGTTCGCCCAAGACCAATCTTCCGCTGACGCGAATATGCAGATCCTGCGTGACAAGGTCAAGGCAGACAAAAAGCTGGTGGTCGCCGCCAATATGGAGCTCACAGATGCTGAAGCCAAAGGCTTCTGGCCGGTTTATGAGGCGTACCAGAAGGACCTGCAGTCGCTGAATGGTCGATTGAAGAAGGCAATCTTGAGTTATGCGGATGCCTACAACAATAAAACTTTGACAGACGAGAGAGCCAAGCAGCTCGCTGACGAGGCGATCGCCATCGATGAGCGTGAGATTCAAATGCGCAAGGCCTGCGCTGCTAAACTCGCTTCCATCCTGCCGGGAAAAAAGGCCGCGCGCTATCTGCAGATCGAAAACAAGGTCCGCGCGGCGCTGCGCTACGAACTCGCCGGAGGGATCCCACTGGTGGAGTAGCTGGCTGCTGTGATCCTCCAGACTTGTCCCTCCGTCCAATGCCGTCTGCCAGGCGTGAGAACCTGGCTGCGGCGCTGCTTGAACAGCGCGGTCACCGAGTTGTGGCCCCCAGCCTTGAGGCTCCGCAGTGATGTTGCTTTGCCCACCTGAATTGCCGGCAATTCCTGGCAGTGACACAGACCGGCTTGATTCGAGGGATGACTCCCAAAGAACGTGAGGGCTGTATGAGTGGTTCACTGTTGGTGTCTTTGCGAAACCTTGGGGCGGTGATTGTCCTGTTTTATCTGAGCGTCTCACCCCTGTTGGCGAAGCGAAACGATGACCGTGTCGTCCTTAAGAACGGCGATCACATCACGGGAGAGATCAAGAGAATCGAGCGTGGAACGCTCTACTTCAAACCGGGCTACGCGTTGGACGACATCCGGATTAACTGGACCCAGGTTGAGCGGCTGGAAAGTCAGGACTACTTCACGGTGGGTCTTACCGATGGGGCCGTCTACACCGGGTTGATCAAAAAGGAGCCACCGAGCAGTGAAGAGAAGGCCGACTTCACCATTTCGACTAATGGCAACGTCGTCGAGCGCCGGCGAGCCGAAGTCGTCACAATGGAATCCATGGAGAAGAGCCGTTGGAACCAAATGAAGGGCTCTATCGATTACGGATTCAGCTATGCGAGCGGTAACAGCCAGACGCAATCTTCGTTTGGCGCCGATGCCGAGTATCATGGGGAACGCAATTGGGTGACAGGCAAGGCGAGCTCCACCTTCAGTGGCCAGTCCGATGGAACCAGTACTCAGCGTGAGACCTTAACCGCCGCCTACTGGAGACGATTTACTAAAAAGACGTTTGGCGGGTTCGTGGGCGACCTGCTCAGCAGCAGCCAGCAGGAGCTCACCCTTCGAACCACTCTCGGTGGCGCACTCGGGAGAGCACTGGTTCGAACCGACCGGACTAGTTTCGTGGTTCTCGGTGGTGTCGTGGGCAGCCGGGAACGATACTCGTCCAGTTTTGTCGGAGACCCGATTTCCACCAATGCTGAGGGGTTGGTGGGGCTGACCTATTCGACTTTTCGCTTCAAGGTGTTCGATTTTACTAGCAGCTTGATGGTCTATCCCAGCATTTCCCAGGCGGGACGTCTCCGATTGAGTTCTGATTCGAATGTGCGCTGGGAGTTCATCAAGAACATGTATTGGAGTCTGAGGATCTATGAGAACTTCGACAGCCGGCCTCCGATCAACGCACCCAAGAATGATTTTGGCATCACGAATTCGTTGGGGTGGACGTTCTAACGTCGTGAATTGCTGAGCGTCGCTGCCCCGTCTGCACATCTTCGCCACAGGGCCGAAGCGGCGTACAGCCGCACCCGCATGGCCCATCACCCGCATTCGGAGCTTACCGGGGGACGTATTTGAAACGTGTCCTGATTCATGTGTCCTTCGTTCAAACCTCCGCCTTACATTGCTCTTTAGCTTGCCTTGTCTGGCGCATGCGGAAGTTCAGCGCCTCGTACTCTTGAAAGTTAACGGAGTGCCATTCGTGAGGCTCGATCAGTTTGTTCGAGAGCGGCATCCCGAAACTGGAAACCAGCCTGCGGATCTTGAAGAGCGCTGCGCTTCAAGACGCTGCTTACCGATCTTTTGTCGAAATTCGTCAGTCCGCCCGCTGACGACCGGCGTTTCGGGAATTGATTCAGCCGAGAGGTATCCCCCTCCCCTCTCCCGCGTTGGGGAGAGGGGAGCCGATGCTCGCGATTTGTAGTGATGTCGCACCAACTTGTACAAGTGTCACCATATTTTGTAGTCCTCAATTGCATACTGCCGGCGGTTGATGATCGGATACACATATGACAATATGATTGGATAGCGCATCCAGCGAAATATGACTCACTATCACACTGCGAAACAACCGGGCTTGCAGTTCCTGCCTGACCCAGTTCCTAACAACGTGGCTGAGTTCTGGCACTGCCTCCAGCTCTATGAGAGCGATGCATCCCTCGCCAATGCTGTCGCCCATTTCATCGGCCAGGGCCTCAAAGCAGACGAAGCACCTATCGTGATTGCCACCGAAGGTCACTGCAAAGTCTTTGAGGAGCAGTTGAGGAAGCAAGGCCTTGATCTGGACAGGGCTCGCGCACGTGGGCAGTACGTGGCATTGGATGCGGCCGGAACTTTAGCGAGGTTCATGGTTAACGATTGGCCGGACCTGGGACGCTTCAACGAAGTTTTGGGAGAGACCCTCAGGAGGGTGACGGCGGCAGGTTATCCGCGCGTGCGAGCGTTCGGGGAAATGGTGGCTCTCTTGTGGGCAGCCGGACAACAGGACGCCGCCATTCGTATCGAGGAGCTCTGGACCGATCTGGCAAGGACTCATAAATTTTCTCTCCTCTGTGCGTACTCGATCGACAGCTTTAATAACCCAGCTCAGCGGGAGCAGTTCCTCAAAGTCTGTTCCCTGCACTCGCATGTTCTGCCGACCGAGAGCTTTCCCGCGCTGAGCACCGAGGACAACCGGCTCAGAGCGATTGCCCTGCTGCAGCAGAGGCAAAGCTCTCTCGACGCCGAAGTCACCGAACACAAGCGAGCCCAGGAAGCGCTGCGACAGAGTGAGGCGCTCTTTCACAACATGGCCGACACTGCGCCCGTGATGATCTGGATGTCGGGTATCGACAAACTCTGTACCTTTTTCAACAAAGTGTGGCTTGACTTCACAGGTCGTGCGTTGGAGCAGGAACTTGGCAACGGATGGTCCAAAGGTGTTCACCCGGAAGACCTGGACCCCTGTCTTGAGGTCTACGTTCGTTCCTTCGACGCGCGCCAGCCTTTTGCGATGGAGTACCGCTTGCGAAGAAAGGACGGTGAGTATCGCTGGTTGCTGGACAATGGAGTGCCACGCTTTGCCCCTGATGGCACCTTCCTGGGTTACATTGGTTCCTGCATCGAGGTCACAAGGATGAAGGAGACGGAAGGGGCGCTGCATGAAAGCCAGAAGCGTTATCGCATGGCGACCGAAGCAGGCCGTGTGGGTGTCTGGGATCTGAACCTTGAGACCGGAGAGTTCTATGTGGACCCTCGGCTAAAGACGCTTCTGGGCTACAGGGAAGAGGTCATCGGCAATCATTTGGATGATTGGGTGCAACGGTTGTTGCATCCGAAAGATCTCGGCCTCGCGACGGCTGTGGCTCAGGCTCATATCAGAGGTGAAACGTCTTTTTACGAATTCGAACATCGGGTGCTGCACAAAGATGGCAGCATCCGGTGGTTCCTGG
>Ga0075428_100008724_pt1 | contig 11244 bp, 8 predicted proteins | sample RhiMetdeltSRZDD2_FD_75291 | JGI IMG/M metagenome (GOLD analysis project Ga0075428, IMG submission 75291) | Populus rhizosphere microbial communities from Tennessee, USA - Rhizosphere MetaG P. deltoides SRZDD2 | ecosystem: Host-associated > Plants > Roots > Rhizosphere > Soil | place: USA... | reverse complement strand
TCGCCCTCGATGCGCGCTCGGCCTCCGAGCAGCTCATCACCGGCTCGATCTGGTACGACCAACTGCAGATCGTGCGCGCGCCCTAGGACCAAACATCCAGGCTCGCCCTGTCACGGCACCGGCCAGTATGTCACGGCCCCGGCCGGTATGTCACGGCACCGGCCGGTAGAACCTTTTGGCGTTGGCATAGAAGAAGCGGTCGCGCTCGTCCTCGCTGAAACGCGCCATAACGGTCTCGAACGCCTGCATCATGGGCGCGTACTCGGTGACGCAGTTGTCGGGCGGGAAGTTGCTGGCGAACATGCAGCGGTCGATCCCGAACATGTCGATCGTCTCCAGGATCACCGCGCCCTGCGTCGCCACGGTCCAGGGCATGCCGGGCAGGCTGATGCCCGAGATCTTGACGGCGACGTTCGCATGCGCCGCCAGCGCCTTCATGCCATCGCGCCAGATGGCCAAGCCCTCGGGGCTGCGGTCGCGCGGCAGGCCGGCGTGGTTGACGATGAACTGCAAGCTGGGACACAGGCCCGCAAGCTCGGCACCCTCCTTCAGATGATAGTACGGCACACGGAAATCGTAGATCAGCCCGAGCCGCTCCAGCAGCTTCAAGCCGCGGCGCCACTGCGGATCGCTCATCGTCGCGGGCCCGACCGGATTGGCCTCGCGGGCGGTCTTGCCGGTCCGCGGCTTCGACCGGACGCCGCGAAACAGCGCATACCGCATGTGCTGGCGCAAACGCTCCTCCACCTGCGGATCGGCCAGCCACACGTGGCCGATGATGGCGTTCGGCAGGCGAAAGCGCTCGTGCATTTCCGACAGCCATTCGGTTTCCCGCACTTGCTCCTCGTCGGCGCGCTCGGCTTCGACGTGCACCGTCATCTCGACGTTCCAGCCCTGCATCTGGCGGCGCATGTCCTGCGGCAGGTAGTTCTTGCGGATGCGCGCGTAGTCGCCGAACAGGAAGTCCGGCACGATCGCATCGGTCAGCCAGGGGTAGTGAATGCGACCGAGATCCCAGAGATGGTGGTGGGCATCGATGATGCGGGGTGGACGCATGCGTTGCTCCGTGGGGCTCACGCCTTGCCTGCGAAGAAGCGGGCGTCCTGGCGCTTGCGCTCGGCGAGCAGCAGCGAGCCGGCCTCGATCGCAAGGTCGGCGAGCACGATCGGCGCACCTACAGCAAGCGGCCGCACCAGCTTGCGGTTGGCGGCGAGGTAGAAGGGTACGGGTGTGCTGTCGCCCAGCGGCACGCCGGGCTGCAGCTCGCCTTCGACGCCGTCGATGGTGTGATAGTGCCCACCCATCGTCAGCACCGTTCCGGCAGGCAGCGCCTTGGTGGCACGCGCGATCAGGTCGAGATGCGGCCTTGGCACCTTGGCCCCCGTCGAGCGGCCATTGAGTGCGGCGTCGAGTACGCTGGTGGCGGCCTCCACGCCCAGCCAGTGGCGCGGCAGGTAGGCCATGGCGGTGGACCCGTCGCGGCTGATGACGTGGCCCTTGCCGGCCAGCAGGTCCCAGCTCGAACGGTCGCCAACGCAGGACACCAGCACGAACACGCCGCCGGCAAAGCTCGGCTCGTTCGGCGCGCGCAAGGCGTTGAAGACATCGATCTTGCGCACACCGCTCAGCAGGCCGCCGTTGCGTTGCAGTGCGAATACGTCGGCGATCTCGACCGAGCGGGCGATCGGAGCGTGCAGAAGCGGTCGGTCCGCGCCCAGACCGCACGAATTGGCGACGATGGCCAACTCGCAGCGGTCGGCCACCACGCGCTGCGGCAACGCTGCCGCAGCCTTTGCCCGCGCGGCCACCACCTCCGCCACGTTGCTTGCGCCGAGCTGCCAAAGCGAGCGGAACTGCGGGGCTTCGATCACGACGCCGTTGTGCTCGAGCTTGCCGCTCGCGGCATCGAACACGTAATCGCATTCGCTGGACTTGCCGGCGGCGATGATGTCGAAACCCAGCACCTCGGCCCAGCTGACCAGTCCGATCAGCAGGCTCGGCTGGTCGCCATCGACGGGCGTCACGATGAGCCCCTTCTCGGCCGCTCGCGCGGCAAGGCCCGGCCCCACCACGACGTCGGCCTCCTTACTCACCATCACCACATGACGGCCGGATTCGATGGCGAGCACGGCGTGACGGACAGCAGCCTCGGGATGACCGGTCGCCTCCACCACCACCTCGATCGGCAGGTCGAGCACGACGGCGAGGTCGCTGGCAGCAATGTGGTCACCCGCCTGCCACGCCGTCCGCGCCTCCGCGGCGGTTGTGCAGATGCGCACCCGGCGCGCCTCGACGCCGACGTCGCGCAGGACGCGGGCCGCCGTCTCCGCCTCCACATCGAGCGCGACACGCGCGCTCATGCGCGGCACGTGCCGGGCCTGGGCAAGATAGCTGCGCCCGAAGCTGCCCGTACCGATCACGCAGGTCTCGACCTTGCGATCGCCGGCCGGAAAATACTGGTGCAGGTCCATGCCAATTCCCTCGTGTCACTTGCCCCAGCGCAGGGCGAGCGGCTGCAGCTCGCGGGCAAGCTCAAGCAAGCCCGCCCGCGTCGGCGCATCGAGCGGCTGCAGCGGATGGCGCACCGCATCGCTCTTGATGACGCCGCCCTCGGCCATCACCGTCTTGGTGGCACGCAGGCCGCACTGCCGGTTCTCATAATTGATGAGCGGCAGCACCCGGCTATACAGGGCAGCAGCCTCCTGGCGCCGGCCGGCGGCATAGTGCGCCACGATCGGCTTGATCAGGTCCGGCATGAGAGCGCTCGGCATCGTGCCGGTGGCGCCGGCGTCGAGATCAGCCATCAGCGTGATGGATTCCTCACCGTCGAACGGACCGGCGATGGCGTTGCCGCCCGCCGCAATCAGCGCCCGCAGCTTGGCGGCCGTGCCCGCCACCTCGATCTTGAAGTAGCTGGCGAGCGGCACTTCGCGCGCGAGTTTGGCGAGGAATGGCACGCTGAGGTTCACGCCGCTAAGTGGCGCATCCTGGATCATGAGAGGAACGCGTGCCGCGTCGGCGACCTGGGCGAAGTGCTGGATCATGCCGGCCTCGTCGGCCTTGAGCAGGGCGCCATGATAGGGCGGCATCAGCATGAGCATGGCGGCGCCGGCCTCGGCCGCGCGCCGTCCGCGGTCTGCAGCGATGCGCGTCGAGAAATGGCTGCAGGTGACGATGACCGGCACCCGGCTCGCAACGTGCCGCAGCGCCAGGTCCTGCAAGACATTGCGTTCCTCGTCGGTGAGCAGGAACTGCTCGGAGTAGTTGGCGAGGATGCAGATGCCATCGACGCCCTGGTCGATCATGCAGTCGAGCACGCGGCGCATGCCCTCGAGGTCGAGATCGCCGTTTTCCTTGAACGGGGTCGGCGCAATCGGCAACACGCCGCGATAGGACTTGGTCATCGTTCCTCTCTCATTCGCGAACCGGCATCTCGGCCGGTGTCGTGGCAACGCGGCGCCTGAATAGTGAAGCAATGAGCGGCCACAGCAGCAACAGGATGGCGAGCGTCATCAGGCTTCCGCACAGCCAGTTCGACCAGAAAGCGCCGAGCGATCCAGCGTGCATGATCATGGACTGGCGGAATGCGTCCTCGGCCTTGTCGCCGATCACCATGGCCAGTACCAGCGGTGCGATCGGGTAATCGCATTTCTTGAAGAGGTAGCCGATCACGCCAAATGCCAGCACCAGCCACAGATCGAACGGCGAGCTCGATACCGTCCAGGCGCCAACAAAGCACACCATCACGATCAACGGCGCGATGATGGCGAAGGGAATGCGCAGGATGGCGGCAAACAGCGGCACGGTGAACAGCACCAGCAAGACCGCCACCACGTTGGCCACGTACATGGAGGCGATCAGCCCCCACACGAAGCTCTTCTGCTCGACAAACAGCATCGGGCCGGGGTGCAGCCCCCAGATCATCAGGCCGCCCATCATGACGGCCGCCGTGGCCGAACCGGGAATGCCAAGCGCCAGCATCGGCAACATGGCGCTGGTGCCAGCGGAATGGTCGGCCGCCTCGGGCGCGATGACGCCTTCCGGCTCGCCCTTGCCGAACCGATCCGAGCGCGGCGAGAAGCGCCTGGCGAGGCCGTAGCTCATGAACGATGCAGCCGTCGGACCGCCCGGCGTGATGCCCATCCAGCAGCCGACCAGGCTGGAGCGGATCAGCGCCACCCAGTAGGCGGGGAGCGCCGCAATGGTCTTGAGTACGTCGCGTGGCGAGACACGCGCGTGCACGCCACGGAACTCGAGCCGCTCCTCCATGGTCGCGATCAGCTCGCCGATGCCGAACAGGCCGATCACCGCGACCAGGAAGCTGACGCCCTTGACCAGGTCGGGCAGTCCGTACGTCAGGCGCAGCGACCCCGAGATGGTATCCATGCCGACGGCGGCGAGCGAGAAGCCCATGCCCGCCGATACCAGGGTCTTGAACGGCGAGGCGCCACCGAGACCGACGAAGCAGGCGAAGGCGAGAAAGTAGACCGCGAAATATTCCGGAGACGAGAACTTATGCGCGAATTTGGCGGCTGGCACCGCCAGCAGCGTGATGACGACAACGCCGAACAGCGCACCAAACGCGGCCGACAGAAAGGCATACGACAGCGCCTCGGTGGCGCGGCCCTGCTTGGCCATCGGATGGCCGTCGAAGGTGGTGGCAACCGAGGATGGCTCACCTGGAATGTTGAACAGGATCGACGTGGTCGAGCCACCGAACAACGCTCCCCAGTACATGCTGGCGAGCAAAATGATGGCCGACACCGGGTCCATCGAGAAGGTGAGCGGGATCAATAGCGTGACACCGTTGGGTGCTCCCAGGCCCGGCAGCACGCCGACCAGGATGCCAAACAGGACGCCGGCCACCATCAGCGCCAGGTGATAGCCCGTCAGGGCCACCTGGAAGCCGTGCAGGAGATCGGCAATGTTGTGCAAGTTCGCGCCTCAGCCGGTACGGGTTCGCATCAATGCATGCCGAGCCACGCCTCGAGAGGCCCCTTCATCAGGGCTACCTTGAGCCAGTGCTCGAACATCACGAAGAAGAAGGCGGCCGTGCCGAAGCTGACCGCGGCGGTGGCCGGCAGGCGATAGTTGCCCTGCCACAGCATGACTGTGAACAGGTAGGCGATCATGCCGACGTAGAGGCCGAGCTTGAGGGCGACGGTCAGGACGAGGAAGCCCAGCATCGGCAGCAGGAACAGGCCGATGCGGCGCGCCTGGTCCAGCGTGATCGCGGCTTGCGCCGTCTGATCGCGGGCGAAGATGGCCTCTATCAGTGCACCAGCCGCACCGGCAATCACCACCAGACCCATCCAGAACGGAAAGTAGCCGGGCTCGGGGCCGCGTTCGTCCCAGCCGACGTCGTATTCGAGGGCGCCGAGGACAATGGCAGCGCCGAACCCGAGCGCCAGCAGCGCCGTGATGATCGCAAGTCCGCGACGGCTCACGAGCACACGGCCGCCGGATGTCTGTTGCTGCTGCAATGCCCCGATCCCTAGACTTTCGCGCCCCGGCAGGAGGCGGCCGACGACAATGCCGCCGTCAGCACGCCGTCCTTCGGTGCTACTGGACGAGCCAGCCCTGCTCCTTGAACACGCCCTGGAAACGGGCGTAGTCGTCGTCGATGAACTTGGTCAGGTCGGCGCCGACCAGCACGCGTCCGGTCTGCGCGGTGCGGGCAACGTAGTCCTTCCACTCCGCCGTTTCGGCGACCTTCTTCATCAGGCCCTGATAGAAGGCGACGGCCTCGGGCGGCACCTTGCCGGGCAGCGAGGCAATGCGCGGCTGCTGGAACTGTTCGATGCCAATGCCCTGCGACTTGCAGGTGGGAATGTCCGCCCAGCCCTGCGTCTCGGTCACCTTCGGGCCGGCGGCCAACGGCTCCTTGTTGAACACGCAGAGCGGACGCACGGTGCCGGCCTTCCAGCTACCGATCGACTCGGCCGGGTTGTTGACATGGCTGTCGAGATGGCCGCCCGACAACTGGACGTCGGCCTCGCCGCCCGACTTGAAGGGCACATAGATGATCTTGGTGCCAATCGACTTATCGAGCAGCTTGGTGATCAGCTCGTCCGAATCCTTCGACTGCGCGCCCGCCATCTTCCACTGACCGCCCTTGGCCTTGACGGCCTCCACGAACGCCTTGGTGTCCTTGATGGGGCTGTCGCCCTTCACCCAGATCATGAACTCGTCGAACACCATGGCCGCGATGGGCGTGAGGTCGCGGTGGGTGAACGCCACCTTGGCCGCGAGCGGCAGCACGTACATGTTGTGCGTGCCGAACACGACCTTGTGCGTATCTCCTTCGGCAACCTTGCCATAGACGTAGCCCTCGGCTCCGGATCCGCCACCCTTGATGGTGACGATGATCGGCTGGCTCATCAGGTTGTTCTTCTGAATGGCGGCCTGCACGGCCCGCGCGAACAGGTCAGTCCCACCTCCGGCTCCGGCCGTCACCACGAATTCGACCGGCTTTGAAGGCTGCCAGTCGGCAAGGGCAGCCGATGCGGGCAGCAGTGCAGCAGCAAACGCGAGATGCGCGAGCCTTCCCATATTTCTCTCCCTGTGACGCGCCGTGTTGGCCGGCACTTTGTGTCGCGGTTGCCCGTCCCGATCAGCGCGGAACGGACTTGCAAGGCTCCATTCTTGCACGCCCACCTTAGTCCGCGCGAGCGGCGTGGACAATTATCGCGCCGGCCGGGGACATGATGGGCGGGCCAAGGTTGACAACGCTGCGTGCCTGGGCTCGGCTGCAGCGGGTTCAGCCACGACATTGGTCACGATGCAAGCGGGCGTGCGGGTTGCGGTAGATATCGGGGGCACGTTCACGGACATCGTCGTCATGTCGGGCGAAGGCGTGCTGCACGAGAGCAAGGTTTCCACGACGCCGGACGACCCGAGCCGCGCGGTGGTGGCCGGCCTCAACGCGCTGCTGCGGGAGCTGGCAATCCCGTCCAGCCGGGTCGAGGAGGTGCTGCACGGCACCACGGTCGGCTCCAACACCATCCTGCAGCGGTCGGGCGCCAAAACCGGGCTCATCACCACGCGCGGCTTTCGCGACGTGCTGGAGATCGGGCGCATCCGCATGCCCGACATGTTCGACCTGACCTGGGACAAGCCCAAGCCGCTGGTAGCGCGTCGGCATCGTTGCGAGATCTCAGAGCGGATGGCCGCCGACGGCAGTGTGGTCGAGCCGCTGAACGAGGCGAGCGTCATTGCAGCCGGCGAGCAGCTGACGGCGGCCGGCATCGAGGCGGTCGCCATCTGCCTGATCAACAGCTACCGCAATGCCACGCACGAGCAGCGCGTGGAGGCGATTCTGCGCCAGCGCTGGCCCGACCTGCTGGTGACGGCCTCCTACGCCGTGCTGCCCGAGCGCAAGGAGTACGAGCGCACCAGCACGACGGTGGTGAATGCCTATCTGCTGGTCGCCATGCGCAGCTACCTCAAGAACCTGGAGGCGGGGCTAGGCGGCATCGGCGTGGCTGCGCCGATCCGCGTCATCACCTCCAATGGCGGCATGCTGGCGGCTCAGACGGCGTGCGAGAAGCCGGTGTTCGTGGTGGCGTCCGGGCCGGCCGGCGGCGTGATCGGAGCGGCACGGCTGGGGGCGGCGCGCGCCGAGCCTGATCTCATCGTGTTCGACATGGGCGGCACGACCGCCAAGGCCGTGATCGTCGAGGACGGCCGGCCCAGCATGACATCGGAATACGAATTTCGCGATGGCATCTCGACCTCCAGCCGCTTCGTCAAGGCTGGCGGCTACATGCTAAAAGTACCGGCCATCGATATTGCCGAGGTCGGCGCCGGCGGCGGTTCGCTGGCGGGCATCGACCCTGGCGGTCTACTGAAGGTGGGGCCTCAATCGGCCGGTGCGGTGCCGGGACCTGCGTGCTACGGCCTCGGCAATTCGCGGCCGACGGTGACTGACGCCAACGTGGTGCTCGGGCTGATCAATCCACGCGCGTTGGCCGGCGGGCGGCTCGCCATCGACCGCAGCCTGAGCGAGCGGGCGATCGTTGCGCATGTGGGCAAGCCGTTGGGCCTGTCGTTGGAGGATGCGGCGCACGGCATTCGCGCGGTGGCCAACGCCGCCATGGCGCGGGCCATCCGCGCCGTTACGGTAGAGCGCGGACGTGACCCGCGCGATCTGGCGCTGGTGGCCATGGGCGGCAACGGCGGCATCCATGCGCTCGACGTGGCGCGGGATCTGGGTATCGGCCGGGTGGTGGTGCCGCCGCTGGCCGGCGTGTTCAGCGCTGTCGGCATGCTGGCGTCCGACTTGGAGCACATCGCGCTCGACACGGTGACGCGCCCGCTCGACGAGCTGACGACGTCCGATCTCAAGCGCACGAAGGCGCAGCTCGCCGACGCCGTGGCGCGGCGGCTATCTGCCGACGGCTTCGCCGGCCAACGCGTGGCGCTGAGCTGGGAGGCCGATCTGCGCCACGAGGGCCAGGCCACCGAGCTGACGGTGCACTACGATGGCGACGATCCGGGCGAGCTGGCCGTGCGCTTCGTGGCCGAATACCTGAAGACCTACGGCTATCGCGACGAAAGCGCGATTGAGTTGGTCAAACTGCGTGTGGTCGGCCGGGGCTTGCGCGAGCGCCGGCTCGATTTCAGGCATCTGGCCGTGGAGTCGCGTGCCGGCGCGCCAGCCGATCGGTTCCGCGCCATCCATTTCAAGCGCGGGGCGGTGCCGCTGGAGACCGAGGTTGTGGCTCGCTCGGCCCTAACCGCATTGCCCCGTCGCGGGCCGCTGGTGATCGAGGAGTTCGATGCCACCACCATCGTGCCGCCCGACGCCAGCGTGCATCGCGACGCCATGGGCAACATCGTTCTGGACCTCGAGACTGCGTCATGAAGATCGACCCGATCAGTTTTGCCGTCATCAAGAGCGGGCTCGACTCCATCGCCGACGACATGGCCTATACGGTCGTGCGCATCGCCCGCTCCGAGATCGTCAAGGACGTGATGGACTTCTCGGCGGCGCTGTGCACGGCCGACGGGCAGATGGTGGCGCAGGCCAAGACCATCGCCCAGCACCTGGGTGCGATCCCAGAGGCGATGGCGGCCGTGCTGGAGAGGTTCGGCGACGACCTCAACGACGCTGACGCCGTGATCATGAACGATCCCTATCACGGCGGCATGCACCTGCCGGACATCTTCATGTTCATGCCGCTGTTCTTCGAGGGGAAGCGGCGCGCATTTGCGGTGGTCATCTGCCACCACACCGACGTGGGTGGGCGGGTGCCGGGCTCCAATGCCTCAGATTCCACCGAGATCTACCAGGAAGGCCTGCGCATTCCCCCGCTCAAGCTCTACGACCGCGGCGTGTTGAACGACACGCTGGCGACGCTGATCAAGATCAACGTGCGGGTGCCGGACCGGGTGTGGGGTGACCTCTCTGCCCAGTATGCCGCCGCACAGGTGGGCAAGCGGGGCCTGGAGAAGCTGTTGCAGCGCTACGGCGCCGGCCAGGTGGAAGCCTACATGGGCGAGCTGCTCGACTACGCCGAGCGTGTGACAAAGGCTGAGATCAAGACCTGGCCCAAGAGCACCTGCGAGTTTGTGGACCATATCGACAGCGACGGCTTCTCTGATACGCCAATCCCGATCAAGGTAGCGATCACCGTGCGCGATGAGGGTACCTTGTTGGTCGATTACAGCGGCTCATCCGCGCAGGTGAAGGGCGCGCTCAATTCCACGCTGAGCTTCACGCGCTCGCTCACCTACCTGTCCGTGCGTTGCGTGCTGCCCAAGGACGTGCCCAACAACGTCGGCTTCTTTCGCTGCGTTGAGATCAAGGTGCCTGAGGCTTCTGTCCTCAATCCGGTGATGCCGGGACCGTGTGCGGCGCGCGCGCTCACCGGCTATCGCGTGTTCGACACCATGCTGGGGGCGCTAGCGCAGATCGTGCCGGAGCGGGTACCTGCGGCGGGCGAGGGCGGCAACAGCGTCATCTGCATCAGCGGGCTCAGGCCCAACCGCAAGCCGTTCATCATCGTCGACATGATCTGCGGCGCCTGGGGCGGGCGGCCGGATAAGGACGGGCTGGAGGCCGTCACCAACGCCTCGCAGAACCTCTCCAACATGCCGGTGGAGGTGATGGAGGCCGAGCATCCCGTGCGGGTGGAGGAGTACGCCTTCGTGCCGGACACGTGTGGCGCCGGCAAATGGCGGGGTGGCGTCGGGCTCAGGCGCGCCTATCGCATCCTGGCGCCGGAGGCGCTCTTGCAGATGCGCACGGATCGGGTCGCCTTTGCGCCCTACGGTCTCGCCGGTGGCGAGCCCGGTGGCCGCTCGCGCAACTTCATGGAGATCGGCAACGCCCGCGAGCCGCTGCCCGCCAAGGTGACGATGACCGTGCCGGGCGGTGCGCTGATCGTGCACGAGCAGGCGGGTGCGGGCGGCTTCGGCGATCCCAAGGCGCGCGACCCGGCGCTGGTTGAGGAGGACCTCGCCGACGGCAAGATCAGCGAAGACTTCGCGCAGCGGCACTACGGCTTCGTGTCGGACAAAGCCGGCTGAGGGAGCGGTCGTTCAAGCGCGGAGGCCCGTCGCGTGCCGATCACGCCACCGGCCAGATGATGGCGGCAGCAGCCAGAGTACTCAGGCTGACGAACCAAGCGAGCGGATCGGTGGCCCGCGGCCACCAGATCAAGCTGTGCAGCAACACCGCTGCGGCAAGGGCGGCGGCGGTAAAAAGGCGCAGCGCGCGCGTAATGGCTGCGGCATTGCCCATGCAGGCAGGTAGCAAGAGCGCCACAAGCACCGTTGCCAGGTAGACTGGCAGGATGGTTTGCTCCTGCAACTGGAGCGCGGCGGTGGCCGAGGTCGCGAGCGCCAGCGGTTGTCCCCATGCCGCCGCGGCCCAGATGCGTTCCCACACCGGCGCCGGCCGTCCCTTGTCGCGTCGCCGGGCCAGCCAGATGCTGACCCCGCTGTGCGTGACCACCGTCAGCGCCAGTCCGAGCAGGCCGTACACGACCTTGATGGTCAGGCCGCCGAACCAGCCGACGTGCAGCGGCGAGACGGCACCGAGAATTTGCTGGCCAAGGCCGCCTTGCTCCAGTCCGCCGTCGCCGAGCGACTTGCCGGTGCCATCGAGAAAGTAGGTGTTGGAGAAGGCGATATGGCCCGGCGTGCGCATGCCGAGGTGCACGACCTGTCCGGCTTTGCCGACCTGCTCGAAGTGTCCGTTGACAAAGGTTGCGCCCGGGCGATCGTTGAGGACGTGCC
>Ga0075428_100008720_pt1 | contig 11251 bp, 11 predicted proteins | sample RhiMetdeltSRZDD2_FD_75291 | JGI IMG/M metagenome (GOLD analysis project Ga0075428, IMG submission 75291) | Populus rhizosphere microbial communities from Tennessee, USA - Rhizosphere MetaG P. deltoides SRZDD2 | ecosystem: Host-associated > Plants > Roots > Rhizosphere > Soil | place: USA... | reverse complement strand
CGTCTATAAACATGGCCCTCCTGACGGAGGGCGGGACGTCTCGTCACGGCGTCTATAAACATTGCCCTCCTGACGGAGGGCAGGACCTTCTTGCCCAATTGCCACAACGTCCCATTCACGCTTACCATTGACTCCTATCTAGCAGCTCGGTGAAGTAGTCTTACATCGAACTTTCAAGTGAGACGGCTCAGCGGGACTTCAATCAGGGAGGATCGGCATGAAACTCGGGAAACTTGTGTTGTCGTCATTCTTCGTGGCGGCGTTGTGCGGCGCAGCACGCGCCCAGGACCAGCACCAACACGAACACGGAGCCCACGAGGAGCTCGGGCAGGTGAACTTTCGGGTGTCTTGCACTCCGGCCGCACAAAAACAATTCAACCGCGCCGATGCGCTCCTTCATTCATTTGGCTACGAGCAAGCAGATAGAGCCTTCAACGATGTGCTTAAGACGGATCCGGATTGCGTCATGGCTTACTGGGGGATCGCGATGTCTCAGTACCATCCGATCTGGGCGCCTCCCACAGCAGAGGAGCTGAAGAAGGGACTCGCCGCAGTGATGCAAGCCCGCTCCAGGCCAATCAAGACGGACCGCGAGCGAGATTACATAGCCGCAATCGAGACCTTCTACAAAGACCACGACAAGATCGATCACCCGACACGAACGCTGGCATACGAGAAAGCCATGCAGCAGATTTATACTCGATACCCTGATGACCGCGAAGCCGTAATCTTCTACGCGTTATCACTGCTCGGTACGGCTAGCTCGCGTCCCGTAGACAAAACCTTTGCAAAACAGAAACGCGCCGTCGAAATCCTCAACCCCGTCATTGCGCGGGAGCCCAACCATCCGGGCGTCGCACACTACGTGATTCACAGTTACGACTATCCTGAGCTGGCGAGCCTTGCGTTACCGGCGGCACGAAGCTACGCGAAGATCGCGCCCTCGTCTCCCCACGCGCTTCATATGCCCACTCATATTTTCACCAGACTCGGGCTCTGGCACGAGTCGATACAATCGAACATCGCTTCTGCTGATTCAGCTAAACGTCTGGTAGCGATGACCCACCCGGGCAGCGGTTCCTTCGATCAACTTCACGCGATGGACTACCTGGTCTACGGATACCTGCAAGGCGGCCAGATTCAGAAGGCGAGACTTGTTCTCGACGAGATGAAGACCATCGACAAGCTCGACGGGTATGTTATAGCCTCGGCGTATTCGTTTGCGGCGGCGCCTGCGCGTTATGCGGTTGAACGAGGCCGGTGGGCGGACGCCGCGAAACTTGAGCTCTACCCGGCGAGCTTTCCATGGAACCGATTCCCACAAGCCGAGGCGATTACCTTTTTCGCCCGGGCAATTGGATCGGCTCGAAGCGGCGCCCCAGCCGAGGCCGCCAAAGACGTCCTTCGCCTCGAAGCTCTTCGACAGATCCTGATCAACTCGAAAGATCCATACTGGCCGACCCAAGTCGAGATTCAGAAGCTCGGCGCAATGGCGTGGATCGCGAAGGCGGAATCAAAAAACGACGAGGCCTTGAAGATCCTGCAGTCTGCCGCAGAACTCGAAGACTCGACAGAGAAACATCCGGTTACGCCGGGCTCGATAATTCCGGCCCGCGAGCTTCTCGGAGACCTGTTGCTCGAACTCGGGCGCCCCGGCGACGCGCTCAAAGAGTATGAATCGTCGCTGATGACCTCGCCCAACCGGCTAAAGGGACTTTACGGCGCGGGACGCGCGGCTGAGCTTGCGGGTGACAAGAAGAAGGCCAAAGAGTTTTATGTGAAGCTCATTGCCGTATGCGATAAGGCGGACGGTGACTTGCCCGAGCTTTTGCACGCGAAGAAGTTTCTCGGGGGCAAGTAGCATCTGTGACGATTATGACAACGATTGAAATGCGAGCCATTGGATTTGTCAGCAGCCCGTATTCTGAAACGGCGCAGGTTCCAAAGGGCTGGGGCGCAAAACACGAAGTCGAGGGCGCGATCGATATTCTCCCCGAATTTGAAGAGGGCCTGACCGATATTGAGGGCTTCTCACACCTCTTCGTGATCTGGGTCTTTCACCAGGCTGAGGGTTACAGGCTGTTGGGGACACCGCCAACCGATGATCGACCGCACGGTGTTTTCGCGACTCGATCGCCGTACAGACCTAACCCAATCGGCTTGACGGTGGTCGAGTTGATCCGCCGTGAAGGCGCGCGACTGTTTGTCCGAGGGGTTGATATGTTGGATGGGACGCCCATCCTTGACATAAAGCCTTATCTTTCGAGTGTGCAGCCTGAAGAGTTGAAGCGGGGCTGGATGACTGAGGCTGAAGAGCGAAAACGAACCCGAGGCAGCGCTTGATCGATCACATCATCTTGTAATCAGGACGAAATGGGCGCAAAGAGGGGGAAGCGAATTCTGTTGTACGGCCTTAAGCTCAGGTGCCCGGAATGCGGTTTGGGAAGGCTCTATCGCGCACCCTTTAGGATGAAGTCGCAATGCGAGTATTGCGATCTGATCTACGAACGCGAGCAGGGCTACTTCATCGGCGCGATTTATTTGAACATAATGGCTACGGAATCGCTGCTGCTTGGGACGCTGCTGATCTACGGGTTGATCACTGGCCAGGTTAATCAGGTTATTCTCACAGTCTTGATCCTTCTAGCGCTGGGCTTGCCACCGATCTTTTTTCATCACAGCCGGAGCTTTTGGCTGTCAATAGACCACATCCTGAATCCAAGGCAAAAACAGTCCAAGCAGGTCGACTTATAAGCTTGATAGAGAAACCGGACTGCGACTCCCGCATTTTCGTAACGCAGGAACTGTGGATCTGAGTAGTTAGAATAGCAATGCGCAAGCAGTACGTCCGGATTTCGAAAGACCGTTTAACGCCGATGAACAATGTTTCGGGTTTCAAGTGTGTCGAATGCGGAAACGAGCATCGCGTCGGGGACATCGAGTACGTGTGCGCTTCGTGCGGCGGGAACCTCGATGTGGTCTATGACTACGATCGCATTCGAGCACAGATAAGTCCGGCGAGTCTTGCCGGCGATGGCAACCTTACCATGTGGCGCTATCGGGCGCTGCTGCCGATTGACGAGTCATCCCTCGTGCCTCCGCTGACGGTGGGTTGGACCCCCGTTTACAATTGCGCGCAAATCGCCGATCGCTACGCGGTCGGTCAGTTGTTGATAAAGGACGATGGACGCAATCCGACTGCTTCCTTCAAAGATCGTCCAAGCGCGTTGGCCGTCGCCAAGGCAAAAGAAGCCGCAGCCAGGATTATTACAACCGCATCTTCCGGCAATGCTGGTAGTGCGCTTGCGGGGATGTGTGCGAGCGTCGGAATGGAGTCGGTAATCTTTGTGCCTGCTTCGGCTCCGGAGCCGAAGATTGCGCAGCTTCAGATTTACGGCGCTGTAGTCGTGTTGGTAGAGGGGAGCTACGATCAAGCTTACGACTTGTGTATCGAAGCGTCGCGAAGGTGCGGTTGGTATCAGCGTAGTACCGGTTACAATCCTTTCACCCGTGAGGGAAAGAAAACCGCTGCGCTCGAGATCGCGGAGCAGCTGTCATGGAATGTGCCGGACACAGTGATCGTCCCGGTCGGCGACGGCAACATTATCAGCGGCCTGTGGAAGGGGTTTAATGATCTTCAGCAAATCGGGTTCATCGATCATCTGCCGCGGATGATAGGGATCCAATCGGAAGCTGCCTCGGCAATCGTCGACGCCGCAAAGGGTGATGGAATCGTGCGAGAAGGCTCCGCCAATACAATCGCCGACAGCATCAACGTCGGCAGACCACGCGACGCCACGATGGCTGTTCGCGCGATACGCGAATCGGGCGGACTCGGCGTATCGGTGAGCGACGACCAGATCGTTTCCGCAATCCCGCAACTCGCTCGTGAGACCGGCGTGTTCGCCGAACCGGCCGCCGCCGCTGCCTACGCAGGATTTGTGAGACTTTGCGATACCGGGGCTTTTGAGCGAGATGAGAGAGTGTTGTTAATGGTAACCGGGAATGGTTTGAAGGACGTAGATGCGGTCAGGCGCGCAGTCGGGGAACCGCTGCGTGTCCCACCGGACATTGACCTGTCTGATCTGGAGCAACGGATTGCGCTGAGAAACTGAATCTCAATCAAGAGAGGATGTTTGAATGTCATACCTTCTGAAAGATGCAACACTCGCGACACTCGATCCGGTTTCGATCGAGCGCAAGGACCTGCGCATCGTAGACGCTCGGATAGTCGAGCGCCGCAGCAACCTTGAACCGCGCGAGGGCGACGAGGTAATCGATCTCAGCGGGCGATTGGTGATGCCGGGGATGGTTTGCGCACACACGCATCTTTACTCAACGCTTGCGCGCGGGATGCCTGGCCCGCCGCGACCTCCGTTAAACTTCAAAGAGATTCTCGAACTTGTCTGGTGGCGGTTGGACCGAGCTCTGGACGAAGAGACAATCTATTGGAGCGCGATTGCCGGAGCGATGGATGCCGCTCGCGCAGGAACGACTTGTTTGTTCGATCATCACGCCTCTCCATCTCACATCATCGGATCACTTCAAATTGTTCGAGAAGCCATCGCGAAAGTCGGGCTGCGAGCAGTGTTGTGCTATGAAGTTACCGACCGAGGCGGAACGCAGGAGCGAGAAAAGGGACTGGATGAGAACCTCGCCTTGTTGCGATGGGCCGGAAACTCCCCGGAGCAGGAATCGAAGACATTGCCTCCGTTGTTTCGAGGTATGGTAGGAGCGCACGCTTCGTTTACGCTCTCGAACGAGTCTCTCCAGTACTGTGCTGAGTTGATGCAAGTGTTTGATGCCGGGCTTCATATTCACGTGGCTGAAGACAGATGGGATGTTGTGGACGCGCGAACTCGGTACGGCCTCGGGGTGGTCGAACGTCTGGCTAAGCATGACGCGCTCAACAGCCGCACAATTCTCGCTCACGGCACGCACCTTTCCGATGGAGATATCGATGTAGCCCGATCAGCGGGGGTTTGGTTCGCGCATAATCCTCGATCCAACATGAACAATCAGGTGGGCTACGCGCCGATCGGCAAATTTGGTGAACGGGTGGTGCTTGGAACTGACGGCATTGGAGCTGACATGTTTGAGGAAACCCGCCTCGCCTTTTTGAAAGGCCGGGACGCTAACAACGGATTAAGCGCTGAGCATTGGCTGGGAGTGCTCGCAAACAATAACCGGCTCGCCTCCAAAGCCTTTGGCGGTGATCTAGCCGGGTTGCGCGAAGGCTCGATAGCGGATCTGACCGTGCTGGATTACAGATCACCCACCGGAGTGACTGCCGGCAACTTTGCGTGGCATCTCTTGTTTGGAATGAGTTCGGCCTCGGTAGAAAGCGTAATGGTGAACGGCAAATTTGTAATAAGGAACAAAGAGTTCGGATTCGATGATCAAGATCTCTACGAGAAGGCTCGAGCGGCGAGCGAGAGGCTATGGGCCAAATTGTGATTGGCGGCCTAAAGAGCTCGCCAACATTTGGAGTGCGCCGCCCACCTCAGCTTTCACCCACATTCGCATGCGTGGCGGCGCTTTCGTAGTGAGGTGTAAAGACTCAGGGCAACATCGTCGCAATTCGCGGACGATAGAGCTCTGGGCTCGAAGGCTGGAGACGGGCGGCCCGCGGCAACCGCTCCAGAGTCTGGGCCGTTACGCCACACTACGAAAGCGCCGCCACGCATGCGAATGTCGCTGAATGCGGAGGTGGGCGGCGCACTCCAAATGAAGTGTCGAATTCGAGTTTTGTTGCCTCGAAGTTGAGGCGTTTGTTATTGTTTTGGTCGCCCGGTTGGCCTGCGACGGACACGCTCACGAAGGCGACAATAATCTAGATAGGCATTCCTAATGTCAAAGAACAAGCGCAAAAGCGACCGCGATTCTGCACGTGCGGTCCAATCGCAGAGCAACCTCAAGCGCTGGATTCCGGTTGTTTCAATTCTTGTCGTTGCGGTACTCGCAGCCGTTGTAATCCTCGCCCTAAAAGCAAACCGAACCTCTCCGGCAAAGACGGCCCAACCGCTTGCGCCCGCGCCCGCCGCACCCGCGCCGACCGTTACACCTGCGCCAACCACGGCCTCATCCAAAGAGCTGGTCACGATGGAAGTCGCCAAAGCCGTTATGGTCACCGTCGAGTTGGATTTCGGAGCAAAAATACCGAGTATTGCCGAAGCGATTACCCAGATCGAGCGGCGATATCAACCTGACGATGGGCAAGGCCGAACGTTCGCAGTGCTGGACGCCTACGGCGAATCGACGCCAGACGGAAAACTCCATATGTCGATGCATGTAAGCAGCGAAAAACCCGGCGGTGGTCAACTCATTTTCAAGAAGACAGGTGAAGTCTTGTGGCGCGGCAAGATCAATCCTACGTCCCAGCCGGTTCAGCCAAAGAACTTGACGGTGCTGTTGGACAACGGCAAGGGCACTACCATGACGGTTGATGGATCCAGCAGCCCCAGTTCAATAATCGATGCAAAAGTAAAACCTGGCGATTTGCCGGTGCGCGATGTATGGCCCGACGGTCAGGAGCGCGAGCTGACTTTTATCTACAGCGCGTGTGGGTGCCCGGTTAAGGTTTTTGCAAAACGAGTCGGCGACCGTACGGCCCGGGTCAGCGAAACGCCGGTTATCTTCCCCGATGATCCGGCCGCCGTCAGTTTGATCACGCGGTTAATGAAGTGGTGACCGGAACTCAAGCACATTCGAGCCTGGATGACGCGTAATAGAAAACGTCGGAGCCGAGTGGTTAATTCGGAAGCCTCACGGCAGACGCCGGTGAAGGGTCCGTCGGTTCGCCAGCAGCGACGCGAGCAAGCGCTCGATCGTGCTCGAACGAACCAGCTGGAACGTCTACTGCTGATTGGGATCCTCTCGGTAACCGCCCTCGCCTTTGTCAATGCCCTCGACGGACAGTTCGTCTACGACGACCGAGTTCAGATACTCAAGAACCCGACAATCAACTCGCTCGCCAACATACCCAGGATGTTCACGCAGGGCGTCTGGCAGTTTTTGAATGAGGGAGACAAGAGCGCGGTTGGCCCGTACTACCGGCCGCTGTTCAACGTTGCGCTGATTATCAACCACCAATTGTTCGGGCTTGCGGTTTTTGGCTGGCACGCTGTGTCAATTGCTCTTCATCTTGTGGCTGTGTTTCTTGTTTATCGTCTGGGGCGCGAGTGGAAGCTTTCGTTTGAAGTTGCTGCGGCGTCGGCGTTGCTTTTCGGTCTGCACCCGGTGCACAGCGAATCAATCGCGTGGGTCGCAGCGCTACCCGATCCGCTCGCCGCGGTGTCTATTCTTTCGTCGCTGTTGTTGTATGAGCGATATTATCGCGGCCGAGCAGTGACGCCAGTCGTGATGGCCGCGAGCGTCGCGCTCGCGCTTCTTGCAATGTTGAGCAAGGAAGTCGCGGTGATCTTTCCGTTCTTTCTTGTTGCTCGCGAACTGTTTGAGAGACACGGGGAAAAAGTGGTTGAGACGGCCGCGCGAATCGCGAGGCGAACAGCGCCGTACTTCGCGGCGATCGTGCTCTACCTGGGAATGCGATATTACGTACTCGGGTTTCTTCGCCGGGATGAACCTACGTCCGTGGATATATCGGGGATTGAAGTGTTGATCACCATTCCATCAGTACTGCTGAGATATGCGCGAATGCTGTTGATCCCATACCCGCTCTCGGTGATCTACGACAACACCTATGTTCAGTCGGCGCTGGACCCGCGATTCTGGGGAGCCTGGCTGGCAATCGCAGCGTTGCTGGGCGGTCTGTTATGGATTGTCCGCCGGTCGACGGTTGGCAGGCGCGCTCTAGCGTTCATGATTGTTTTTATTGTCCCGGTTCTAAACCTGAAAGCGTTTAGACAGGAAGAATCGCTTCTGCACGACCGATATCTCTATTTGCCTTCGATCGGTTTTTGCATTCTTGTGGCTATGGGTTTCGATTGGCTGAGCGCTCGGTTCGTCCCGCGACGAGGGCAAGTCTTTGCCGGGGCAGCGCTGTTGTCCGGCGCGATATTGTTCGGACTTACTTTTTATCAGAACTTCTCATGGCAGAGCGAACTTGCTATGACCGAAAACGCGATGAAGGTGGCGCCTCGGTGGCCGTTCCTGCATAACTATATCGGCGCGTACTATGCCGAGCAGCGGCGATTCTCGGAAGCGGAGTCGTTCTATCGCTCCGCGATTGAAGTCGATTCAAAGTACTACGACTCTTATTCGAATCTGGCGGACATTTACCGAGAGCAGGGAATGCTAACTGAGGCGGAGCGGTTTTATCTGAACGCCATCGCCTACGGCGCCCCTTACGCCGACACGCATTACAACCTTGGCGTGACATACATAGGCGAGGGACGATATGCCGACGCCGAGCAACCGCTGCGCCGCGCTCTTGAGATTTATCCGGAGCATTTGAGAGCTCGATACAACCTTGGATGGGTATACGCTCAACTGAGTAAAGACTCGCTCGCGGAACAGGCTTACCTGGAGACGCTTGAGCGAAACCCGGCTTATCCTGAAGCCCGGATCAACCTCGGGGTCTTGCTTAACAAACTCGGACGCTACGACGAAGCATTCAATCATTTGCACATCGCTCAACGCTATGCCCCGGAGCACCCTGTTCTGCTGTACACGCTGGGCGACGTTAGCATGAAATCAAGGCGCTATGAGGAAGCAGTCACGGCATATAAACAGTTGGATGCCCGGAATCTTTATCAGAATGTCGTTCACACCAATCTTGGCTTGTGTTACGAGAGTCTTGGAAGGAACTCCGAGGCTAAGGCCGCGTTTCAGAAGGCCGTAGACGTTGCGCCGCAGGATCCGTCCACAAACACCGCTCGGCAACGACTAGCAAAACTTTAGGTTGTGGTTGAGTGACCATGTAATAATCAGCCCCAGAGTCAATAGGAGATAATTCCATTATGTCGCGACTTGTAAGATGCGGCCTCATCCAGGCCGCCAACGAAGAACCAGCCGAAAGCTCAATCGACAAAATAAAGAAAGCGATGGTCGATAAGCACGTCGCAATGATAAATGATGCCGCGTCGAAGGGCGTCCAGATCATTTGTCTCCAGGAGCTTTTCTACGGGCCTTACTTCCCAGCCGAGCAGAACCCGCATTGGTACGATCTGGTCGAACGGATACCTGATGGGCCGACCACCCGATTGATGTGCGAGATTGCGCGGAAACACAAGATGGCCATGGTTGTTCCGATCTACGAAGAAGAGATGACCGGGGTCTTTTACAACACCGCTGCGGTGATTGACGCCGACGGAACGTACCTGGGCAAGTATCGCAAGACCCACATCCCGCATTGTCTCCCAGGCTTTTGGGAAAAGTTCTACTTCACCCCCGGTAACACCGGCTTTCCGACTTTTGAAACAAAGTACGCGCGCATTGGGGTGTATATCTGTTATGACCGGCATTTTCCTGAAGGAGCGCGCGCCCTGGGGTTAAACGGCGCCGAGATCGTTTTTATTCCATCGGCGACAACCAAGGGACACGCCGATTATCTCTGGGATCTTGAACAGCGCGCGCACGCGGTGGCAAACGGATACTTTGTCGGTACGATCAATCGCGTTGGAACAGAAGCTCCGTGGAACATCGGTGAGTTTTTTGGTTCTTCCTATTTCTGCAATCCGGATGGCCGGATTCTTGCGAAGGGCAGCGAGGACAAGGATGAGCTGATTGTTGCCGATCTTGATCTCGATCAAATCAAAGAGGTGCGAACTCACTGGCAGTTTTATCGCGATCGGCGGCCCGACATGTACGGGCCGCTTTGTGACAAATAGGTCGATCTATGGGATTAGCGAGATGAGCGATCAGCACGTCGCGTTCGTTGGCTCGATTCCGGAAAACTATGATCGCTATTTGGGCTCGTGTCTGTTTGAGCCGTTTGCCCTGGATATCGTCCAGCGAGTGCCGGTGGATGCAGGCGTGGTATTGGAGATCGCGTGTGGCAGCGGGATCGTAACCCGCCATCTTCGCGATCGTCTTCGAAAAGAAGCGAGGCTCGTTGCGAGTGATCTGAATGACGGCATGCTTGCGTATGCCGCCGCCAAATTTGGACCGGATGACGCCGTCGAATGGAAACAAGCCGATGCGACGTCGCTGCCTTTTGATGACGCTTCTTTTGATGCGGTGGTGTGTCAGTTCGGGCTCATGTTCTTTCCAGACAAAGTAGCCGCGTTGCGTGAGGTTCATCGAGTTCTGTCTCCTGGCGGGTTGTTTGTCTTTAACGTCTGGGATTCAATCGACAAAAACGAGCTTGCGCATCTGGCGCACGAAACCATTTCAACTTTCTTTGAACACGACCCGCCGGCGTTCTACAACCTCCCCTTTCTGCTTCATGACGAAGAGTTGATTTTGGATCTCCTTAAGACTCTGGGGTTCAGTGATTCAGCGATAACCGTCCTGGCAAAGGCCGGAATTAGTTCGTCCGCTGCTGACGTTGCCAAAGGTCTCATCGAAGGTAATCCGGTGATCCTGGAGATAAATCAGCGCGGCGGGGATGTTCAAGAGATTGAAACGGCCCTTGCGGCGTCCGTTGTGGCTAGGTGTGGGGACAATCCTGTACGGAGCAAGTTACAAGCGTTGGTTTGTACCGCGAGGCGTTGAATAAAGAACTAGACCGGAGTGGTTGTGAAAAATGAATTTGATGTTGACGAAATGAAGTACTCTCGAGTGGAGTACGAGAGGCGGTTCCTCGTCTCGCGAAATGCCGACTGGAGGAACTGCGTCGAGTCGTATTTCAAAACCTACGAGGACAAATACCTGACCGATTCAAGGCTTCGGCTGAGGATCCTGACCGACTCGGACTCCGAACGACGCGTAATAAAGCTCAATAAGAAACGCGAGTCGGCGTCGCCGTACTTCCGCACGGTTAACCGGATTCTCCTGTCACCCGACGAGTACCGGTTGCTTGACCGCCTCGCGGGAGATCGCCTGAGAAAGACCCGCTTCTATCAAACCTATCGCGGCCGTGTGTTTTCAATCGATGTTTTCGACGGCGATCTCGATGGGCTGGTTCTTTGCGAGACCGAGGCTGACGAGCTCGAAGAATTAATGTCCGCCGAACCTCCTCCATACGTGACCCAGGAAGTGACATCCGATCCGTTCTTCGAAGGCGGTAACCTGTGCCGCACGTCGCGCGCCGACTTGCTTCGCAAGCTGTCGACGTTTGGATGAAGCATCTCATCAATACTCGATATTGCCGTCTCGCGCAAAGACGCCCAGGATCGCAAAGACGCGA
>Ga0075428_100008718_pt1 | contig 11251 bp, 9 predicted proteins | sample RhiMetdeltSRZDD2_FD_75291 | JGI IMG/M metagenome (GOLD analysis project Ga0075428, IMG submission 75291) | Populus rhizosphere microbial communities from Tennessee, USA - Rhizosphere MetaG P. deltoides SRZDD2 | ecosystem: Host-associated > Plants > Roots > Rhizosphere > Soil | place: USA... | reverse complement strand
CTTTTGGGGCCGGTGACCTAATCACTAATCACCCATCACCAATCACACATCCCGGTATCATCCGCCCTTCAGCAGCGTCTTCTGGATCTGGATGGCCGCCGGGCCAACCAGGACGACGAAGATCGCCGGGAAGATGAACAGGACCAGCGGGAAGATCAGCTGGACCGCCGTCTTCGCGGCCTTCTCCTCGGCGATCTGCCGGCGGCGGACTCGCATCGAGTCCGACTGCACCCGCAACGCCTGCGCAATACTCGACCCGAACCGGTCCGCCTGGATCAGGATCGCGGCCAGGGCCTTCATGTCGTCCACACCGGTCCGCACTCCCAGGTCGTGCAGCACTTCGCGCCGCGACCGGCCCATCTGGAGCTGCAGGTTCGCCAGGGCGATTTCCTCGCAGATCACCTTGGCGTGGCTCTTCATTTCGTCACACACCTTCCGCATGGCCGCGTCCAGGCCCAGCCCAGACTCCACGCACACGACCAACAAGTCCAGGGCGTCCGGGAGCGTCAGGAAGATCTGCTTCTTCCGGCTGCTCACCATCAGCCACAGGGCAATCTGCGGCAGGTAGAAGCCAATGGCCCCCAGGATCGCGATGTAGATCATCGACCGATTCGAGAAGCCGTAGGCCGCCAGCACGATCCCGCTCGTCGGCACCAGGAACAGCGTGATGCACAACAGCCGCAACCCGTGGTAGATCATCGGGGCGCTGTCGCCCCGGAACCCGGCGTTGACGAGCTGGAGCTTCAGCTTGTTCCGCTCCAGTTCCGACCTCCCCTCCATGGCCCCGCCCAGCTGGGCGAGGGCATCCTTGAGACCGCTGAACCGCTGCTTGCGGTCGTCCAGACTGTCCATATCCCCCGCCGAGGTCGGCCGGCCCAGCCGGGCCAGCCGCTCTTCGGCGAAGTTCGTCCGCCGAGTCAGGGCGGACATCAGGAACCAGGCCCCGGCTACGATCGCCGCGAACACAATAAACGGGGCCGCGTCGGTCGCGGTGATGGCTGCCAACAGCGGGATCATAGGTGCAACTCAGAAGGAGATATTCACTGGTGTAATTCGTTTGTCCCGTCCGCCGTCCCCCCGGCGTCTCACTTATCGTCCGTGGGTCATCACAATCATCCAAACTCACACCTTGATATCGACAATCTTCTTGATCACATATGAGCCAAGTATCATCAGGAAGATCGCACCAAGGCTCATGATCTTGCCCTGCGGATCCGTCCAAAGAAGCCGAACGTAGTCCGGCTTCATGTGAAGCATCATCAGGAACAGCCCGATCGGCAGAGCGATCAAAACCACCCCGGACAACCGGCCTTCCGCAGTCAGCGCCTTTACCTGGCCGAGGATCTTGAACCGCTCCCGGATCACGTGCCCGATCCGGTCCAGGATTTCCGCCAGGTCGCCACCCGTCTGCCGCTGGATGTTCACGCTGGTCACGAAGAACCTGAGGTCCAGGTTGGGCACGCGCTCGCACATGTGCATCAGCGCGTCCTCCAGTGAGACGCCCAGGTTCTGCTCCTCGTACACCCGGCCGAACTCCTTGGAGATCGGCTCCGGCATCTCGTCGGCCACCACGTGCAGGCCCGCGGCCAGCGAGTGCCCGGCCCGCAGCGCCCGGGCGACCAGTTCCATCGCCTCCGGCAGCTGGGCGGCGAACTTCTTGAGTCGCGTCACCCGCTTCCAATACAGCCACACGAACGGACCGGAGAACAGAACGATCGCACCCACCGGGGCGAAATAAATATCCACCAGCAGCGTACTGATCACACCGCCGACAAAGCCCAGGAACAGCGCGATCCCGAACAGGGCGCTCGGCCGCATCTTCACGTCGGCCTGCTCGAACATCCGCGACACCTTGAAAAACTCGGGCGTGAGCTTCTCAAGGAGGTTTTGCTGTCCGACCTCCAACAGGGCCTGCTTGATCATCAGGTCCGTGGACGAGTCCTTGGACCGGCCCGACCGGCCGACCAGGGCATCCAGCCGGTCCGACATCCGGCCCCCTCCCCCGCCGCGAAACACCAGGAAGGAGACCGCCCCGACGAGGCCGGTGACCCCGACGAAGACCAGGAATGCCAAGATCAGGGGGTTCATCATGGGAGCAACTCAACGATTGTCGTTAGTCAATAGTCATTAGTCATTAGTCATTCGGGCGGTTCATCAGACGCTAGGAGCCGTTGGGCTGATCCTAATGACTAATGACCAGTGACTAATGACACGTTGTCAATCTCGCAGAAGTACGCGTTCCGTGAACATATTGGACGGCAATTTCACACCCTTCGACTCCAGCCGGTTCACGAACGTCGGGCGCACGCCCGTCGCTTCGAACTGACCGAACGCACGGCCGTTCTGGTCCACCCCAAGCTGTTTGAACCGGAAGATCTCCTGCATGATGATGACGTCCTGTTCCATGTTCATCACTTCCGTGACGCTGATCATCTTGCGCGGCCCGCCCTGGAGCCGGTTGACCTGAATGACCAGGTCCACGGCCGAGGCGATCTGCTGGCGCATCGCCTTGATCGGCAGCTCGAACCCGGCCATCATGATCATCGTCTCCAACCGGCTCATCGCGTCGCGGACGCTGTTGGCGTGCAGTGTCGTCATGGAGCCGGAGTGACCGGTGTTCATGGCCTGGAGCATGTCCAGCGCCTCGCCGCCACGACACTCGCCGATGATGATCCGCTCAGGCCGCATACGCAGTGCGTTGCGAACCAGGTCGCGGGTCGTGATGGCGCCCTTGTTCTCGATGTTGGGCGGCCGCGTTTCCATCCGCACCACGTGATCCTGTTGAAGCTGCAGTTCGGCCGCGTCCTCGATCGTCACCACCCGCTCGTCGTGCGGGATGAAGCTCGACATGGTGTTGAGCAGCGTGGTCTTACCGCTACCGGTGCCTCCGGAGATCACCACGTTCAGCCGGGCCTTGATGCAGGCCTCCATGAGCATGGCCATTTCGGGGCTGAACGCCTTGTAGTTCAGCAGATCTTCCAGCTTAAGCGGCTGGGTGCCGAACCGCCGGATGCTGAGCGACGCCCCGTCCAGCACGATGGGCTGAATGACCGCGTTGACGCGCGACCCGTCCGGCAGCCGGGCGTCGCACAACGGGCTCGTCTCGTCCACTCGGCGGCCGACCTTGGACACGATCCGGTCGATGATCTGGAGGACGTGGTCGTTGTCCCGGAACTGGACGTCCGTCTTCTCGAGCTTGCCGCGTCGCTCCACGTACACCTTCCGTGGACCGTTCACCAGGATGTCAGAGATCGTCGGGTCCTTCAGCAGCGGCTCCAGTGGGCCGAAGCCGAGGGTCTCGTCGAGGACTTCCTCGATGAGCTTCTCCCGCTCCATCCGGTTCAGGAGCGGGTTTTCCGTGTCGCACAGGTGCTCGATCACCCGCCGGATGTCCCGCCGGAGGGCGTCCGAGTTCAGGTCCTTCACCCGGGTGAAGTCGAGGCGTTCGACCAGCCGGGCGTGGATCTGCCGCTTCAGCTCGTCGTAATTCTTCGTCCCGCCGCCAGACTGTCCACCGGTGCTCAGCCCGCTGCGGACGCTCTGGCTCCCGTTGATGCTGTTCAGCTTCGACAGACCCTGCTGTAAACGCGACATGGTGCAACTCTCAGTAGTGGTCAGTGGTCAGTGAGCAGTGGTCAGCCGGGCCCGCGACTCGCGGACCACATGACTGACATCCGGCTCACGTCACTGTTTCCAACTGACCACTGGTCACTGACCACTGACCACTGACCACTGGTCTTATCCCCCGAACCACCCCTTCTTCTTCTGCGGCTCGACCGCCGGGGCCTTGCCGGTGAGCGCCTGGATCAGGCCGAGGAAGCTCTGCTGGGCGCGCGACTTCGGGGCGAACTTGATCAGCGGCGTCCCGGCCACCCGCGACCCAATCATTGCCTTCGAGTCGTTCGGGATCTGCCAGAAGATCGGCTTGCCGATCACTTCCTCCGCCTTCTTCACCGTGATCCCGTCCTCCAGGATGTCCGACCCGGTCCGGTTCACCACCACGCGGACCTTGTCCGCCAGGTCGCCCTCCATGCTCAGGCTGTGAATCAGTCGGACCACGTTCCGCAGGCTGCTCAATTCCAGCTGGGCCATGAGGAGGATCAGGTTGCTCATCCGCAAGGCCATGAGATCCGTCGGCAACAGCGCCTTGCTCAGGTCCAGGATCAGGTGGGTGTAACTGATCTTGAGCAAGTTTAGAATGCGTTCCACGTGGCCTTCGTGGATGCCGCCGATTTCGTGTATCTCGAGCGGGTGCCGCAGGATCGATAACCCCGTGTCGGGGTGTTTGACCAGGGCCCGCTTCAGGTAGTTCATGTCCAACCGTTCGATGTTCCGCGCCAGGTCTCCCATGCTGATGTTGTCGTTCCCCGGCAGCTCGACCGCGATGTCCGCGTCCCCCATCGCCAGGTCGAGGTCGATCATGGCGACCGAGTTCTCGGGCCACGCGGCGAGCGTCGCCCCCAAGTTGACCGCCAGGCTGGTGCACCCGACGCCGCCGCGGGAGCCGAGCACGCTGACGATCTGACCGACGGTCTTCGGCACCGCCTGCGACCGCACGCCGCTCCGGTCGGTCGTGGTCGGCGCCTCGTTCAGCGACCGGCGCAACGCCGACACCAGATCTTCGAGGGTGACCGGCTGAGTCAGGAAGTGCTTGGCCCCGCGCTGGAGAGACTGCAGAAGGGCCTGGCTGTCCGAACTCACCGTCAGGATCGGGAGCCGCGGATAGTCGGCAGCGAGCTGACCGACCATGCCCAGGGCCCGCGTCTTGTCACCGTCCAGGGCGATCATCACCACGTCCGGCGTGGACTGCTGAATGACGTCGAAGAAGTACTCGTACCGGGCACATTCGGCTTCAAGCCAGACGAAGTCCACTCCCAGGAGCATCGTCCGGAGCGACTCTCGGCTGGCCTCGTTTGGATCGACGATCGCGATGCGATGCATGGATGTCCCAACCTCAGTTCCCAGTTCCTGACCCCCGACCCCCGTCGTTGCCGACGGGGGCCGGGAGATTCGGAACTCAGGACGTCACTTCTTGGGCAGCTCGGCCACCTTCCGGTCCAACCCATCCGGGGGCAAGAGCGGGTCCGCCGACACCTGCGGGCCATCGCCGCGGGGCAGGCTCGTCGGGGGGGTGACGATCACCCGTCCCCCGTTCGCTCCGGCAGGGGTCGGGCAACCGCCGCTCGGGCACCCGGCGCCACCGCCGTAGGCCCCGCCACCCGGGCACGGGTAGATGTTGGCCGACGGGCCACTCTTCCACGCTGGCGTGTACTCGCCACCGGCCCAGACCTGCCGCTGGCCACGCGGGGCCTCCAGGATGGTCTCGAGGTAGAACTCGCAGTCATCCGGCTTCCGCGTCTCGGCACCCGGCAGCACCTTGGGCATCTGGCTGCAGTCGGCCGGGTCGATCAGCCGCGGCGTAATCAGGATGACCATCTCGATCTCCTGCTCCGTCTGCGTCGCGAAGCTGAAGAGGACCCCCAGGTACGGGATGTCGCCCAGGCACGGGATCTTCGTCACCGACGCGTTCTGGCTGGTCTGAATCAGCCCGCCGATGGCCACTGTCTGACCCGGTTCAACCACCACCGAGGTGGTCATGCGCTGCTCTTCGAAGGCCGGGGACGTGCCGAAGGTCGTCACCAGGGCCTGCGTGTTGTTCACCGCCGCCACCTTCGGGGAGACCGTCAGGTGGATCTTGCCGTTGCCGTACACGATCGGCAGGAACCGGAGTTCGGTGCCGACCGGCCGGTAGGTCACGCCGGGGCCGTTGATGCCGGCCGCGGCGCTGATCACCGGGACCTGGCCGCCGACCAAGAGGTCAGCTTCCTCACCACTGCGGGCGACGAGCGTCGGGGCCGCCACCAGTTTCGCCAACCCCTCGGACTTGAGGGCGGTCAGGATCAACTGGATCTGCGACGGGGCGAACCCGGCGATAATGTTGGCCGCCGAACTCGGCTGCGTGGTCACCGCGGTCGGCACGACCCCGATGCCCGCGGCCGCCGTCTGCCCGGCCCCACCCTGGATGCTGGTCAGCCCGCCGAGCAAGCTGCCGATCGAAAAGGTGCTGCCGTTGATGATGAAGTTGGCCCCGCGGCTCCGAGCCCGCGTCCGGTCCACCTTGGCCAGCGTGACGTCGAGCTGGACGTGCGGGACGTTGCCGCCGCCGCCGACCGTCACGGTGTTCACCACCACCCGCATCCCCAGCGCTTCGGACAACTGCCGGATCGTGTCCCGGTCGTCCTCACGCGCCGCGTAGCCCGACAGGATGATGCTGGTCCCGGCATCTCCGATCGGGGTGATCTCGACGGCCGCCGTCGGCACCGTCTTCTTGATCAGGTTCTTCAGCATCTCCAGGTCGCGCTGGACGATGATCAGGTAATTTTCCTTCGCCCCGTCCGCGTCGGTTAACTCCAGCCGGCTGGTGCCCGCCGACACGCCGATCAGGATCAGCGTGGTCGGGTCCGTGGCGTCCGCCAGCACGCGGACCACCCGGTCGTTCTCGTTGAACGCCTCGGCGATCCGCTTCTTCGTTTTCATCTGGAACCGGACCTGGCCGCCGATGGCGACGGACACGGCACCGGTTCGGTCCGCGGTGGCCACCGGCGGGGCCGGGGCCTTCTTGTCTTTGTCCTTGTCCTGCGCGGCGGCAGGAAAGCTGGACAGCCCGGTCAGGCCGACCGCGAGCAGGCCCGCCACGGCCCAGACTCGGGCTACTTTCTTCGGGTGCATCCTTTCACCTCTCCTCTAGGGCCGTTGGCTTTGGCCGACCCGGGGAACGCCCCGGGCCGGACCCACCCAGCCGGTCAACGTTCAATCACTTGCCGCCCCGGATTACTGCTTGCCAGCTTCCGGTTCGGGCTTGTACTCGTCCGCTTCCCTCTCACTGTCGAACCGCTTCCACTTGTCGGGCTCGCCGATCTTCATCCAGATCACGCGCTTGAACCGGCCGCCCTCCGAGATCGTCTGTTCGAACCGCGGCAAGCGGCGGTTGTGTTCCTTGATGGCTGTGGGCACCGGCGGCGGGCCCGCCGGGCCGGCCGTCACCACAGGCTCCGGCGTCTTCACGTCCGTCGGCTCGTTCGCGGTCAGTGCCTTGTACAGGTACTGACCCTCGTCCAGGGCCTTGATCACGTACTTGCCCTTCAGGTCGTCCGGGTTCTGAACGACGCCCTGCGGGGTGTTTTCCACTCGAATCGTCTCGAAGTAGTTGTGCACGTTGTCGGCATTGATCAGCGTGTTCTTCGGAACCGGCTTACGGGCCACCACCGCGGTATCGAGCTTGACCTCGGGCTGCTTCACGACGACCGGCGGCGCCTCGCGCTTCGAGTTATCAAACGGGTCCTCCAGCCACTCGATGTCGCTGCCCCCGGTCTCCTCCGTGGCGGTCGTGGTGCTCTTCTTCGAGTCGTTCCCGCGGAGCACCAATTTCAGCTTGCCCTTGTCCTCGGCCAGTGCCAGGATGCGGGCCTGTTTGTCGGTCACCGCCAGGGACACTGACTCGACCTGCGGGATCGCCGGCCCCTGGCCGTCCTTCAGCCGGTCCACCATGTTCACGGCCAGCACGAGCATGTCCTTCAGGATGATCCCGGCCCGGGCCTTGCCCGAGGAGGTTCGCTCGACGTACATCACGTCCACCTTCGAACCCGGCCGGACGAACCCGGCCACGGCGTCCACCTGGCTGGACCGGAAGGTGATCTGCTTGTGCCCGTCCGGCAGCTTGATACCCTCGACGAGGCCGAGGTCGCTGTAGGCCACCGGGTTACCCGTCTTCAGGGTCCGGTTTAACTCCTTGTCTTTCACGTCCTCCAGGCTCGTGACCGCGTCCGGGGGCACGAGGTTCCGGGGCATGTCCACCCAAGTGAGCAGGTTGTCCAGCTCCTTGGAGTCCAGCTTGGTCTGGACGGGCAGGTCCTTCTTGGCGACAAGGACCTTGGTCGTTTCCGGCCCCTTGCCCGACCCCGCGCTGAGTTTGGCGACCGCGATGGCGGCCACCAGTCCGCACCCTACGGCCACGCCGAGCATGACCAAATTTTTCTGTTTCATGGCTGCCGATCTCTGGTTGAAACGCCTGGTCCGGTCACCTCCCTCGCCGGCCGGCGGCCGTCGAGTCCGTGCGAGCGCGTTCCGCGCCGCGCCATCCATGGACTTTTGTCGTCGCCCCCGGGTCCGTCGCCCGGTTGTTCGCATCCCGCCCGCTCTGCGGGTCCCACCGACTTTGAGCGGCCTGCTTATTCGAAGGACCCGGCCGTTCTCGCCGGGGTTTTGCACTCTACTGCCGATGCCGGGGTTTACTCACACGCCGTTTCTTTCGGCCGTCCGGCAACGGACTCTTCAATTTTTCCACCCCTAGCGGGACTGCCCAGGAAAGCGAATCCGCCACCTGCACCGAATTCGCGCAAAGCGGGGAACTTGCGGTGCCGCGGCAAATTCTGACTCCTAGCGCGGCATCGGCACCGGCAGCGTCCCCTCCAGGTAGCAGTACGCCAGGTAACCCAAGAACCCGATGCACAGGGGGATGCCGTACGGTAGCCGGTCCCACCCCGGACGGCGGGACGACGACCGGGCCGCCGCAGCGCTGGGGCCGACCGTCGCCAGCACCTTCAGGTCCACCGCGATCTCGCGGAAATTGCTCAAGTTCTTCTTGAACTTGCGCCGGGCCACCATCATCACCAGTCCGCACACGCCGCCCACAACTGCGCCCAGGCAGAACGCCCAGACCAGGATCATCACGGACTCGCGGCCGCCGAAGTACGCGCCAATCCACGACCCGAAGCCCATCAGCATCTTCACGTCGCCCTGCCCCATGCCGACGATGGCCAGGAGCGGGAACAAGAGAGCGAATCCGATCGCGGTGCACAGGAGGGCCGTGCCCAGCCCGCCGGTCCCGGCATCGACCTCGACACCCAGCGAGTGCAAGGCCCCGAGGCCCCAACCGCTCAACACCAGCGACAGCGTCAGCCAGTTGGGCACTTTGAAGGCCCACCCGTCGATGACGGCTGCCAGGACCATGCCGAAGCAGACGACAACGAGCGGGCCGTAGTTGGTTGAATCGGGAGCGACGGCTTTCCAGATTTGATGGCTGAGAAAGGCGGCCAGGATCCAGGCCACGGCGATGAAGGGGACCCGGGCCAACTGCATCAGGAACGCGCGGTCGAGGCCGAGGTCGTCAGTCGGGGCCGCCGGGGCCGGAACGGTGTCGGTCGGGGCGGTAGTCGGATCCGTCGTCATGAGAGCAGAACCTCACCTTGGGGCGACGAGGGGTTGTCCCGGCGCGCCGGGACCGCCGCATGGCCGGTGGTTCGCTCCCGGGACCTCCGCGGGCCGAGCCCGCGGAGTCCACACCCTCCGTCAGCTACCCACCGACGTGTTCAAGGCCGCGTTCGCGAACGTCTGGTTCGCGTTCGTGCCGAGGGTGGTAATCGCGATGATGCACACCACGAGGATCAGGGCGAGCATCACGGCGTATTCGACGGCCGTCGGGCCGTCTTCTTTCTTCAGGAAGCGAACCGCTTTCTTGAGCATCTCCCGGTACATAAAGCACTCTCCTCCGCGGGGCGTCCGGTCCCACCGAGATGGGTCCGAGTTCAGGTTTTGCCATCACCCGTCGGACAGGAGGGCCGTCGGCGGCCGTTAAACCGGCGAGCGGCATGGCGGATGAACCACGTGGGCGAGTCTGCCGGGGGAGGCTGCGACTTCGCCCGGGCGGCGGTCAATAACTACCGCCACCCGGTTACGCCAGAAACGTAGATCGCGGAACCGGTCAGTCAAACTGTCGGAATCCGGATTCGACGAATTCGGGGATTTGTCCGAAGAATCGGCACGATTTGAGCAAATCGGATTTGCGCTCCGATTGACATGTTGAGATCGGAAAGGAGGAGAAGCGCTGCCGGCCTTGAGCGGTGTTAAGCTCGGCAGATTGGTTCGATCGCGCCGACGAGTCACCGCGCGTGATCGTGGGCGAAGCGGGAGGGGTGATTCCGACCGCGGCACTCGCCGGGTCTTTCCCCACCTTACCGGCATTCACAGGCCGGCGTGAGTCACCGCACGGCCCTACCGCGAAGCCGACGCCGCGAGAATTCCACTCAACTCGGACTGTGGCGACATGTACCACAACCGCGGAGTCAACCCATTCGCCAGCTGTTCGAAATCCGGCCCACCCGTCGGTGCTTTACCAAACAACATCGTCATCAAGGTCGGATCGCGCTCGTACGTGACGACCCGGTACGTGCTCAATCCCGCCGACTTCGCGGCCGCCGTGACCGCGTCTTCCAACAGACCGATGTCGTCAATCAGCCCGAACTGCTTGGCCTCGGCTGCGGTGAACGATCCCCCGTCCGCCCGGACGCGCTCGACCGATATCTGGATTGGCTTGCCGTCGGCGTCCTTCTTCACGTTCCCCTTCTCGTCGTAGACATTGGCTTTCTTGCGGATCACCACCTCATTCCGCAATCGATCCTTGGACAACTGCGGCCGGCCCTTGGACACGACGTCCAGGAACTGATCGTAGGCCTGATCGACCATGTCCTGCCACGGCTGGCGCTCCTCGGGGGTCATCTCGTGCAGTGGCGATCCGCTGCCCTTGATCGACCCGGCCTTGACGAGCTCCAGCTTGACACCGTGGTCGTTGGCCAGCTTGGACACGTTCGGGAGGGCCGCGTAGACGCCGATCGACCCGGTGATCGTGCTCTTCTCCGCCAGGACCTTCTCCGCCGGCATGGCGATGTAGTAACCGCCGGACGCGGCGATCGACCCCATGGAGGCGACCATGGGCTTCGCGGTGATGTCGGAGAAGCGCGGATGCTGTCCGGTACGAACGCGCGTCAATTCGCGATGGATCTCCTCGCTCGAGCCAATGGACCCACCTGGGCTGTCGATGCGGACGACGATTGCCTTGACGTGGGCGTCCCGGCCAGCCTTCTCGATCTGCCGGAGGATGTGCGTGTCCAGGCCCTCGACCAGGGTCCCGTCCGCCCGAACAACCGCCACCTTGTCGGCCACGGTGTGCGGTCCGTACAGGTGCTTTTCGCGCGGGCCCTTCTCCTCCGTGGACGCCTGGGGCCAGAACATCAAACCGCAAATGAGCAGGTTGAAGAAGACGGAGACCGCAAGCAGGAATGGGAGGACGCAGCCCCGCGGCCGGCGGCTGGGAGGGTAGGAATTGCTCACGGTCGATCTCCCGGACGAGTGCAGCGATACCGAACATTACCACAGCTAATCAGGATAGCCGGTCGTCGGGGCCACCATCCACAGA
>Ga0075428_100008717_pt1 | contig 11251 bp, 9 predicted proteins | sample RhiMetdeltSRZDD2_FD_75291 | JGI IMG/M metagenome (GOLD analysis project Ga0075428, IMG submission 75291) | Populus rhizosphere microbial communities from Tennessee, USA - Rhizosphere MetaG P. deltoides SRZDD2 | ecosystem: Host-associated > Plants > Roots > Rhizosphere > Soil | place: USA... | reverse complement strand
CTCATCAACATGGCCGGCACGAAGGGGTTTAACGAGCTGTTTTTTGAGAACGTACGGGTACCCAAGGATGCTCTCCTGGGCGAGAAGAATCGTGGCTGGTACATGGCGACCACGACGCTGTCCTACGAGCGCACGGCCATTGAGGCGCCAGCGCGGGCCCAGCGTATCCTCAACGATCTGGTGCACTATGCCAGGGTCACCAAGAAAAACGGTAAACCACTAGCCGAGGATCCCGTAGTGCGGCAGCGCCTGGCACAACTCGCTATCGAAGTCGACGTGGCCTGGTGCCTGTCCTACCGTGTCGCCACCACGCAAAGTCGTAATCAGATCCCTGGTCCGGAATCACCGGCCAATAAAGCCTTCACCAGCGAAATGATCCAGCGCCTGGCGCAGACGGGGATGCAGATGCTGGGGCTCTACGGCCAGCTGGAATTCAGCACGAAATGGGCCCCCCTCAAGGGCAAAATCGAACGCCTATACCTGACCTCAGTGGCCGGCACCATTGCGGGTGGCACGTCGGAAATTCAGCGCAACATCATCGCCGAGCGCGGCCTGGGCCTGCCCAGATAAGTGAGGAGACATGGCATGGACCTCAGTTTGACCGAAGAACAACAACTCCTCCAGGATAGCGTCCGGGATTTTCTGCGTCAGGAGTGCCCCACGACACACGTACGCGCCATGGAAGAGGATCTGACGGGATATAGTCCTGAACTGTGGCAGAAGATTACCGAACTGGGCTGGCCTGGCCTGATGTTCCCCGAGCAGTACGGCGGTTCAGGCTATACGTTCGTAGAGCTGTGTGTGTTACTGGAAGAATGCGGGCGGGCCCTGTTGCCCAGTCCATTCCATTCGACCGTGCTGACGTTTGGTTTGCCCATACTGTTTGGCGGTAGCGACGCGCAGAAAGCCCGCTATCTCCCGGCCATTGCCGAGGGCAAGCATCTCGGGACGCTGGCGCTGACGGAGCCGAGCGCCAGTTTTGAGCCGTCTGGGATTAGCGTGCGCGCAGTGGCTCGTAACGGCGGCTTTGTGATCGATGGGACCAAACTGTTTGTCGCCAATGCGCACACGGCCGATACGCTGCTGGTGGCCGTGCGCAGCAGTGACACGGGTGGACCAGATGGTGGCCTTAGCTTGCTGCTCGTGCCTGGCAACGCTCCTGGCATTGAGAAAACACCCTTGCAGACCATCGCTGCCGACCGGCAATTTGAGGTGGAGTTTCGTCATGTGGAAGTCGGCGCTGAGGCCCTGCTCGGCCAGCTCCACCAGGGTTGGCCACTCATCAGGCAGACCATTGATTATGCCATCGTGGCGAAGTGTGCCGAAATGGTAGGGATGGCGCAGGTAGCTTTTGATATGGCGGTGGATTACGCCAAAAATCGCGTACAGTTCGGGCGCCCTATCGGCAGCTTTCAGACGATCAAACATAAATGTGCGGATATGGTGATCGATGTCGACGGCTCACGCTTCATCACCTACCGGGCGGCGTGGTGCCTGGCCAATGGGCAAGAGGCTACCAAGGAAATCGCCATGGCGAAAGCCTGGACGAGCGATGCCTGCCGCCGCGTCTGCGCCGCCGCGCACCAGATCCATGGGGGCATCGGTTTTACCAAAGAATACGATCTCCAGCTCTATTTCCGCCGTGCCAAACAGGGTGAAGTGATCTATGGCGATGCCGATATCCACCGCGAGATTGTGGCCCAAGCCATTGGTCTGTAAAGTCGTGGGGTAAGCCACAATGTTATCCCTGTGGTGTAGGCGCCTGTGAGCACAGGATGTAGGCGCCTGTGTACAGGCTCTGCTGCACCGCAGGGACACGCCATCGGTAGCCCTAGACCCTATGCCCCGCTTGCATCCCTTGTCTTCCCCTCTCTCTCATAGTGGGGAAAAGCCCCACGTAGTGGGGAAATCACCTTATACATAGTTTGACCTGTGCGCCAGCACCCGGCTCCCACGCCAGCATCCCTTCTGTTTTCGGCACCTAATCACATAATAATAGTTGGCATAAGATTTTCTGTTCTATTATTGTGAGTCTCAGTGTATCATGTCATACCAGAGAGAAAAAACAGGAGGATGAGTACAATGTTAGCAGCACTCACATGCTATAGGCTACACATATTCCCGATGCTCCTTGCCATTAGCCTGAGCGCGATACTCTCAGGCTGTAGTGATGGGGGGGGAGAGAGCAGCCCTACACCGACGACTACGCCTACACCATCGGCGACCACTACGGCTGTAGTCAGTTCCGGCCCGATCACCCGTTTTGGTAGTGTGATACTCAACGGCATCGAGTTCGATACCACGCAAGCTGAAATCAGGGTGGAAGACCAGAGCGTGCGTGAAGACGAATTGCGCATTGGCATGCGGGTCACTGTCGAGGGTATCAGAGACAGTAACAGCGTCGCCAGAGCTACACGTGTGGTGTTTCGTAAAAATGTCGAAGGCCTGATAGATCGTATTGATGTCGTGAATAACACGCTCGTAGTCCTTGGGCAGACCGTGCTTGTGGATAGTTTGACGCTCATTGAGGACCGCGCCCAGTCCAGCTCTATCGCCCTCAGTGCTCTGGCGGTAGGACAGTTCGTCGAAGTCAGTGGCTTGGTAGATGCCAATGGCACGATTCTCGCAACGCGGATTGAGCGTAAAACGGGTTTTGTCGCCGGTGTGACTGAAGTCGAAGTACGTAGCACGCTCAGCGGTCTGGACACCAATGCACGTATCTTCGTGCTCGGGGCGTTGACGGTGAATTTTGGTACGGCCACGGTGGTGGGCGCGCTGCGCAACGGTGTCTTCGTCCAGGTACGAGGCACACAGACGGCCCCAGGAAACAGTATTACAGCCACGCGTGTGACCGTTGAAGATCCCACTGTGGGTGGAGCCGCAGGCACCAAAATTGAAGCCGAAGGCTTCGTGACGGCCTTCACGTCAGCGACGGACTTTCGCGTCAATGGGCAAGCCGTAACTACGACAGCACAGACGGTGTTTGAAAATGGTACCGTCACTGACCTGGCTCTGAATGCCAGACTGGAAGTAGAAGGCCAATTGGGTACCAATGGCACCCTCGTGGCCGAGAAGATCTCCTTCCGTCGTCGTAATGGTGGGAGTGTGCGGATCGAGGCGGATGTTGAGGCCGTGACCACGACGACGGTGACGTTGTTGGGGATCGTCGTACGTGTTGATACGCTCACACAGTTCAAAGACGACATGGGCGGAGAACGTAATTTCAGGTTTGATCGTATTCGATTGGGGGACCGTCTGGAGATCCGGGGGGTTTTCGATGCCCAGGGCAATATCCTCGCCACCCGTCTACGCCGCCGCCCACCCAAGCCTGAGGTTGTATTGCAAGCTCCTGTGGACAGTCTTGCACCTCCCAATCTGGTCATACGCGGAGTTGAGATACAGACAAATACGGTCACAGTCTTCAAAGACTTCGCCCCGAATCGTCCTACTGCGGCACAGTTTTTCGCTATACTCAGATCAGGGACACTGGTCAAAGTCAAAGGTGTCGTGTTGCGCGGGACGTCTGTGGCCATCCAGGCGACTCAAGTTGAGTTGGCAGACCCAGACAGGGACGACGATCTGTAACCGCACAGCGACGCCTACATCCACGTGGATGCGGGCGTCGCGTCCACCTATCCAGTAACGCCTATGTTCTCCCCTCTCTTCCGTACAGCAAGGGTTGACAAGCATCCCACGTCCATGCCAAGCTGTTAGATACATTTTACTAGCCTGTTTTCTATGGGTATCTTCATGACTGGGCAGGAACACCTCGGCAAGATCCGTGACATGTACACATTTATCAGCGAGCGGCTGTATTTCAACCGGCCCGACCTGTCTGTGCAGGGGGAGTCGGCGAATGCCACCCTGTTGCTGAGCTTACTTACGGCGCTCATCGGCGGAAAAGCGCTGATTATTGGTGAGCCTGGCCTCGGGAAAACCACCGCGGCGGAGTATATTTGCTCGCTGCTGTATTGCCTGCCATTAGGAGTCATCTGGAGCGGTGAGGTGAGTGGGCATCCCGAGCAGACAGAGGAAAAAATTGTCGGGCGGCCGAACCTGGGGAAGCTCAACCAGGGAGAAGAGGTCGTGGTCTGGAGTACCTTCGCACGCCTGCCCGTGAAAATTGTGGATGAGATCAACCGCCTCCCAGAGACAAAGCAGAGTCTCATTCTCGATGGCCTGGAGCGTGGTAAGTGGGAATATCTCAGTCAGGGCTTGATTAACGACGAGTTTTGTCTGTTCGCCACAGCCAACTACCAGGATCAAGGGACCAATACGCTGGTGCCACCCTTGCTTGATCGCTTTGACATAGTCGTTGAGTCCAAACATCCAGGCGCAAACATTGCCTCGGTGATTGGACAATCTTCGAGCCGTGAAAATCTGCTGCGGCATCCAGATAGTGAGGAGGCGTTCCTGGGGGCCCTGCAGCGTACACGCAATGGCCGTAAGGCCGTGGATGTGGAACCGCTACACCGGCGCTTTGCCAAGGTGGTGCACGAGCGTTGTGGCGTCGTGATGCTCAGTCGAGCTGAGCGGCAAGCCGTGCGTCAGGAGATGGCGGCACTTCCCATGACGCTGGAGGCCAATGCCTTGCTACGCATGGTCCTGGCCGAATTGTCGTTCTGTTGTAAGTATGGGCAGAAGCGCTCGAGTGAAGTCTGTGATGAGGGCTGTCACTATACGAATTACCTGTGCTATGAAGTCCGCAATTGTGCCTCCAACCGCCTGCCGGGCTCCGTGTATCGTTATGCCCAGGCGCTTGCCTGGTGGTGTGGGAGCCCACACGTGGATGTCGAACATATCCGCACCATTTTGCCCTATGCCCTGGCGCATCGGGCCCAATGGCGCGAGTCGTACCTCCTGGCACGCGAGCATGAGCGGCGGCAGGAGCCTTTGTTGTTGCACGCGGCCCGGCATGCTACGGCGGCAGTATTTCACCGTTTCCACGAGCAACGCCACGACATCCTGGCGAGCCTGGGTACCGCAGCACGCCTCCTCGATGGTGACGACCTCCCTCCACCGCAAGGAGACCACCCCTTATATAGCGAAATTCGACGTGATTTAGGACTGGAACTAGCATGAACCCCTTCGAGGCATTTCGCTCTTACAGCGCGACGCGGCGCGAGTTACCGTTGGATCGCATCCTGGCGCGACGCGATCAGGTGCTCCAACGGCTCGCACAGAGTTATCAGGCGCTCATCGAAGAAGAAAGCAAGCAGCTCATCTGGGTGGTTGAACAAGGGGCGCTGTCGCGCGCCTACAGCACTGCTGTCGAAGCCCTCCAGGGGGTCGATTTCACAGTCGAAGATCTGGAAGACATGTGCCTGGAACTGGACACCAACGATGGCGTCACCACACCTATGGGGGCGCCCTCCGGCCTGTTTATCGCGGCCATGTGTAATCAGGTGCCGGCGCATGATATTGCGCTTAATCTCCGCATCTTCCGCCATCGCTGGCCCTTTCTCGGCTATCGCTTGCCGCGTGGGCGACGCCTCTACCTGGACGGCGACGCCGGGGATTTTGTTGGGGCGTTGCTCGATGGCGGCGAAGTGGTGGTGACGGGCAACGCCGGCAATTACACTAGCATTGGCATGAAAACAGGCACCGTACAGATTGGCTACAGCACTGGTAAGTATACGGGTGAGGGCATGCGCGGTGGGACCTTGCGGGTGGGCGGGCGCATTGCTGCCTTAGGACGTGCGAAACAGGGCGTGATCTACGAAGGTGACCTGCAGGTATTTCCCACGAAAGAGCCGGAGCCATCGGCCACGCTTAAACCTCTCGCCAGCGCGGCCCAACCCAAATGAACTGGCCGCAAGTGCTTGCCGATCTGTGGCCAGAGGTACGTCGCAAGCATCTCTGGCCCGAGTTGCCCATACCGCAGATGGGCACTATGGATGCCCCTGTGGCCATGCAGATGCGTGATAAGCAGATCACCCTCAATACGGCGACCTGTGACGAGTTGGCTGAGTCGATGCCTCCAGAGGCCGTGATCGAAGCGCTGCTCGATCATGGTATTAGCCATTACACCCGTTGTCCGTGGGACCTCGCCACGCACCTCCAGCTCTACGCCACCGCCAAAGCCGAGTTGGGGCGGAAGTCGTTAGCCCGCCTCGCTACCGATAGTTTTATTGATGTGGTCGCGAACACGGCCTGTGTCAAAGAGGTGCCCACTCCCCTCCCCGACGTGTATCGCCATCTCGGTGGGGGCCCCTTGCAGGGGGCGCTGACGGCCTTGTATACCCAGATCTGGGGTATGCAACTGCATGGCAGTGGTGATCCGGCCCTGGTCCGTCGTCTGGCACGTATTCCATACCTCGACCGCCAGCAATGGCCTCACAGTCTGCGCCGCTTTGTGCAGTTGGTGCGTCCGCTCTTGGAAGAGGAAGGGCGAGGACGCCAGCCTGAGCCACCAGCCTTAGGGCATCACAGTTTGGAAAGTTACTCGCCGGCCGAAGTGACCCTGGGCTTGCAGGCATTCGCGCAGCAAGCGCAGGACATCGGACAGTTTTGTGATGTCGTGCAGGATTTCGCCAGAGAACTGGCGGCGCTGGGCTATGGCAAGGAGGCAGGAGAAGGGGTTGGGCCGCAGGTGGATGCGGAGGCCCTGTACTACATGCAACTGGCGCAGAGCTATCGCCTGCCGGTGCGGGGCGTGCCTATGGAACGCAGTGGGGTGCTCGAACCCTATAGCCATGCCCCCTGGGAAGCCAGCCAGCCAGTCCACGATATCGACATCTGGACCAGTTTTGGCAAGCTGTTGCCCGGGCTCTCGCAGATCTGGAAACGCCGCCAAGGATTGGTCTATGGGCAGCGCGAAGGCACGCCTGATTGCCTGCTCGTGCTCGATTCCTCCGGCAGTATGCCGAACCCACGCGCCCATCTCTCGGAAGCAGTGTTGGGCGCTGCCTGCGCTGCGGAAGCCTATTTGCGCCATGCCGCGCGCGTCGCTGTGTACAACTTTAGCGATGCGCTCATGGGCGGGAAAACTGTCGTGCCGTTTACCACCGACCGCCAGACCATTTATGAGGGCCTCTGTGTCTACCACGGTGGCGGCACCTCATTGCGGCTGCGGGATCTCGATGAGCTGCGCCGCACGGTACCACGTGCCACCCCTGATCTGCTCTTGATTACCGATATGCAACTCACCAATCTGGAAGACGTCATCACCTATCTCACCGGCCTCGAGGGGCGCATCACCGTGATCCACATTGGCGAGAACACCGCCACAAACCATTTCCGGGCTGCTACCCAACACCATCCGCGCTTGCAGATCTTTCCCGTGATGGAGCGCCAGGATATCCCCAAAATCGTGCTGGGACAGGTGCGGCGCTACCTCGGTGGCTTGCAAGGGCAGGGGTGAGATATGCGACGTCTCGGTGTACGACGCTGGCAGTACGCCCTCTGCAGTTGGGGTCTCCTCGCTTATGTTCTTACTGCATCTGCTTTCGCCCAGGAGATTGGGCTCAAAGCCTGGACTATTGGCCCGGACGATCCCTCGGTGTATCGCGCCACCAATCTCCAGATTGCTGCTGAGCGTCTGAACGCGGAACTCGCTCAGGCCGGAGCGCCGGAGCGGGTCAAAGTTGACACGGACTTCTGGACCGGGCAGGCACAGCAGTATGGGCAGCGTGTCCTGCTGGCGTTTCAGTCAGGGGACATCCCGGACATTGTGCTGAATGGCCATGAGTTTATCGGGCGCTATGCCACAGCTGGCTCTATCCGTCCCCTGGACGACTTCATGGCAGCGCACCAGACAGCCCTGGCCGATGTGTATCCCGTGCTGTGGCAGGCGGTGCGTTTTCACGGTCAGGTCTGGGGCATACCGCAGGATACGGAGGCGCGCCTGATGTACGTGCGCACCGATCATCTGCGCAAATTGGGCTGGGGTGCGGAGGCCATTGCTGGCCTACCACAGCGCGTCGAGCAGGGAGCATTTACGCTGTTTGATCTGGTCGAGTTGGCACAGCAGGTGAAAGAAGCCGGCATTGCTCCCTGGGGACTCTATCATCACCCCACTGGGGGGGTAGACGTCTTTCAGATTTACCTGGCGTTTGGTGGACATCTGACGGATGAGATGGGTGCACAGCTCGTCCTGAACACCACGGTCCTGAAGGAATTGTTGCAATATCACTACGATCTGGTCTATCGCTGGAAAATTACGCCGGCCACCATGGCGAACATTCCCTGGGGGACTATTCTCAAAAGCTTTGTCGATGGCGTCATGACCTTCTGGCAGGGCGGCACGTGGCATAGGGCTGAGTGGCGCACCAATTACGGGCTCTCTGAAGAAGCCTGGACGAGTAATATCAGCTTTTTTCCGATCCCGCCAGCGCAGCGCGGGGGACAGCCGAATGGCATCTCACACCCCATGGTGTACATGATTAGCAGCCGTAGTAAACATCCCGAGCTGGCCTTCCGACTCTTAGTGCACGCCTCAGCGGCGGATCTGAACGCACAGCACGCTCTGCACAGCGGCCATCTGGCCATTCGTGCTGACGAGGCGGCACTGCCGTCATATCGTGCCGACCCGTTTTTACGGCAGGCTACGGGCCTGTTGCGCTATGCTCGCTTTGCTCCCAATCACACTGAGTGGCCGCAGTACGAGGCGATTGTCACCGAGGCCATCCGCGCCGTGCAAGCGCGTCGTCTGGGGCCGCCTGAAGCAGTACAATTTGTTACTATGCGTCTCCGGCAACAACTGCGCAACCAAGTGCGCATCGTGGACTAACTCTCTATGAGACAACGTGCCCTCTGTCACGGTGTTGTGCCTCTTCTCCTCATCGTGTGGGGTCTTGTGCTGGAAGGCTGTCGGCCTACGGTGCTGGGGCCTACCACGCCTTCGGGCTATCGCATTGAGCTGCCTGAGGCATCGCAAGCGCTACGCTCGCACCCACTCGCGCTCACGGTGCGCGTTAGTGATACGGAAGGGAAGCCCGTGGACGAGGTCCTGGTGTATTTTCGCGTCCCTGACGCCTGGGCTGACCGCGCGCAGGTAGATCCACCGACGGTAGCAACGCGCCAGGGACAGGCGACCACGACCTTCCGGGCCCGGACACCGGGACAATTGATGGTGCAAATTACCGTAGAGGACCGTACGGCGAACATCCCCATTACGGTCTTGGGGGACACACCGCGCTTTTGAAGCCCATGCACGCTACGCCTTCGACCAGACGCCTCTGGCTGCCTTCATCACTACTTCTGTTTCTGCTGCCGGCGCTGCTACTGATCATGGTGTTTTTCGTTGTGCCTATTGGCATCACCGGTGTGATCAGTCTGACCAGTCTGGATTACCGCTTCCGCTGGGACTTTGTGGGACTGGCGAATTTTCTAGCGCTTTTCCAAGATGCCCTGATACCCCGGGTATTGCTCAACACGGGGGTCTACGTCTTCACGACATTGCTGGTGTTTCATCTCGGACTGGGGCTCGTGCTGGCGTTGCTCACAGCCGCTTTACCGGAGCGCCCGGCAGTGATCTTCCGCATGATCTGGCTGCTGCCACGCTTCACACCCTCCGTCGTCTACATCCTGCTCTGGCGTCTGCTGCTCGACCCGACAGACTACGGCTTGCTCAATCGCCTGCGGGCCGCCCTAGGCGCTGCCCCCGTTGACCTCCTTACCCAGCATCCCTGGAGTGTCATTGTGCTGGTCAATGGCCTGACAGGGGCGTCTCTGGGTCTGGTGATTTTTACCGCAGCCATCGAATCTATCCCACGTGACCTGCTGCGTGCAGCGCGTGTCGATGGAGCAACAACATCTCAGATCGTCTGGCGCCTCATTTTGCCCCTGCTGCGCTGGCCTATTATGTTTGTCACCATCTACCAGACGCTGTCGCTCCTGGCATCGTTTGAAGCCATCTTGTTGCTCACCAACGGTGGCCCCTTTTATGCCACTGAGGTGTGGACGCTGTACGCGTACCACCACGCCTTTACCTTTTCGGCGTTCGGCTATGGCTGTGCGATGACGTTTGTGTTGGTGCTGATTGGCAGTGTGGTGTCGCTGCTCTACTGGCGTGTATTCCGTTTCACGCGCCAGCTACAGACGCCGCCAATCGAAAATGGCTAGGGGTGCAAATGTGCTGGAGCAGCAAGGGTTTGGGCGTTTTTGACAGCCAGTCTATTGCCGTGACATGTGCCGTTTTGGTAAGGTTACGGTATTGGGTTGGAACTGCATGGTCTCAATCTGAGAGTAGTAACGAATGGCTGGTTCTGACGCTCAGGCTGGATTCTACTATCAGAACATTGTGGCGGCCCGGTACGCTCTGGACCTCATCGAGATCGGTAGCCAGTTACGCTCTATCTCTCTTGAGAATCCACAACGCGCCAAGCACATTGATGACATCATTGCTGATCGTGTGGACGGGGTCTCATTCATTCAGATCAAGTGGTCCGAGAGCGACACCGCTGCATTCACGCTTTATAACCTTATCACTGCTGAAGATACCTCATTATCCCTGATTGCACAACTCGCTCACGGCTTTCGGCAGGTATCGAGGGAACCCGGTCGGAAAGAGATCATCCTTCTATCTACGAAGAAGGCGGGAACGAACCGCCAACCCAGAATGGGATTTGCCAAGAGCATGGACGAGTTCTTGGCCGAGTTGCATACGCCGTTCATCGAACATGCAGGATTTTCAGACCTCCGGCAAGTTCCCAGCTTTGCCGAGTATGAGCCGACACTGGAGAGACTACGATCCGCTTCTGGCCTAGTCGATCTTGAGGAGCTTTCACACTTCCTGAAGTGCCTTCGCTTCCGACTGAACGAACCACACCGCGACACTGTAGCCGAACATGTCCGAGCGCGGCTCGCGCGACTTGGCATCGAGCAGGCTCAGCATGCCAATCTTCTCGACCATATAGTCCAATGGTCCATCGAGAGTCGGCTCATCCGTGCAGACGACGTACTGCGCGCCCTTGGGCTCCTCGACCGCTTCGTGGATCGGCTCAGCCATAATTTTCCGGTCGAGAGAAAAGTTTGGGTCCCAACCCCAGGCATCTTCGAGGCTCTCGACTCGTCCCTCGATACCTTGGACAGCGGTTTCATTCTTGTAGAGGGAGAGCCTGGTAGCGGCAAGTCTACGGCTCTCACAATGTACCGGGCACACCGAGCTGACGTGCTCTTTGGCTACTACTGCTTTGTTCCAAATGACCGGACGCTTGGCAACGAGCGGCTGCAGGATGATACATTCGTTCGTTCTATCTGCATCGGGCTGCGCAACGCGTTTCCAGATGTCGAGTTCCCTCGTCCGTAC
>Ga0075428_100008716_pt1 | contig 11251 bp, 8 predicted proteins | sample RhiMetdeltSRZDD2_FD_75291 | JGI IMG/M metagenome (GOLD analysis project Ga0075428, IMG submission 75291) | Populus rhizosphere microbial communities from Tennessee, USA - Rhizosphere MetaG P. deltoides SRZDD2 | ecosystem: Host-associated > Plants > Roots > Rhizosphere > Soil | place: USA... | reverse complement strand
TTGGCGATCGCGCGCACCGCCTCGAAATCGCCATTCGACGAGGCCGGGAAGCCGGCTTCGATCACGTCGACCTTCATGCGCTCTAGCGCGCGGGCGATGCGCAGCTTCTCGTCGCGCGTCATCGAGGCGCCGGGGCTCTGCTCGCCGTCGCGCATGGTGGTGTCGAAAATGATCAAGTTGTCGGTGCTCATGGAATGAGTCCTCGGCCCTGGCTCGGGGCCCGTTAACCGCTTCGGATTGTAGGCAGGAGTAGTTAGCGCGCGGGGCGCAGCAGCAGGCCGCCCAGCGCGAGAAGCGCGAGCGAGAAGAGAGCGTGAAGCACCTGTTGCATGGAGACGGAATATACAACCTTAAAATGGCTTGGTGAAGGCCCTGCCGCCGAGCCTCGCCCGCCGCTGCCGCTTCCGGGGCGAACTGCACGTCCCGTTGGTCGCCGGCCGCACCCGCATCGGCTGGCTGCGAGCCGAGCTCGCCGCGCGCCTCGCCGGCTGGCCGAAGGTATTCGAGGCGAGCGCGGAGGCCGTGCGCCTCCTCGACCACGGCGCGCTCGATCCTGTCGTCCAGCAGCTCGCGCACGAAGGCTTCATTCCGGGATGGCGAAACGAACGCTACCGCATTGCCGGGCTGTTCGACGTCGAGCGCGCCGCCGCGCGCCCGTTCGGCTTCGCGACGCAAGCGGTGCATGTGAACGCCACCGTAGGGGAAAACATGTGGCTCGCGCGGCGCTCGTCCAGCAAGCCCACCGATCCGGGCATGCTCGACAACCTCGTCGGCGGCGGCATCGGCGCCAAGCTGTCGGTTCACGACACGCTCGTCAAAGAAGCATGGGAGGAAGCCGGCATCCCGGCCGAACTCGCGCAACGCGCGACCGCCGCGGGCAGCGTTGAATTGCTGCGCGAGGTCGAAGAAGGGGTGCAATCCGAGCGCATCCACGTCTACGAGCTCGAGCTGCCGAGCGACTTCGCGCCGGCCAATCAGGACGGCGAAGTGGCCGAGTTCCGCCTCGTGCCGCTCGCCGAAGCGCGCCGGCTGGTCGAGGAAACCGACGAGCTCACGGTCGACGCCGCGCTCGTCGCGCTCGAATACTTCAACCGTCGAAGCGTACGCCCCGGGTCTGCGAGCGCAGCCGCGGGTCGCGCGACCTGACCGTCACCGGCCGCCGCTCCAGCACTTCGCGGCAGCGCTCGAGCGTATCGGCTTCGAGGCGCGCCATCGCTTCTCGCGTGTAGAACGTGAGGTGCGGTGAAAGGATCACGTTGTCCATCGCGTAGAGCGCGCTCAGCGGATGGCCCTGTTTGGCGAGCGGCTCCTGGCTGTAGACATCGAGCGCGGCGCCGGCGATGCCGCCCCTCTCCAGCGTTCTTAGTAGTGCGAGCTCATCCACGATGGCGCCGCGCGACACGTTGATGAGATACGCGCTCGGCTTCATCGCGCGCAACTCGCGCTCGCCGATGAGGTGGCGCGTCTCGGGGTTGAGCACGCAGTGGATCGAGACGAAATCGCATTCGGCCAGCATGGCGCGCAGATCGCGGTGCGTCGCCTGTGCGACATACGGGTCGTAGGACAGGACGCGCATGCGAAAGGCCGTCGCCATGCGGGCGAAGCTCGCGCCGATCCGACCCAGGCCGACAATGCCGACGGTCTTGCCGGCGAGGTCGGATGCGAGCCAGCGGCGCTCGGGCCACACCCAGCCTGCGGCGCCCATCGCCTTTTCAAGCTTTTTCAGGTTCTTCGCGAGCGCCATCAGCAGCGCGAACGCGCCTTCGGCGACCGTCTCTTCGGCGTACTCGGGCACGTTGACGACCGGAATGCCGCGCTCGCGCGCGGCGGCGATGTCGATCGCGTCAATGCCGACGCCGTATTTGACGATGCCCCTTAGGCGAGGCGCGGCTTCGATGACGCGACGCGTGAGCGGCGTATAGCACATGAGGATGAGTTCAGCCTCCTTCGCTGCAGCCAGGAGGTCGCGCTCCGCGATTCCGTCGGGAAGTAGCAGAAGCTCGTGGCCGGCCGCGCGCAGCGCGCTATCGACACCGGGCAGCTCGAGCTCCCGGTCGGTGCGCACTATTTTGGCCACGGCGCCTTGAGCGACGCCTCGGCCGGGACGTTGCGGCCCGAGACTTCGATCTCGTAGCGGCCGGAGATGTCCTCCGTGTGCACGAAACCCATGCCGACCATGCAGCCGAACGTCGCGCTGTAGCCGACCGAGGACAGCTCGCCGACCGGTCGGCCGTCGCGCAGGATCGGCTCGCCGCCCCAGGCGAAGAGCTCGCTGGCGGGAAAGGTGAACATGAGGATGCGCTTCGCGAGCTTTCCGGGTGGGCGCCGCGATTCCGCGCGCACGGTGAAGGCGAGACCCGCTTCGTACGGCGTACAGTCGGGCGAGAGCTCGGGGCCGAAAGCGCGGCGGCCGGCTTCGATGCGAAGCGCGTCGAGCGCGTAATAGCCGCAGTCCCTGAGTCCCGCATCCTTCCCCGCGGCGCAAATGCGCTCGTAGAGGCCGCGCGCTTCGGCGATCGGCACGTAGAGCTCGGTGCCGGGCCCGCCGACGTAGGAGGCGGGCTGCGGCCGGGCGCTGCCGATATCCGTCCTATCCAGGATTTCCTTGGAGCGCGGACCGAGCACCGAGATCACCGACCACTCGGCGCTGACGTCCTCCACCGTGACGTCCTCTTCGCTTTTCTTGCTTCGTAGAAGCCACGCGCGATCCCGCACCGGCTGCGCCGAGCCGGTCACGATGAGGAAATCATCCTCCGCCCAGCGCTGCACGGTGACGTCGCTCTCGTAGCCGCCCTTGCGGTTGAGCATGGCCGTATAGGTCAGTTTTCCGATGCGGTTCGCGCAGATGCGATCGAGGAGCGCCGCGGCATCGCGCCCGCGCACGCGCAGCTTGCCGAACGAAGTCTGGTCGAAGATGCCGGCGGCGTTGCGCACCGCGAGCTGCTCTTCGATCATGGCCGGCAGCCAGTTGGGACGGCCAAGGGTGTATTCCATCTTCGGCCCGAAGTAGTTCGCCCGCTCCCAGCCGAACTTGGAGCCGAACTGCGCGCCCTTTGCTTTCAAGAGGGGATAGAGGGGCGAAACGCGCTGGGGACGACCGGATTCGAGCTCGTGGCGCGGCCAGCGCATGGCGTAATGCAGGCCGAGCGTCTCCACGGTGCGATCGCGCAGCCATTTCGCATCGGCGGCAAACGCGCCGAAGCGGCGGATGTCCACTTCGAAGAGATCCATCGGCGCCTCGCCGCCAGCGATCCATTCCGCGAGCAGCTTGCCTGCCCCGCCGGCGTTCGCGATGCCGGCGGAGTTGAATCCGGCGGCAACGAAGTAGTTGCGCACCTCGGGCGCCTCGCCGAGGATGAAGTTGCCGTCCGGCGTGAAGCTCTCCGGCCCGTTCAAGAGCATCTTGACGCCCGCGGTTTCGAGCGCCGGTACGCGATGGATTGCCGCCTCCATGAGCGGCTGGAACTGGTCCCAGTCTTCCGGCAGAAGCTCGAACTCGAACTTGTCCGGAATGCCTTCCATTCCCCAGGGCTTTGCCACCGGCTCGAAGCCGCCCATGACGAGCCCGCCCACCTCCTCCTTGAAATAGATGAAGCCATCCGGGTCGCGCATCACCGGCAGCATCGGATACACGCCGGCGATCGGCTCCGTGACGATGTAGAAGTGCTCGGCGGAGTGCAGCGGCACGGCGACGCCGTGCCGCTCGCCAAGCGCGCGCGCCCACTGGCCGGCGCAATTGACAAAAATCTCGCACTCGACTGCACCATTGCTCGTCTCGACACCCGCCACGAAACCGTTTCGGGTCTTCAGCCCCGCAACGCGCACGCCTTCTTGAATCCTGACGCCGAGGTTGCGCGCGCCTTTGGCCAGGCTCTGCGCGAGGTCAGCCGGATTCGCCTTGCCGTCGGCCGGAAACCAGAGCGCGCCCTGCAGGTCGTCGATGCGCAGGATCGGCCACTTCTCGAGCGCTTCGCGCGGCGAGAGCAGCTCGACTTCAATGCCGAAGCTGCGTGCCATGGCCGCCTGGCGCTGGAACACCATCCAGCGCTCCGGCGAGCGCGCCACGTTGACGCTGCCGCATTGCCTCCAGCCGGTGGCAAGCCCGGTTTCGTGCTCGAGAGTGGAATAGAGGCCGATGCCGTACTGGCTCATGCGCGTCATGGAGCGGTTGGGGCGCATCTGCCCGACGAGGCCGGCCGCATGCCACGTCGTGCCGCAGGTCAGCTTGCCCTGCTCCAAGAGCACGATGTCGCGCATGCCGAGCTTGGCGAGGTGGTATGCGACGCTCGCGCCGACGATGCCCCCGCCCGTGATGACGATGCGCGCCTTCATATCTTGAGCGCGATTACGCCAGCGGCCACGGTGGCGGCGCCGACCAGGCGGCGCGCGATATGCCCTTCCTTGAGAAGCCAGGCACCGATGAGCGCGGCGAAGATCACGGAAGTCTCGCGCAGCGCCGCGACCGCAGCCACCGGCGCGCGCGTCATCGCCCAGAGCACGACGCCGTAGGCGGCCGCGGACAAGACACCGCTGAAGAGCCCGCGCAGCCAGAAACGGCGCGCGTATGCGCTCAGCTCGCGGCGCTTCAAGGCAAGAATCAGGATCGGGAAAGGCAGCGCATCGAGCACGAAGAGCCACACCACGTACGACTGCGGCGCTTCCGCCGCGCGCACGCCGGCCGCATCGACAAGCGTATAGAGCGCGATGATGAAGGCGTTAGCAAGCGCCCAATGGGTGGAGACGCGCGAATGGCGCCAGTCGAAGCCGGCGAGACCTAGCGAAAGCACCCCGCCGCAGATGAGCACGATGCCGACCCATACCAGCGGCCGCGGCGCCTCGCCGAGCCACCAGATCGCGCACAGACTCGTGAGGAGCGGCGCGAGGCCCCGCATGAGCGGATAGCCATGCGAAAGATCGCCTGCGCGGTAGGCACCAACCAGCGCAAAGTAATAGGCGATGTGGATCAGCATGCTGGCTCCGATAAAGGGCCACACAGCGGCTCCGGGAAACTCGACGAACGGCAAGAAGGGTGCGGTCGCGACGCCGGCGAAGAACACCACGAGCGTCATGTCGAGGAGCACGTCGCCGCTCGACTTGATCATCGCGTTCCAGGTGGCGTGCGCGAGGGCCGCGGCGAGCACCGCCAGCGTTACCCCAAGCGTAATTTCAGGCACCCAGCGATTCTTCCACGATGCCGAGTGCGCGATCCAGGTCGCTTTCAGAGATGGTCAACGGTGGCGCGAGCACGAGCACGTTGCCCTGACCCACCTTGAACGAGAGACCGCGCGCGAGCGAGCGGTAAAGAACCTCTTCGGCGAGCTCGGCATCGTTGAGTTCCACTGCGAGCAGTAGCCCGATACCGCGAACATCGGAAATCGATGTGTGGCGGATGCTCTTCAAACGCGCGAGCGCACGCCCGCCGAGGCGTCGCGAGCGCTCGAGGAGCTTCTCTTCCTCGATCACCTCGAGCGCGGCGAGCGCCGCGGCGCAGCCGACCGAGCTCTTTTCATGCGTGTAGTGGCCGAGCGCCCGGTCCGCCGCGATGTCGAGATCCGCGCGCGCGATGAGCGCCGCCATCGGGAATATGCCGCCCCCCAGGCCTTTGCCGAGCACCACCATGTCCGGTCGGATGCCGTAGGGCTCGTAGGCGAACATGGTGCCGGTGCGGCCGAGGCAGACGGGAATCTCGTCCAGGATGAGGAGCGCGCCGTGGCGGTCGCACGCAGCGCGCAGCTTGCGGTAGTACTCGGGTGGCGGCACCTGCACATCGGTCGAGCGCACCGTCTCGACCACCACGGCGGCGACGTCCTCCTCTTTCGCGAGCACGTACTCGACATAGTCGGCGCAGCGCAGGTTGCAGGAGCCGCCGCAGCCGAAGTTGCAATGGCGTGGATCGCACGGCTGCACGTGCTCGGTTCCGGGAAGGAGCGGCCCGATGTCGCTCCGGAATAGCGCCTCGCCGCCAAGCGAGATGGCATCGAGCGAAGCGCCATGGAACGAGTCCCACATCGAGATGGTCTTGTGCCGGCCGGTGGCGAGGCGCGCGAGCTTGAGCGCCATGCCGATCGCCTCGGCACCGCCGGGCGCGAACAGCACCTTCTCCAGGCCGCTCAGCTGCGCGAGCTTCCTGGCGAGATCCACCGCATACGCATTGGTATAGCGGCGCGGGGAAAACGGCAGGGTGTCCAGCGCGCGCTTCATCGCCGCGACCACGCGCGGGTGGCCGTGGCCGAGCTGGTGCACGCTGTTGCCGTGGAAGTCCATGATGCGCTGGCCATCCAGCGCCTCGAGCCAGATGCCCGAGGCCGACTTGATCGCGGTCAGGCACGGCGTGGAGAGCGACTGGTGCAGAAAGTAGCGCGCGTCCTCTTCGAGGAGCGCGCGCGCCGCGGCGCCGACGTGGCGCGCCTGCCAATCCGCCCGCCGCGCGGAGAGGTTGACGTCGCCTTCCGCCGCGAGGTCTTTAGGCGTGCTTCTGCTTGGCGGCCGCGCCATTGGCGAAGTCCTCGCGCAGGCGCGTAGGCTGGAGCGCCCCGGCTTGCTCGAGGATCGGATAGGCGACCGAGCAGATGTGCGAGTTGATGCGCTTGAAGTCGTTGATGATGTCGAGGTGCAGCGAGCTCGTCTCGATCGATTGCACGGTCTGCCCGGCGAGCCGGTTCAGGTGCGAGTCGGCGTACTCCTGCTGGAGCTTGCGCAGCTCGACCTTGGTGGCGAGCAGGCGCTGCGCGCTCTTCAGGTCGCCGTTCAGGAACACGTTCATGCCCAGGCGCAGGTTCGCGACCACGCGCGCGTGCATGTCGCAGATCTCCTGCATACCGGCCTCGGAGAACTCGCGGCGCTCGGCGATCTTCTTCTCGATCAGGTCGTCCAGCATGCGCTCGATGATGTCGCCCACGTGCTCCATGTTGATGGTGAAGGAGATGATCTCGGCCCAGCGGCGCGCATCGCGCTCCTCGAGCGCTTCGCGCCCGAGCTGCGTGAGATAGAGCTTGATCGCCGTGTAGAGCGCGTCGACGTCGTCGTCCATGCGCCGCAGCTCGCGCGCGAGCCGCGCGTCGTTGGTGCGGATCACGGTGAGCAGGCCGGCTAGCATGGCCTCGATGATGTCGCCGATGCGCAGCACCTCGCGCGCCGCGTTCGACGTGGCAAGCGCCGGGCTCTCGAGCGCGGCCGGGTCGAGGTGGCGCGCGACCACCTGCTCGTCCTTGCGCTTGTCCTCGGGCAACAGGCGCTCGGCGAGCCGAGCCACCGGCACGGTGAACCAGATGAGCGAAACGGCGAGCAGCAGATTGAAGGTGGTGTGGAAATTCACGATGAGGCGCTGCGGCTCCGGCTCGATGCGCGCAAGGAGCGGCTCGATCCAGCCGAGGAGCGCCACAGTGAGCACGCAGCCGAGGAGCTTGAACAGCAGGTTGCCGAGCGCGACTCGCCGGCTGGCGTTCCCCGCGCCCGAGGTCGCGACGACGGCGACGATGCCGCTGCCGAGGTTCGCCCCGATCACAAGGAAAAGCGCCACCGTCAGGCTGATGACGCCGCTCGAGGCGAATGCCGCCGCGAGGAGGACGACGGCGAGGCTCGACCACGCCATGAGCGTAAACACGGCACCGATCAGGATGTCGAGCAGCGGGTCGCCCGACAGCGTGCCGAAGAGCACCTTCACGCCCGTCGCCGCGGTCAGCGGCCGCGCCGCCTGCAGGATGATCTGCAGCGCGAGGATGATGAGGCCAAGGCCGATCGCGATGCGCCCGACTTGGCCGGCGCGCGTCGCCTTGCGCGTGAGGTGGAAGAGCACGCCGAAGCCGATGAGAAGCGGCGAGAGCCACGAGAGGTCGAGCGAGAAGAGCTGCACCACGAGGCTCGTGCCGACGTCGGCGCCGAGCATGATCGCGAGCGCCGGCGCGAGCGGCATCAGGTTCTGACTTACGAACGAGCCGGCGAGGAGCGCGGTTGCGCTCGAGGACTGCACCAGGCTCGTCACCCCCAGCCCGGCGGCGAAGGCGCTGAACGGGGTGGCAACGCTCGCGCCGAGCACGCGCCGCAGGCTCCCGCCGAGCACGCGCAGCACGCCCGAGCGCACGATGTGCGTGCCCCAGACCAATAGCGCGATTCCCGACAGGATGGTGACCAGGGTCTGCACGTGGCGGTTATGTCACCAGGGTATCGAATAGGTTTTCACGTTCGTAAAGCTCTTCATGGCTTCGACCACGCCTTCCTTATAGCCCAAACCGGAGTCCTTGATGCCGCCGAACGGCGTGCTCTCCAGGCGATAACCCGGCACTTCCCAGACATTGACACTTCCGACATTGAAGGCCGAGACGAACTTCGTGACATAGTCCATGCGGTTGGTGCACACACCCGAGGAGAGGCCGTATGCCGTGCCGTTCACGAGCCGGATCGCCTCCTCCGCATCGCGGAAGCGGATCACCGGCGAGACCGGGCCGAAGGTTTCCTCGCGCACGAGCTCCATCTCCGGTGTGACGCCGTCGAGCACGGTCGGCGAATAGAGCGCGCCGCTTCGCTTGTTGCCGACGAGAAGGCGCGCGCCTTGCGCGCACGCGTCGTTCACGCGCCGCTCGAAGAGCTTCGCGGCGTCCTCGTTGATCACCGTACCCATGTCGACGTTCGGGTCCAGGGGATCGCCGTACGACCACTTGTTGGTTTGCTGTGCCAAAGAATCAACAAATGCATCGGCGATCTTCTCGTGGACCAGGATGCGCTTCACGGCGGTGCAGCGCTGGCCCGAGTTCTTGTACGAGCCCGCCGCGGCGAGCGCCGCCGCCTTCGCCGGGTCGGCGTCCTCCATGACCACGAGCGGGTCGTTGCCGCCGAGCTCGAGCACCATGCGCCTGTAGCCGGCTTTGGAGGCGATGGTCTTGCCGACTTGCACTCCACCGGTAAAAGTAATCAGGTCGACATCCGCGTTGGTGATCATCTCATCGGCGATCTCCTTCGGATCGCCAGTGACGATGGAGAGCATCTGCGGCGGCAGCCCGGCCTCGTACAGGATGTCGGCGAGGACGAGCGCGGCGAGCGGCGTCTTCTCGGTCGGCTTCAGCACCATGCGGCTGTTGGTCGCCACCGCCGGCGCCACCTTGTGGATCACCTGGTTGAGCGGATGATTGAACGGCGTGATCGCCGAGATCGCGCCCATGAGCGGCTCGCGCAGCGTATACACCTTGCGGCTCTTCCCGTGGTGCGTGAGGTCGCAGGAGAACACCTGGCCGTCATCGACGAGCGCCTGGTTCGCCGCGAAGAGGAGCACGTCGCTCGCGCGGCCCACCTCGTACATGGAATCCTTCATGCAAAGACCGGATTCGAGCGTGATGAGCCGCGCGATCTCGTCTTTGCGGCTCGCAATGATCTCGCCTGCGCGCATGAGGATCTTGTAGCGCTCGTAGCGCGTGAGGTTCGCCTTGTACTCGCGTGCAATGCGGAACGCGCGCCTTACGTCCTCGACGGTGGCCTTCGGCACGGTGGCGACCACCTCGCCGGTGTACGGGTAGCGCACCTCGATCACGCGCTCGCGCTGCACCTTTTCGCCGGCGATGCGCATCGCCTCGCGACGCGGCGCGTCGACGGTTTTTGCCCTGGCGTGCATTATTTCTTCTCCTTCAAGCTTGCCTTCGGCTTGTCGTAGACGGCAAGGCGGCCGCTTGTCAGCATCAGCCTGCAACCCCGTTCAGGGCGTAATCGAAAATCTCGTAGCTTTTGAGCGGCCCGCCCGCGGTGCGCAGCCGGTACTTGTCGTTGAGCGGCCGGTTGATGACGATCGGCACCTTGGCTTCCGAGACGCCGCCGTGCGTGCGCAGGCGGTGACCCTTCAGGCCTGCCAGGTCGTGTTCCTTCTCAGCGCCGCCAATACAAACGTCGGCGCGCGAGATGACCGCCACGTCGCCCTCGCGGTCGGGCGGTAGGTCGTAGAGCCGGCACACATCCTCGCGCGAGAGCGCCTGCTCGATACCGTCGATAGGGGCGATCGCCGAGATCACCTCGCGCGGCTTCGCCCGCCCCTGGCAGTACACGCGCACAAAGCCGCCCAGCGCGCCGTGGTGGCCGACGAACGCGTCGGTGATGGGGCAGATGACTCGCGTGTCGCCCTTGCCGAACTTGTCGTCGAGGATGTCCTGCAGCCAAATCACGTTCGGCCGGCCCTCGGCATCGGACTTGTCGTTCATGCCGTGGTCGGCCGTCAGCGCCACTGTGGCGCCGAGCTCGGCGAGCCGCCCGAAGCGGGCGTCGATCTCGCGATAGAAGCGCTTCGCCTCGGATTCCTCGGGCGCATACTTGTGCTGCACCCAGTCGGTGAGCGAAAGGAACATGAGATCCGGGCGCTCGCGGTCGAGGAGCTTGATGCCCGCCTCGAGCACGAAGAGCGACAGCTCCATCGAATACATGTCCGGCTGCGGCATGCCGGTCAGTCGGATCACATCCTCGATGCCGTTCTCCTGCATCGTCACCTTGGAGGCGAACTCCGAGGAGAAGCTGATGTTGCCTTTTGAGACGTCCAGGTTCTTGCCTAGCTGCTTGCGCAGCTTGTCCTTCGCGGTGATCGACACCACCTTCGCCCCAACGCTGGCGAAGCGCGACAGGATCGTATCGCCGCGTAGGAGCTCGGGCCCGGTCATCACGATCGGCTTGCCCGTCGCGGTGTCGAGGTAGTAGTTGCCCGAGATACCGTGCCGGGAGGCCGGCGTGCCGGTGATGATCGACATGTTGTTCGGGCACGTGAAGCTCGGCATGGTGCCGTCGGCCACGGCGCTGAAACCGTGCTGGATGAAGCGCGCGATATTCGGAATTGCGCCGTCGGCGAGGAAGCGGCGGAAGTACGCAGGGTCGCCGCCGTCGATGCACACCACCACCAGCGGGCGGTCGGGCCAGCGGTAGTGCACACCGTTGGCGCTGACTTGGGGACGCTCGTTCTTCATGCTGCCTGTCGATCCTTTTCGTGGAGCCGCGAGCGGCTGTTGATGACATGGTCGTAGAGCAAGCGCGCGGCGAGCGCGGCGTCGCCCTTGGCGATCGCCTCGACCACGGCTTCGTGCTCCCGCGTGGAAACGGGAATCACGTCGAGATTGCGCTGGATGGCCTCCCGCCGGTAGAGATTCAGCTCGTTCACCACGCGTCGGTAGTGCGCGGCAAGCGATCGGTTGCCGGCCGCTTCGGCAAGCAGCTCGTGAAACTCGATGTTGAGCGGGAAATAGGCGTCGGGATCGCGCTTGCGCCCGGCGGAATGCATCCGCTTCACGAT
>Ga0075428_100008714_pt1 | contig 11252 bp, 6 predicted proteins | sample RhiMetdeltSRZDD2_FD_75291 | JGI IMG/M metagenome (GOLD analysis project Ga0075428, IMG submission 75291) | Populus rhizosphere microbial communities from Tennessee, USA - Rhizosphere MetaG P. deltoides SRZDD2 | ecosystem: Host-associated > Plants > Roots > Rhizosphere > Soil | place: USA... | reverse complement strand
GTCGCGAGCGACATCCAAATGGACGGGCTGACTAGGGAGCTGGCGGACTATTTGACGGCCCGTGGCATTAGGTCAGTTTTAGCAGTCTCGATTCGACGAGAAGGGAAGCCGATTGGGATGTTGGCTCTTGCTGCTACAGGAGAACCGCGTCACTGGAAAATGGACGAACAGAATTTTTGCGCTTCGCTGGCCGACCTCACGGCCCTTGCATTGGAAACGGACCGTCGGCGCCTGGCTGAGAGGGAGCTGCGCAAGTCTCTCGGCAACCTGCAACTGTTCTTTTCGCAGTCGCTGGATGGCTTCTTCTTCATGATGCTCGACGAACCGATTCGCTGGGGTCGAGACGTGGATCAGGAAGCGGTGCTGGACTATGTCTTCCAGCATCAACACATGATCAAGGTCAATGAGGCGCTGCTCAAGCAGTACGGGGCTTCGGCTGAGCAGTTTCTGGGTAGCACCCCTCACGACCTCTTCGTTCACGATCTGGCTCACGGCAGAGATCTCTGGCGCCGCATGTTCGACGCGGGCCGGATACACGTGGAAAGTGACGAGCGCCGCCTCGACGGCAGCCGCATGTGGGTGGAAGGCGACTACATCTGCTTCAACGATGCTGAGGGAAGGATTACCGGGCACTTCGGCATCCAGCGTGATGTAACGGAGCGCAAGCAGGCGGAAGGAGCCCTGTCCCGCTTCAATCAGAGATTGAAGCTCCTTCAACGCACGGACCGAGCGATTCTGGGAGCCCACTCCATTGAGGATATTGCCAACGCTGCCGTGGAGCACGTTCACGAGTTGGTCCCGTGCAGGCGAGCGAGCGTCGTGGTGTTCGACGGGGCTGCAGAGTTCGGTCGGATCGTAGGATTGCGAACTTCAGGCGATACAGTCGCGAAAGTGGGATCTGAGGTCCCGCTGCGAGTCTTCGGCAGTCTCGACGACTTGCGGCAAGGGAGGGCGCAACTTATTTCCAATGCCGAACAGATGGCCGGCGAGGACGTGGTAAGTCGCCTGCAAAAGGAAGGTATCAAGTCTTTTGTGAATATTCCCCTGGTCGCAGATGGCGCGTTGATTGGAACGCTGAATCTGGGTTCGGACAAAGTTGCTGCGTTCTCGGCCGAACACGTCGAGATCGCGCAGGAGGTTGGCAATAGCCTGGCCGTTGCCATCCGTCATGCACAGCTCAATCGTCAGATTGAGCGCCACGCATCCGAGCTGGAGCAACGCGTCGCCGAGCGTACTGCCGAGCTCTCAGAGGCAAACATTCAACTGCGTGAAAGCGAAGACCGGCTGGCGAGTGTGTTCCGGTCGGCGATGGATGCCATCGTTGTGATCGATCAGCATCGGCGAGTCGCCATCTTCAATCAGGCAGCCGAGAAAGTGTTCCGCTGTGCTGCCTCAGAGGTTGTTCTTCATTCGTTTGACGCATTCTTATCTGACGATTTGATCAAAGTACTTGAAATTTACATGGCGGCTGCGGAATCCGAGGGCGGCCACGACCGACTTTGGATTCCGAAGGGACTGAAGGCCATTCGCAAAGGCGGCGAACACTTCCCAATTGAAGCGACAGCTTCGCGTACGCCCGTTGCCGGGGCCACTTTGTTCACACTGATTCTGCGCGATATCGACGAACGCCAACAAGCCGAGGAACGTTTGGAGCAACTGCAGCGACAAAACCTCTACCTTCAGGAAGAGCTGAAAACGGAGCTGAACTTCGAGGAGCTGGTTGGAACCTGCAGCGTGATACAGAAAGTTTTCCGTAGCATTGAAATGGTGGCTGAAACCGATTCCACCGTACTCTTGATGGGAGAAACCGGGACAGGCAAGGAATTGATCGCGCGCGCGTTGCACAATCGGAGCCGTCGCAGACAAAATGTCATGGTAAAGGTGAACTGCGCCGCGCTGCCGGCAACCTTGGTGGAAAGCGAGCTGTTTGGCCACGAGAAGGGTGCTTTCACAGGCGCCGTGTCACAGAAAAAAGGCCGGTTTGAGGTAGCGCACCAAGGCACAATCTTCCTCGACGAAGTTGGTGAACTGCCGCTGGAGACTCAGACCAAGCTGCTGCGCGTGCTGCAGGAGCAGGAATTTGAACGCCTCGGCGGAGCCGAAACGTTGAAAGTGGATGTGCGTGTCATTGCGGCTACCAATCGAACTCTAGCGGAGGAAGTACATCGCGGATCGTTCCGCTCGGATCTCTATTACCGTCTGAATGTCTTTCCAATTGAGGTTCCTCCGCTGCGTGATCGCAAGGAGGATATTCGCCTTCTGGCCGACGAATTCGTTCGGAAGTCTTCGCAGCGCATGGGAAAGCGCGTCTCCAGCATCAACCGCGAGGCGCTGGAAAAACTTGAGAACTACGACTGGCCCGGGAACGTGCGGGAACTTGCCAACATCATCGAACGAGCGGTCATTCTCTGCGACGGAAGTGTTCTCCAAGAAAGGCACTTAACGCTCGTGGGCGAAGCTTCTGATCGTGTGGATCGGTTCCCCACTCTGGAACAAGCGGAAAAGAGTCACATTCTGCGAGCGTTGCGGCGAACGGACTGGGTTCTGAGCGGACCGCAAGGAGCCGCTGCGCTTCTGGGGATGAACCGATCGACTCTTTGGTCGCGAATGAGGAAGCTCGGGATTGAAACACCGAGAGCTCAAACGGCAGGGCAGGAGAATCGCTAACAGACTTTCTTTGGGGAACGCAAGGTTTGGCAACGCCACCAGAAGGAGTGATCGTCTCCCTAGGAGCAAGGATCGCGGGAAGAGTGTGATGCCGTCACGCTAAACGCCGACTCACCGACGTAAGACTGGCTTTGTCAGATAGCGCCCGGCGGCTGGGCAATGCTGTCGTTACCCAACCGCCGTCGCTACTCGCAGCACTCTTTGGCTTCCAGCAGGCTTCCCCTATACACGTTCCTTTTACTGACCAGCTGGTAGAATCTCCGTCTTTGGCTGCGCCACGTGTCTTCCGATTTCCCGCTCGGCTTTGGACCGGGGCAATTCGTAGCCTGTTTCCGATCCCAGGTTCCAAAACTGCGCGAGAAAGTATTGGTCACCATAGCGATGGAATATGAGCTTGGTGGCTTCGCTCACCTGTCCAGGATTGAGTCCTACGGGGTTGATCCGCTCGATCATGTTTCCTTTGCCGTCGTTGTTCGTCAGTTGCAAGTGAGTTTGAATACTACCCACCCTGCTCACGCTGTAAGATCCCGCGGGAAGACTGACCTTCCCAACGGTGAAATCGAAAGGTACATTAAACCTTACTTCAGCCAACGCGGACACTGCGGGAAACAGGAAACAACCAACCATGATTGCCATCAAAGAGCCACGTCTTTTCATGAGACCTCCTTAGGTCAATGGGACTCAGGTCAGGCCTGCTCGCCTGGCTTGGAATGGGCGTGATCTCCTTCTCACACCGGTGATCACTCATTGCAATGCACCTGCCACGGCCCGATCGCAGGGTCCGGTGGCGAGTGCATTCCGCCGAAGCACTTTGAATCATCGAGAGTTCCTTCTGATCCCTCTGTTCTCTCTACTTCACTCCAGTAGCCCTCTTGCTTGCCTTGTTGTGCTGAGATTTCAGCACGTCGCTGAGATATCGTCAGTCACTCGCGCTAGTTCCTTTGACAACGGAAGCTGCGTCCCGCCGGTATCTCATCCTTCTCTTGGGCGTTCCAAGTGATGTCCGTCGTGAGAGCGTTTGGCCCTCGTATTGCCAAGTGGTGGCGCGAAAGGAGACACACGAATGCGAGGTGTTCAAATCAAACTCATTGTGTTGTTGCTTGCCGCCGGCTCGTATGCGCAGGCCCAACACCACCATCACGAACATCAACCGTCGAAGCCGACTGAACTGCTGGAAGGGTTGGGGAATCATGTCCACCCGATAGCGACTGACTCGGCGCTGGCCCAGAAATTTTTCGACCAAGGGCTGGCGTTGATCTTTGGCTTCAACCACGACGAGGCCGCGCGTTTGTTTGCGCGGGCATCGGAGCTCGAGCCGAAGTCGCCCATGCCTCATTGGGGAATCGCCCTGGCCCTTGGACCGAACTACAATCTGCCCCCGATGCCTGAACGCGAAGAGAAGGCCTGGAGAGCCATCGCGAAAGCTAAAGAGCTCGCCACGAATGCCCCAGAGAACGAGCGCGCCTATGTCGAAGCGCTGGTCACGCGATATTCAAAAGACCCTCACGAAGACCGGCACAAGCTCGCCGTTGCTTACAAAGATGCGATGAAAGAGGTGAAGGAGTGCTACCCGGATGATCTGGACGCTGCAACGCTGTACGCGGAAGCCCTGATGAATCTCCGCCCGTGGCAGCTTTGGACCGCAGACGGACTTCCAGCCGAAGGGACTCTGGAGATTGTAGAAGTACTCGAGAATGTGTTGCGCCGGGATCCGAATCATCCAGGCGCCAACCACTATTACATCCATGCTGTCGAAGCCTCAAAAACGCCAGAGCGCGCGCTGCCCAGTGCGATGCGACTTGGCTCCATCATGCCCGGTGCCGGTCATATCGTTCACATGCCGTCGCATATTTTTCTGCGGCTGGGTGACTTTCAATCGTCCGCTACCGTCAACGAGACGGCTTCTGAGGTAGATCGCAAATACATCGAGCGTTCGGGTGCCAAGGGTGTTTATCCGTTGATGTACTACTCGCACAACCTGCATTTCGTTTCATACGCTCGCATGATGCAGGGCAGGTACGATGACGCACTGGACTATGCCCGTCGTTTGAAAAGGAACGTGGATGGATCCATTGACGAGATGCCGATGATCGCGCCCTATGGCACGTTTGAATGGCTCATCCTGTCTCGGTTTGCCAAATGGGAGGAGCTGTTGGCACAGCCACGGCCGAAAGAAAAGAACGGTTTTCTCAATGCGATGTACCACTACTCACGAGGGTTGGCGTTCGCAGGCCTGGGCAGGACGAATGAAGCGAAGGTGGAGCGAGGGGAAATGGAAGGCGTCAGTGGTGAGATTTCCGAAAAGGAGAGGCTGATGATCAACAGTGCCCGCAGCGTTTTGGCGATAGGGCTGGCGGATCTTGATGCTCGAATCGCCCGCGCTGAGGTTGACACCGGAACGGAGATCGTCCATTGGCGCCGAGCGGTCGACCTTCAAGACAAGCTCAGCTACATGGAGCCGCCCGAGTGGCACTATCCTGTTCGTGAAGCTCTCGGTGGTGCCTTGCTTCGTCAAGGTAAGCCTTCTGAGGCAGAGGCTGTGTTCCGCAAGGACCTGGAGATCAATCCACGCAACGGCCGTTCGTTGTTTGGCCTGCTGGAGGCACTCAAGGTCCAGAAGAAATCGGTCAGTGCGGACTGGGTGAAGAAGGAATTCACTGAAGCGTGGAAGTATTCCCCTGCGTCCCTCACGATCGAAGACTTGTAAATGCTGGACTACGAGTAGTCCGGATGATTGCGCCAGCTGCGCTCGCCCGGGATCGTCCGGAGCAAGATCCAAATCGTTTCAACCATGACAAAGAGAATGTTCTTAGGTGTAGCAACATTCGGCATTTTGTTTTTGGTTCTCTCAGTCGCAGTTCTTCAGTCGGTGCGAGCTCAGGGTCCGCGCGGGTTTTCATGCGCGGATTTTACGGAAGGGCGCCCGCGGAGAGGCGCCTTCGATCGGGATGGTGCACGTCAGTACCGGGCGGGAGGAGGAGCCGGCTCGAGCCAGGTCGGGTCGCCGGAGCGGTTGTCGATCGCGATCGTGAAGGGGAAAAGCGCAAGGCTCGCGTCCACGAGGATCGAGGTCGCGGATCCCGCGGGCGCGCCCGCGGCCGCGAGAACGTCGTTGATCTGGAACCACTCGCGTGGGCCCCACGTGCGCTCGATCGACCCGAGGTCGTTCCCGGCGGCGTCGCGGACGAGGAACGTGACGACGGCCGCGCGGTCGATGAACGTCGCCTGGGTGCGGGCCTCCCCGCGCTTCCGCGCGGGGATCGCCATGCCGTTGCCGGGTCGGTCGGCGTTCACGGTCGCGACGCGCGCGAAGACGTCCAGCCCGCCCTCGCTGGGATCGTAGGCGATCTCGACGGCGCCGGCGCGGCCGCCGATGCCACCGGCCAGGAAGTCGAAGACGACGTCCGCGAGGAAGCGCGTCTCGCTCGGCCCGAGGTTCAGGACGATCCACGCCGGGTTCTGACCGCAGGAAGGGCACGCGATCCGCAGCGAGAACCCGCGGCCGACGGGGGTCGTGTTCCGCACCCAAAGGTCCGTCGCCCACCGCTGGCCAAGCGCGCCGGCCGCCGACGCCGCCGTCGGGAGCGTGAGGATCTCGCCGAACGGCTCGCTCGCGAAGACCACGTCGTCGACGACGAACGGGACTCCGCTCGACGTGTCGGCTCTCTGGACGAAGAGGACCAGCGCCGAGCGCGCGGCACCCGGGGACGCGAGGACGCGGGTCTTCGGCTCGAAAAGGCTGGCGGGAGGCTCGAAGTCGAGGGACGGCGAGCCGCCCAGGACCGTGCCGCCGCAGCCGGCCGCGTCGAACCAGCGGGCGTGGAGGGCCACACCGCCGTCGCCCCCTGCGTTGACGGCGGCGGACACGCTGTAGAGGCTGCCGCCCTCGACCCCGACGCACTGCGAGAGGACCTCGGATCCCGGAGTCGGCGACGGGAAGACGAACGCGATCCCGCCAAGCGCGAAGGACCAGGTCGCATTGGGGGCGTGTGACCAGCCCCCGAGACTGCTGTCGAACGATCCGTTCGTCAGGAGATTCGGGGATGCGGCCGCGAGGGGCCGCGCGAGCGCGATGAAGAGAAACAGGGCGGCTGGAAGGAAGCGATCTCTCACGTATGGTCTCCTTTTGGACGTCGTCAAGGAATGTGAGGAACTACGGTCTGGCTCTGGCGGATGTTGCTGAGAACGCAAGCCGAGCCAGACAGACGACCCGCCCCGGCTTCTTTGCGGTAGTCATAGAGTTGTTGCCGGTTCCACGTGCAGGTTGTTTACAACCTCAAACACATTCGACACTTAATTGGCACGAATTCCGGCGATGGTTTTGTCCGATTCACCGGCAACAACGCCCTCCAGTGTCAGCCTGCCGTTTTTCACGATGTTGTGAATCGGGGAAATAGCCTGGAGACCGTAGTGGCTGAGCTGGCTGCGCGAGTAGATCTGGAAATTTGCCTCACGGCAATATCGTCATCCCAGGACGAAGCCGACAGGACTTCAAGCTGGTTGATGACTCCTCTGACACCCTCGATGTTCATGGCGGCTCTCTGAGCACTAACTTTCAAAGAGGGCAGCTGGACCTGGCCGGAAAGAATCACGATGTTATTTTCATCCAGATGGAAGCTTACGTTGACAAAGACGCGTCCTAGCGTTACGAGCTCCCTGCGAATTTTCTCTCCCAGAGCCGCTCGATCATTTGCGAAGTTCTGGTGACGGTCAGCACCCCTCTTTAGAGTCTTGGCCTCTGAACTATCCGCATTAATGCCATAAGGAGCTGTTCACCAGAGACTTATGAGAATCAAACAGATTAGTGACAGACTTAATATCCAGGACAGGAAGTGCAACTTATTCTCAAGCGTCAGCCTTCCTTTCATTTCGTTTTTGTGCGGTCCCCTTGAATTAGCAGACCACCGGTGCGCGATTTGTGACTCGCCAGCCGCAACCGTGAGGAAAGGATCGATGAGGTCCAAGTAGTCGCGGCGAACTTTCGCTGAGTTGTATCTGTTCATGGCTCTCCTTCTAACGTTGATGCTCAGTGGATAGCACTAAGGCTCGGAACACCTGAACCCAGGTAAGCTCACTCGTGCGGGAACGTCGTACGCTGGTCCCTTTTCGGGCTCGTTCTTCCAATAGCGAATTGGCTGCCAAACGATGAGAACGCTTGATTTGAGTTCCAACTGGCGCAAAGAGAGCTGTTTCCCTCGCTTCGGAATGGTTAATCCCTGCCCACGAACGTCGTGACGTGTTGAGATGTCAGCGACATGCTGAGATTTCAGCAGTCCATCTCATCCTGTGTTGTCTATCCTCCACTTTCCGATTTGTGCCCAAGTAGCAGCAACGGGTTGTTGCCAATTAGATTGTCGTGTCAGCTCGGATCGAACGAAAGGTGAGATGGAGACTGGCGTGTCGTTTGCTATTCAAGGATCGAGAAATCCTGAACGACTGTGGGTTGAGACGTTAACCGAAGAAAGGAAATTAGACTGAAATGACTCCTGTAACCACTTGCCTGGCTATCAAATCTGTGGAACTCCCAGGAAGAGCAAGGCTCGCCTGTGCCGAACAAGGAGATCCTTTGGGTATACCTGTTCTGCTCTTGCATGGAGCAACGGATTCCTGGCGCTCTTTCGAACGGGTGCTGCCCCACCTGCCTGACTCGATCCGCGCAATCGCAGTGACTCAAAGAGGGCATGGCGATTCCAGTCGGCCAGAGGGCGGCTATCGCACCAGTGACTTTGCGGCTGATCTCGTCGCTCTTATGGATGAGCTGGACCTGGAAACAGCAGTCATTGCAGGTCACTGTATGGGAGGCTCAGTTGCGCAGCGCTTCGCGCTGGACTATCCCGAACGAGCCCAGGGGCTAGTACTCGCCGGGACCTTTCCCACCATGCGAGGTAATCGGGACGTCCAGGAACTCTGGAACTCCTATGTGTCGACGATGACCGATCCGGTGGACCGAAGCTTCGTCGTCAGGTTTCAAGAGGGCACTCTTGCCCAATCGGTGCCGGAAAGGTTTTTTGAGACAGTCATTCAGGAGAGCTTGAAGGTCCCGGCACGCGTGTGGAGGGCAGTGTTCGCAGGGCTTTTGCAGGAGGACTTTTCCAGCGAACTCATGAAGCTCAAATTGCCAACTCTGATTGTCTGGGGCGACCGTGACGCGATCTGTTTGCGACGAGACCAGGCGGTACTGGCACGGAATATCCCGACGTCCCGGCTCGTGGTCTATTCCGAAACAGGCCATGCGCTCCACTGGGAAGAACCCGAGCACTTCGCAGACGATCTGGTGGAGTTCACCATTGGGTTGAACCGAAGGGCCAAGAGCATCGACTGATAATTGGAATGAGCTCTCAGTCTCCAAGACTCTCACTCTCTTGAGAGCCATCGTGGAGGATTGAAATGCAGAGAATGTTTGTGGCGCTGCGATTTACGGCCTTGATGGCAATCTCGATGGTCGCCATGATTTCAGGATGGTCGCGTCAAACGGTGAATGAGGCTTCTGCCTTTTCTGTGCATGTTCCCAGAGTATGGGACGATGCGGACATGGCTGCCGTGGAACTTCCGCTGGCCGACCCCATGGCGACGCCCAAGCATATTACGGCTGAGTACTACTACCGCATTCCGGTTCGACCGATCTACAAGAGCTATCCAGTCTATGCGTTGGGTAGAGAGCCCCAGGGATATCAGGAATGGCTCAATCAACAAGAGCCTGAGACCCTCCTCAATCCTTGGAACATCAAGGACGCGGGAGAACTGATACGGGCAGGGGAGATCGTATTCGATGCCCCTATCTTCTATAACGCAGTCGTCAAGCCGCCTCTTATCAAGGACCCGAAGTGGTATGAAAACACGGGCGTACTTGTCGCCAAGGATGGCACGCTGCCCTATTTCCAATATGTGATTCGTGAGAAGGGCAAGGTTGAGATTGGGACTGTCTCCTGCGGGATGTGCCATACGCGCGTGATGGCGGATGGGACAGTCATCAAGGGTGCCCAAGGCAACTTCCCGTTTGATCGAGCCGCGATATTTAACGCGACGCAGAGCCTGCCCCCGGAACGCGTCCGTCTGCTGCAGCGATCCCTCTTTGGAGCTCCGTGGGTCAAGCCCGATCCTCAAGCCGGCCTTGACCAGGTTCCGGTCGCAGAAATCGCTCAATGGCATGCAGCGATTCCACCAGGAGTCCTGGCACGTCAGGGTAGCAGCGTCCACTCCCCGACACAGATTCCTGATCTCATTGGTGTGGAGGAGAGGAAGTATCTGGATCACTCAGGCCTGGTGCGTCATCGTTCAGTCGTGGACATGATGCGCTATTCCGCTCTAAACCAGGGAGCCGACGACCTGGCCAGCTACGGCGGCTTTGTCCCCGCGGCGCGAGACTTTCGAACTTTGCCCGATCCGGCCACAAGAGGGCGCTATAGCGACGAACAGCTCTATGCGCTCTCGCTTTATCTCTACTCCCTGCGGCCGCCGGCCAATCCAAACAAGCTTGATGATGTGGCTGCTCGCGGCGAGAGGATCTTCGAGCAACAGCGATGTGGAAGCTGCCATCCGGCCCCGCTCTACACCAATAACCGGCTGACTCCCGCGGAGGGGTTTCAGGTCCCCGAGGAACATCTCGAGAGATATGACATTCTCCCCGCGCTGGTCAGTACAGATCCGTATCTGACTTTGAAGACGCGTCGTGGAACTGGCTATTACAAGGTGCCGTCACTGAAAGGTCTCTGGTATCGCGGTCCATTCGAGCATAACGGTTCGGTAGCTTCTCTGGAAGATTGGTTCGACCCGCGCCGTCTCAGCGAGGACTATGTACCGACCGGATTCCGCGGGGTCGGAGTAAAGACCAAGGCGGTCAAAGGACATCGTTTTGGCTTGGACCTTTCCGTGGAGAATCGGAGAGCCTTGATTGCATTTCTAAAGACTCTCTGACGCGTCGCCAACGTTGTACCGAGGAGACCGCCTCAGCGAGTGTCTGCGCCGTCAATCGCTGCAAGCGCAGCCACTGGGGCGGAAACGTCGTGTTCCAATTCCTGCGACGGGATCACAGTGAGCCACAGGACGGCGGCGCCCAAGGCCACGACAGCGGCAAAGTCCAGGGCACGAACCCACCCGAAATGTTGAGCGATCAGAGGAGTAAGAGTCGGAGAAATCACTCCACCCAGATTACCGCCTGTGTTCAGTAAACCACCGACAAACCCCACATTCTTCGCAGAGATTTGATTTCCGGTCGCCCAGTACGGACCCTCGACACCCATGATCAGTCCTGTGCAGACGGCGAGAACGCCGGCTGCCGCGTAACCGTTCTCAACGCGAGCTCCCAGGCACAGAAACAGAGCAGCGCCTATTTGACAGGCCATCGGAACGATTCGCCGGCCCAAATCCATCCCTAACCGAGTCGCGATCAGGCGATCAGAAAGCCAGCCACCCCCAAAGGTCGTGACAGCTGCCAAGATCCAGGGGACAGTGGTGAGCCAGGCACTCTCTGCCTGGCCAAAATGCCGAACTTGCACCAAATACAGATAAAACCAAAAGACAAACACATAGGAAACATATCCGTTGAGCGTATAACTCAGGACCAGGCGCAACAGGTTTCCATTGCG
>Ga0075428_100008712_pt1 | contig 11253 bp, 6 predicted proteins | sample RhiMetdeltSRZDD2_FD_75291 | JGI IMG/M metagenome (GOLD analysis project Ga0075428, IMG submission 75291) | Populus rhizosphere microbial communities from Tennessee, USA - Rhizosphere MetaG P. deltoides SRZDD2 | ecosystem: Host-associated > Plants > Roots > Rhizosphere > Soil | place: USA... | reverse complement strand
CGCCGATACCTACCCGCAGCCGCTGCGTCCGCGCCGTATTACGCTGCGCACCGCGGAGGTGAAGCGCCTGCTGGGCATGGACTTTGGTCTGGAGACGATGCAGCGGATCCTGTCCGCCCTGGATTTCCAGTGCACGCCACGTAGCGACGCTGGGGACCCACGTCTGGAGGTGGAGGTGCCCAGCCATCGCCTGGACGTGTCGATCGCCGCGGATTTGATTGAAGATATTGCCCGTATCCATGGCTACGAAGCCATTCCCCTCACGCTGATCAACGATGTCTTGCCGCCCCAGCGTTCGCAACCCCTGCTGGCCGGCCTAGAGCAGACACGCAATATACTGGTTGGCTGTGGCCTCACGGAAATTATCTCCTATGGTCTTACCAGTCTCGACAGCGTGAACCGTGCCCAGGTTGACGGACTGCCTGTGGAGGCCACGGCCTACATCAGACTGGCCAATCCGATCAGTCAAGAGCGCGAATTTTTGCGGCAGTCGTTATTGCCGAGCATGCTCGAGACCCTACGGACCAACAGCCGCTATCGCCAGCGCATGGCGCTGTTCGAGATCGGCCGGGTATATCTACCCCAGCCAGGCGAGGAACTGCCCCTGGAGCAGCGCCGCCTGGCCATCGCCCTGACTGGTCCGGTGCTGTCAGCCTCCTGGTATGATGGCGAGACGCCACCGCATTTTGGCTTTGCGCATCTCAAAGGCATCGTAGAGACACTCGTGCAGCGCTTGCACGTCCCTGGTGTGCGCTTTGTGGCGGCCCCTCATCCCTCCTTGCACCCGGCTCGTAGCGCTGCCTTGCAGCTCGCTGAGGTATCACTGGGAAGCCTGGGCGAAGTGCACCCCCAGGTATGTGAACGTTTTGATCTGCCCGAGCAAGCCGTAGCGCTGTTGGAACTCAACCTGGACGTGCTCCTGGCGCAGCGTCAACCACGCCGCTATCAGCGCATCTCCCGGTTCCCGGCGGCGCTACAAGATATGGCTCTGGTGGTGGCGGCGGACCTGCCAGCACAGACGGTAGAGGAGACGCTACGGGCTGCCGGGGGCGCGTTACTGCGGCATGTGGAGCTGTTCGACCTGTATCAGGGCGAGCAGATCCCCGCTGGGAAAAAGAGCCTGGCCTATGCCCTTACATTCCAGGCGGAGGATCGCAGTTTGACCGAAGATGAGGTGCTACAGCTCTATCAGCGTATCCAGCAGCACGCCGCGGCGACCCTCGGTGCGGCGCTGCGGCGCTAGGGTTGCGGCCGTGCTGAGCGCTTACTAGCGAGTGCCTGGCGGATCGCAGCGACGGTCAAGTTAGCGCGATATTCCACCAGCTTCTTGCCGTGCGCCACGGTCTGGCTCGGTGGCGACATGTCGAAGCCATTGATGCTATAGAGCCCCGCCGCGAGACGTTGCTCCGTGCGGATGGTCTGCGGGTCTACGGTCGCCATGATCGCCTCATAGTGATAGTCGTCGTGGATGCCGGCCCGCGCCTCTGACCGGACGTCGGGCCGTTGATGCACGCCGAGGGTCTTGAGATAGTCGTAGCTCCACATATCCTGGGCGTAATATTCGGGAATGAAGTGCACCTGAGATGGCCCGCCCCACCGCTTATTTAAACGCTCTGCCACCGTGCGCATGCCGCGCTGGTTTGCCCCATGATCCCCGATGAGGATAATATCGGTAAAGCCGTGTTGTTTGAGGCTACTACAGACATCGGTGAGCAGGGCCTCAAACGTCTCCTCCCGCAGGCCGATGGTGCCAGGGTATTGCATGTGACCCGTAGGGGGTGCGATGCGGCCCTCGGGGACGAACTTGATGATCGGTGCCACCAGCGCATTTCCGAGCTGGCGAGCGATGGCCTCTGTGGTCGCCTGGAGCACATAGTTATGTTTCCCCAGTGCTACATACGGCCCATTCGGCTCGATTCCGCCAGTACCGACAATGACCGTGGTCTTGCCGGCCTGCATGGCGTCGCGCACTTCCATCCAGGTCAGCTCTTCAAGAAAGACGCTGTCCAGCGCGGCGATGGGCCGTGGCGCCTGGAGTCCCTGGGCATGACTGCCCGGGACCAGGCAGCAGCCACTGAGCACAAGGAGCCACACCATGCACCGACGGTAATGACGCATACGGTTTCTCCTGTATCATCTCTAAGATTTATGCATGCATAAAAAATTATTGACGGTATAGCTACCTTCTGTTATAAACGAGCGTATGTGAATGGGAGGCTCCCTGCCGGCTCCTCCCGCAAGGGCGGAGCTTTATGGTCTATGTGCGCAGCGCTATGCTGTTCGGTGGCGGCAACAACTCCTTAGCTGTCCTCTTTTTCTTTACGCCATCTCCCATGCGCTGGTCAAGTCCATGCGTGGTAAGCCTATGACGCTCGGGTTGTGCGGACCCCTAGGGCGAGGTGCGGACATCCGTGTGCATAAGTAACGACGACCAGGAATCACCCGACAGTCATCGCCAACTCCTCCAGGTAAGGTAACAATAAGAGCCTCCCATGCGGTGTAGTAGTTAGCAAAATAAGTTGCAAAAAGCGCGGCCAAACGATAAGCTAGTACCCCACCGAAACTTTGTCCAAGGCTTATAGACACTTGTAATATTGATATTTAGCGTGATAGAAGCGTCTCGTCTGGAGTACGGCCACGCAGCGATAGGTAGGAGACAGGATATGACGGGTAGTTCCTCACAGGGAGTAATATCTCTTTCTCGGCGCCGCTTATTGCAGGGTGCCTTCAGTGGGGCTGCCGGCGTATACGCCTGGCATCAGGGATGGTCACCTTTGCGGACAGCTCTGGCGCAAAAGGGCGAACCCAGTGGCCAGATGACCTGGGCCATTCACGTCACGATTGCTCCGACCTGGTTTGATCCCGCTGAGACCCCAGGCATTATTACACCGTTCATGTTTTTGTACGCCCTCCACGATGCCTTAGTCAAACCCATGCCTGATGGCCCCATGACCCCCTCGCTGGCGACCCGGTGGAGCGAGAGCGCAGACGGTTTAGTGTATGATTTTGAGTTGCGCCAGGGCGTGAAATTTCACAACGGCGACGCGTTCACGGCAGAGGACGTGAAGTTCAGTTTTGAGCGTTACAAAGGCTCGGGCGCCACGGACCTGAAAAAGCATGTCAAGTCCATTGAGATCGTCAATTCGCATCAGGTGCGCTTTCATCTGCATGAGCCCTGGCCGGATTTTTTAACGTTCTACGCTACACCGGCCACCGGAGCTGCCTGGATTGTCCCCAAGAAATATGTTGAGAAGGTTGGTGACGAGGGGTTTAAAAACCATCCCATTGGTCTGGGGCCGTACCGTTTTGTGAGCCACCAGCCGGGGATCGAGGTGGTCTTTGAGGCCTATACAGAGTACTGGCGCAAGACGCCACACGTGAAGCGCCTGGTCATGAAGGGGGTACCTGAGCCCACCACGCGTCTGGCCATGCTCAAGCGCCAGGAGGCTGATGTGGCCTATGGCCTCTACGGAGCGGTGGCCGAAGAGATCCAACGTGATCCAAACTTGAAGCTGCAGCCTGCCGTGGGCCAGACGGTGCAATGGGTCGTGCTCACCTACGAGCAATACAATGAGAAGTCGCCGTGGACCGACAAACGGGTGCGCCTGGCAGCCAATCACGCCATCAACCGGCAAGCCATCAATGAGGCGGAAACCATCGGTTATTCAGGGCTCATGGGGAGCATTGTGCCGCGTGCCTTCGATTATGCCCTGCCCCTGGAGCCCTATGGCTATGATCCCCAGAAAGCCAAGCAATTGCTCAAAGAGGCCGGGTACGCCAATGGCTTCGATATGGGTGAGTGCAGTGTTGACGCGGTCTATGCTGGCGTGGTGGAAGCGATCGTCAACGATCTCACCACGGTCGGTATTCGGGGCAGAGTGCGCTCCATGGAACGGGCCGCCTTTATCGCGGCGCATAAAGAGCACACCCTGAAAAATCTGGCCTTCCAGGGGAGTGGGGCGTTCGGGAATGCGGCCACGCGTCTCGGGGCGTTTGCCTACAGCAAGGGGGAGAACTCGTGGATTAAAGATCCTGAGATTGATGCGTGGTATGAGCAGCAGGCGGCGGAGCGCGACCGCACAAAGCGCGAAGCCCTGTTGCACAAGATCCAGCAGAAGCTCTATGACGAGGCACGTTTTATCCCAATGTGGGAGTTGGGCTTTTTGAGTGCTTCAGGTCCACGTGTAGCCGTATCAGGCATTGGCTTGATCCGATTGCACTTGTATTCGGCGCCCTTTGAAGATGTACAGTTAAAATCCTGACTGTTCCTGCGATTGCTGCCTGATGACGATTCGAGATCGAGCACGCGCTGTATCGGGAAACGGGCGGTAGAGACCGCTCAGACAAAGATTATGGACCGCGGGCTGTGTCCCGCAGGAGGGGAAAGTTATGGTCCATCATCCCGTGCAGGAGTTGTCCTCTCTCACCCGACGTCGATTGCTCCGGGGCGCCGTGAGTGGCGCTACGGGGCTTCTCGCCTGGCATCAGGCAGGGACACGGCTGCAGCCGGCTATGGCGCAGAAGAGCGTCCCGACTGGTCAAATGGTGTGGGCAGTACATGTCACTATTACTCCAACGTGGTTTGACCCGGCAGAGACATCGGGTGTGATCACACCCTTTATGTTTCTGTACGCTATGCATGACGCTCTGGTGAAACCCATGCCTGGCAACATGATGGCTCCAAGTCTCGCGACGCAGTGGCACGAGAGCGAGGACGGTCTCACTTATGACTTCGATCTGCGTCAGGGCGTGAAGTTTCACAATGGCGATCCCTTCACCGCTGAGGATGTGCAATACAGCTTTGAGCGGTACAAAGGCACCGGGGCTACAGAGCTGAAGAAGAAGGTCAAAGCGGTTGAGATCGTCAATCCGCATCACGTACGCTTTCGGCTGCATGAACCCTGGCCAGATTTTTTAACGTTCTACGCCACGCCAGCGTCTGGCGCCTGCTGGATTGTACCGAAGAAGTATACGGAACAGGTAGGTACTGAGGAGTTCAAGAACAAGCCAGTGGGTTTGGGGCCGTATCGTTTTGCCAACTACCAGCCTGGTATTGAACTCACCCTGGAGGCGAATACAGACTATTGGCGTAAGACACCGCATGTCAAGCGTCTGGTGCTCAAGAGTGTGCCGGAACCCACCACGCGTCTGGCCATGCTCAAGAAGCAGGAAGCGGATGTGACCTTTGCGCTGTATGGGTCATTGGCGGAAGATGTGCGTAATGACCCAAACCTGAAGCTGGAGCCAGTGATACCACCGGGAACGCAATGGTTTGTGTTCACCAATGAGCAATACGATCCCAAATCCCCGTGGGCTGACAAGCGCGTGCGACTCGCCGCCAATTACGCGTTCAATCGCCAGGCGTTGAACGATGCGGAGACGCTTGGTTATTCGGTGCTGTCGGGGAATATCGTGCCGCGCAAGTTCGAGTATGCCCTACCCCTGGAGTCGTATCCCTATGACCCGAAAAAAGCCAAGCAATTGCTCACCGAGGCGGGGTATCCGAATGGCTTCGATGCCGGCGAATGTAGTGGCGATAGCGTGTATGCCGGTGTCATGGAAGCGCTGGCGAACGATTTGTCTGCCGTGGGTATGCGGACTAAAGTGCGACCGCTCGAACGAGCCGCTGCTTTTGCAGCCCACAAGGAGAAGACCTTTAAAAACCTGGCGTTTCAGGGGAGTGGCGCCTTTGGTAATGCCGCCACACGCCTCGAAGCGTTTGCGCACAGTCAGGGTGCCCAATCGTGGATTAAAGACTCTGACATAGACGCGTGGTATGCTCAGCAAGCCGTTGAGCGTGACCGCAAGAAGCGCGAGGCTCTCCTACACAAGATACAGCAGAAGTTATATGACGAAGCCCGTTTCATTCCGGTCTGGGAACTCGGCTTTCTGTGCGCCTCGGGGCCACGCGCCGCGGTGTCAGGGCTGAGTTTAATCCCATTATTTGCGTATTCTGGACCCTATGAGGACGTCCAGTTAAAATCCTGAGGAGGAGATGCATGTCCCTGAAGTCCCAGCACACGCACACTGCACTGACTCGCCGCCGCTTGCTCCAAGATACGCTGGGTGGAATAGCTGGATTAGCCACATGGCAGTGCTGGCCGCGTCTGCAGGTCGCCATGGCGCAGAAAGGCGAACCTGCCGGCCAGATGACTTGGGCGATGCACATTACCCTGGCCCCGGTATGGTTTGATCCGGCAGAGACGCCAGGGTTGATTACACCCTTTATCTGCTTGTATGCCCTGCATGACGCGCTGGTGAAACCCATGCCTGACGGTCAGATGTCACCCTGCCTCGCGACCAAGTGGGGCGAGAGCGCGGATGGCTTAAGCTACGATTTCGAGTTGCGGCAAGGTGTCAAGTTCCACAATGGTGATCCCTTTACGGCTGAAGATGTCAAGTTTAGCTTTGAGCGATACAAGGGAGCGAATGCCGCGGAACTGAAGAAGCAGGTCAAGGCCATCGAGATTGTCAACCCATACCACATCCGTTTTGTGCTGCATGAACCCTGGCCGGATTTTATGACTTTCTACGCTACCCCTGCTACTGGAGCGGCCTGGATTGTCCCGAAGAACTATACGGAGAAGATCGGCAACGACGAATTTAAAAATAACCCTGTAGGCCTGGGACCGTATCGCTTCGTGAGTTACAAACCTGGGCTCGAACTCGTGCTGGAAGCCTACACGGACTATTGGCGCAAGACGCCCATTATGAAGCGTCTGGTATTCAAGAGTGTGCCGGAACCCACGACGCGGCTGGCCATGCTGAAAAAACAGGAAGCCGACGTGACCTACGCCATCTATAGTACGCTGGCGGAAGAAGTCCAACGCGATAAGACCCTGAAGTTAGAACCCACATTGGCCGGCACCGAGTGGGGCAACTTCGTTGATATGTATGATCCCAAGTCCCCATGGCATGATAAGCGTGTACGGCTGGCTGCGAATCACGCCATCAATCGCCAGGCCATCAACGATTCCGAGACCCTGGGCTACTCGAAGCTGCTCGGCGGCATTATTCCAGAGACCTTTGACTTTGCCCTACCGTTGGAACCGTATGCCTATGACCCCAAGAAGGCCAAAGAACTGCTAAAGGCGGCAGGGCATCCGAATGGTTTTGATGCCGGGGAGTTCTCGTGTGATGCGGTGTATGCCGGTGTGATCGAGGGAGTGGTGAACGATCTGGGGGCGGTTGGTATTCGGGCTAAAGTGCAGCCGCTGGAACGTGCCGCCATGCAAGCCGCCCAGAGAGAGAAAAAGGTAAAAAATCTGACCCGTGTAGGCAGTGGTGCCCCTGGGAATGCGGCCACGCGTATCGAAGCGTTTATGTATAGTAAAGGGCTGACATCGTTCCTCAAGGACCCTGAAATCGATCAGTGGTTCGAGCAGCAGTCGCAAGAACGCAACCGCAAAAAGCGTGAAGAGTTGCTGCACAAGATTCAACAGAAGGTGTATGACGAAGCCTTAGTCATGCCGATATGGCATCTGGGCTTCCTGTGTGTGACCGGACCACGAGTGGCGGTATCAGGACTAGGACTTATTCCTGGCCATATCTATTCCGCTCCTTATGAAGATGTGCAGTTGAAGTCCTGAGCAGTAAGTGCGCGTGAACATGATGCATAGGGAAAAGATTAATGACGTCCAGACCCCAAGCCTACACGGTGCTGACTCGTCGCCGCTTGCTCCAAGGTACGCTGGGTGGAATAGCCGGATTCGCCACATGGCAGAGCTGGTCGCATCTGCAGGTCGCTATGGCGCAGAAAGGCGAATCTGCCGGCCAGATGACGTGGGCGGTGCATTTGAGTATCGCCCCGATCTGGTTTGACCCGGCTGAGACATCCGGTATCATCACGCCTTTTCTGTTCCTGTATGCCATGCATGACGCCCTGGTGAAACCCATGCCTGACAACCAGATGTCACCCTGTCTCGCGACCAAGTGGAGTGAGAGTCAGGATGGGTTGACTTACGACTTCGAGTTGCGGCAGGGTGTGAAGTTCCACAATGGTGATCCCTTTACGGCTGAAGACGTCAAATTCAGCTTTGAGCGTTACAAAGGGGCAGGCTCTAGGGAGCTGAAGCAGAAAGTCAAGGCCATTGACATTGTGAATCCGCATCACATTCGTTATACGCTCCACGCACCCTGGCCTGATTTTTTGACGTTTTATGCGACACCAGCGACTGGGGCTGGATGGATTGTGCCGAAGAACTACACAGAGCAGATCGGCAACGACGAATTTAAAAATAAACCTGTTGGCCTAGGGCCGTATCGCTTTGTGAGCTATCAATCTGGTCTCGAATTGGTACTGGAAGCCAATCCGGACTATTGGCGCAAGGTCCCCAATGTCAAGCGTCTGGTGTTCAAGAGCGTGCCGGAAGCTACGACGCGTCTCGCCATGCTCAAGAAACAGGAGGCGGACGTGACCTATGCCATGTACAACACCCTTGGGGAAGAGATCCGGCGCGATAAGAGCCTGAAGTTAGAACCCGTGTTGATTCCAGGCAATGAGTGGACCTCGTTTATTGATATGTACGATCCTAAATCCCCATGGCATGACAAACGTGTGCGTCTGGCGGCGAATCATGCCATCGATCGGCAAGCCATCAATGAGGCCGAGACTTTAGGATTTTCACGGCTATCAGGGGGCATTATCCCGCGGGCGTATGATTTTACCCTGCCGCTGGAGCCGTATGCGTATGATCCTCAGAAAGCCAGAGCACTGCTCAAAGAGGCTGGCTATCCAAATGGCTTTGATGCCGGTGAATACTCGTGCGATGCGGTGTATGCGGGTGTCATTGAAGGATTTGCCAACGACCTTGGCGCTATCGGCATTCGTACCAAGATACAGCCGATGGAACGCGCCGCGATGCAGGCGGCGCAGAGAGACAAAAAGGTGCAAAACCTGACGCGTATTGGCAGTGGTGCCCCTGGGAACGCCGCGACACGTATTGAGGCATTCATCTACAGCAAGGGGACCTTGTCGTTCCTTAAAGACCCCGAAATCGATCAATGGTTCGAGCAACAGTCCGTAGAACGCGACCGGAAAAAGCGCCAGGAATTACTGTTTAAGATTCAGCAGAAGGTGTACGACGAGGCATATTTTATGCCATTGTGGGAGTTGGGATTCCTATGTGCCTCCGGGCCACGGGTGGCGGTATCGGGACTAGGCCTGATCCCGTTACATGTCTACTCAGCCCCCTATGAAGATGTGCAATTAAAGTCTTAAGAGCACTTGTTCGAGAGGAGGTATTCCATGACACGCACTCCCTCCCATAGGGAGATGGGCCTGAGCCGACGCCAGCTCCTGCGTGGCGCTGTAGGGGGGACTGCCGGCCTGGTAGCATGGCGATGGCCCTGGCGTGTGGCGCATGCCGCAGCCCAGCCCGCCGGGCAGATGACCATCGGTGTGCACGTGACACTGTCGCCAACCTGGTTCGACCCGGCCGAAACCCCTGGTATTATCACCCCGTTCATGTTTTTGTACGCCCTGCATGACGCTCTGGTCAAACCGATGCCTGGCAATCTCATGACGCCGAGCCTGGCCGAATCCTGGTCTGAGAGCCCTAACGGTATTACCTACGAATTCATCCTCCGTCCCGGGGTGACCTTTCATAATGGTGACCCTGTGACCGCCGAAGATGTGAAATTCAGCTTCCTGCGCTACAAAGGGACGTCGGCCAGGGAATATAAGGAACACGTCCGGGACGTTGAAATTGTCGATACTCGGCGGGTGCGATTTCATCTGCATGAGCCGTGGCCAGACTTTATGACGTTCTACGGTACCCCGGCGACAGGCGCAGGCTGGATTGTCCCCAAAAAATACATTGAGAAGGTCGGTGATGAGGGGTTCAAGCAACATCCCATCGGGGCCGGGCCCTATAAATTCGTGGGACAGGAAGCGGGTATTGGGGCTGTGTGCGAAGCGAACGAGAAATACTGGCGGAAGGTCCCAGCGGTGCAGCGTCTCATTTTTAGGGCTGTGCCAGAGGAAACCACCCGTGTAGCCATGCTCAAACGCCAGGAGGCGGATATTACCTTTGGCCTGGGTGGCGCGCTGGCTGAGGAGGTGCAGCGTGATGCTACACTGAAACTGGAGACCGTATACACCCCGGCCGTGTGGTTTGTGTACTTTACCGAACAGTGGGACCCCAAGTCACCCTGGCATGACCCACGCGTCCGCCTGGCGGCCAATCACGCTATTGACAAGCAGGCAATCAACGACGCTGAAACGCTCGGACTGTCGAAGATTACTGGTACCACCATCCCGCGTGTCTTCGAATTTGGCTTGCCGATCGAGTCCTATGCCTATGACCCGGCCAAAGCCCGGCAGCTTCTCAAGGAGGCTGGCTATCCCAATGGCTTTGACGCCGGGGATCTGACGCCCAATCCGCCTTTTTATTCCTATGCCGAGGGGGTTGCCAACTTCCTGAACACCGTGGGCATCAAGGTCAAAGTCCGCACCGTTGAGCGGGCGACGTTTTTTACATCCTGGCGCGAGAAAAAACTACCAAACCTCATCCTGGGAGTCAGTGGAGCGCCTGGAAATGCCGCCACGCGTATCGAAGCCTTTGCCGTCACGGGTGGCAGCTACGCGTATGGCGGCCACGCCGATATCGATGCGCTGTTCAAGCAACAGGCCAGGGAGTTGGACCGCACGAAGCGGGAAGGACTGCTCCACGACATCCAGCGCCTGATGCATGCCAAAGTTATGTATGCTCCTTTATTTGACCATGCGTTTCTCTGTGCCTCCGGGCCGCGTGTGGCAGTCTCCGGCTTTGGTCAGATCCCGCAGTTTGCCTACGCGGGACCTTACGAAGACATGCAGTTAAAGACGTAATCCAGATTTGACAGGAGGGGAAAGGACACTCTATGTATCGCTACATTCTGACGCGGCTGTTTTACGCGTTCATCTCCCTGGTGCTCTTGAGCATCACCATTTTTGTCCTGATTCGCGTGACGGGGGATCCGGTCGTCCTGATGGCCGATCCCGGGGCCAAAGAGGAGGATCTACAGGCGTTGCGCGTAGAGTTAGGGCTCGATAGGACCTATGTCGAGCAGTATATCGTGTTTGCCACGAAGCTGGCGCGGGGAGATTTTGGCAAATCATTCATGTATCGCATTCCGGTCTTTGAGTTGTATCTCCAAAGGCTGCCAGCGTCGATTCAGTTGGCGGTGGCAGCCATGTCCATTTCGGTAATTCTCGGCATTCCCCTGGGGATTTTCGCGGCGGTACGGGTCAATACCTGGCTGGACAGCTTT
>Ga0075428_100008708_pt1 | contig 11255 bp, 12 predicted proteins | sample RhiMetdeltSRZDD2_FD_75291 | JGI IMG/M metagenome (GOLD analysis project Ga0075428, IMG submission 75291) | Populus rhizosphere microbial communities from Tennessee, USA - Rhizosphere MetaG P. deltoides SRZDD2 | ecosystem: Host-associated > Plants > Roots > Rhizosphere > Soil | place: USA... | reverse complement strand
AGCTCGTCGGCGTCCAGAGCCTGTGACGCGGGCTCGAGATCGCGCGCCAGGTACAGATGGATGACTTCATCGGTGAAGCCCGGCGTGGTGAAGATGCTGCCGAGCAGATCGAGACGGCCGGCGCGAACGCCCGCTTCCTCGATGAGCTCGCGCGCCGCACAGTGCTCCGGTGCTTCGCCGGGCTGCAAGGTCCCGGCGGGGACTTCGTAGATGAAGCCGCCGGCGGCGTGCCGGTACTGGCGGATGAGCAATACGTTCCCTTCGGTGTCGACGGGCACGATGGCCGCGGCGCCGGGATGGCGCACCATTTCGAGCTGCACCGGGTGGCCGTTGGGGAGCGCGAAGGATTCCCGCACCAGGTGCACGACGCGCCCACGATAGATTTCTTCGATCTTCACCTCGGGCATCGTTTCTCCAATCGTGATGGAATCAAGAGGACTCGTCGTCGTCGGCAGAATCCGGCAGGCCGGGACGCACGAACAGAGTTTTTTCGTTGGTGCAGGTGGCCAAACCGGGGGAGCTGCCGCGCGGCTTGCGCACGTAACGCTTGCGGGTCCACAGCACCGGCACGGTGCGCGCGTGCTTGGCTCGACTGAAACGTGCGGCGATGGCGGCGGCTGCTTCCAGGATCTCGCGCGGCGGGTTGTCCTTGCGTCCATGCATGCGGAGCACGACATGCGAGCCGGAAACACCGCTCGCGTGCAACCAGACGTCGTCCGCGTGCGCGAAGCGATGGGTGAGCTCGTCGTTGTCGGCGTTGTTGCGCCCGACGCGCACTTCCCAGTTCCCCGGCAGGAGATAAGATCGGCCCGGGCCGCGCTGTTCGCGTTGCGACGTCTCGGTCGCCGCCGCGGACTGCTGCCAGACAGGCCCTCCCGGCGCCCACAACGTGCGCGCATCCGCTCGCAGCACCGACGGAGACATCGCACCCTTCCAGGTGCTGGCGGCCCAGGTCAGGACTTGCGACCATTCCACGGGCTGGTGCTCGATCGAGCCCGCGCGAGCTTCGAGGTCGCGCAACGCGGTATCGGTCTCCTGCATCCGCGCCTCGATGCTGGATTTGCCGCGCGCCAGACGCCGCACGCGTTTGAAGAGCTGTGCCACGTTTTCGTGCGGCGCGAGCTTGGGGTCGAGAGCGATCGTGACCGTTGTCCCCGGCGCATAGAGATCCTCGAGGTCGATAGATTCCTGTCCGCGTCGCGCGCGGTGCAAGTTGGCGCTCAGCAGCTCGGCATGATGCCGCCAGATCTCGGCCTGCGCGGTCGCTGCCACATCCTCCCGGAGGCGCTCCATGCGTGTGCGCAAGCGTTTGAGATCGCGTTGCAACGACTGCCGATGCGCTCGCGCCAGGCTGGCAGCGGCCGCCGCAGCGAGGGCGATGGTCGCCTCCACGGCGAGCGAGTGTTGCACCGCGCCACCATGCCGCGATGGTTCCGACCCGTGATCGCCTCGCGGTGACGCGCTCGACGGCGGAGCCTCTTCCCGTGCCAAGGCCGGCGCCGGTTTGCGTCCGCTCCAATTGGCGATCTCGACACCGTCGCTATTCAAGATGAAGTTTCCAGCACGATCGAACAGCTCAGCCAGGAGCTCGAATCGGCTCGTTGTCGTGGCGTCGGCGTGCTCGAACTCCAGCCACAGCCGGCGATCCCCCGGAATTGTTCGCAGCTTGCGCAAGGTCGCCGCTTGCAGCTGCTGCCAGGTAGGGGTCGCGGCTGCCGGGCGCACGAGCCAGGCGCGCAACGCGTCAAGGCAAGTGGCATCGGCAGAGCGCAGCGCGAGCTCGCTCGGTGCAGGCGCGACGAAGTCGGGGTGAAGCGTCGCGAGCTCACGGTGCAAGAAGTCGCGTGGTTTGTCCTGGAGACACGTGGCCCATGCCGCGCCATGGGCAGCGAACAAGCCGACCTCGACCTGGGCGTGCCCCTGGCGCAGATCCAGGATGATCCCATCGCCGACGCAGACCACGCGCTGCACGACGGCGCCGGCGAGGTGCGCGCCGTGCTCCTCGGCCCAGCGTGCGAGAGAAGTTGTGTCCACGATGTCTCCGAATCGATCACTGAGACGCCCCACCCATGAGACGACGCCAGTCGTCCAAAGTGGACATGCGCAGCGTGTAGTTGGAGCGCCGTGTCTCGCCGAGCGTCGCCGCCGGCTGGTCGCCGTAATCGTGACCGGGATACAGCACGATCTCGTCCGCGAGAGCGGCGAGTCGCTGCGTGAGCGTGCGGTACATCTCGTCGGCGTCGCCCCCCGGCAAGTCGACACGACCGCAGCCTTGGACGAAGAGCGTGTCGCCCGCCACGAGCCGATCGGCGACCAAGAAACACTGGCTTCCCGGCGTGTGCCCGGGCGTATGCAGCAACCGGATCGGAATATCGCCCACACTCAGCACGTCGTCGGCATCGTGCAGCACCAGATCGCTCTCCGACAATCGCGTCACGACCCGTACTCCATGGGACTCGGCACGATGCACGTGGATCGGGACTGGGCGTTTCTCGAGCAGACGCGGCAAACCCTCGACCTCGAAACCGAACATGCTGCCGCCGATGTGGTCGGGGTGATAGTGCGTGCCGAGCGCTCCGACCAGCTTCATGCCGTCGGCGTCGATGAGCGCCAGCAGGCCGTCGACATCCCAAGCGGGATCGACGAGCACGCATTCGCGCTTGGCGCGATCCCCGATGACGTAAACGAAGTTGACCATTTGCGCCGCGGCGGCATCGCCGATGGCGAAATCTCTCCCGGCCAGGAGCTGTTTGAAGTAGAGCGTTTCCACCGTCTCCTCGTGCAGTATTCGACGACCGTCACGGGTGCATTCTACTCGGAGCGGCGACCTCATCTTCCGTCTGGAGGAGCTACTCGGCAGGAAAATCCCTGCCGCGCGCTGGGACGAGTTCCTTCGCGAACATCTGGTCGGGCGCAATCCGGCAGATGTGATCACGACGCATTTCATCGTCGCCTTCGTCGAAGCGCAGCGACCCTAGGCCGGCCGCCGTTCCAGGCCACGCTGGAGGTGGCCCACGACCGCGGGCATCGGCTCCTGGAACTGAGCCCTGACGGCCCTGGCCAGCCCGTTGACACCCCGTGGTCACGGCATCTACATTGAGGGGCTCCCCCGACGGAGGTCTTGCATGCTCAAAAGCATGACGGGGTTCGGGGTCGCCGAGACCGAGAACCACGGCACCAAGATCGGCGTGGAAATCCGCTCGGTGAACCATCGATATCTCGATATTTCGCTGCGGCTGCCGCGGCCGTTGCTCGCTTTCGAAGACACGATCAAGTCGCGGGTGCGCGAGCGCACCGACCGCGGTCGCATGAGCTTGAGCTTCACCTTCGAGTCGCAAGACGAGATGGAGGAAATCGGCCTCAACCAGCCGCTCGTGCGCGCCTATGGCGGCGCCATCCGGCGGCTGGCCGGAGAGTTCGGTCTCGGCGACGGCGCCTTCACCGACCCGGCGCTGGCCGGACCGCTGGTGGCGGCCATGCTGGCGCAGCCCGAGCTGCTCGTGCGCGGCTATCGCGAGCTGGACACGGACCTGGTGCAGAAGCTCCTGCTCGAGGTCATCGACAAGGCGATCGAGCAAGCGAATCAGATGAAGGAGCGCGAGGGTCGCACCCTCGGCGCCGACCTGTCGCGCCGGCTGGAGCTCATCGAGACGAGCTTGGCACGCGTCGAGCAACGAGCGCCGCGGGTGCCGGAGGAAGCGCGGACGTTGCTGCGCGCGCGCCTGGCGCGGCTGCTGGATGGGAGCGAGGTCGATCCGCAGCGCCTGGCGCAGGAAGTGGCGGTGATCGCCGACAAGAGCGACATCACCGAGGAGTGCGTGCGCCTGCGCAGCCATCTGCAGCAGTTCCATGCCGCCATCGCATCGCCCGAACAGGGCGCGCGCCGCATGGGATTCTTGCTCCAGGAGATGCATCGCGAGGTCAACACCATCGGGTCGAAGACGACGCAGCTCGAGATCACGCACGCGGTCTTGAGCATGAAGGAAGAGATCGAGAAGCTGCGCGAGCAGATCCAAAATCTCGAGTGATGGCGGACTCGGGGCTCGGTTGCAGCAGGCGGGAGTCGGCGTCGCGTGAGGCGGAAGCCCTTCGTGTTGGTGCTCTCGGGCCCTTCGGGGGCAGGGAAGTCCACCTTCGTGGCCGGGTTGTTGCAAACGTTTCCGGATCTCGGCTTCTCGGTGTCGGCGACGACTCGTCCGCGCCGGCCGCACGAGGTGGAAGGGCGCGATTACTACTTCCTCGCGCCGGCGGAGTTCGAGCGGCGTGTGACGGCCGGTGAGTTCCTCGAGCACGCGTCGGTGCACGGAGCGCGCTACGGCACCTTGGAATCGGAGGTCGCGTCGGCGCTGCGCGGTGGCAAGAGCGTGCTGCTCGATGTCGACGTGCAAGGCGGGGTTTCGGTGAAGCGCCGGATCGCGGACGCCGTGCTCGTCTTCGTCCTGCCGCCGTCGTTGCAGGTGCTGGAGCAGCGTCTGCGCCAGCGCGGCACCGAAGACGAGGACGTCATCCAGCTGCGCTTGCAGCGGGCGCCCGACGAGATCCGCTGCCTGGTGGAATACGACTATGTCGTGGTCAACGACACCTTGGCAGAGACGCGCGACGAGCTCGAGGCGATCTGCCGCGCCGAGAGATTGCGGCGCGAGCGTCTGCAGGACGATGCGGGCGGCGCCGATGTCGTGAGCGCCTACTTGCGCGTGGACAGCCCGAGAGGACGCTGACGCCCGGGCGACGCGCGCGGTTCGAGTGACTTGAAGGAATGGAGGTCGATTTCGCCAATATGGCATACGTAGCAATCGAAAAGGTGACGACGGTCGTGCACAACAAGTACGAAGCGGTGGTCGTGGCCGCACGCGAAGCTCGCAAGATCAACAGCGTCATGCGCATGGTCGGACGCGATGAATCGAAAGAAAAGGTGACGTCGCGGGCGCTGAAGCGCGTCGGACGTGGCGATGTCGATTTCGTCTACATCGACGAGCACACGGCGACGACGAGCGCGCTCGAGACCCGACAGGATGAAAAGCCCGAATCCATCCTCTGACACCGCGGGCTCCGGGGAACCGTTGCAGGGCCGTCACATCGTGCTCTGCGTCACCGGAGGCATCGCCGCCTACAAGGCGGCGTACTTGACGCGTGCGCTGGTCAAAGCCGGCGCTCGTGTCGCGGTCATCATGACCGAGGCGGCGCAGCGCTTCGTCGCGCCGCTCACGTTCGAGACCCTTTCCGGCAACCGCGTGGTCACCAGCACGTTCGACCGCGTCTTCGAGATGGGCGCGGTGGAGCATGTCGACCTCGCCGGCTGGGCCGACGCCGTCGTCGTTGCACCGGCGACCTACAATCTCCTCGGCAAGCTCCACGCCGGCATCGCCGACGATGCGGTGACGAATTTCCTCTCCGCCGTGGTTTGCCCGGTGCTCGTGGCCCCGGCAATGAACGAGCACATGTGGCGCAACGCCATCAACCAGCGCAATGTCGCCGGACTGAAGGCCCTCGGCTACCGGTTCGTGGATCCCGAGCGCGGCGGACTTGCGTGCAGCTGGGAAGGCGAAGGCCGGATGGCCGAGCCGGAGACCATCGTCTCGGCGCTGCGGACATTGCTGGCGAAGGCTCCTTCGTCGCGCACGGCGAATGCAGGCGGTTCTGCCGCTCGGCAATCGTCCTCGCCGCGCAATGAATCGCGCGCGCTCGCGGATTTGGACGTGTTGGTGACGGCGGCGGGCACGTGGGAAGCCATCGACCCCGTTCGCTTCGTCGGTAATCGCGCGAGCGGACGCATGGGGTATGCGCTCGCGGCAGCAGCCGCGCGGCGTGGCGCGCGCGTGCACCTCGTTTCGGGACCGAGCGCGCTGCTGCCGCCGACGGGGCTCGCGGATTTCGCCAAGGTCGAATCGGCGGCGGAGATGCTGCGCGTGTGCCAGGAATGGCTGCCGCGCACCGGAATCCTCCTCATGGCAGCGGCGGTCGCAGACTACAGGCCGCGCGAGGTCGCGCCGCGCAAGATCAAGCGCACACGCTCAGCGTTGCAGCTCGACCTCGAGCCGACGCCGGATGTGCTTGCGACTTTGCGCGCCGCCAAGGGAGGGCGATTGTTCGTCGGCTTCGCGCTCGAGACCGACGCGGACCCTGGGCCGGCGGCGCAGCAGAAGCTGCGCGACAAGGGGCTCGACCTCATCGTCGCCAACCGCGTCGGGGAAGAAACCGGCCCCGACCAGCGCACGAACCAAGTGTGGATTTGGAACGCCGAGGGTTTGGTCGAAGCCACTCCGGTGCTGGAAAAAGAGCTGATCGCCGAGATCGTTCTCGATGCCGTCGAAGGCGAGCTCGCGAAGCGCCGTGCGCCGGCGAGAGCTTGAGCGCGACACGTGCGAAACAGAATCGCCGTGCATGCGGCGCACGGAACGCGGAGGAAGCGTGAGCGGATCCAACGCCGAGGCCGTGAGCACCTTGCGGCGCTACCTGCAGCAGCGGCTCGATACCGGCGAGAAAATGGCCCTGCGGGTGCGAACGCAACCCGGGGCCGTCGCGAAGACCGAACCAGCCGCATCCGTCACCACGAGCCCAGCAGCGATCCCGCAGCAGCACCGAGCGGAAATTCCACAGGACGATTCGTTGGCACGAATCGCGGCCGAAGTGCGCGCTTGCACGGCCTGTCGGTTGCACGCCACACGTACGAATGCGGTCCCGGGTGTCGGTCCCGACGGAGCGGCGTTGCTCTTCGTCGGCGAAGGACCCGGTGCCGATGAAGACGCCAAAGGCGAGCCTTTCGTCGGGCGTGCCGGGCAACTCCTGACCAAGATCATCGAGTCGGTGCAGATGAAGCGCGAGGACGTCTTCATCACCAACATCGTCAAGTGCCGGCCGCCGGGCAACCGCGATCCCGAGCCCGACGAGATCGCCGCGTGCCGGCCTTTCCTCGAACGCCAAGTGCGACTGCTGCAGCCGCGCGTCATCTGCACGCTCGGACGACATGCGGCATCGACGTTGCTCGGCAAGCAGGAATCGATGGCGCGGCTGCGCACGGAGCGCCACACCTATGCCGAGATCCCGGTTTTCCCCACTTATCACCCGGCGGCCCTGCTGCGTAACCCACAGTGGAAGCGGCCGGTTTGGGAAGATATCCAGAAAGTGCGCCGGGCCTGCGATGGCGCCGACTGAAAAATTCTGAAGCGCGCCTCCGGCTGCGCTACAATCCCCCCGAACGCCCTCCTCCCGGGTCCGGATGCCGCGGGTCAGGCGCTTACTGCGCCCCGGTCCGGATCTCCGACGTCGGCCGTGGATTTCGCTCCGCACGCGCGTGCGCGGGCGCGGTGTCGTGAAGTGGAAGTGGAGCACCATGGAGACGTTGGACCGGTCGATGGCGGGGCGCGTGCCACCGCACTCGCTCGAGGCCGAGGTGGCCGTTCTCGGCGCCATCTTGCTCGAGACCGAAGCGCTGCCGCGCTCGCTCGAACTCCTCGTCGCCGACTGCTTCTACAAGTCGGCGCACCGGCTCATCTACCAGGCCGCGGTGCAGCTCTTCGAGCGCCGCGACGCGGTGGATCTCGTCACCATCACCAACGAGCTGCGGCGCATGGACCGGCTCGAGGCCGTCGGCGGCACCGTCGCGTTGTCGACGTTGCTCGATAGCGTCGCCACCGCAGCCAACGTCGAGCACCATGCGCGCATCGTCTACGACAAGTACCTGGCGCGGCGACTGATCACGGCGTCGAAGGAGATCATTCAGGAAGGCTACGCCGATCGCCTGCCCACCAAGGAGCTGCTCGACCAGGCGCAGGCCAGCATCTTCTCGATCAGCGAAGGTGGTGTGCGCGAAGGGTTCGTCCACATCAAGGACGTCGTGCGCCAGAGCTTCGTCGAAATCGAGAATCTGCACCACAACCCCGATGCGATGACCGGCATCCGCAGCGGCTTCGACGACCTGGACGCCATGCTCACCGGTCTGCACAACGGCGACCTGCTCATCCTCGCGGCGCGGCCGTCGATGGGCAAGACCAGCCTCATGCTCTCGATCGTGCAGAACGTCGCCATCGACAGCAAGCACCCGGTGGCGATCTTCAGCCTGGAGATGTCGAAGCAGCAGTTGGCGCTGCGCATGCTGTGCTCGGAGGCGCGCGTCGACAGCTATCGACTGCGCAAGGGGGTCATCGCCAAGCACGAGTGGCCGAACCTGACGCGCGCGGCGAGCCTGCTCACCAGCGCGCCGATCTACGTCGACGACACGCCGGCGATCAACGTGCTGGAGATGCGCGCCAAGGCCCGGCGTCTCAAGATGGAGAAAGGCTTGCGCCTGATCGTGGTGGACTACTTGCAGCTCATGCAATCGGCTTCCAAGCAGGAAAACCGCCAGCAGGAGATCTCGTCGATCTCGCGCGCGCTCAAGGGCCTGTCGAAGGAGCTGGACGTGCCGGTGCTGTCGCTGTCGCAGCTGTCGCGCGCCGTCGAGTCGCGCGCCGGCAACCGGCGCCCGATGCTGTCGGATCTGCGCGAGTCGGGCGCCATTGAGCAGGACGCCGACGTCGTGCTGTTCCTCTACCGCGAAGAAGTCTACGACCGGGAGTGCCCCGAGGACCTGAAGGGCGTTGCCGAGGTCATCATCGGCAAGCACCGCAACGGCCCCATCGGCGAGGTCAAGCTCAAGTTCTTCGCCGAGTACACGCGTTTCGAGAACCTCGCCCGCGGCATTTCATGAGCGCCAAGCCCAGAGGTGCAGAATGCTGAATACCCCCAAGGGCGCGGCGATCATGCAACGGATGAAGAAGGTCCCCATCTTCGATACGCTCGAGTTCCGCATCGAGCAGCTCGGCGATGGCTTCTGCCGTGCGACCGTGCCATACCAGCGCAAATATGACGGCGTGTTCGAGTCCTTCCACGGCGGCTTGCTCATGACCGTCGCCGACAGCGTTGCCTGCTTCGCCCTCATGACCAAGACCGGCCCGGACGCGCCCATGACCACCACGGACATGAACATCCGCTTCCTTGCCCCGTGCCGGAGCGACGTCACCGCCGAAGCCCGCGTCATCAAGCTCGGCCGCACCCTTTGTCCGCTGGCCGTTGATCTGTTCGATGCCGGCGGCGTCAAGGTAGCGGTGGCGCAGGTGGCTTACATTCGATTACAGGCACGCGCAAACACGTAGGAGATTCGCGGCCGGCGGCGTGCGATCCAACGCGCAGCCGCATGATAGGATTCCCGTCCCATGAGAATCGCGACCGAACAGAATCCAGTCTCGATGGACGAACTGCGCCAGATGGCTGCGGGGCGCTTCGGGGACATGGTGAAAGCAGTTGTCGATCTTCGGCGCGGGATCCTGGTGCTGGACGCCGAGATGCACGCCGATCAGGAGGCAGAACTGCTCGCCAGCGGCTCCGAGCAGCCCGACCTGTGGGGAATCAATCTCTACCCGGAGCTCGAGGAAGCCGAGTGGCTCGAGTTCGATTCGATGATCAACATACGTCCCTCCGTTGGCAATCGATCTCGGGGTGTGGAGGACGCCGCCACGCGCGAGAGGATCACGGATTTGGTGCTCCGGCTGGTTCGACGATGAAGGTCGTGACCCACCGAGAGCTCGCCGCCGGTCGCTGGTGGCAGTTGACCTTGGCCGAGCAGCTGGGTCATGTCGGCAGTGAGGTCAGTCGAGTGTTGCGCTGGAGATCGCGAAACGCATCCATCGCCCAAGGTGCGATGCATCGCGCCCTTGAATTGCTGGATCTCACTTTGGCAGATCCGCGTCATCGTCGATCGGTCGCCCGTCTGCGCGAGATCGCGCGAGCCCGGGAGGTCCTGGTGGATTTTCTGGACGGGCCGAACCAGCACCGCTCGACCCCCGCTTCGTTGCAGCGCTACTTCGACGTCTACGCGCTGGCTTCCCGCACCCAGTGAGCGGTCGGCCCCCGTCGGCTCATTCCTCGGGAGAATCCTGAGCCTGGTCCCACTGGTTTTCTGATCGGGAGCTGGCGATGTCGTGTCGAGTCGCGGATGAGCTGCGATTTGGGGTGACTGCTCGCCACGATTCGAGGGGGGGTGTAGAATCGTCGCAGTCGGCTCGCCGCTCCGGCCTCTCGAGGTAGACAGCGATGAAGTTGGCACACCACGCACCCTCGTCATTGTTCGCCGCCGCGGTCCTCGGCGTCACGCTCCAGGTGCAGGCTGAAACCTACCGGCTGGAATCCGAGGCTGCGTTCGAGACCGGCTGCTTCGCCCTGTGCGACTGCCCGGTGTCGATTGAAGCGCTCGCAGGCACCTTCACGCTCCGGCATTTGGTGTTCGATGGGCTCTTCGACGTGTACGAGGTCTCGGACGTGCGGTGGACGCCGCGCACCCCTCAGCCGGTCGCGATCACGGGCTCAGGGACGTATCGCGTCGGTGGCGAGTTCGCAATCCAGGAACGGCTGAGCCTCGACCTCTCCATCGATGGGAAGGAACCGCAGCACTTCGACAGCGGTCTGGTGGCCGGAGGCGGTGAGTTTCCCCGCATCGATATCGTGATCTCGCTCAATGGTCTGGTGACGTGCACCGACACGGTGTTCGATGTCCGAGCATCCTCATCCTGGCCCACCGGCTACGAGGCCTTCCCGGCAACGCTGCCACAGCGCGTGGTCCCGAGCCCGTTCCATAGCCGGACCCACGTGTTGCTCGATCTGCGCGGTGATGCAGCGGTGGATCTCCAGATCTTCGACGTTCGCGGCCGTGTCGTTCGATCCCTGCTGGCGGGAACATGGCTCACGCCAGGGCCGCATGCGATCGAATGGGATGGCAGGAGCGAGGACGGCGTCGAATGCGCTGCTGGTGTCTACATCGTGCGTTCACGCGCAGGCGAAAGAGTGTTCGAGAACCGCGTCGTGAAAATGCGCTGATCCGGGCGAGCAGTGCCTTGCGAGGCAGGCGATGATCGGTCTATGATCTGCTGCCCTGATCTAGTGCTAGCTGACCCCCCTGAGTTTTCTGAGCGTCCTAATTAATTAAGACGTGGGATGACGGAGTTCGGCCATGATTAATTGGATTTCTTTGTTCGTGCAGGCACAGTTACTTCTCACGATTACCGGCGAAGAGCCGAGGCAACGAGATTATGGGGCGTCCGCAAGCCCAGTATCCTGGCAAGACTCTGAGCCAACCGAACCAAAACAGGCGGCGAAAAGCTTCCCCAGTCAACAGGTGCTCGGGGCCTATCGGGAGCCTTCGTCGGTGAAGATGGTGCAATTGCACGATGATCGCCCGTACGGCGAACTTCCGGACCAGAGCGTATGGCTGGCTCGCTATGATT
>Ga0075428_100008707_pt1 | contig 11257 bp, 6 predicted proteins | sample RhiMetdeltSRZDD2_FD_75291 | JGI IMG/M metagenome (GOLD analysis project Ga0075428, IMG submission 75291) | Populus rhizosphere microbial communities from Tennessee, USA - Rhizosphere MetaG P. deltoides SRZDD2 | ecosystem: Host-associated > Plants > Roots > Rhizosphere > Soil | place: USA... | reverse complement strand
CGTACCTTTTCGACGGAGCCGGGGTAAAGGAGTTACGCGACCACGAAGCGGCCACGTGATACTGGTCAGTGCTTCGGCGTTGGTTGGGTTGGCCGCCCTCTGGATCTTTCTTGGGCCAGGGGGAAGCCCGAAATCCTCCCTGAGTTCGGAGGAAATGGCAGTGCTCCGAGACCTGGCGGCGCAGGCTTCAGAGCAAGGTCTGATGTTTCCCGAAGCGTCGGATGGGAAGCAGGAGCCACTTTATCGAACCGGCGAAGTAGGATCCTCTCCGGAAGTTCAGAGAATTATTGAGCAGCTGAAAGCGTTGTCCAAAGAGGCGAAGGCAAGTTCAGACGATTTGTTCTGGCTCGTCTCTGCCGAGCTCGCCACGAACGATTTAGACATGGCGCGGCTTCACTTGGAGCGGGCTAACGTTGATTCGGACGTGCGCCTTTTGAAATTAAGGGCAATCCTCGCGTATCGCGAAAGTCGTTTGACGGATGCGGAGCAGGATTTACATAAAGTTCTTGTGGACAATTCAAGGGATGACGAAGCCAAGTTCAATCTTGGTTTTCTTTTAGCTGAGTCCGGGAAAATGTCTCAGGGGATGGCGCTGCTTCACCAGGTCAGTGAAAGCAAGAATGCGGAAATTAAGAAACGCGCAGACCAAGCCCTAGATACACTGTCTGCCCCCTAAAATTGTGAATGCCTCATAGAATGACCCCTTAAACAGATCCCAAACAGAATATTTGCTTTCCGCACCCCCCAATCCTGCAGTTGATCAACAAGAGTGTTGTTAAATTCGGAAAAAAAATTACGGAACGCCCCCGCAGGATCCGTCTCATAAGTCGTTCGATCAGCGCATGACGGGGGTTGCACGATCATACGGAGATAAACCCGCGACAAGATACTAAAGACGGGGAAGTATCAAGTTAGGGAATGGTCATTCTCGACGAAGGTTTTTAAAACCCTCGTTGACAAGAGTCGTTCACCGTTGCACATCCAGCGATCCGAAGAAGGGGTGAGCAAGATGCGCCGTAATATGATTGTTAACCGTATAGCGTATGTCTTTCTAGTTACAGCCTTAGCGGCGATTTGGAGCTGCTCTGACTCACCCGACCTTAATGAGCCTCCGTTTGGTGATGCAACCGGCGACGTCGCGCCGCCGCAGCAGATCAACGATGCCAAGCTCTCTTGGAACGGACATCTCACCTTGACTTGGAGCGCGCCTTGGGACGATAGCCAGTCGGAGCCAGTTAGCCATTACGAAATCAGATTTTCCGACGCTTTCTTTGATTCCACTGGATTTTGGGAAAATGCTACCCGCATAGAAACCATCTGCCAACCGACCTGTCAAAGCCCTCCGACCCCCGGTGCGCCAGGATCGCTGGGGCAGTTCGACTTTCCAGAAATTGGGCGCAAGAAAATTAACGTAGCAATTCGCAGCCGTGATGAGTCTGGCAATCTTTCTCAGGTCAGCAACATAGGTTCATTCTCGCCCCCAGGATATACGTTTACGGGCACCTGTGTTGATGTCATGAATCCCGCCACTCATATTCAGAACCTTCAAGTCAATGCAACTGTGCTTAATCCTCCCTACCCGATGCGACAGGTCGCGCTTACCTCAGATTCCAACGGCAGCTTTGTAGTCAACGATATACCTGAGGGGGGGAGTATCGTCTTGGCCATATCCGACGGACAGTCGGGGCATAACTTTCACGACATAGCTGCTAGTTACGTGGCGACAGCAGATCAAACCAAAATATTTACCATGGTAGAAATCGATAACTCATTATCTGATCCACACCTTGCGTCAAACTACGGCAACTTGTTCAATTTAGCCTTTCAGCTTTATAAATGCTCTGGATATAAACCTCAGGGTAGTCTAATTTTGAAAAGGTGGCAATCTCTGCCTATAGACATTTACATTAAAGATTCTTTTGACCCCATAACGTACGACATTAAGGGCAATATTGAACAAGCAATTGTGTTGTGGAATAACGCCTGGCAAAGCCAATTTGGTAGCGATCTATTTCATGTTGTATATTCATCCGACATTCCAAGTACAGGGATATATTTTTCTGTTGGAGGGATAACCCCCCCTAATCGTGCGTCAGCAACTGGCGTGCTAAAAACAGCTGATGATCATTGGGTTCGCTTCAGGATAAATATCGGCACTGCCGAGGTTGTGTCGGCGCTCGATATCGCACATGAACTGGGGCACACCCTGCCATGGGGTCATTTTCCACCTAACGCGGGTTATCAGAATCATTTAATGGACCCAAATACTGGACAGTTGGCTATAGACGACATTAGGGCGGCGGCTCTCCTGTATCGAATTCCGGATGGAACGGACCTTTCCATCTATGGCGACCTTGTGCTTTCGCCTGGATGCGGCCTTTGAACAAGGAAGTTGATAGGCACCTTGAGGAGGCGATGATGTGGTACGGACAGTCTGAAAGAAGAGACCTTGTAAGGGGGATGGGGCGTTACGGAGCTCTGTGGGCGGTGGTCGTACTAGCGCTGGACCTCTTGGGAATACCCCAACCGGGCTCGGCTAGCAGCCTTGGTAGCTGGACCAGTGATGGGTCTTCTGTTGCCGTAGCCGTTGGGGATCAAGCCTATTCCAATCTTGCTTCGGATGAGTCCGGTGGTGCAATTGCGGTCTGGGAAGATGGTCGCAATGGTACCAAGAGCATCTACGCACAGCGACTCAGCTCAACTGGCGAGCCGTTATGGCATTTTGAAGGCGTGCGGCTGTGCGCTGTGCCCTCAGACCAATGGCGTCCTCAGGTCGTTTCGGATGGGGAAGGTGGTGGAATTGTTACATGGTTTGATTACCGCAATGGAAACGCGGATGTATTTGCTCAGCGAATCGATGCATCTGGGAACATTCTTTGGGATTCTCAGGGTGTTGCGGTAGCTACTGGCACACAAGGGCAATGGGCCCCCCAGATCTCCGAGGATGGAGAAGGTGGGGCAGTGATCGCTTGGGAGGAGTTGGCAATTACAACCCTAGACCTCTATGCCCAACGCGTTGATGGGAATGGCGCGTTGTTATGGACGAACCCGGTTGCGGTTTCCAACGCTTCCGCAAACCAAGAGTCGCCCAGAATAGCCCTGGTGTCCGTGGGCGCTGTCGTAATCGTCTGGCAGGACTGGCGCAGTGGAACGCAGGATGTTTACGCCCAGCGCTTAAGCCCAACAGGAAATGCGTCATGGAACCTGAACGGCAAGGCAGTGGCTCTGGGGGCTGGAAATCAGACTGCGGCCAATCTTGCGACCGACGGAAGCGGCGGGACAGTAATCGCATGGCAAAGTGATTCAGGAGGTAATTGGGACCTCTTTGCACAACGCCTAAATGATCAGGGTGCCGAGCAGTGGACAACGGGGGGAGTTGCTGTTTGTACCGCCTCGGGAAGTCAAACAGAACTGGGCCTGGTGAATGATGGGGCTGGTGGCGCCATCATGACATGGCGGGATGAGCGTGGTTCATCAGCGGATATTTACTGCCAAAGAGTAAATTCAATGGGCACGACCTTGTGGGCAAGTAACGGCGTTACCGTCTGTAATGCCACGGGAAACCAAGTTGGGCCGGTGATCAGATCGAATGGCTTGGGTGGCGCCGTGTTGGCCTGGCAAGATCTACGTGGAACCGACGAAGATGTCTATGCCCAAATCATCGATCAAGACGGGGCTAGCCTGAGATCCGCGAATGGTTTCGTGGTTTCCGATGCGCCGACCGCTCAACAGAGCTTGTCAATAGTTCCGAATGACCTTGGCGGAGCCATTATTTGTTGGACCGACAATCGTAATTCCAGTAAGGATATTTACGCTTTAAGAATCGGCCCTGTGAAAATTCAGGGCCATGTATCGGTGGATTACTTCTATTCGCCAAACCAGGACCATGTATCCATTGGCCTTGACAGAGCTTTAGTTCAAGCGATTGAGACGAGTACCAATGCCATTTCGGACCAGGTGATAACCGAAGACTTGGACGGCACCTATGAACTTACTGTCAATGAAGGCTGGACGGGGAACGTACAAGTGTCCAGTACCCCATATCCTATTTGGAATCACGTCACTCCAACCGCGCTTGCAATTAGTCAGATCCATTCTGAGAAAACACAAGACTTCATTCTCAGCCATCAGGTGAATTCCAGTTGGATCTCGAGCGGGCTTTCGATTACACAAGCCGGGGGACCAGTAACCAGCCAGACGATGGTTCCCGATGGAACAGGTGGCGTGATCGTTGCTTGGCTGGATACGCGTAACGGCAATTCAGATGTGTTCGCTCAAAAACTTTACAAGGACGGGGACACATTCTGGAGCTCGAGTGGGACCCCCGTGTGCACGGCACCTGGCGAGCAAACATCATTGCAAGTGGCGCCAAATGGTTACGAAGGATCAATTGCCTGCTGGTTGGATCGCCGAAGCGGATCCAGGTGGGATATTTACGCGCAAGCCATCAATGGCTGGGGGGACGTTGTTTGGACACAGAACGGCCAACTGGTGGCTCAGGATGTTTCAAACGCGTCTCCACCTGTGATTGCAACGGATGCTGCCGGTGCTCCAAGTATCGTTTACCAGCGCGGAACCGACCTCTTTACCCAAGTTCAATCTCTGCAATATGAGATAGCGCTTTGTACGGCCAGTGGGGAACAGACCCTTCCTAGCATTACCAGTAACCCCTCCGGACACATTGCCTTGGGGGCCATTGTGGCTTGGATGGACATGCGTAATGGCAGCGATTGGGACATTTACGCTCAGCGACTGGATTATTGGACGAATAGTGTTGCTGGAGCTCCGTGGCCCCAAAACGGTAAAGCTGTTTGCACGGCAACAGGTGCCCAGGCAGTTCCTGTCGCCATCGCAGATGACGCCGATGGTGCTTTCGTGACCTGGATAGATTTTCGATCTGGAAGTGGGGAAGAATATGCGGACATATACGCGCAGCGCATTGGAAAGGATGGACCACTTTGGTGGTCCGCAAACGGTGTGGTCGTTTGTTCAGCCTCAGCCTCACAAACCGCTCAGCAAGAGATCTCCGATGGGCAGGGAGGAATGGTGGTGGTTTGGGAAGACAAGCGAGGAGGCACCAGCGACATCTATGCCCAAAGAATAAACGGATATGGGGTTGCTCAATGGACAACGAATGGTGTCGTTGTATCGAATGCGACAGGTAACCAGAAGTCGCCACGCATTGCGCATGATGGTTCTGGTAACTTCGTCGTGACTTGGACAGACGATAGGAGCGGAACGGACCACATCTATGCCCAAAAAATAGATGCCAACGGCAGTGCGCTGGGGCAAGCGAACGGCTTTACCCTTAATAGCTGGACTCCATCTCAAACCTATCCAATAGTCGTTGGGGACATCGTTTCAGATTCCGGATCATATATTACCTGGATAGATCAAAGGTCGGGCTCGGGAAAACTGTATGCCGACCACGTCAAACCCACTCGTTCGATTTCAGGACAAGTAACAGACGTAGCCGGGGCGGGGGTACAAGGTATCACCATTGAGGCTATCCAAAGGAGTAATCTCATCTCGTTAGTCCCATCTGCAAGTGCTACAACTGACCTCGCCGGGAATTACACCTTGAGAGTGGATGATGGTTGGGAAGGGATTGTGCGGCCACAAACAACCGAGTGGTTTGCTACATTTTCACCTGCGGAAATCGGTTACGTGATTACGGGCGACATCACCGGACAGAATTTTACGGCTGTTCACACGGGCGAAGAGTGGATAAACGATTGGGCAACTGGCATTCCTATCTGCACGAATGAACAGACCCAATCAGGGCTTGTCGCGGTTGAAGATGGACTGGGCGGAGCAATCGCCGCTTGGGTTGATTTCAGAAACGAACCCACGCCCCCAAACCAAAACCCTGAAGGGGATGTCTATATTCAAAGAATTGATGGCATGGGAAATGTGCTATGGACCGTAAACGGTGGGGTTGTTGTTGTCGAGGGCGAAAGGCAATCCGCGCCGACTATTGCCGGAGACGGTGCAGGTGGGGGAATAGTGGTGTGGGAAGATAATCGCGCAGGAAATACGGATCTCTATGTCCAGCAAATCTTCGCCGGAGGTGGTGTTCGGTGGCCGGGCGGTCGAATCCTGTGTGATGCGGTTGGGGAGCAAAGCCGGCCAGCCATAGTCAAAACACAGGACGGCAGTTACGTCATTGTCTGGGAAGACTCGCGAGGCGGGCATTCCTCCGAAATCTATGCAGGCAAACTTCTTGCCAACGGAGATCTGTCGTGGCCGATCGGCGGACAGCAGATAACCCCTGAATATTACGTTAGACATAGATTTTTTGACGAGGAAGGCAATCCTTATTTTGAGGATGTCTATTACAACAAATATGCCCCAGCATTGGTTCAGCACGGAGCGGGCGGTGCCTTGTTAGTGTGGAGAACAGTGACGGATGAGGGAAACAAGGAGATGAGAGGCCTCGCCGTTGCTGACAATGGTTCCATTGAAACAGGGTGGCCTACGGGCTCTCCTGCCGGACAAGGAGTTACTATTATTTCGGGTGTGAGCGACCCCAAAATCGCACCAGACGGGGCAGGCGGCGGCTTTGTTGCCGCTCAACTTAGTGGACCCATGAAAGTACGACGGATCGACGGTGCTGGCGGACTAAGCCTTGAATTTTCTACGACGTCTTCAGCAAAATCGAACAGCGTTTTTGACATTGTATCCGATGGAGCTAATGGTGCTTTAATTGCGTTCGTAAGCTCCGGCAGTGACCCCAATATTTTGGTACAGAAATTTAACGGCAGCGGCCCAGTCTGGACTCAAGACAAGGTTGTTTGTGCGAATACGAGTGAGCAGAAATTTCCCCAGATATGTGCAGCTAGCGGTTCTATGTTTTTTGTTAGTTGGGAAGACAAGCGTAGCTCGAACCAAGGTATTTATGCTCAACAGGTAGATGCGAATAATCAAACCCCCAACGTATTATGGCAACAGGATGGCGTAGCGCTGGCTCACAGCAGCATGGCTGAAGCGCCAGAGCTGGTGCGTCTCAATGCTGATAAGGGTTGCGTATTGTTCACGGATGCTTGGAACATCTACGCGCAATTCGTCCAAAACCTAAACGTTCACGCCCGTGTATCGACGAATGTTCAACCTGCGGCATTTCTATTCACCTGTCCCAGGGCGAGCCAGGATGCTGCGGGTTCGACAGACCCCTTGCAGGTAACTGTAGATATCCAGGATGAGACCCGATTCACCTTTACCGGTAATCCCACTCTGGATTTCGTCTATCCCTCTAGTGGGCCAGTGCGCTTCTACTCGGAGGGAACTCTCAATCCGACATGGAACACGGTGGGTAGCGTTCTTCGAGCCGTCGTGAATCGCATGAACATTAGTGGTGCAGGAACCTACAACCTGCCGGTACGCATAAATGGTTCGGAAGTTGGCAGCGCTTTTGTGAGCGTTCGTAGCCCCGACATCAATGGTGACGGTACTGTGAATGGGGTGGATTTGGCCATGTTCTCAATGGGATATTCATCTCCGCCCAAACCTTATGATTCGAGATTCGACTACAACGGCGACGGCCAAGTAAGCGGCTCCGATTTTTCTAGATTTGTCAGCCACTATAACCACACAAACACTGGGGGGCCCGCATCGCCATCCCTTGAAGCTCCCCAGGGAGGGCCTCTCAGTCTGCAATTATGGCAGTCACCAGGGGAAATGGGAGTTGTGCACCTTAGAATGTGGTTGGCGGAAGTGAACCCTTTGAGCTCCATGATCGGGGCCATAACCTTCGACAAGGCGGCCCTTGAGTTCATTGACTGGAAACAGGCTGATGACAAGGGTACGAGGATGTTTACACCGGACGAACAAGAGGGCAGGTCTGTCCTATTGATCGGGGCAGTCAATGTTGCTCCCACAGATGGGAAGGGTGTTGACCTGGGCGAAGTAACATTCCGACTGAAGGACGGTCACACCCTATCTGAAGTGGGTTCCTTTGAATTGGCCCTTGGAGAGGCATCCAGGGAGAGTGGGTCCGTCGTTCGCATCAGCGGAATCCGAATTGAGGGTGGATTGGGACCTTCGATGAAGAACCTGCTGGCACAGAATTATCCCAATCCATTCAACATGGCTACGACGATTGAGTACTCATTGGCAGAGGATGCACATGTAAATCTGTCGATTTACAACGTTAGTGGTCAACTTGTCAGGACGTTAGTAAACGAGGACCTGCCAGCCAGCGCTTACGGAATTCAGTGGGATGGTCGGGACAACCAAGGAACGAGAGTGTCTCCGGGAGCCTATTTCTATCGTGTCAAGACGAAGCAGTTCACGAATACCAAGAAAATGGTCTTATGGAAATAGCCTTCAAGGCCTAAAGAGTCCAAATGGAAGAGGACGGCCCCCGATCGGGGCCGTCTTCATGTTGGATGAAAGTAGCGTCCCGGCTCTGCGGCGAACTAGATCGGCGCTTTTATATTAGGGCGATTGGCCTGCTGAGGGCTTGAGTAGTAACGGCGCGGAGCAAGAAAGTACTGACCCGTCCCGGAAACAACCCGCGTCTGCCGTCGAATACCATATGTGGCGGACGTTTCCTACTAAACAATGAGACCGACTGAAACCGGCCAGGTTTAACTTGGAGGACACCATGAAATCATTGTGCTGTGTTATTGCTTTGTTCTTAGGCGCACTCTTTGCTTGTAGCGCCTCGGCCCAAGTTTTGGATAATTGTTACGGGGTGATCACCGCCAACTCGGGCGTTTTGCCTTCGTGTCCAAAAGGTGATGGATTCACATTGGCTCAAAAAGGGTTGACAATCTCCGTCCAAGTATTGGACGGCAATCATAATCCCGTTCCTGGAATCCCGGCTAACCAGATGTGGCTAGTTGGTGCGCATGATGGTCTCTCTTTGTGTGGCGGCAGTGCAGCCACTCACGCTGACGCAGCGACAGACTCGCAGGGTAGGACAACGTTTTCCGGAGCCCTGGCGGTAGGGGGATGCGACGACGGCCTCTTAGTCGTCGTTCAGGCCTGTGTTTTGAAAGACGTGAATACTGGTAGTCCTTTTATCGTTCCTATCTCTGTTCGTTCTGTAGATCTTTACCCACAGCCAGGATCCTATACTCCTGGGGGCGATGGAGTTGTCAGTTTATCTGATTGGTCTTTGTTCATTAACTTGTACCAGAATGGGAATTATGACAAGTGTGCCGACCTTGATGGAATTGGGGGGGAGAGTATTGGTGATCTTACTTTTATGCAGGCCCATTACCCGCAAAATCAGCCGCAACACGCGTGTCCATAGTCTCGCATCAGTTGCCACCGGCTCCTTCCTCAGGGGGGGCGAATGCTCGCGCGGTGATTGAGCTAGAAGAGGATTTGTGCAGACGTGGCCATCTTAGGTGAGCCCCCGAAAAGCACCGGGCTTACGAGGAGTTTCAATAGTCGTGCCGTCCAATAGAAACGAAGTTGGGATACCAGCAACACTGCAGATTAAAATCTGTGAAGGAGGCATTTATGCGGCCGTTGTACACCGCCTTATCCATTGTGCCCCTTATGACTGGGTCGATGGCTTCCGGCCAGATAACCCAATGCGTTCCCGGGTCGGCCACGTCAAGTTCCGGAGTCCTGATGGCCTGTCCGCAAGGAGACGGACAAACGTTGGCATCGAAGGGGCTAACCATAAGTATCCAAGTCCTCGATCCAACAACTCTCCAGCCTGTTGCCGGAATTCCGGCGAACCAGATTTGGCTAGTGGGGGCGCATGACGGCCTTACGTTATGCGGAGGAAGCGCGGCCACACATGCGGATGCTGCGACCGATGCGAATGGAAGGACAACGTTTTCGGGGGCTCTGGCAGTTGGTGGATGCGACGACGGCCTGTACGTCGTCGTTCAAGGGTTGATCCTCGCCAACCCGAACGGCTGCGACCAACTCATCGTCGTACCTATTGCCGTGCATTCAGTGGATATCAATGGCAACGGGACCGTCAACGGACCTGATTTCGCGCAGTTTGGAGTTTGGTATCAAAATGGCGTCTACGACGCTTGTGCTGATTTTAATGGTGATGGACAAGACAGTGGTCCTGACTTCTCCATGTTCGCCTTCCATTATCAGAATGGAAATGGACACCATTGTCCATAGCGCCTGAACACGAAAGAGCTAATCGGCGGCCCCTGCTCTCAGGGGTCGCTTTTTTTTTGCTGCTCTCTATTGAAGAACCGTCGTGCAGAACCCGCACTTCTTCGCCCCGATCGGGATGTCGAATTTGCACTGGGGGCATTTCTCGGTTGTGGGGGCCGCAGCAGGGGCAGGAGCCTCGCGCTTAAGACGATTGATCTGCTTGATCATCAAAAAGATCGCAAACGCTACGATTAAAAAGCTCACGATTGTGTTGAAGAACACCCCGTAGCGCAGAACCACCGCGCCCGCGCCGTTTGCGGCGGCCAAATTCGGATAAGGGTGGGGTGGGGTTCCGTCCCTTAGCACTAGAAACAAATTCTGGAAGTCCACGTTGCCCAAGAGAAGCCCGATCGGCGGCATGATCACGTCGTCCACCAGGGACTTCACGATCGTCCCGAAGGCTGCGCCGATTACGATCCCGACCGCCATGTCGATGACGTTGCCCTTGACCGCGAATTCCTTGAACTCTTTGAACATCCGTCCTCCTCGGGTCCAGCCGGCCTAGTCGGCAAAAATGCAAAAACCGTTACGCCTTGCGGCGACGGGACTCTACATCAGGGTTCACGTGAGAGCGCAGGGGCCGGCCCTCGAGGCCGGCCAGCAGGTTATCCGCAGCGATCTCCGCCATCGCGTTTCGAGACCGTGTGGTTGCGCTGGCGATGTGGGGCGCGATCACAGCGTTCGGCAGCGACAGGAGGGGATGATCGGGCGACATGGGCTCGGGATCGGTCACATCCAGGCCTGCGGCAAAGATCTGACCGGAGCGCAAAGCCTCGTACAGGTCCTTCTCCACCACCAGCGGCCCCCGCGCGGTGTTGACGAACACCGCCGAGCGTTTCATTTTCCCAAACGCGCCCGCGTTGAAGAGGCCCCGCGTCTCCTCCGTCAAATTCGCGTGCACGCTCACGAAATCGCTTTCGGCCAACAGGATGTCCAGGTCCACGCGCTCCGCCCCCAGCTCCTTCTCCGCCGCCGCATTGGCGTAAACGTCGGTGTAGATGACGCGCATCCCCCAACCGAGGTGGCAGCGCTTCGCCAACGCGAACCCGATCCGCCCCATCCCCACGATCCCGATCGTCTTCTCGATGAGGTCCACGCCGATGTAACCCATCGGCTCCCA
>Ga0075428_100008706_pt1 | contig 11257 bp, 9 predicted proteins | sample RhiMetdeltSRZDD2_FD_75291 | JGI IMG/M metagenome (GOLD analysis project Ga0075428, IMG submission 75291) | Populus rhizosphere microbial communities from Tennessee, USA - Rhizosphere MetaG P. deltoides SRZDD2 | ecosystem: Host-associated > Plants > Roots > Rhizosphere > Soil | place: USA... | reverse complement strand
TGCTCCCACCCGGCATCCGATCCGATACGCCCAGCATTGACGAGGTGCTCGTCCACATTGCCAAGCAAGGAGATGCCCATGACCGGCGTACTGAACGCCATCCGGCTTGACCATCTCATCGTGCGGCCGCGCTATCCGACGCTGGTGCTCCTGCTGGCGATCGGGGTGACGGTGGGCGTGCTTAGCGGGTCGGCGCTGACGGGAATCGTGCTCGTTACCCTGGTGACGGCCCCGATCGGTGGGTCGTACTTCGCGGTCTACGAAGCCAACCGCCTCGAGTACCTCTTCGGCACGTTGCCGCTCAAGCGGTCCTCGGCCGAGGTCGGTATCTACACCCACACGATGCTGCTGGTCGCGATCAACGGAATGCTGGCCGGTCTGCTAGGTGGGGCCATCGGCGCGGCCGAGGGACTCAGCGTGTCGGGCGGCGCCATCGCCGTGACGTTCGCGCTCTCGTTCCTGGCCGCGTGCCTATACATGGCGCTGCTGTTCCCCGTCTACCTGGCCGTGCCGTTCTCCAAGGTGAACGTCCTCACCAACGTGCCGTTCTTGGTGATCACCGTCGTGGTCATCTTCATCTCCAAGCGCACCGACTGGCTCGCCCGCCTGGCTCCGGTCGACGCCCTCTACCGCGAGCATCCGGCGGCCGGGACGGGCCTGACCGTCCTCTGTGGTCTCGGTCTGCTCGCCCTGTCCTGGTTCGTCGCTCGGGCCACAGCTCGCCCCAGATAGGGCGCTCAGACGTCCACAGTGGACTTCCGTTCGAGGCGTCGGGCCACCAGGGTGGTCAATCGGTCGCGGCTGGTGATGACCCTACGGACGCCTGACCTGCCGGACAGCGCTTGGTACGCGGCCCGCTGCGTACGGCGATGATGGTTTCGGCCGCCTCGGTAGGACTCAAGAGTCTCAGACACTGTCCCGAGCTACCCTCTTCAGAGCCATGATCTTGGTAGACGGTGAGGACCGCTGGCGGGAGCGGAACGCCCAATTCCCGGACGAGGTCCGCGATCTCATCAGCCGTCGCGGGAAGCAACCGTCCATCGCCCCGGCCCTGTCGCCGAACAAGCTGCACCTGCATGGTCAGCCACTTTACGGAACTGCTCGGCTCGCTCGGACCGCCTCGTCCTGGTGCGGGTTGGACCGGTGCTGTCGCGCTGAGCTCGCGTCGCTCGCTTCTCGGCTCCGGGAACTCGATCAAACTGGCGGCCATCCAGGTATCCAGCCTTTCAGCGACGGCGTGAGCCTCTGCAGCGCCACCGCTGGGGCACGCAACGCTGGCCGACGCCGACACTCATCTACTGGCCGCGTGGAGGCAGCGGCCAGCACCCGTCGATGACCACGACGACTGCATTGTCGCTGGTCACGGACGCTTCCCATGTATGGCGGGACCCGCCGGGGGCACGCCAATCATGGGAAACGGTGCCGGGCGCATGCGCGCCGGGCACCGTTTCGCGTTGTGCGCGAGGTGCCTTATCTGAGGGGAACCCAGGCGTCACTCGGGGGCCCGCCACGGTGGCCGTCCGGCCTCCGTATCGCTCGCCGCAACGCATCGATGGTCTCGGCGTAAGCGTGACGACTGGCGCGCCGGGGTGTCGCCAGATTAGTCTCAGTCACCCCTCAACGGGCAACCGATGGCCGGGCCTTCCCCTTAGGAGAAACCTGTGGGCGACGAGCGCATTGAGATCGTGGCATTTGACACCGACGGCGACGGCGAGGCCGATGTTCGCACCTTCGACACCGACGGCGACGGCAAGGCCGACCTGATGGAGCTAGACACCGACTCCGACGGCGAGGTGGACATCTCCCGCCCGCTGGAGTGAGCCCTCGGCCGCCTCACCACACCGGGGCCCCAATCCGTCCCGGACATGCCCGCGCCGCAACCCATGCGTGAGTGAACCCGAACTCTGACGTACCAGCGCTAGCCAGCAATGGGCAGCTCAGCGGCCACGGACAACCGACCGCCAGGGCCGCAGTTGTGGGTGGTATCCGGCCGGGGGCACCTTGCGATCTTGGTGTTTACGCAGGTCAGCGCCGTTTCCTCGGACCACGCGGCACGCCGAACATGGGAAACGACGAAGTAGCTGCCTGGTCAACGCACACCCGGGTGGCGCAGGTCCGTGCCACCGACTGCGAGGCGAGCGCGGTCAACGTCGCATTCGTCGTCCCTCTGTCGACGGCTTGTTGAATCCGCCCGGATGATCAGGCGGCCTCGGTATCGCCGTGCGTGTCGATCAGATACCAGTTGACACAGTCTCTCTTGGGGGCGCGTCCCGGCATCTGAGGCAGGAACGAACCTGCGCCAGTGCCAACGAATCTCGGGCGCAGATCATTTGGCAGCTTAAGCGGTGTTCCGCGCCCGCCAGGATGCGTCCCTGCGAAACGGTCAGAGCTCGTGAACGAAGCGTGCGGCCATGGCGCCGTCGCCGACGGCTGAGGCGATCCGCCGGGTTGCCCCGCGCCGTAGGTCGCCGACGGCGAAGACGGCGGGGCGGTCGGTCTCCAGCAGGAACGGGCGGCGGCCGTTGCCCGGGTCCTGGGCGAATGCGGGTTCGCCGGTGCGGACGAATCCGTGGGGGTCCAGCCCTACCGCGCCGGCCAGCCAGGTGGTGTTGGGGTCGGCGCCGATGAACACGAACAGCGCGCTGGCTGGTAATGATTGCTGGGTGCCGTTGCGGGACACGGTCACGGTCTGCAGCTCGTGATCGCCGGCGGCGCCGGCCAGGGTCGTGTGGGTGTGCACCTGGATGGTCGGCGTGTGCGCGACCCGGTCGGCGAGGTACCGCGACATGTTCACGTCCAGGGAATCTTCGCGAACGATGAGGTGCACCCGTTCGGCGGTCTGGGCGAGGAACATCGCCGCCTGGCCGGCCGAGTTGCCTCCGCCGATCACCGCCACGGGCGTCTTGACACACAACTGTGCCTCGAACGGGGTCGCGGTGTAGTAGACGCTGGTTGCCTCGAATGGCTTCAGGTCGGCCAGGTTGAGGCGGCGGTAGCGGGCTCCGCCGGCGAGGATGACCGACCGGGCCTGCACATTTTCACCGTCCTCGGCCGTGATGATGTAGTGACCGGGCCCGCCGTCGAGGTTCGCCGCCACCGCGGGGACGGTGATGGCGGCGCCGAACCGGTCGGCCTGTACCCGGGCGCGTTCGGCCAGTTCGGCTCCGGAGATGCCGGCTGGGAAGCCAAGGTAGTTCTCGATCCGGGTGGACGTGCCGGCCTGCCCGCCGGCAGCGACTGCCTCCCAGACCACTGTAGACAGTCCTTCCGAGGCGCAGTAGACGGCTGCGGCCAGTCCGGCCGGTCCGGCGCCGACCACCAGCAGGTCGACGAGGTCGTGGGCCGGCTTTGGCGACCGTAGCCCGAGCAGCTGCGCCACCTCGGCGTTGCTGGGGTTGCGCATTACCGTATGGACGCCCCAGATCACGACCGGCAGCTGCTCAGGTGGGATGGCGAGGGTCCGCACCAGCGCCTCAGCCTCGTCGTCCCGGTCCAGGTCGATGAAGCGGTGCGGTATCCGGTTGCGGGAGACGAAGTCCCGCAGCCGCCGGGTGTCGGCCGAGAAGCGCGAGCCGAGGATGCGCGGCCCGGTGCCGAGGCCGATGAGGACTGAGCGCCGTTGCAGGCAGGCCCGCAAAATCATGTCACCGAAGTCCGGGTCGTGGGCGACCAGGTCGTGGACCTTACCCACGGGCACGGCCAGCACGGTGCCGGCTTCGGCAACGACGGCCGACACCAGCGACGGTCCGCCGGTGAGCAGGCTCAGTTCGCCGAGGAACCGGCCCGGGCCGTGGACGCCGACGACCCGGTCGTCCTCGTCGCGTACAACCACTAGGCCGTGCTCGATGACCAGGAAATCCGACGTGATATCCCCGGCGTGGTACAGCACGTCGCCCGCCTGCACCGGACGTGGTTGACCCACCGCCTGCAACTGGGTCAGCCGGCGCTCATCGAGGCGGGGAAAGGCGCCGTCGACGTTCGGGGACTCCGTCAGGCGGAGAGGCTCGGGGGTCACCGCTCGTCCAGGGCTGCGGTTACCCACTCGATCAGGGCCGGCGGCGGCAGCGCACCAACCTGGCTCCGCCGCACCTCGCCGTTGCGGATCCACAGAAGCATCGGGATGGACTGGGCCTGGTAACGCTGCGCGATGCGCGGTGCGGTGTCCACGTTGACCTTCGTCACCTTGAGCCGGCCAGCGAACTCCTTGGCCACGTGCTGCACGCCCGGCTCCACGATCCGGCAGGGACCGCACCAGGGCGCCCACAGGTCGACCAGGACGGGCAGCCTGGCCTCCAGCACCACCGCGTCGAAGTCGTCGTCGTTGGCCGTGGTCAGCCAGGGCAACCCGTGGTGGCACCTGCCGCACCGCGGCACTCCGGCGTTCGCCGTCGGCAGCCGGTTCTTCGCGCCGCAGTTTGGGCAGATCACGATGTCGGCGCGGGCCGATGCCTGCGGACCCTTCGTGTCCTGGGCCATCACCGGCCCGCCTCGGCCGGTTCGCGGGCCGCTCGAAACTCGACCACGACCTCGCCGTCCCCCGCGTCAACGACAATCGCCGATCCCTCGGTGAGATCACCGGCGACCAGCGCCCGGGCGATCCTCGTCTCGACGTCGTGGGCGATGAAGCGGCGCAGCGGCCGGGCGCCGTAGACCGGGTCGAAGCCGCGCTGGGCGATCAGCCGGCGGGCCGGATCGGTGAGCTCGAGGGTCATCGACCGTTCGGCCAGGCGTGCCCGGACCTCGTCCAACTGCAGGTCCACGATGCGCTCGATCTGCTCCAGGGTCAGTCGGTTGAATACCACGATGTCGTCGATCCGGTTCAGGAACTCCGGCCGGAAGTGGGCGCGGAGTTCGGCCAGGACCCGGTCATGCACGTCGGGCGTGATCCGGTCGTCGGTGCCGCCGACCAGCAGGTGTTCGGCGCCGATGTTGGACGTCATGATGATGACGGTGTTGCGGAAGTCGACCGTGTGCCCCTGGGAGTCTGTGATGCGGCCGTCGTCGAGCACCTGCAGCAGGGTGTTGAACACGTCCGGGTGGGCCTTCTCGATCTCGTCGAAGAGGACCACCGAGTACGGGCGGCGGCGCACCGCCTCGGTGAGCTGGCCGCCCTCCTCGTAGCCGACGTAGCCGGGTGGTGCCCCGACCAGCCGGCTGACCGTGTGCCGCTCCTGGTACTCGCTCATGTCCAGGCGCACCATGTTGTCCGACGAGTCGAACAGCGCCGCGGCGAGCGCCCGGGCCAGCTCGGTCTTCCCGACCCCGGTCGGGCCGAGGAAGATGAACGACCCGATCGGCCGGCGCGGATCCTTGATGCCGGACCGTGCCCGGATGATGGCGTCGGCGACCAGCTGGACCGCCTCGTGCTGCCCGACGACCCGCTCGTGCAGGATCTCGTCGAGGCGGAGCAGCTTGGTCCGCTCGCCCTCCTGCAGGCGGCTGACCGGGATGCCGGTCCAGGCGGCGACGATCTCGGCGATCTCGTCCTCGGTCACCATCTCGCGCAGCAGCCGTCGCTCACCGAGGCGCTGCGAGACCTGCTCCTCCTCGGCCTGGATCCGCCGTTCCAGCTCGGCCAGGCGGCCGTACCGGAGCTCGGCGGCGCGGTTGAGGTCGTAGTTTCGTTCGGCCTCCTCGGCCTCGAGCCGCACCCGTTCCAGCTCACCGCGTAGCTCCTGCAGGCGCCGGATGGCCTGCCGTTCGGACTTCCACTGGGCCCGCTTGGCGTCGGCCTCGGTACGTAGGTCGGCCAGCTCGCGGCGGAGCTGGTCGAGCCGGGCCAGGCTGGCCGGGTCGTTCTCCTTGCCCAGCGCGGCCTCCTCGATCTCCAGCCGCATCACCCGCCGGGTGATCTCGTCCAGCTCGGCCGGCATCGAGTCGATTTCGGTACGGAGCCGGGCGCAGGCCTCGTCGACGAGGTCGATCGCCTTGTCCGGTAGGAACCGGTCGGTGATGTAGCGATGGCTGAGGTTGGCCGCGGCGACCAGGGCACCGTCCTGGATCCGGACGCCGTGGAAGACCTCGAACCGCTCGCGCAGTCCGCGCAGGATCGACACCGTGTCGGCCACGGTCGGCTCGTCGACCAGGACCGGCTGGAAGCGGCGGGCCAGGGCGGCGTCCGACTCGACCCGCTTGCGGTACTCGTCCAATGTGGTCGCACCGATCATGTGCAGCTCGCCCCGAGCCAGCATCGGCTTGAGCATGTTGCCCGCGTCCATCGACCCCTCGGCCGCGCCGGCCCCGACGACCGTGTGCAGTTCGTCGACGAACAGCAGGATCCGGCCCTGGGCGGCGGCCACCTCGGCCAGCACCGCCTTGAGCCGCTCCTCGAACTCGCCCCGGTACTTCGCCCCGGCCACCAGGGAGCCGAGGTCCAACGCGAAGACCGTCTTGTCGCGCAGCCCTTCCGGCACATCGGACCGGACGATGCGCTGGGCCAGCCCTTCCACGATGGCGGTCTTGCCTACCCCCGGGTCGCCGATGAGCACCGGGTTGTTCTTCGACTTGCGGGACAGGATCTGAATCACCCGCCGGATCTCGGCGTCCCGGCCGATCACTGGATCGAGCCGCCCCGCCCGGGCGTCGGCGACCAGGTCGCGCCCGTACTTCTCCAGCGCCTCGTAGGCCACCTCCGGCATCGCCGAGGTGACCCGCTGGTTGCCCCGGATCCCGGTAAGCGCGGACAGGAACGACTCCCGGGTGACCCCGTGCTGCTTGAGCACCCGGCCGGCCCCGCTCGCCGAGCCCTCATCGGCCAGCGCGAGCAGTAGGTGCTCGACCGAGACGTACGAGTCCTTCATCCGCCGGGCCTCGCGGTCGGCGGCGTCCAGGATTCGGCTCAGACGCTGGGTCACGCTGACCTGGCCAGACGCGGCACCCGGTCCGCTGACCCGGGGACGCCGGTTCAGCTCGGCCTCCACATCGGCCATGACCGTGTCCGGGTCGGCCCCGACCCGGCTCACCAGCCGCGGTACCAGCCCGTCCTCCTGGCGCAGCAACGCCAGGAGCAGATGCTCTCCATCCACATCAGAGTGTCCAAATCGGATCGCCACGGTCTGCGCGTCGTGCAGCGCCTCCTGCGACTTCTGGGTCAAGCGGTTGGTATCCACTATGGTCAGCTCCTCTGTGGTCAGCTCCTCGACCAGCGGGCTAGGGCCTGCAGCCGCTCGATCTCGTCCAGCAGATCGAGCACCAGACCGATGGCGGCGTAGTTGAGCGAGAGGTCGTTGTGAAGTCGCCTGATCCGGGCGACGGTGGCCAGGTCGGCCGCGTCGAACCAGAGCTGGCCGCCCGGGTCCGGATGCGCGTCGACCAGTCCCAGTGCCACGAACCGGTGCAGCATGTCCGGATGCAGCCCGGCCCGCGCCGCGAAGGCGTCCAGCCGGTACCGACTCACCCGGGTCGGTGGATAGCGGGTCGGCGCGCTCATCGGCTCCTCCGCGGGTCGAATGTGGACACCCGGGACAGCTCGTCGAAGAGCCCGCGTTCCGCCTCGGACAGTTGGTCGGGCACCATAACTTTCACCTCCGCGTACAGGTCGCCGGGCGTGCCCCGCGGATTAGGCAGGCCCTGCCCGCGCAGCCGAAGCCGGCGTCCGGACGACGAGCCGGCTGGCACGATCACCTTGGCCTCGCCACCCGGCGTCTCGACCGGCACCGCCGCGCCGAGCGCGGCCTCCCAGGGGGCCAGCGGCAGGTCGACAGTGATGTCCCGCCCGGACAGCCGGAACCGAGGGTGCGGGGCGATCCGGACGACGAGATACAGATCCCCGGGCGGCCCGCCTCGGCCTCGGCCGCCCTCGCCGCCGAGCCGGATCCGTTGTCCGTCAACGACTCCGGACGGGATCGTCACCTCGTAGCTGCGCGGGCCGAGGCTGATCCGGTGGCGCCCGCCGCGGTAGGCCTCCTCGAGCGACAGCTCCAGTTCGGCCTCCTGGTCGGCCCCGGCGTTCCAGGCGGCAGCGCCCCGCCCACCGCCGAACAGATCGCTGAACAGGTCCTCAAGGTCGACCGCGCCGCCCCCGGAGGACCCGAACGGACCCGCCTCCCCGGCCCAACCGGCCCCACCGCCCGGCTGGCCCCGCTGCCGGCCGGCCCCGCGACCGCGGGCCCCGGCCCCCGCGAACTGGTCGTCCATGCCCTCCGGGACGCTGCGGAACTCCGACCCGTACCGGTCGTAGCGCTCCCGCAGCTTCGGATCGGCCAGCACGTGGTAGGCCTCGTTGATCTCCTTGAACCGGTCCTCGGCCGCCGGATCCTTGTTCACGTCGGGGTGGTTGCGGCGGGCCAGCTTGCGATAGGCCTGTTGCAGTTCCTCGGGGGAGACGTCGTGCGACACCCCGAGCACCTGGTAGTAGTCGGCCGCCACCCCGGCCTACCCCCGGTCCGCCGCGACCAGGACGGCCGCCGGGCGCAGCAGCGCCGGGCCGTCCCCGTAGCCGGGCCGCACCACCTCGGCCACCTCGCCCGGGGCGGCGTCGGTATTGCCGACCACGCCTACCGCCTCATGCCGGTACGGATCGAACGGCACCCCCGTCTCGGCGTGGCGCGTGAATCCCAGGCCCGCCAACACCGCCACGGCCTGGTCACGGACCGCGCGAATGCCGTCGACGACTGGATCGCCAGCGCCGGCGTGCTCCAGCGCGCGCTCTAGATTGTCGACCACGGGCAGCCACTCCGTGGCCACCCGGACGCGTTCGGCCACCCGCTCGTCGGCCACCTGACGGGCGCACCGCTTGCGGACGTTGTCGATCTCGGCGGCCGCCCGGCGAAGGCGGTCCTCCAGATCGGCAATCACCTCGCCGAGCTCCCGCTGCGATGGTTCGTCATCGACTGACTCGTGGACCACCGAGTCGACGGGCACCGAGCCATTGTCCTGTGTGGACATCGCCTGCTCCCCCCAAGGTCGTCAGCTCACTGCGGGGTAAAGTCGGCGTCGATCACGTCATCGCCGGCCGGACTACCCGCTGACGGGCCACCGGGCGTACCACCCGGCGAGGGACCACCGGCCGCCATGAGGCTCTGGTGGGCCTGCTGGACCTCGCCGGTCAGCTCGCGGATCCGGTCGATCGGCGCCTCCTCCTTGATGGCCTGGCGCGCGTCGTTCACCAGCATCTCGGCCCTCGCCCGCTCGTGCGCCGGCGCCGAGTCGCCGAGCTCGTCAAGGCGGCGGACAATCTGGTAGGTGCTGGCTTCCAGCTGGTTGCGTGCATCGACCATCGTTCGCAGGCGCGAATCCTCGTCCCGGTGGGCCTGGGCGTCGGCAACCATCCGCTCCACTTCGGACTGATCGAGGTTGCCGGTGTCGGTGATGGTGATGGCCTGGGCGGCACCGGTATCCTTGTCCTTGGCCGACACGCTGAGGATCCCGTTGGCGTCGATGTCGAAGGTCACCTCGACCTGCGGGACGCCGCGCGGGGCCGGACGGATGTTCTCCAGCCGGAACCGGCCAAGGACACGGTTGTCGGCGGCCCGCTCCCGCTCGCCCTGCAACACCACGATGTCGACCGCAGGCTGATTGTCCTCCGCGGTGGAGAACACCTCGGTGCGGCGGACCGGGATGGTCGTGTTGCGCTCGATGACCTTCGTCATCACCCCGCCCAGGGTCTCCAGGCCCAGGGACAACGGCGTGACGTCGAGCAGCAGCACCTCCGGGCCCTCGCCGGTGAGCACGGCCGCCTGGATCGCTGCCCCCAGCGCGACCACCTCGTCCGGGTTCACCGTCATGTTCGGTTCCTTGCCGCCCGTCAGCCGCCGCACCAGCGCTTGCACGGCCGGGATGCGGGTCGACCCGCCAACCAGGATCACCTCGTCGAGGTCGGCGTCGGCGACCTTCGCATCCGCCATCGCCTGCTGGAGCGGTTCGAGGCAGCGCCGAACCAGGTCGGCCGTCAGTTCGTCGAAGGTGGCCCGGGTGACGGTGGCGGTGAGGTGCTTCGGCCCGGACGCATCGGCCGTCACGAACGGCAGGTTCACCTGCGTCTGGGTGACCGAGCTCAGCTCGGTCTTGGCCTTCTCCGCCGCCTCGAACAGTCGCTGCAACGCCTGCGGGTCGTTGCGCAGGTCGATCCCCTGGTCCTGGCGGAACCCGTCGGCGAGGTGGTCGACCAGGCGCCGGTCAAAGTCGTCACCGCCCAAGTGGCTGTCGCCGGCGGTGGCGCGCACCTCTACGACGCCGTCGCCGACGTCGAGCACGCTGACGTCGAACGTGCCACCGCCCAGGTCGAACACCAGAACGGTCTCGTGACCCTTCTTGTCCAGCCCGTAGGCCAGCGCCGCGGCCGTCGGCTCGTTGATGATGCGCAGCACCTCAAGCCCGGCGATCCGCCCGGCGTCCCGGGTCGCCGTGCGCTGCGCATCGTTGAAATACGCCGGCACGGTGATGACTGCCTTGGTGACCTTCTCGCCAAGGTTGCGGCCCGCGTCGTCGGCCAGCTTGCGCAGCACCTGGGCGCTGATCTCCTCGGGCGCGTACAGCTTGCCCTTCACGTCGAAGCGGACGGCACCGTCCGGCCCCTCGACCACGTCGAAGGTCACCGCCTTGGCCTCCTCGGTCACCTCTGAGTACTTGCGCCCGACAAATCGCTTCGCCGAGTAGATCGTTCCCTTCGGGTTCAGGATCGCCTGGCGGCGGGCCAGCTGGCCGACCAACCGCTCACCGCTGTCGGTGAACGCCACCGCCGAGGGCGTCGTACGCGCACCCTCACTGTTGACAATGACCGTCGGCTCGCGACCCTCCATCGTCGCGATCACCGAGTTCGTGGTACCGAGATCGATTCCAACTGCCCTAGCCATTGCAACCCCCATTGCGGCGGCGAGCACACACGTCTGCCCGGCTGGCGGTATCCGGTCCCCTTCAGGCTCGCACCGCAGGCGGCCACAGGGGTGGGTTTGCCAAACCAACCCACGGCTTTCAGGTCCGCGACAACCGAGCGCGGTAGCGGCGAGGAGAACCCCGAATGCACGACCGCAGCCTCGGGCCATGATCAGCGCTCCTGGCGGCCGATGATGCCGGCACCACACACCACATCACGGCGATTCGCCGTGACCGGTAGCTACGGCCTGGCCGCACCAGCGGCCGGGCGCGTCATCGTATGGGTCGTGGGCCTACTCCTCGCGGCCGTGGCGTCGACGCCGCCTTCATACGCGAGGACGCCTACGGCAACCACTCCTGCCGCTGGCCCGGCGCGGGCGAGGCTACGATGCCGTCACCGGCGACCCGCCGAGCACATCGCAGCAGCTAACCACCGGTCCGGTGT
>Ga0075428_100008705_pt1 | contig 11258 bp, 8 predicted proteins | sample RhiMetdeltSRZDD2_FD_75291 | JGI IMG/M metagenome (GOLD analysis project Ga0075428, IMG submission 75291) | Populus rhizosphere microbial communities from Tennessee, USA - Rhizosphere MetaG P. deltoides SRZDD2 | ecosystem: Host-associated > Plants > Roots > Rhizosphere > Soil | place: USA... | reverse complement strand
AAGCGCGTGTTCAGCATGCCCGGTGACCGGGGCGGCTCCCATCGCGTGCGCATTCGGCAACCGGACGGTGAAGCACGCGCCCAGGCCCTTGCCCTCGCTGGTGGCGGTAACACTACCGCCGTGGGCCTGGACCAGGTGACGCACAATGGCCAGGCCCAACCCGAGTCCGCCGTGGCGGCGCGTGGAGGACCGATCCACCTGGTGGAACCGATCGAAGATGTTTGGTAGCTCGTCAGCGCTGATGCCCTCTCCGGTATCGCGCACAACGAGTTCCACGTCGGTACCCGCCTGGGCGAGGCGTACATCCACACGACCGCCGGCCCGCGTGAACTTCAGGGCATTCGCCACGAGATTCGTCACCACCTGATGCAGGCGCTCGGGGTCTCCCAAAACCGTGAGGTCGGGCTCGATCACCGGCTCCGACAAGAGCCCAGCGGCATGGCGTTCCTGGCGCACCGAGGCCACGACCGCTGAAACTATCGCCGCAAGATCGACTGGACGACGCTCGAGGTCCAGTTTGCCGGCTACGATCCGCGAGACGTCGAGGAGATCGTCAATAAGGCGCGTCTGTACGCGGGTGTTGCGGTCGATTGCCGCGAGCGCCTCCGCAGCACGCGGAGCGGGAAGGCGCCCGCTGAGCAGAAGGCGAACCCAGCCGAGAATGGCCGTGAGCGGTGTTCGCAACTCATGTGAGAGAACCGCGAGGAACTCGTCCTTCGTACGGTTGGCGTCCTCGGCCCTGGCCTGGGCTCGTTCGGCTTCCTCCCGCCGATGCTCCGCCTCTTTGAAGAGCCGGGCATTGTCGCAGGCGATCGCCGCGTGGTGAGCGAACGTTGAGACAAGCTCGATCTCCTGCGTAGTGAACGTGCGTCCACGCTCCGCGCCCACGGCGAGAGCTCCGAGTACGCGCTCTTGCACGATGAGTGGTACTGCGAGGAGTGCGCGGTAGGTCGACCGTTGGAGACGAGCCCGCGCATCCTCCGGGTAGAGGACATCGGGATACTCGAGCACGTCTTCGGCGGCGACGATGGCTCGTCGGCGGATGGCGAGGCCGACCATCCCCGCGCCCGGCGGCAGGCGATTCGTCCAGTCGAAGTGAACACCGGTCTCAGTGGAGACGGCGACAGCCCGCACATCACCGGTAGGCTCCAGATAGTAGAGGGCGGCGGCCGGGGCGTCATCCAGCAATGTCCGCACGCCCGCCGCGATGCGTTGCCAAACAAGATTGGGATCAAGCGTCTCAGCGAGCACCTGCGCAACCTCGGCCATAGCGTGCCCTTCACGGCTCCGCTGCTCGTTCGTCTGGAAGAGTCGGCCATTCTCGATGGCGACCGCGACTCGGTCGCAGAGCTCTTCGGCGATCGCGAGATCAGCACCACTGTACCGTCCGCCTGAAGTCGTCCGCGCGAGTGTGAGCACGCCGATCGTGCGGCCGCGAAGCAGTAAGGGCGCGAGGAGCAGCGATGTCATCTTGATTTCGTTCAAGAGGGCGAAATGCGCGTCGTCTCGGGCGATGCCGCGTAACCATTCCGGAGAGATGTCAGGGATGATCACGGGCTCGCCGGTACGCAAGACACGGCCGATCCCGGTTGATGCCGTATAGCCCGCGGCATCGGTATGCCTTGCATAGTACGCATCCATGGCGCACGCCGCGGCGGCATGCATCGGATCGACATACGTCGTGGGCAGGCGACGGATACGGCCGTCCGGCTCGATGACGCGGATGACGCACCAGTCGGCGAGGGACGGCACCGCCGCCCCGCCGAGCGTTACGAGCGCTGCCGCGTAGTCGAGGGACGTCCCGAGGGCGCGGCTCGCCGCAGCGAGGAGCTGCAAGCGCGCGCCGGCGGTTTGCTGTCGCGCGGCCGAGGCGATCCACGAAGGCTGTCCCGCAAAGAGTCGGGGACGAGCGGGCTCCACTGCAGGACCGCTTTCCCGGGCCACGCAGAGGACTCCGTCGATGACTCCCGCTTCGTCCCGCAACGGGTAGGCATCGACCAGGAGGTGACGCCGACCTTCCTGCGACACGACTTCGCATCGCACATCGCGAACCGTTTCGCCACGGAGTGCGCGGGCGCTGGGAGAAGCCTCGGCAGCCATGAGGCGGCCCGCTTCGTCGCGAAACCTCCACCGCTCGGCGCGACTGCGGAGCGACAGACGCTCGATGTCCTCGGCGAAGAGACGGCGGGCGGGCGCGTTCGCATGGATGATCGTGCGGTCACGATCGAACACCAGAAGGGCGTCTGGTGCCATCTCGAAGACGGCGCGCAAGAGTGCACTTGGCCCGTGGTCGCTGCCCGCACTACCCATTCCTGATCGGTTCCTCCGAGAATTGGCGTGGCATCTGACGACATGGACGAAGCTCGAAAGGCCACACGCCCGAGTGCCAGGAAAACTGGAAACATCGCTTACGTCCCGGGTTCCATGCGCCAGCCAGCCCGGTGCACGCCAGGGAACCTGGCTGTCCCGCCGGGCTGGCGGCCATGTCGTCCGTTCCAATCACCGCTTTTCTCTGCGTGAAGCCGACTCGAGTGCGTAGAGAAGCCGCGCACTCCGGACGACCGGAGAGCAATGGTCTTGCCGTCGATATCTGAAGGGATCGGCCAAGAAATCGGCGATTTACGTTCGACGAGAGATCTTGTTGGCCAGCCACTGTGCAGGGCTGCACAGTAGCTGTGCATCGATGCATCGGGCGGCCGTCATGGAACCCGTTCGCGCCTCATCGGGCCGGTAGACCGAGAGAATGTGTGAAGAGCGGCACGCCGCGCTCCCGAGAGTGAACAGCGGCGACCGCGGGCACCGCGGTCCCTTGATGGATGATGGGCTACGATTGTTCTGCCCTACTTCTGCCCTGGCACTCACGAACCACGCCGAAGCCAGGGCCGCTTCGGCCCTGGCTGCAAACGCCTGAGACGACCGCGACCTGCGTGAGCTGGGGATCCCCCCCGTTGGGCGATGCAGCCCGACCGCGAGCAACCCGATGCCGGTCCAGGAGTCGAGCTAGCGGTGCAGGAGTCCCCGGGCGCTGCGTAGGGTCTGGAACATGCGGGCGTAGGAGGAGCCGGCGCGCTCGATGATCGCGCGACGCGATCCCGGAGCGAAGATGCTGGGGGTGGCGACGAGGCGAACGCCGAAGGCCGTGACTGACGTCTCCGTGACGCCCCGAGCATCGATGACCTGGTTCATCGTTGGCCGGAAGTCCGGGTCCGCTGACAGGCGGTGCTGATGGTCCAGTAGCTCTTCGTTGGTGACGTGGTCTTCGAACATGCTGAACACGACGCCCGCACGGACGTCGATGCGGTAGGAGGCGGGCATGGCCGGAAGGGTATCAGAACCTGGACATTGACGGCTTGGCCGGCCGCGCCGATCCTCGCGCCATACCATGGAGGGCCACATGACGGTTGCCGAAGGCCTTTTGCACCAACACATCGAGACGCTCGTTGCCGACAACACCCGCTGGCAGACGTTGCTTGCCGATAGTGTCGTGTGGGAACTGCCGTTCGCGCCGCCCCTCGGGCATCCGGCGCGTGTAACGGGTCGGGCGGAGGTCGTGCAGTTCGCGGCGTGGTTCGTGGGAGCCGTCGAGAACTTCCGCTTTTTCGATGTGAGGGTACAGGCCTTCGCCGACCCGGAGGCCGCCGTCGCCGAGGTAAGAGGCGAGGGGCGGATCAAGGCGACGGGACGTACCTATCGGCAGGAGTACGTGGTGTTCCTGCGTGCCTCGGCGGGGAAGATCGCGCTCCTGCGCGAGTACTTCGATCCGACCCGTGCGGCGAGGGCGATGAACACGCCCATCCTCGACCTCGACGGGTGAGCAGGACGGTGAGCGGCGGCGCCCTACCTGCGCCGCGGCTCCTCGGGCGGAGGCGGTAACCGTAGGCAGTTCGGGCACAGGGCTGTAACGTCAGGCTCCAGTGGCGGCCCTACCATGACGAACACGCCGCCGCAGAGCGCGCAGACCGTCTTGCGTGGGGCGATATTCACCGGCCAATGATACTGGCGCGAGCCGCTTGGAATAGAATCCTTTCGGCGCTGGACGCGACGCACCGGCCGGTCGGACCCAAGGCCTCATGATGCGCGAGAAGGAGGCGATCGGCCTCAGAGAGCACGCCCCGCTGTGGGTCTGGTTCTCGATCGTCGCCCGCTCACCGCTTCCCGTACTCGGTGAAAACGTAGTCTCTGGTCTTCACGATCGTGTGGCACGCGAGGCCGCACTTGGCGTCGTTCCCCTGCGGCGGCTTGTCAGCCTGGGTGGCGGGCTTGAACGTATCGGTCGCAGCGTCATATATGAACGCGCCCCACCCCCATCCGCCGCTGTCCGCGAACCTCTTGCTATCCTTCACCATGAAGTCGACGTCGTGCAGGCTCCCGGGCACCGTTGCTGTGGGGAACGTCTCGAGCTTTTTCGGGTTCCAATGGACCTTCGCCATCTTGGCGCCGTCGGGGAAAGGCTTGCCGTTGCCGGGAATGCCGGACTCGTAGGCCTTGATCATCACGGGATTGGCGAGGATCACAGCCAGCCTTTCGCTCTGACTGATGGAGACGGTCTGCCAGCTTTCGTATCCTTTGAACTCAGAGAACGCGAGCCCATTCGGCACTCGCACGGTGTACTTCGCCTGGCCAGCGTCCTGCGCGGAAATGACCCCGCCGCCCAAGATGGCGAGCACTGAGACAGCGAGCGAGACTACAACGATCACAACCGCCGGGATCCTTTTGCTCTTCATCGCCACTCTCCCACGATATGTCATTTGAGATCCGGAACCGTGACCTTCGCCGGGTGCTTGGTGGGCTCCGCTCCGCCCTTCACGCTCTTCGCGGTTCGCGTGCTCACGCGCCTGACCTGAAGGTCCTTGACCCGTTTGCCGGACTTCGTCGCGCCCTTGCTGGCCATGGGCTCTTCTCCCCCGGGACGCGGTCCGCCCGATGTTCGCTCTGGGCCGTCGACTGCCATGCAGGATACCGCGAACGCCCGCGACTGCGTCGCCGACCGGGTATGATGGCGCCGGTCGAAATGACGGCACCACCTGGGAGGTCAGTCATGGGCAGGCGGCGGTGGCTCTTCGGATTCCTCACGCTCGTGCTGTTGTGGACGTCGGCGGCAGCTGCCCAGCCCGCGCGCGATGTGGTGGTGGTCGGCATGGAGGCGGAGCCGCCGGGGCTCGACCCGGGCCAGGCCCTCGGTCTGCATACGCTGCGCGTGACCTATCAGATTTTCGAGACGCTGGTCACGACCCCCGACGACAGTACCAACGTGGTCCCGGGCCTCGCCGAGTCGTGGCAGACATCGCCGGACGGGCTCGCGTGGACCTTCAAGCTGCATCGCGGCGTCCGCTTCCACGACGGCACGCCGCTCGACGCCCAGGCCGTCAAATTCACTTTCGACCGCGTCATCGACCCCGGCCATCCGCACGCCAAGAGCGGCAAGTGGTCGTTTGTCTCCGGCTACCTGTCCAGCGTGAAGTCCGTCGACGTCGTGGACCCGCTCACCGTGCGGCTCAATCTCAAGTATCCGACGGCGTCGCTGCTGGCCCTGCTCGCGCTGCCGAACTGCGCGATTGTGAGCCCCACCGCGTTTGCGAAGGCGCCTGACGACTTCAACCAGATGCCGGTGGGCAGCGGACGGTACCGCGTCGAGTCGTGGGACCGGGGCAGCCGCCTCGTGCTCCGCCGCAACGACGACTACTGGGGCATCAAGGGCAAGCCCGCTCGGCTGGTCTACCGACCGATCCCGGAGGCCAATGGTCGGGTGACCGAGCTGCTCACGGGTGGCGTCGACCTGATCTTGCCGATCCCGCCCGATTTCGTGGAGCGTCTGGAGAAGACGGCCGGGATCACCGTCCACAAGAAGACGGGGCTCACCGTGTGGTACGTGGGCTTCAACGTGGACAAGAAGCCGTTCACCGACAAGCGCGTGCGCCAGGCACTCAACCACGCCGTGAACAGAGAGGCGATCGTCCGCGACATTCTGAAGGGGACCGGTATCCCGGCGGTGGGCCCGCTCTTGCCGGGCACGTGGGGCTTCGAGCCCGACGTGCATCGCTATCCTTACGACCCGGCCGCGGCCCGGCGGCTGCTGGCCGAAGCCGGGTATCCCGGCGGCTTCGAGGTCGACTTCTGGGTGCCGGACTCCGGCTCGGGGATGCAGGCGCCGGTGGAGATCTCGACCGTCATTCAGGCCAACCTGGCCGCCGTCGGGGTCAAGGCTTCCATGAAGACGTTCGAGTGGGGCGCGTATCTCGCCAAGGTGCGGTCCGACGCGCCGATCATGTTCGCGCTGTCGTGGTTCTTGAAGTCCGAGGATCCGGACCTCTCGATGTATCCGCTCTTCTACTCCAAGAACTCGCCGCTGCCGAATCGTTCGAATTACAACAACCCGGAGGTGGATCAGCTGCTCGTGCAGGCGCGCCAGGTGGGCGATCGCGCCAAGCGCGCGGAGCTGTACCGCCGCGCCCAGCGCCTGATCGTCGAGGACGCGCCCTGGATCTTCGTGGACCACGAAGTGCAAGTGGTGGCGACTCGGTCCGCCGTGAAGGGTTTCAAGCTGCATCCGAGCGGGTTCGACCTCCGCGTCGAGCAGATGACGCGCGAGTGAGCGTATGACGTCGGGCGGGCCTTCGGTCGAGATACGACGAATACGGGCGGACGAAGGCCTCCGACTCCGGGCGCTTCGGCTGCACGCCTTGGCCGAAGCGCCCATGGCCTTCGGCTCGACTCTGACTCGCGAACAAACGTTTCCCGAATCAACCTGGCACGAGCGCGCTGCCGGCGGTGCTTCCGGGTCGGATCGCGTGACGTTCGTTGCCGAGGAGTTCGGGAGTTTGGTCGGCATGGCGACGGGCGTCGCCCGCCACCCGGATGATCCCGCCCATTCTCCGATGCTGATCGGGATGTTCGTCGACTCGACTCAGCGCGGGCGAGGCGTCGGCGCCGCGCTGGTGGAGAGCGTGACAGAATGGGCGCGCACGCTCGCCGCCCAGGATCTGTACCTCTGGGCCACGTCCACGAACCAACCCGCGATTGCGCTGTACGAGAAGTGCGGCTTCAGGCCAACCGGGGACGAGCGACCCCTTGCACACACGCCCTCGTTGCGTGAGGTTCTGATGCAGCGCGGCCTACGATGAGGCCGTCAGCGGTCGGCGCCGTGCGTGCGGATCTCCTGGATGGCGGGCGAGGTCTCGAGTCCGCGGTGCAGGCCGGGTTCGCTCAGACCCGCCAGGATTGGGTCGATCAGATCGCGGGCGGCGCGGTAGTGGCGGTAGGCGCCGTCGGACTGCCCGCGCCCGCGATGTAGACGGCCCAGTGCGGCGAGAGTCATCCAGGACTGGCGGGGCTCGCCGATCGCCTCAGCGATGGCCAGCGACTCGCGCAGGGCCGTGTCCGCGTCGTCCCAGCGTTTCCGCGCCGTCGCGACTTCGCCCGTCAGGCGCCGCACGCGGCTCTCGTACTTTCTCGACCGCGACGAGACGGCAATCTCGAGGCTCTGGCCGGCGAGGCGGATGGCGGCGTCGAGGTCGCCCCTGGCCAGCGCGAGCTCGCCCATGGTCGCGAAGCAGTGCATGGCGTACCGCCACGTCATCCAGCGCGAGACCGGCGGGTGCTGCACGATGTGATGGACCTCATCGAGCGCGTCGGCGGCCGCGCGGAGGTCGCCCCGCGCGAGGTGAGCCACCCCGTGATTTGACTGGATGAAGGCCACGCGCTCGAGCCCCGTGGCGTGCTGGCTCCGCCGCGATATCTCGAGCGCCCTGGCGCCGAGATCGAGCCCAGCGTCCAGATCGCCGCAGTCGATCCTGAGCCACGCCATCGTGTTGAGGTAGCGACTGATGGACCGCTCGTCGGCGATGCGCTCGGACAGCTTGAGGCCTTCCTCGAGCGCGCGGAATCCTGCCGCGTACTCCCCGATGCCAGCCCGTGCGACGCCCTCGCTCCAGAGGCATCGGATCAGCGGAACCAGCAGCCGGTGCTCGCGGCCGATCTGCACTCCCTCATGAGCCACGGCCAGCGCGTCCCGGTAGCGTCCCTGCCAGATGGGCGGCAGGGTGCCGAGGAAGGCCACGTCGCCCTGCAGACCGAAGTTCCCGATCGAGCGACTGATGGCGAGCGCCCGCTCGACCTCGGGCACTGCCTGCTCCGGGTTGCCCTGGACCTCGAGGACGAATGCGCGAACCGAGAGCGCACCGGCCAGCCCGAACTGATCGCCGGAGGCCTCGCTGACCTCGACCGCCTCCTGCGCCCGGGCGAGCGCCGCGTCGAAGTCCTCCATCCACTGCGCGGCGGCGCCGCTCTGGACGAGCGCGGTGGCTTCCAGCCGCCGGTTGCCCGCATTCCGGGCGAGCACCAGCAACTCGTCGGCTGCGGCGCGAGCGGCGGGATACTCTCCCACCCCGAAGAGGAGATCCGATCGCGCCCGATGCACGGTCATCAACGTCTCGGCGGGCACGCTGTCGCCAAGTCGCCGGGTGATGGCGAGCGCCTCGTCGTAGAGGGCGAGTGCCTCGCGGATGCCGAACGCGGCGGCGGTCTTCTCCGCCGCCGCGAGGAGGTAGTGCAGCGCCTTGGTCCACACCTCCGCGCGGGAGAAGTGATGGGCCAGCACCTCGTAGTGCTCGGCGATGCGCTCCGCGTAGGCCTCCTCGATGGCGAGTCCGATCAGCCGGTGCAGCTCCCGCCGTCGCTGGACGAGGAGCGACGCGTAGGCCACGTCCTGGGTCAGGGCGTGGGTGAACAGGTAGACCATCTCCGGGAACAGCGTCTTTTCCCGGATCAGCTCGATGGCGGCCAGCTCGCGCAGCACGACGTCGAGGTCTCCGCGGATCTCTGCGAGGCCCCCGAGCAAGCGGCGAGTGAACTCGCGCCCGATGACCGAGGCCACCTGGAGCGCGCGCTTGGGGTCGTCGGCCAGACGGTCGATGCGCGCGGCGATGACGTCCTGGACGGTGTCGGGGACGTGGATGCGGTCGACGCCCGTCTCGCGAAGCGAGCGGACCACCTCCTCCACGAAGAACGGGTTGCCCTCCGCCTTCCGCGCGATCAGCCCGACGAGCGTCCGCGGCAAGCCGGATGACTTGAGGATGTCCTCGGTCATCCGCGCGCTGTGCTCGTCCGTCAGGCTGGCCAGCGCGACGCGCGTGACGAAGGATCGATCGCCGAGCGACAGCGCGTGGCCGGGGCGATACGTGAGAACCAGGAGCAGGGGAATGCTCGGCACGCCGTCCACCAGGGAGGCCAGGACCTGCTCGGTCGCGGCGTCGATCCAGTGCAGGTCCTCGATGACTACGACCTGGGGCCGGCTCGCCGCCGCCTTGGCCAGCAGCCGACGGATGGCGTCCAGCGTCTCGCCGTGTCGCTGCTGCGGGCGCATGGTGGCCACCGCCGGGTCCCCGGGGTCCACGGAGAGCAGGGCCCGTAGGTACGGCGCCACCCCGGCGACCTCCTCGCCGAGAGCGGCGACGCCGTGCTCGATCTTGCCGACGATGGCCGGAGCCGAGTCGCGCTCCTCGATCGAGAACATGCGCCGCAGCAGGTCGATGAGAGGGTGGAAGGCCATGGAGCGTCCGAAGGAGAGGCACTGTCCCGAGAGCCATCCCGCGCGGTCGCCGATCTGACGCTGAAATTCGTGGAGGAGCCGCGACTTGCCGATACCCGGTTCGCCCACGACCAGGACCACCTGGCCCTGTCCCGCCTCCGCGCGGCGGAAGCAATCCTGCAGGACTGAAAGCTCGCGCTCGCGCCCCACGAACGACGTGAGCCCGCGCTCGGCTTCGACGGCGAGCCGCGTGCGCGCGTCGCGCGCGGCCACCACGCGCCACGCCAACACCGCCTCGCTCTTCCCCTTGAGCGAGAGCGGCCCCAGGGCGTCGGTCTCGAAGTAGCCGCCGACGCCGCGCTGAACCGCTTCGGAGATGACGACCTGCCCGGGGGCCGCCGCCTGCAAGAGCCGCGCGGCCACGTTGGTGGTGTCCCCGACCGCGGTGTAATCCATGCGGAGGTCGCTGCCGATGCTGCCGACCACCACCAGGCCCGTGTTGAGGCCCTGGCGCACCTGAAACTCGATGCCGCGCTCCTCCTGGAGCTCGGCTCGATAACCGTCCAGCGCCGCGCGGATCCCCAGCGCCGCGTGCACCGCTCGCTGCGCGTGATCCTCGTGAGCAATGGGCGCACCGAACAGCGCCATGATCCCGTCGCCGAGAAACTGGTTCACGGTGCCCTCGTACCGGTGCACCTCGGCCAGCATCAGCTCGAAGGCGCGGGTCATGAGGGCGTGGACCTCCTCGGGATCCAGGCTCGAGGCGATCGAGGTGAAACCGGAGACGTCCACGAAGAGCACCGTGACCTGCTTGCGCTCGCCCTCGACCGCACTCTTGGAGGTGAGGATCCTCTCGGCCAGGTGCTTGGGAGTGTAGGACGCCGGAGAGGCGAAGGGCGCCGGCGCGACGGACTCCCTGCCGCTGACAGGAGACCCGCACTTGTTGCAGAACCGGGAGCCCGCCGGTAAGTCGTTCCCGCAACCGCTGCAGGTCGCGACCACGCGGGCCCCACAGCCCGAGCAGAAGTTCGACCCCGGCGGATTGTCGTGCTGGCACCGTGAACACTTCACGCTGGAGCCTCCAGGCACCCGAACCATCCAGGGAGGGAAGGGAACAGTGGGCCGAGACTAACTGCCCGGCCCTCGCGTGGCAAGGTGATCAGAGTCCAAGGCCGAGGATGACGCGGCCGCCGCGCACTCCGATCAGCAGCGCCACCACCAGGGCCGGATCATCGAGTGGCACGACCAGGGCCGTCACGAACACCGCAGCCCCTGCCACGAGTCCCGCCCAGCCCCGCACGTCGCCCCAGCGACTCGGGGCGTGGCTGCTGATCGGCGCGAGCGGCATCCGATGGACGGGAGCGACGGCTCTCGGTCGCGGGAGCGGGGCGGGCTGGAGTCTCGGCAGCGACGCGAAGACCTTGGCGTCCCGTGCGACGATCCCCAGTTCGCGGATGATGTGCTCTGCGCGCTCACGGTGGACCAGCACGATACCGCGCTCGGGAACGAAGACGACGTCGCCGAACTCCTCGGCGAGCAGCCAGTTCTGGTAGCGGTGATCCAGGTAGGTGTTGGTCGGGACTTCGCACCACTCGTGCATCGCGTCCTCTGGTTCAACGCCGGAGTATTGGAGTCACCCTCACCGCAGGCCGCCTCGAAGCTTGGGGTCGAGGAGATCGCGGAGGGCGTCGCCCAGCATGTTGAAGCCGAAGACGGCCAGGCTGATGGCGAT
>Ga0075428_100008704_pt1 | contig 11258 bp, 11 predicted proteins | sample RhiMetdeltSRZDD2_FD_75291 | JGI IMG/M metagenome (GOLD analysis project Ga0075428, IMG submission 75291) | Populus rhizosphere microbial communities from Tennessee, USA - Rhizosphere MetaG P. deltoides SRZDD2 | ecosystem: Host-associated > Plants > Roots > Rhizosphere > Soil | place: USA... | reverse complement strand
CAGCGGCAGGGTCGAGAAGTACGCCGGCGGCCCGTCGGGCACGCACGCCTCGCCCCGCGCGACGTGGCCGGCGTTGTCCGGCGTGTCGTAGTCCATGACGTTCACGGCGACCCGCTCCAGCGACAGGCGCGCGCGGCCCCCCGCCAGGCCGAGATGGATGATCGCAACGGGGTCGATCTCGTCCACCAGCTGGGTCACGCGCGGCGCCACCTCGGCGTGGTGCACGGGAAGCACCGCGCTGCGCACCGCCGCGTCGCCGACCACGCGGCCATCCAGCGCCTTGGCCACCTCGGCGGACGGATTGAGAGTGAGCCCGGCGAAGGGCTCGAAGCCGGTCAGGAGGATCGCGCGGCGGCTCACGCCGGCCGTCCGGTCAGCTGGAGCAGGCCGCCGCGGAAGCGACGGAACATGAGGCCCCCGCCCAGGGCGTCGCTCTCGAGACTCACCCGCGTGGTCTCCGTGCCCTCGGCCGCCGCCCGCAGGCGGATGGACGTCGGCCGCAGCCAGCGACGCAGGCGCGCCTCCAGCGTCCCCGCCTCGGCGTCCAGGCGCGTGATGTGCGCGCCGAGGTGACGCAGCAGCACGACCGCGTGCAGGAGCACCTCGTCGGGAGGCCCGGCCACCACCACGTCGCGGGCGCGGGCACGAGTGGGCCAGCTCATGGCGCCTAGGGTAGCAGGCGCCGGCGCCGATGCGCTATGGTGGGCGCCATGATCGAGACCATCGCCGGGCATCTCACCCTGGAGCGAGAAGAGCGCGTCGCGCTCATCACCGTCGATCGGGCCGAGGCGCGCAACGCGATGACCTTCGAGATGTACGAGGGTCTGCACGATCTCTGCGACCGGCTCGACGCCGACGCGTCCGTGCGGGTGGTGATCCTCCGCGGAAGCGGCGACAAGGCCTTCGTGAGCGGCACCGACATCCGCCAGTTCCAGACGTTCAAGACGCGCGAGGACGCGCTCGGCTACGAGGCGCGGATCAGCCGCGTGCTGAATCGTCTGGCCGCGGTCACCAAGCCGACCATCGCCATGATCCAGGGCGACGCGGTCGGCGGCGGCCTGTTCATGGCGCTGGCCTGCGATCTCCGGCTGGCCGCCGAGCACGCGCGCTTCGGCGCTCCCATCGCCCGCACGCTGGGCAACTTCGCCGCGCCGGTGAGCCTGGCGCTGCTGATCGCTACCGTCGGCCCGATCCGCGCGCGCGAGATGGTGATCACCGCCCGGCTGGTCGCCGCCGCCGAGGCCAAGACCATCGGGCTGGTCGATCAGGTGCACCCGGCCACCGAGCTCCTGCCCCGGACGCGCGAGCTGGCCGCTCGCATCGGCGAGCACGCGCCGCTGACGATGGCTGCGGTCAAGGAAGCGACCCGCCGCTACATCGCCGGCATCGCGTCCAAGGATCTCGAGGATCTGATCCTGTCGTGCTACCTCTCGCAGGATTTTCAGGAAGGCGTGCGGGCATTCCTCGACAAGCGAAAGCCGAACTGGCAGGGCCGGTAGGCGTCGCGCGCCGCCGAGGCTAGCGGCTCACGCGCTCGGCGTACCCCACCTCCGCGATCGAAGGCGGCAGAACGCCGGGAACGGGATAGCGCTCGACGGCGTACTGGCTCCCGTTCGCCTCCGTCAGCAGCAGCGGGCCCACGGCCGTCCGGCCCGCGCGCGTCAGCACGACCTCACCCCGCTCCATCGACGCGTCCCCGCCGGCAAACGGTCGGAAGCCGAGCGACCCGGTCGTCGTCCGCGCCGTCAGCTGCACGCCGCGGATCATCGGCGACAGCAGCTGCTCGGCCGCCTGGTGCGCGGCGTGGATACGGCGCGCGCCCTCCGCGTCCCCGGCCTCGTCCCGCTGGACGGGCTCGCGGCCGGCCGACTTGTTCGTCAGGGCCGCGAGGCTCGGCACCGCCGCACCATCGGGCCACGCCGCGGCGAAGTCCGCCACCGAGAAGTACTCGGACGTCACGATCAGATCGGTCCACGACTGAAGACCGAGATCGTCGATGAGGCGTCGAAGGTTCCGGCAGTAGGCCAGCGTCTCCGGCACCGGCACGTCCTCGACGAGATAGGCGCCGAGATTGTCGATGATCAGGGAGAACCGTATTCCGACCGGATAGAGCTGCCTCACGCGCCCGGCGAGCTGGGTCACCTGACGCAGCAGCAGCAGCTCGCCGAACCCGACGTCCGACACGCGCTGCGCGGCGCCGGCGCGGATACTGGTGGCGTACCCGCCACCCAGGCCGTAGTAGAAGTGAATCGGCTCGACGCGGTGCAGCGCGCGCTTCACGCTGGCGACGACCGCATCGCGGAATGGGGCGACGCGACCCAGGCTCAGCGAGCAGAGCTCCCGGCTCACGAGTGTCTCGAACACGCGGTCCGGCAGCACGCCGATCCCGGTCGAGGTCAGACGCGTGGTGGCGGGGCCGCTCGGCTCCGGGAGCCGCATTTCCAGATAGTGCCGCAGGGCGGAGACGAGTCCCGCCCTGCCCGCGATGGGGTCTTCGACCGTGTGGGTCAGTTGTTCGATCATGCGCCCTCGGCGGCGATGCGTGCAGTGACGGACGACGTTCGTCCGACGAGCAGCCCAGCGGGCGAGCGCGTATCCCTATAGCAAGACACGGCAAGCCGCGTGCCCATCCGGAAGTAGCTGCCGTCACTGATCTTCCGGAGAGGGAGGGTGGGGCTTGGGTGCCATCCCTGCACGGGGCACGCACACTTTGCGGCGGTCGCGCCCGCACCGCGCAGCGCGTGCGTCCTGTGGTAGCGTGTCCCGCACCGTATGCGCCTGCTCGAGGTCCGTGGCCTCCACCGCAGCTTCTACGGCATCCGCGCGCTGGACGGGGTCGATCTCGTCGTCGAGCCGGGCACGATCACGGGGCTGATCGGTCCCAACGGCGCGGGCAAGACGACGCTCTTCAACTGCGTCTCGGGTCTGATTCCTCCCGAGCGCGGCTCCGTGGTGTTCGACGGCCGCGACATCACCGGCCGGCGGCCCGATCACGTGACGCAGGCCGGCCTGGTCCGCACGTTCCAGATCGCGCGCGGCTTCCCCCGACTGTCCGTGCTGGAAAACCTCCTGCTCTACGGCGCCCGGCAGCCGGGCGAGCGGCTGGATCGGGCAGTGCGGCGCGACGGCAGCGTGCGGCGACGTGAGGACGAGCTGAGGGCGCGCGCCTTCGCGGTGGCGCATCGCCTCACCCTGGACCGGGTGGTCAACGATCCCGCATCGGACCTCTCGGGCGGCCAGAAGAAGCTCCTGGAGCTCGGCCGCGCGCTCATGACCGATCCGAAGCTGGTGCTGCTCGACGAGCCGATCGCCGGGGTGAATCCCACGCTGGCACGCGAGATCGGCGAGCATCTGCAGTCGCTGCGCGCCGACGGCCTCACGTTCCTGATCATCGAGCACCACCTCGACGTGATCGCCCGCCTGTGCGATCCGGTGATCGTGATGGCCGAGGGCCGCCACCTGGCCGAGGGCCCGTTCGCGACCGTGGCCGCCGACCAGCGGGTGCAGGAGGCCTACATGGGACGTCGCCGGTGGGCCTCCTGAGTGTCGAGGGCGTCGTCGCCGGCTACTCCAGCGCCGACGACGTGCTCAAGGGCGTGGACCTGGAGCTCGCCGCCGGAGAGATCGTGAGCGTGATCGGACCCAACGGCGCCGGCAAGTCGACGCTGCTCAAGGTCATCGCCGGTGTGCTCGCGCCGAGCCGCGGTCGCGTGCGCCTGAACGACGCGGCGATTCAGGGCCGGGCGCCGCGCGAGATCAGCGCGCTCGGCGTGGCCTTCGTCCCGCAGGAGCGCAACGTGTTCCCCACCCTGAGCGTGCGGGAGAACCTCGAGATGGGTGGCTATCTGGAGCCGCGGCGCGTGCGCGAGCGGATCGAGGCGATCTTCGCGCGCTTTCCCCTGCTGGCCGAGCGCCGGCGGCACGCCGCCCGAACCCTGTCCGGCGGCCAGCGCCAGATCCTGGCCATGGCGATGGCGCTGATGGTGGCGCCGAGCGTGCTGCTGCTCGACGAGCCGTCGGCGGGCCTGGCGCCCGCCGCCGCCGAGCGATTGTTCGAGACGATCCGCGCGATCAACCGCGACGGCGTGGCCATCGTCATGGTCGAGCAAAACGCGCTGGAAGCCCTCGCCATCGCCAGCCGCGGCTACATCCTGGTGGACGGCCGCAACAGCCGCAGCGGACCCGCCGCCGGGCTGGCCAGCGATCCCGACGTACGACGCATCTTTCTCGGAGGATGACGCGCATGAACCGTCAGACGACTATCTCGCGACGCACCGTCCTCACCGCTTCCGCGGCCGTCGTGGCCGCCGGCCTCGTCCCGCCCCGGGCCTGGGCCCAGACCGCGCCGATCAAGCTCGGCACCCTGACGCCGCTGACCGGCGCCGGCGGCTCCTACGGTCCGTCGATGCGCAAGGCCATGGAGTTCGTCGCGCAAGAGGTCAACGGAGCCGGTGGTGTGCTGGGCCGCCAGATCCAGCTCGTGAGCGAGGACGATCAGACCAGTCCGGAGGCTGCGGTGCGGGCGGCCCGCAAGCTGATCGACGTCGACCGCGTCGTGGCGATCATGGGCACCTGGGCCTCGGCGGTGACCACGGCGGTGGCGCCGCTGTGCTGGGAGAGCAAGACCTTCCTGACCACGGTGTCGGGCTCGGATACGATCACGCAGCTGCCGCACCAGGGTTACCTGATCCGCACGCAGCCCAACACCAATCTGCAGATCGGCAAGCTCGGCGAGTTCCTCATCTCGCTCAAGGTCAAGCGCGTGTTCGTGCTCGCGGCGCAAACGCCGTTCGCACTGCCCTCGCAGAAGCGGCTGACGGAGCTCCTGCCCAAGGGCGGCGGCGAGGTCGTCGGTGCGGTCATCTACGACAAGGACAAGACGACGTTCCGCTCCGAGATCGACCAGGCGCTCCGGGCCAAGCCCGACATGATCTACCTCAACGGCTACACGCCCGACAGCACCGTGCTGATGAAGGAGCTCTACAAGGCCAGCTACACGGGCGCCAAGGTGGCCCAGGGCTACGCGGTGAACCAGAAGCTGCTCGACTCGATGCCCGCCGAGGTGAGCGACGGCACCTACACCGCGTCGCCGTCTCCGGCGGTGGAATCGGCCGGCTACAAACGTCTGGCCAAGTTCCTCGGCGCCAGCGACCTCGATCCGTATTCCTGTCAGTGCCACGATCACATCAGCCTGGTGGCGCTGGCCATCGCGCGGGCGAAGGGCGAGGCCAACGGCACGACCGTGCGCGACACCGTGCGCAAGATCTCGCAGGGCCCGGGCACCAAGGTCGACAGCGCGGTCGAGGGGCTGAAGCTCCTGGCCCAGGGCAAGGAGGTCAACTTCGAGGGCGCCAGCGGTCCGTGCGACTTCACCGAGATCGGCGACATCCTCGACTGCCAGATCCGCTTCGAGCAGGCCAAGGGTGGCAAGTTCACCTTCGTGAAGATGATCTGACGTGGTCGGCGAGATCGCGCAGCTCGTCGTCAACGGCCTGGTGGCCGGCACCGTGCTCGCGGTGCCGGCCATCGGCTTCACGGCGATCTACGCGGTGCTGCGCTTCCCCAACTTCACCGTCGCCTCCCACGCCACCATCGGCGCTTTCGCCGGCTACGTGGTCAACACCGCGTTCGGCTGGTCGGCCGGCGTGTCCGTGCTCGTGGCGTTCCTCGTGGCCGGTGCCGCCGGCGTGGTCAACGACCACGTCGTCCTGCGCCCGCTGCGCCCGGCCGGCGCGCTCACGACCGCCATCGGCGCGGTCGCGCTGACGATCGTGCTCGAGAACATCGTCCGCTTCATCTTCGGCAACGACCTGCGCGGCTACGCCCTGCCACTGCAGCGCGACTGGCAGTGGGGCCCGCTACGGATCGGCCCCCAGCAGGTCGAGAACCTCGTCATCGCCGTCATCGCCATGACCGCGGTCTTCCTGTTCCTGGCCAGCACCCGCACCGGCAAAGCCATGCGCGCCGTCGCCGACGACCCCACCCTGGCCAACCTCAAAGGCATCGACCCCGAACGCGTGGCCCGCCTCACAAATTTCGGCGCCATGGGCCTGGCCGGCATCGGCGGCATGTTGCTGGGACTCGACACGAGCATCGATCCCCTCACCGGCTTCCGCGTGATCCTCTCGGTCTTCGCCGCCGCCGTCGTCGGCGGCCTCGGCTCGATTCCCGGCGCAGTGGTCGGCGCCCTCACCATCGGCGTCGCCGAAGAACTCTCCCTCCTCTCCCTGGCCCCCGCCTACCGCTCCGCCGTCGGCTTCGTCGCCATCCTCCTGGTTCTCACCCTCCGCCCCCGCGGCCTCCTCGGCGAGCGCGCATACTGACGAATGCGCCAGCGCGACTCCGAAGCAGCTTCTCGCGTGTTGCTCGATCCGCCGCCGCAGGCGGGGTGGCCGCGAGGTGGGGGCGCTGGGACTCGTTCCCGCCCCGTATCCCCGTGCGCCCCCCATCAGGTGGAGCCCAGCCAAGGCGGTCCCGAGGCGGTCTCCAGCCTCGTGGTCCCAGCGCCCCCACCTCGCGGCCACCCCGCCTGCGGCGCACGGTACGACGACTAGATGGAGAACTACCTGATCGCAATGGCAACGTTCGCCTGCTTCTACGCGCTCATGGCGCTCGGCCTAAACCTCGTCTGGGGCATGGCCGGTATGATCAACCTCGGCCTCGTCGGCTTCTTCGCCTTCGGCGCGTACGTCTCGGCCCTGGCCACCAAGCGGGGCGGCGTGCCGATGGTGCTCGGCGTGGCGGGCGCGCTGGTGCTCACCGCGGCGGCCGGTGCCGTGATGGCGCTGGTGACCGCCCGGCTCCGCGGCGACTATCTGGCCATCATCACGCTGGGCTTCTCCGAGGTCGTGCGCATCACCGCCAGCAACGAGATCTGGCTCACCAACGGCACCGACGGAATCTCCGGCATCCCCGGACCGTGGCGGGGCCGCGTGACGCCGGAGGTGTTCAATCTGATCTACCTCGCCCTCGCCGCCGCGGCGGTGGCCGTGGTGCTGGCCGTGCTCCAGCGCGTGCGCTACTCGCCGTACGGGCGCGTGCTCCGCGCCATTCGCGACGACGATCAGGTGACCGCGGTGGCCGGCAAGCACGTCCTGCGCTTCAAGGTGGAGGCCTTCGCGCTCAGTGCGGGGATCCTCGGCGTGGCCGGCGCGCTGTGGGGACACTACACGTCCTTCATCGCCCCCGACGTGTTCGTGCCACTGATCACCATCTACGTGGTCCTGGCCCTCACGGCCGGCGGCACCGGCAACAACTGGGGCGCGCTCGTCGGCGCCTTCCTGGTCGTCTTCTTCATGGAGGGCACGCGCTTCGCCACCGGCTGGCTGCCGAGCCTCAAGCCGGTGCAGATCGCGGCGGTGCGCGAGCTGTCCATCGGCGCCAGTCTCTTGATCGTCCTGCGCTTCCGGCCGGCCGGGCTCCTGCCCGAGCGCATCCCCCGTGTGGAGGCCCCGCGATGAGCAAGGCTCCCGGAATCGACGCTCGCCCTCACCTCGCCGCGGTGGCGGCCGTCGCGACCATGCCCGGCCAGCCCCAGGCGCTCTTCGGCGCGCTCGACGCCGCGTTCGGCGCCGTCCTGGGCCACAAGCTCTTCACCCTGATGCGCTACCACGCGACGTCCGGGGAATCGGAGCGGATCTACACCACGCATCCGCGCGAGTACCCGGTGGGCGGTCGCAAGGCCCTCAACGTCACGCCGTGGGCCGAGCGGGTGCTGACGCGGCAGCAGCCGTACCTGGGGCGGACGCCCGCGGACGTGCAGAGCGTGTTCTTCGACCACGTCCTGATCGCCTCGCTCGGCTGTGGCTCGGTCCTCAACCTGCCGGTCGTGTGGGACGGCCGCACGCTCGGCACCATCAACCTGCTGCACGAGGAAGGCTGGTACGACGACGGGGACGCCGGCGTGGGACTGCTGTTCGCCGGCCTGGCCACCGCCGCGTATCTCACGCTGGAGAGGATGTCGCCATGAGTGGATTCGCCGACTACGAAGCCTACGATGCTCTCGGGCTGGCCGGACTGGTGCGCCAGGGGAAGGTGACGCCCGTCGAGCTCCTGGACGCCGCCATCGCGCGGGTCGAGGCGCGCAACGCCAAGGTCAACGCGGTCACGATGCCCCTCTACGACTACGCGCGCAAGGCCATCGCCGATGGTCTACCCGACGGGCCGTTCCGCGGCGTGCCCTTCCTCATGAAGGACCTCACGGCCTCGATCGCCGGCGTGCGCATGACCCGGAGCTCGCGCTTCTTCGCGGACGCCCCGCCGCCGGCGGCCGACAGCGAGCACGTGGTCCGCCTCAAGCGCGCCGGCCTGGTCATCTTCGGCCGCACCAACACCTGCGAGCTCGGGCTGAGTCTCACCTGTGAGCCGCAACTATACGGCGCCACACGTAATCCGTGGGATTTCACGCGCATCTCCGGCGGCTCGTCCGGCGGCGCTGCCGCGGCGGTGGGTGCGCGCATGCTGCCCATGGCTCACGCCACCGACGGCTTCGGCTCGATCCGCGCGCCGGCCGCCTGCTGCGGGCTGGTCGGGCTCAAGCCGACGCGAGGTCGCAACACCATGGCGCCCTACACCGGCGAGGGACTGGCCGGCTGCTCGGCCGAGCATGCCGTCACGCTGAGCGTGCGCGACAGCGCCGCGCTCCTCGACGCCACCGCGGGTCCGGGCGCCGGCGATCCCTACGGCGTCGCCGTTCCGGCACGACCGTTCTTGCAAGAGGTCGGGACACCACCCGGTCGGCTGCGCATCGCGTGGACCGCCAAGACGCCGAACGGCGCCCGCGTGGACGCCGAGCCCCTGCGCGTGCTGAGCGAGACGGTCCGGCTCTGCGCCGAGCTCGGTCATCAGGTCGAGGAGGCCGACCCGGTCGTCGACGGCGCCGCGATCGTGCCGACCTTTATCACCCTGGCCGCCGCCAACACCGTCGTGAACCTGGCGAGCCATCCGACCGCCGGCCGGACGGCGCGGCCGGGCGAGGTCGAGAAGGTCACGTTCGCGACCGGCCAGAAGGGTGAGCGCATCACCGCGGCGGACTACGTGCGGGCCACGCAGACCGCCCACCGGCTCGGCCGACAGATGGCCGCTTTCCACGCCGACTGGGACATCCTGCTCACCCCCGGGCTCGCGACCGTCCCGGTGAAGCTCGGCTGGATCGACATGATGCTGGACGACGTCGATGAGTATTGGCAACGAGTGTTTAACTTCTCGCCGTTCACCGTGTGGTTCAACCTCACGGGGCAGCCGGCGACGATGCTGCCGCTGGGCAGCAGCCCGGAGGGATTGCCGGTGGCGGTGCAGTGCGTCGCCCGCTTCGGCGACGAAGCGACGCTGTTCCGGCTGGCCGCTCAGCTCGAGAGCGCGCGGCCGTGGATCGGGCGGCGGCCGCCGGTGGCGGCGTGAAGCGGTCGGATCTGGCTCAGGCGGCCGGGCGGAAGCGGAATCCGCCGTCGCGGCGCACGATGTAGCCGGGACGGGGGAAGTGCGCGGGCAAGAGCAAGACCCCGCTGTCGGCGTGCTGCTCCACGAACGCCTCGCGGGTCTTCCGGGCGCGGGCGCCGTCGTAGCAGAACTGGCTGTTCCACTGCGGCTCGGCCACCTGCACCGTCCGGTGCATCAGGTCGCCGGAGAACACCGCCTGACCGGCCGGCGTCGTGAGCCGCACCGCCACGTGGCCGGGCGTGTGGCCCGGCGTCGGCTCGAATCGGAGCCCGGGCGCGATCTCGTGCTTGTCATCAACGAGTGAGGCGCAACCGGCCTCCACGACAGGCGTCACGCTGTCGCCGATGCACCCGGACGGCTCGCGTCCTTGCTCGGCCTCCCACTTCCAGAACTGCCACTCCTCGCCGGGGATGATGTAGCGCGCCTTGGGGAACGTCGGCACCCAGCGGCCGCCCTCGAGCCGCGTGTTCCAGCCGACGTGATCGACGTGCAGGTGGGTGCAGACCACGGTATCGACCTGCTGCGGGGTGACGCCGGCGGCTGCCAGGTCCTCGAGCCAGGTGCCTTGCCGCTGATGCCACAGCGCCGACTCGTGGCGGATCTTGCCGTTGCCGACGCCGGTGTCGATCAGGATGGTCCGCTCCGGCATCCGCACGACCCAGGTCTGGATGCGCGAGCCCAGATCGCCGGTCGACTCGTCGAAGAAGTCGGGCTTGAGCCAGTCGTGGTGGCGGGCGATCGCCTCGGGGGTGGATTCCGGCAGCATGCTGCTGGTCGGATACGACGACCGGGGGATCTCGATCACCCGGGTGATGCTGACCTCGCCGAACGTGAACGTGCTCATCGCGCCGCCCTCACGCGGTCGACGATCTCGCCCGCCGGCGGGATCCGTCCCTCCGCCTTCTTGGAGAACACCACCCGGCCGTCGACCAGGACGTCGAGCACCCCGAGCCCCCCGGAGCGGACCCGCGGCGTCTCACCCAGTGCCGAGCCCAGCTCCTTCGCGAGGCGTCCTGCCTCGCGCCGCAGATCGAGTCAGATGAAGCAGCGCTTGATCTCGACGGCCATCAGCGCGGTAGCATCCGCGTCAGCGGCTCCAGGTTCTTCGGCGAGGGCTTCAGCGTGCCCACGCCGTGCTCGTGGACGAGCTGGACGATCATCTCGTTGAACGGGGTCTTCACCCCCACCCGCCGGCCCTGATCGACCACGTAGCCGTTGAGGTAATCGATCTCGGTGCGGCGGCCGCGCATCACGTCCTGCAGCATCGACGGCCGCCCGCCGGCGAGGCCCTTGGCGCCGGCAGCCATGTCGGTCAGCAGCTGGTCCGTCCCGCGGCCGGCGGCGGCGTCGACGAAGCGCTGGGTGTCGATGCCGTAGATCGGCTCGACCTCGAAGCCGCACCCGCGCCCGACGCTGATCGCCTCCGCGGCGACCTGGATCGCGATGCGCGCCGGCTCCGACACGCTGCGGACCTCCGCCGAGCCGAGGCCGCTGAGCCCGGCGATCGGGTTCGCCATGCAATTCACCGTGAGCTTCGACCAGCGCTCGCCGAAGAGATTGGTCGTCACCTTGGCGCCGGCCACGTCGTTCATCACGGCAGCCAGCTGCCGCGCGCGCTCGGTGTCCTTGCCGTCGAGCTCGCCGATCTTGAAGCCGATCGTCTGCGAGTCGGTGCGCATGGCGTGGCCGGCCTCGTAGAGCCCGGCGCCGATGGTGATCACACAGCCCAGCGTCCGGCCCCGTCCGGCCACGGCTGCCACCCGCTCGTCGTTGATCCCGTTCTGGAAGTCGACGACGACCCCGTCCGGCTTGGCCAGGTA
>Ga0075428_100008699_pt1 | contig 11263 bp, 16 predicted proteins | sample RhiMetdeltSRZDD2_FD_75291 | JGI IMG/M metagenome (GOLD analysis project Ga0075428, IMG submission 75291) | Populus rhizosphere microbial communities from Tennessee, USA - Rhizosphere MetaG P. deltoides SRZDD2 | ecosystem: Host-associated > Plants > Roots > Rhizosphere > Soil | place: USA... | reverse complement strand
CCTACCTGCGCATGATCCAGAACCAAATGCCTGGCATGCTGGACGCGCCTGTCATGCCGCAGCAACGGCCCTTTGCGGAAGGGCGTGGCCCGGGCGGCGGGTACGGTGCGGGGCAGGGTCAGCAAGAGAACCCCTTGCAAGGGTTTGGAGGCGTCGGCATAGGTTCCCAGATCAATCCGGCCGGCGGTCAGCAGGACCCCACCGATCCGGCCTATAGTCCCGAGCCGCAGGCCACGCCTGGCATATTCGGTCAGCTCAGGGATACGCTGTCGTACGGAGGCATACCCTTCAGCGATCGTCTGGGCAACACCGCGTCGATACTGTCCGCGTTCGCGGATCCGCACGGCAGGTCATTAGCGCCGGCAGTGGCGAACGCTGCCGAGCGCATGTCGCAGCTACGTGACCTGGCGGATAGGAAGGAGGCGTACTTCGCCGAGCAGGCCAGGGAGCAGAAGATGGCTAGAAGCCTGTACAACAATCTGAAGGACACCAACCCGCAGGCGGCCGAGGCGATCCTCAGCAATCCCGGCCTGATCAAGGACTATATGAAGGGTCAATTCGACCTGGAGAACACCAGGGTCAAGGAGAACTTGCGACAGAGTACTGAATTGGCGGTGGAGGGCGCCAGGCAGGAAGGCGCCATGGAGCTCGAGAAGTACAAGACCGAGAACGACCCGGAAGTCCTGGCTATGAAGCAGTGGCAAGAGGGTTGGAAGGATTTCATAGACGCTAACGACCTCGGTAACGCGTCTACCGTGGAGGTGTACCAGACCTATTATGATGATAAAGACATAACGCCTAATGAGGCCAAGCGCATAGCCAGCGCCAACCTGCAGGGCGGTCAGAAGGCCATGGATGACATGTACTCCAAGGTCATAGACGATCGTACCAAGACGCAAGAGGTCACGCTCGCCAAGGAGGCCGCATCACTGGCAGGCATTAACCTCAAGCCAGGCCAGTACATAGAGAATAAGGACGAGGTCGTGGCCAGCGGTGGCAAGGTGGCCCCGATAGTAAAGTGGGCGGAGGGCACCGAGGAGGCTATGGCCGCAGAGGCCAACAAGGCTTATGATTGGAAGGCTGACAGTGCTGATTACTTGGCCACACAACGGGCAATAGATGCCCTTACTTTACAAGAATCTGGTGAAGCCTTGACTGGTGGTGGTTGGACCGGTCTTACTGAAATACTTCCAGAGACAAATGCTTTGGAACTAGGTAGGGCTTTGCAGAGCGTCAATGCTGGACAGGCGTTCAAGAAGCTACAAGACATTAGGCGGGCCAATCCGAATGGTGCTGGCGTTGGTAACGTGACCGAGGGTGAGTACCCGATCATGACCGCTGCAGAAAACGAAAAGTTTGACATTCGCCAGGACCCAGCGACCCTAAAGAAAAGATTACAGCAGCACCAACGCATAGCTAGCGCCTATATGGACCTTGATCCCACTGTCGATCCAAAACTTGCAACAAGAAGCTTAATGCAATATTTAATAGATGGTTTAAGGGCTGATCCAACTCCTGAGAATCAAAGAGAATTCGATGAGCAATTTGGTTCAGGATACGCTGCATTGGTACTTAAAACTCATGGGGATATACCTAGATGACTGATCTATTTACCCCGGAAATAAAGGCCAGGCTTAATAATACCTCTGGTACCGAAGCTCAAAAAAGGGAAGATAAAGCACCTTTATTTACTGAGGATATAAAGAAACGATTACAAGGTACTGAACCGCCAACGAAAACAGATAAGATAGACTCCTTTAATTTTGAAACTAGTCCCCTCAGCTTCCAGGCCATAGACGATATGGTGCGCCTGTTCAGTACGGGTGCTACGTATGGATCTCTGAACGCTGTTGATCCGAACGAGGCCGAGCTGACGGACATGGCCAGGGAGCGTTGGCCCGTGGCCGGCACGTTGGCCGAGATAGGTGGCTCAGCGCTGTCGCCGATAACAAGGACCATAGGTGCCGGGGCCAAGGCCCTATCGCCGGTGGGCAAGGGCCTATGGAACTGGCTCGGCAGGGCGGCGGTCACTTCGGGCGAGGGCGCCACTGTAGGCGGGCTAAACGCCGCCTTGTCCGGCAGGCCGGAGGACATACTGCACGACGCAACCTTGGGAGCAGTGCTCCCGCACGGCGTTAGCCTGGCAGGCAAGGCGGTGTCGGCGCCGGTTAAGCAGGCAACCGCCTGGGTAGCCAATCGGAAGCCCCAGCACTACGCCACCGCCTACAACGTGGCTAAGTCTGGCACAGTCGAGGAGAACGAGGCCTTTAGGAGGGGCATGGCCAGGAAGCAGTACCTCCCAGCCATGAACAGGGACGAGCGGGCTGCCTATAGCGCCGGCAGGGCCTTGGCAAAGGTGTCCCCGTCCAGGGCCTCCGTGCAATCCGCCCTCAGCAGTCTCCCCACAGGCGGGTTCATCCACCCTTCCATGTTCGGTATTTCTGCCATGCTTCCCTTCGTGGGTTCGCCCAGGGCCGGTGGCGAGGTGGCCAAGTTCCTGGGCACCGTAAAGGGCGGACTGGACGTGGTAGACCCAAGGGCCGTGCTGCCCATACTCGCGTACGAGCAGCAGCAGAGGAAGAGGAAGGACAAAAGGAACCGTGGCCAAGAGTGAGGAGATAGGAGATGAACATGACCGGTAGCGCTTGGATAGACTTCCTGATAACGTTAGGAATAGTCTGCATCGTCATATACGTGGTGGTCAGGGTGATACAGAGCCTTGGCCTTCAGATACCGCAGCTGGTGTACATCATCGGCGGCGGTATCATAGGGATCATCCTCCTGATCTGGCTGGGGAAGATGCTGCCTGCCCTGTTGCCCTAGCGGAACCTGTTGGGCCACATGATCCTCAGGTGCTTCTGGCAATAGCTGCCCTCTGCCCTGGGCTGCGAGCAGAAGAGGAACACTCCGTCGCGATCGCCTATCGGGAAACGGCACCCGTTGCTGGGCACATACAGCAGCGGCAGGCCCTCCGGCGGTATCTTTACGATATCTTCTGTAACATACAGGCTTTTCAGGGCCAATTCCACCGACGTCTGCTTGGCCACGGATCTGTACTGCGCGGCCTTGACCCTGGCAGCCACGGCGCCGGCCTGCCTAAGCTTGTACTTCTGCAACTCCGTTAGGGTCTTGCCCTTCTTGACCCTGGTCTGCCAAAAGTTGGCGGGTCTCTTCGGAAACTCGTACCCGTACTTTCTGCCCGTGTTTATGCAGCTTACGACTTGATTCTTGGTTAACCCCAACTCATGACCTATTTCGGCCGTCGACTTATCCTGCGCATACATCTCTTCTATCATGCGCATCAACTCTTCGTCTCTTACACTTGCTCTCACTGTAACTCCTCGCTCACCTCTGTCATGACTGTCGCCTGCTTGAGCATGTACTGGTAGGCGTCCTCTATGGACTTGCCGTCGTGAAATAGGCGCTGCACCTCCTTAGACACGTTTTCCAGGTTATGCGTGAACAACCTAAAGAGCTCGTTGTTAATAAAGTTAGTGCCGTGCTCTTTAGACGCGTACGTTACTACATAAGATAGCAGGCGGAGCCTTTCCGCATACTCCTGCAACGCCGCGGCTATCTCCTTCACGCCGACACGATCGTTCTGAAAATCGAGCACTAACGGCCTAAATTTATACTCGAACACGTCAATTATATCGCTAACCTCTTTACTGAGTACGTCTATGCCGTACTCGCTCTTCAATCTCCTCTGGAGCTTTAAGAACTTCTCCCTCAGCTCAAGCGGAACCTCTATGATTCGTATTTGCATCTGACATCTCCAATGCTCTAATAAGGTTGGATAGAGCTAGGGTCAAATCGAGTAGCATGGACCGAAGCTCTTCGACGTCTTTTTCTAGTCGCTTTAATCTAAGTTCTATCGATCCATGCTGCATTGTCAGTAGCTATCTATCTCGTCCCTGATGCCAGGGAGCTCGTTTACTATGTCGTCCAACTTATCTACCACTTCAACAAGAGTCTCCAGGGCATCGCGCCTAGCCAACATCCTATTGCTGTCCTGATCCTCAGCCTCGTTTATCTCGGCCTCCTCCTGCTCCCTCAGCCCGTCTATTACCTTGTGAGCCTCGATCAACGAGGCCAACGCGGCCTCTATGGCCTTCGCGGCCTCCTTAAGCTTCTTCTTGTCCTCGGCGTTCATCTGCTGCCTCCTTGGCAATTGGGACACTTCCTATGGCGGACGTTGCAACTAAGCGTGGCGTACACGTACCCACACCTCAGACACTCGAGGATGTCCACCGTGGCCCTCGGGTGCTGTCTAGGTTTTTCCTTGGTTCTCAGGTACAGGCTTTGACTGTTCCTGTTCATCGATAAACTCTCTGAGTCCGTCAGCATAGTCATTTAGGGCCTCCCACTGCGTTTTACCCCAACCAACAACCCTTGGATCCTCTGCCTCCTCCTCGTCGTACACCATCCAATCGAATCCCCTGAAAGGGATCGGTGGAAAGACGTGGTACAATATCAGCATTCTTCTGCTCATGTATGGCCTTTCCTCAGTGGCACTATGCCGTCTATTAGGTCTGATATGCCCTTCTTGCTCACCACTATGTCCGCTATCTCCTCCTTCTCGAGCAGGGACTGGAGTATCCCCACCTCCACCGTCCCCGGCGCGTACAGGTCCAGGACCCTCGTCCGCTGGGTCTGGCCCAGCCTGTACGGCCTGCGCAGCGCCTGCAGCCGTCTCTCCAGGCTGAAGTCGTTGCTGTAGAAGACCGATGTAAGACCCTCTATCAGGGTCAACCCGTGCGCCGCCGACGCCTGGTTCAGCACTATGCCCTGCTGGTCGCCCCTCCTCCACCCTTCTATCAGCTGGTGCCTTTGCTCCGGCGTGTGCTTCACCGATATCCCGACCGCCCTCTTGCCCAGGTGCTTTAGGATGTCTATCGTGCTGTTTCGGTACACTGACCATATTATCACCTGATGGTTGACGTCGTCCATTATTCCCTTGAGCGTCTCTAACCTGTTGTTGGGTATCGAGACGTACTCCATCTCCCCGACCTTCATCTGGCCCACGGCCACCTGGTGCAGCTTCCTCAGGAGGGCCAGGGCGTTTACCGCCGTTATCTCGTGCTCCTCTATCCAGGCCATGGCCAGCTTGCGCAGGGTGGCGTAGTGGGTCTTCTGCTCCGCGGTCAGCTCGACAACTATCCTGCCGAACACCTGCTCCGGCATGTCCACGCACTCCTCCAGCTTCAGGAAGGAGGAGAACCTCTCGAGCCGCTTGTAAAGGTCGCCCAGGTCCCTGTAGCCCACTATCTCCGGGAAGGACCGGGCGCCGAACTTTTTCATCCGTATCTCGCAGTACCTCGTCTTCATGCTGAAGTACGACCTGAAGCCAAGTAGCCCCTCCTCCAGAAACTCGGTCTGCGTGAACACGTCCAGCGGACCTTCCGTCACCGGGGTGCCGGTCATTATCCTCTTGAACACGGCCTGCCTGCCCATCGCTATGGCGAACTTGGTTCTGTCTGCGTCGTAGCTCTTTATGGCCGTGCTCTCGTCGTATACCCACCCTGTCTTCCTATACTTCATCAGGGCATTGTAGACCGGGTAGAACTTGTCCGAGCCCACTGCGTCGTGATTGGCTACCACATACAGCAACTTCGACCTGTCCTTCAGCTTCTTGATCAGATCCGCCTTCATCGTCTTCGTGAAGGAGTTCTTCCAACCCCACGCCACATACGCGACCGAGCTATGCTTCGGGAGCTCTATGTTCACCCAGGTGCCTATGAGCGTCTTCGGGCACGTCACCAGCACGGCGTCGCACCTGCCGGCCTCGAACCAGCGCTCTGCGGTCCTTATGGCCATGAAGGTCTTGCCCGTCCCGGCCTCGCAGAACAGGGCCCAGAGCCTCTTGTCTATGGACCTGTCCAGTATCTCCTGCTGCTTGGCGTAGGCCTTGCTCACTTCGGGTCTAGCTCCTGTGCGCGGGCGAGGATGGCTTCCGCATCCGGGTTGCAGTGTCGGTTTTTAACTTCTATGCCGTCAAAATAGGCCAAGACGCCGCCCGGTAGCATCTCCGCCGCCTCTCGCATTCCCTGCGCGATCAGCATCGGCGCCACGGCTTCGAGGGCGGCGCGCGCTGGCTCAAGAAACGAGCGGCGACCCTCGTCTGTCATCTCTAACCAATCGCAAGGCATTTCATTATTGGAGAATGTCTTCGCTACCTTCTCCACCATTTCATCTGTTATGGTCATTGCGGGTCTAGCTCCTGTGCTAGGAGGTGTACGGCGGCGTGATCATCAACGTCGCGAACCCGGGTTGCTGCCATCCGTACGCCCCGTGCTAGCAGTGTCATGTTTTGACGAACCACTATCTTAAGCAGCTCGTAACACTCCGGGTTATTGTACAGTTCCCGCAAGACGTTGATGCGCTCCTCCACCATTTCATTTGTTAAAGTCATTCCGTATCCTCCAGGTACATGGCAAGCATGCCGTCCGTCGGGGACAGGTCCCTCCTGCCCTCCATGAATATAGCCCAAGCGTCAGCCGCGTACTGGCCACACGCCGGGAAGCGAAGGACGTCCTCCGCGTCAATCGGCGCGTGGCCGCGGCACATCACGTTGGCCAGCCTCCGCAAGCCCCTAGCGCGCACGTTGAATAGCCCCAGGGGCCTCAGCGTCGCCGCCAGCTCCGACTCCCGGCACCTGGCCATGCGCTCCTCCGTGGGCCACCTGGCCCTCAGCCGCGCGAAAACGTGCTTCGACTGAGCGTGCCATCCGGTCCTGTTCGCCAGGCTGCATGCCACCAGGAAACCAGAAGGGCTCGTCCACGAGGTCCTCCTGGAACAGCTTCGTCCTCTTCGTACGCTTCATCTCTTGCTCCAATGCTTGTTGTCGTTAGCAGCTTCCGGCCATGCAGATATGGAGTCGAATATCTTGCACAATATTCTAAACGTGTATCGTATGCTTTCAAATTTCATAACTATCACCTAAAAGTACCCGGGGCCCTTCGACCCCGGGCTCCCTGACCTAGAACGGGGCGTCTTCCGCGTTAACCGCGTTACCGCCAGACTCCTGCTCAGACTCGACTATCGCCCTACGCAGTACTCCCTTGGCGGCGATCAAAGCGTAAGCCTTTGCTGCGGCGTACACGTCGGCGGACACCATCCCCAACTGCTCTAGCCTCGGGGAAGACCATACGTAAGTGTCCTGCTGCTCCTTCACCGTGGTCATTTGCCACTTGTACAGGAACCTCGGGGCCTTCCTGTCCGTGCCTGGTATCATGGTCGTGCTGATCGCCGAGTTCATGCGCCTGGACACCTTCAGCGCGGTGCTCTTGAACGGCGCTATGCACTGGACCCAGGTCTTCACGTCGGGCAGGTTGACGAGCATGTAGTGGTAGGCGGTCTCTACGAGCTGGTGCCCGTTAGGCAGCATCAGCGTCTTCTTGCCGTCCACCTCCCTCCACACGCCCTTGCTCACCACCTCCGCGTCTGGGTCGTGTGAGGCGATTAGGCCGCCGCCCGCGCTCCTGGGCACCCACTCGGTGACCAGCCGCTCATAGTAGCACGGCACCACCACGAGACCCCTCTCCCTCCCGTCGTACACCTTCTCCATGTTCGACAGGTACAGCATGCCGGGCGTCGCGCCACTCACGTACTTTGAGTGGTCCGGGTTGCACTGCGGGCTATTTGTCTGAAGCACGTACAGGTACGGGACAGCTATGTCTTGGAGGCCAAGCTTGCCCCCGAGCTGCTCGTCTCTCGTCAATTCTTCCACGGACATCGGCACCTCGGCCAACGCCCCCGGCTGTTCTAATGTTATCTCATTCGGCACTTTAACCTCCTATTTAAGTGAGAGCTTCGTCTTACGCCCCACGTAAACGTTGAACAGTTCGCGCGGGAACTCTACGCCCTTGGTCACCATCTCCTTGATCCAGGCCTTAAGCGTGCTGTGGTGGACTTCTTCGCGGTTGTCCGCCCGCAACCCGAGCTGCTCGGCCATCATCACGATGGCCTTGAGCTGCGCCTGGTCGAACCCCTTCGGGTAGGGGATGGACACTTGCCCCTTGATCAGGTCACCGTAGTCGTTGTCCTCGAGCCACTCCAGCGCCTGGGGGGTCGTGATCTTGCCGGTGAAGTACGGGCTCACAGTCAACCTAACGCCGTTGCTGAGCCTGAACTCGTCTATGCCAATCTCGTCCATGAGGTCGGGTATGTCCATCTCGGACACCTTGGCCAGCTCCTGCTTCTTTGTGACCACTGCGGTCTCGAGCTCGGCTAGCTCTTGTTCCACCTTAAGCTGATAGCGGGCCAGCTCGCCCAGCCTCCTCATCTTCTCTTCTGGCGGCACCGATTTCAGTTCAGCGTCCGTCAACACCTTCCTAAGGTCCAGCGGATCGTCTTCGCCCATAAATTCCATGAACGTGGTCCTCCTAATGTGTTTTAACATGCCCAACTTTCCTCTCCAGCCTCTTCGCAGCGGCCTTGGCGGCCTCTGCCATCAGGTAGCATGCACAGACCGGGCACACCTCGTTATCCAGCATGTACTTGACCATGTCATTTACAGCTGCATCGGCGCCGGCCTTCATCTCTATGAAGTCAGCGGAAGAGATTTCGTCCAGATGTTTCATCATGTGCAATCAGACCTTTCTCGATTGTTAATAACATTATATCACGTTTTGTCAGTCTTGTAAACTGTCAATTACGCATACCTGCTATGCAAAAAAGGCATAGCTCAGGTTTTCTTTTTGAAAGCCTTCTCGACCACCCAGTCAAGATAACCCTTGGCCCCATGGACGTCGTGTACCGTCATGAGGATCGGTAGGTCGGATATGTCGATCCTTACCTTGCCACTGTTGGTGGGCCTGTGGTCGGCGGCCCTTATGGCAGCGAACTCGTATACGTCGAAGCTGCCGCGATTGTACACCGCGTAGGCTATCTGCCACCGGCGCAGGTGCTCGGCCAGGCGTATGTAGCTCGGGAGCTGGTATAGCGGCATGTAAATGCAGTTGCCCCTGCGCACCTTCATCTCGTTGAACCAGACTAGGCCCTTGTGCACCAGCACGGTGTCCGGCATCGACAGACCTATGTTCTCTATCCTCACCGAATATACGTCGTGGAAGTGCAGCCACTCGCGCCACACGCTACCTACCTCGTACTCGTCCAACGGCACGCCCTCCCCGTCTACGTCAGAGTATCTAACCTCTTGGAATAAATTCTCCTCTATATCCACATTAACCTCCCTAATCGTCCGATAATTCCTTTATGGCTTCGTCTATTAATCTCATTATATTATCGTATTGTTGTTCGGCACCTTCTGGCCATACACCATAATGCTTAAGATACAATATGGTTTGACTTGATCCAACTAAAGCATTGAATATTTTAGCTTTATCCATCCTAACCTCCCCAAGACTTCATGAGCTTGTACTTCATAAGGTGTGGGACTTCGAACTTAATGGCGTTCTCGGTTATCTCCTTGATCAGCTTGGCCTCGCGCTCAGAGGAGACTGACGCGCCTATCTCATCGTACAGCGTGACCAGCAGCGTTATCTTCTCCTTCCACAGCAGGACCAGGGCCTTCTTCATCTGCTCGGCAGCGGAGCCCTGTACCACCGAATTCATAGCCTTGTGCATATGAGCTCGGCGCACTGATCCATACGCCTTCATAGCAGCCTCTTTACCCTTAATCGGAAACTTGCCACGTTGAAAGGTCGGGGGTTCCCAAGAATCGAACCTGCGCCTTCTACCAAGCACAGTTTTGACATAGCCACGCTGGTTAGCAACCTCCGAGCAGTAGTTGAGCAGCTCCTTCATAAAGGGAAAGCCTTCGTCATATGATCGCAGGATACTGTCCGCCTGACTCATACTTAGCTTAAGACCGGCTGCTAGCTTTTTCCTGCCCATGCCATACGCTCTGCCTAGGTTAATGGTCTTGGCTTGGTCCCTATCTATTGGAGAGCTTCTGACCTTGTTAACCATATTCATTACTAGTGTGTGGTAGTCTAGCGCGGGGTTGTCTATATACATTTGCCTGGCTTCTGCAGCACCAGCAAGCCTAAGCAAATACGCGTAATGAACACTTATTCTCGGTTCTTGCTGACTAAGGTCTCCCTTAAACCAATCCGCTCCATCGAAGGGTAAGAATAAGGACCTTGTGAGATTTCCTCTAGGGATTTGGGCGAGGTTGGGGTTGCTGCAAGCAATCCTGCCAGAACGAGTACCAGCGACATCATCGCCAGACATAAAAGAAGAACCCCTCGTTTGGTACCATTGGGGGTGGACCTTACCCTTGTAAGAGCCCTCGAGAACCACGCTTTCAACAAAGTCCCTCCTTATCTTCTCTGCCTGCCTGTACTCGCCTATCATCACCGCCGGCGCGAACCCACTGTTCAGTAGGAACTCGTTGGTGACTGAGTCGTTGCCCTTCTCTGTTTGCGGGGGGTCCAGGCCCATCTCTCGCATCAGCTCTCCCAGCTGCAGCGGGCTGAAGGGGTTTAGCTTTGGGCTGAACTTCCTTATCTCAGTCAGCATCCGTTGACCCTCGTCGAACAGCCTTGCGTTCTCGGCCTCCGCCTTGGCCAGGTCGACTCTTATCCCAGTCACCCGCATGTCGAACAGCACGGGGGTGAGCTCGCATTCGAGCTCGAACACCTCCCGCAGCTCCTCCTGCTCGATCCTAGGCTTCTGGAGCTGGAATATGTCGTAGGTCAGCTTCGCGTCGTCCATGGCGTACTCGGCCACCTCGGAGGGGTCGAGCCTCCACAGCTTGCTCCAGTCGGCTTTGCCGTTGCGCAGCACCCAGCCCTTGCTTACTAGCTTCGACTCCACGACCTCCTTGGTCTTGGCCTTCAGGCCGTAATCCTTGGACAGCGACGCTAGCGAATAGGACCTCTTGTCCTCGTCTAGGAGGGACTCCACCACCTGGATGTCCACCGTCCAGGCCTTCACCGGTATGCCCAGCGACCACAGCACCTCCATGTCGTACTTCGCGTTGGCGAAGATCACGGTCTTGCGCGGATCGTCGAGCAAGGCCCACAGCCACCCCTTTAGCAAGGGCCAGCCCTCCACGTTCTGACCCTTGTGCCGGAGCGGGAAGTACGCGCAGAAACCCGTGTCCGTGTATACGGATATGCCCACGGCCTTGGCCTTCTCGTACACGAAGCCAGGCCCCAGCGACGTCAGCCCCGGGTCGAAGGTCTCCGTGTCCAGTGCGAATTCGTGCACGTTGGCCGGGTTGGGCAGCTCCATTACTGTTTCAATCTATATGTGAGCAGACGCACCCACGGCCACGTCCTGTGAAAGGACATGA
>Ga0075428_100008697_pt1 | contig 11263 bp, 9 predicted proteins | sample RhiMetdeltSRZDD2_FD_75291 | JGI IMG/M metagenome (GOLD analysis project Ga0075428, IMG submission 75291) | Populus rhizosphere microbial communities from Tennessee, USA - Rhizosphere MetaG P. deltoides SRZDD2 | ecosystem: Host-associated > Plants > Roots > Rhizosphere > Soil | place: USA... | reverse complement strand
CGCGAAGGAGCTGCCCGAGGGCGAGGGCTGGCGCTACGAGCCCAAGTTCGACGGCTTCCGGACGATCGTGTTCCGCGACGGCGACGACGTGCAGCTCCAGAGCCGCAACGGCAGGCCCATGAACCGCTACTTCCCGGACATCGTCGAGCAGGTGCTCGAGCTTCCGCACGAGCGCCTCGTGCTCGACGGCGAGATGATGGTCGTGGTCGACGGCGTCCAGGAGTTCGACCTGCTCTCGCAGCGCATCCACCCCGCGGCCTCCCGCGTCGAGCGGCTGCGGGAGGAGACGCCGGCATCGCTGGTGGCCTTCGACCTGCTGGCCGAGGCCGACGAGCTGCTGCTCTCGCTTCCCTACGACGAGCGCCGCGAGCGGCTCCGCGCAGTCGTGGCCGCTCCCGTGGAGCTCACGCCGATGACTCCGGACCGCGACGCCGCGGGCGAGTGGCTCACCGGCCTCTCGGAGGGCGTGGTGGCCAAGCAGGGCGACGCGCCCTATCGGCCCGGCGAGCGCACCGGCATGGTGAAGATCAAGCGGCTCCGCACGGCCGACGCCGTGGTGGCCGCATTCCGCTTCGGCAAGGAGGAGGGCACCGTCGGCTCCCTGATTCTCGGGATGTACGACGACGACGGCAAGCTCCACATCGTGGGCCACACCTCGGGCTTCCGCGCCAAGCAGAAGCGTGAGCTGCTCGGCCTGCTCGAGCCCTACCGCACCGGCGAGCGCGGCTCCGGCGAGCCGAGCCGCTGGAAGTCCGAGGAGGAACTGGTCTGGGAGGGACTCCGCCCCGAGCTCGTGGTGGAGATCGGCTTCGACCACATCACCGGCGACCGCATACGCCACGGCGCGAAGTTCGTGCGCTGGCGCGACGACAAGGATCCGAGCGAGTGCCATATCTCGCAGTTGCGTTCCTGACCCTGCTGCTCCTCCTCACCGCCGCTCCGGCCGCCGCTCAGGCCCAGCCGGAGGTCTACGCGTCGGGGATGCGCAACCCGTACCGCTGGTCGTTCGACCGCCAGACGGGCGACATCTACGTCGGCGACGTGGGCGGGACGAACGAGGAGGTCACCTACCTCCCGGCGGCCCAGGCCCGCGGCGCCAACCTCGGCTGGAACTGTTTCTCCGGCACGGCGGTCCAGGCCGGCTGCACCCCGTCGAACTACTTCCCCCCGGCCTACCAGTACCCCAGCGGTCCCGACGTGGTGATCGGCGGCTACCTGGTGCGAGACCCCGCGCTGCCGACGTTCGCAGGCCAGTACCTGTTCGGCCGCTTCGACACCGGGATCATCATGAAGCTGGGGCCCGGGGCCGCGCCGCCGGCCGTGGACACGGAGCTCAACATCGCCAACGTCGCCGGCTTCGGCGAGGACGGCGCCGGCCACCTTTTTGCGACATCGCTGGCGGGGCAGGTCTACCGGTTGGGCGAGAGCGCTGGGAAGCTCACCAAGGCGCCCATCGGCACCTTCACGCAGCCCGTGGCGGTGGCGGCCGCGCCGGGGGAGACGAATGAGCTCTTCATCGCCGAGAAGCCAGGCCGGGTGATCCGCTGGACGCCGTCCGGCACCAGCGTTGTGCTCGACATCCGCGACCTGGTCGCCGAGGCGGGCGAGCAGGGGCTGCTGTCGGTGGCGGTGGCGCCCAACTACACGAGCAGCGGTCGCATCTTCGTCTTCTACACGGACAACGGCGGCGACCTACAGGTCGACGAGCTGCGCGGCGGCGTCCGCACGCCGCTGTTGACGATCCAGCACGACCAGGCCACTAACCACAACGGCGGCCAGCTGCTGTTTGGGCCCGACAACGCGCTCTACCTGTCCACGGGCGACGGCGGGACGCAGGGCGATCCGGAGGGCGACGCGCAGAACCTGAGCTCGCTGCTCGGGAAGATCCTGCGGATCGACGTCGGCATCTCGCCTGCGGCCGGCGGCGGCGGCCCGGCCCCCGACACCACGGCTCCCGTCATGAGGGTGCGCGTCCCGAGCGCCCAGCGCGTGCTGCGCCTGCGCGGCGCGGTCGCGTATGCGCGATGCAGCGAGGCGTGCACGCTCGCGGCCGGCGGCACGCTGAGGATCGGCAGCCGCCGGCTGCTGCTGCGACGCGCGGTCGGCAGCGGGCAGCCCTCGCCGCGCACGCGTCTGAAGGTGCGCCTCAGGCGACGCGCGGTGCGACTGCTGCGGCGCGCGCTGGCGAACGGACGGCGGCCGCGCGTGCAGGTCCGGCTGCGGGCTCGGGACGCGGCCGGGAACCGCTCAGCGCTGGTCCGCCGCTCGCTTCGCGTGCGCCGCTAGGCGCTTCTCGAGGAAGCGCCGCTCGACCGGGTTGGTGGCCAGCTCGAGGGCGCGCGCGTAAGCCGTGGCGGCCTCCGCGTCACGCCCGAGGCGGCCCAGGAGCCCGGCGCGCGCCGAGTGCAGCAGGTGGTAGTCGTGGAGCTCGCCGCCGACCTCGAGCTCGTCGAGCAGTGGCAGGCCGCTTTCCGGTCCCTCGGCCATCGCCACGGCCACCGCGCGGTTCAGCTCCACGACGGCCGAGCGCTTCACGGCCGCCAGGCGCTCGTACAGACCGGCGATGCGCGCCCAGTCGGTGTCCTCCGCCCGTTTCGCCCGGGCGTGCTCGGCCGCGATCGCCGCCTGGAGACCGTACTCCCCGTGGTCGCCGGCCTGTGCCGCCAGCGCCAGGCCCTCCTCGAGCTCGTCGCGCCGCCAGAGCGAGCGGTCCTGATCCTCGAGCAGCACCATGTCGCCGTGCTCGTCCACGCGCGCGTCGCGGCGCGAGTGGCTCAGCAGCATCAGCGCGAGCAGGCCGCGCACCTCCGGTTCGTCAGGCATGAGGGTCCCTAGCACCCGCGCGAGCCGGACCGCCTCCTCGCACAGCTCACGGCGCACGAGCACGTCCGCGCTCGTGGCGAGGTAGCCCTCGTTGAAGATCAGGTAGAGGGAGGCGAGCACCGACCGCAGCCGCTCTGGCAGGTGGTCTTCGTCGGGCACCTCGTACCGGATGCCGGCCGCCCCGATCTTGCGCTTGGCCCGTACCAGCCGCTGCTGCATCGCGGTTTCGCCTGTGAGGAAGGCGCGCGCCACCTCACGCGTCGATAGCCCGCCGAGCGTCCGCAGCGTGAGCGCCACGCGTGCCTCGGCGGCGAGCGCCGGATGGCAGCACGTGAAGAAGAGCAGCAGACGGTCATCCGGGATCGAGCCCATGGCCTCTTCCGACTCCTCGCCGCCGCCCAGCGCCTCCAACTCGCGCAGCTTCTCCGCGTAGCGGCGCTCGCGCCGCAGGCGGTCGATCGCGCTGTTGCGCGCCGTCAGGACGATCCAGCCGCCGGGATTGGCCGGCACCCCGTCGCGCGGCCAGCGTTCGACGGCGGTGGCGAAGGCGTCCTGGACGGCCTCCTCCGCGCGGTCGAAGTCGCCGAGGATCCGGATCAGGGTCGCGACCGCCCGCCCCGACTCGCGCCGGAACAGGCGGTCGACGACCGCGCCGGGCGTCGCTAGCTCTGAGCGGCCGCCGATTGCTGCGCGCCCTCGGCGCCCGCGCCCTCGTAGTTCATGACGGGGCGCACCTCGACCGAGCCGCTGGAAGCGCCGGGAATCTTGGATGCCCATTCGATCGCCTCGTCGAGGCTGTTGCACTCGAGCAGGTAGAAGCCGCCGAGCTGCTCCTTCGTCTCGGCGAACGGGCCGTCGGTGAGCATGCGCTCGCCGTCACGGACGCGCACCGTGGTCGCCGACGAGGTCGGCTCGAGGCCCTCGCCCGCCAGGATCACACCGGCCTGGCCGGCCTCCTCGCCGAACGCTCCGTACGCCTCCATCACCTGGCTGATCTGCTCCGGGGTGGCGCTGCTCCACTGGCTCTCGTCGCCGTAGATCGTGCAGAGGTACTTCATGGAGAACTCCTCTCGTAGCGCGACGCCCAATCGTCGCGTTCACCCTAACCACGAACGGGAGCGCTCGAGATCGACATCGTCAACATATGCGCGGTGGCCGAGCTCGAGGTAATCGCCGGGGACGTCACGACGCTCGACGTCGACGCCATCGCCAACGCCGCCAACACCCAGCTGATACACGGCGGCGGCGTGGCCGGAGCCATCTCACGGGCGGGCGGCCCGGACGTGCAGCGCGAGTCGGACGAGCGCGCGCCCATCGGGCTGGGTGAGGCGGTGGAGACCACGGCTGGCGCCATGCCCGCCCGCTGGGTGATTCACGCGGCGACCATGGAGCTCGGCGGGCCCACGTCCGCCGACATCATCGAGCGCGCCACGCGCTCGACGCTCGCCAAGGCCGAGGAGCTGGGCGCGCGCTCGCTCGCGCTCGTGGCGTTCGGGACCGGGGTCGGTGGCTTCCCGCTGGAGGAGGCGGCGCGGATCATGGTGGGCGCGGCGCGCGAGCACTCGGGCGAGCTCGAGCGGATCATCTTCGCCGTGCACGGCGAGGACGCGAAGCGCGCCTTCCGCGAGGCGCTTTGAGCGCGCGCGGGCGCGACGGGCCGCTCCCCGCGCTGGTGGCGCCGGACTCGTTCAAGGGCACCTTCTCGGCGCGCGAGGTGGCGGCGGCGATCGCCGACGGGCTGCGCTCCGCGGAGCGCGAGGCCCGCGAGCTCCCGGTGGCCGACGGCGGCGAGGGCACGATGGAGGTGCTCGTGAGCGCCCTCGGCGGCGAGGTCCGCACCGTCACCGCCTCGGACCCGCTGGGCCGGCCGATCGAGGCCGGCTTCGCGCTGCTGCCCGACGGCTCGGCCGTCGTGGAGACGGCGCAGGCGAGCGGGCTCGGCCTGGTCGACGAGGCGGAGCGCGATGCCTGGGCGGCCACGACCCGCGGCACCGGCGAGCTGATCGTCGCGGCCGTTGAGGCCGGCGCCGAGAAGGTGATCGTGACCGTGGGCGGCTCGGCGACCACGGACGGCGGGGCCGGTTCAATCGAGGCATTGAAGGAGGCCGACGCGCCGCTGCCGGCGATGGACGTCCTATGCGACGTCCGAGTGCCATTCGAGGACGCCCCGCGCATCTTCGCGCCCCAGAAGGGCGCCGATCCGGCGATGGTCAACCGCCTAGAGCGCCGCCTCGACGAGCTGGCCGAGCGCCTGCCACGCGACCCGCGCGGCGAGCCGATGACCGGCGCGGCCGGCGGCCTCTCCGGCGGCCTCTGGGCGGCCTTCGGCGCCAGGCTCGTGCCGGGCGCTCCCTACGTGCTCGACGCGATCGGCTTCGACGACCTGATGCGCGGCTCGGCCTTCGTGGTCACCGGCGAGGGCAGCCTGGACGAGCAGACGCTCCAGGGCAAGATCGTCGGCGAGGTGGCCACGCGCTGCCGCCAGGCCGGCGTCACCTGCCACGCCATCGTGGGCCGCGACCAACTCGACCCCTTCGGCGAGCGCATCATCGACCTCGCCTCCGTAACGGAAGCGTCGACGCTCGCCCAAATCGAGGCCGCCGGCCGGGCGCTGGTCTGAGCCACGGACGCCGCTACGCCGGCGCGGGTGCGCCGCTGCGGCGCGTCACCGATGCGGAGTACGCCCGCGGGCGGAAGCGGAGGATCTCGTCGTCGCTCAGGTCGATGCCGTCCGTGACGCGCGTGGGGTCGAAGACGAGGATGTCGCCGTCGCGCTCGCGCTCGGTGTCAAGCCCGGTCAGCTCGAGCCGGCCGAGCTCGACCCTCTCGCGCTCCTCCGGCCAGGCGACGGTGGGGTCGTTCACGGCGTCGCCCGCCTCGGCGATCACCGCGACCATCCGGAACGCCGTGGAGTCGCGGGCGGCGACCTCCTCCTGGAGGTAGTCGCGCCCGCGGGCCCTGGCGTCCTCCTCCGAGAGCGTGCTCTCGCCCGCCTCCGGCTCGAACCGGTAGCGGACGTAGCGCTCGGTTCCGTCGGGCGCGGTCCAGCGGAACGAATGGATCGAGTTGTAGGCCACGGTTGCGTAGCTCTCGGGCGGGTCGGCCGTCACGGCCGCCTGGATCGCCGGCCCCGCCTCGGGATGCGCCTCGAGCCAGGCGCCGATCTTCGCGAAGTCCGGCTTCCCGGTCTCCGGGTCCGGCTTGCGAGCGCGCGTGAAGTCGAGGAAGTCCTCGGGCGTGCGCGCGAAGAAGCACGGCAGGCTGAGCGCCACGACGTCGGTGCGCGAACCGTCGGGCAGGTAGAACTTCACCGCGAGGCCACGGCCCTCCTTTGCGTAGTCAGGGATGCCCGGGTCACCACCGCCGTTGGATACGCGTGCGGTCACGCGCACCGGCTCGTCCTGCATGTGGGCGGCCGTGGTCAGCCCGGAGGCGGCCGGTGTGAACGTGCCGGTGAGCAGCGTGCCCTTGGCATGCGCGGCGCGGTGCCCCTCGTGCCTCCCCGAGATGTCGTTGATCGCGTCGACAGCCTGTTCGGCGAGCTCGTCCATGTGCAGACACTAACCCGCCCCGCGAAAGCCACGGGCGCCCACTTGGGGCGCCCGTGCTGCCTCACCCGTGCGGCGGCCTTCCGGCCGCCGCGTACTGGGACTAGCGCATCCCTGGCACGGGGCGGAAGCCCTCGTACTCGGGAGTGTGCTCCCAGGCTTCGTCGGTCTCGCGGAGGACCATCCGGCCGATCGACCCGAGGCCCACGACGAGGAACGCCGCGGCCACGATCGTCAGCCAGTTCATTGCGGTCGCGATCCCGAAGCCGAACAGAATCGCCCCGGCGCCCACGCATACCGCCATCCACGACTGCACGGCGCGGGCCCTGTACAGCCCAACGGACAGCAGGGCCATGCCGATCGAGAATCCGAACGACACGAAGGCGAACGGGATGAGGATCCCGGCGCTCTCGTTCAGCCCCTGGAGCAGCGTCACCGCCGCGGCTTGGTCACCCTCGCTGACCAGCTCCCACATCACGAGCTCCATCGCGACGAGCCCAACGAACGCGAGCAACCCGATCAGCGCCAGGCCGCCGCCCACGTGCCCGAGCGACACCTGACGCTCACGCAGCATGTGCATCAGCCCGAGCAGCGCCGGAACCGTCAGCACGATGGCCACCAGCGCGATCAGGTGAGCCGCGTACCACACGTCGAGGTTCTCGGCGATCGTGGCCACCTGAGTCGCCTCGTCCATGTCGCTCGCGGGGTGGATCACCGTCGCGACGAGCAGGAAAACAGGCGCCACGACCATGCACGCTCCCGCAAGCATCTTGCGGAAATGATGTGCATCGGAGAGGTGCATCTACAGCCTCCTGAATCCGGTGGGATCCGAAGCGATCCCGACTGTCCGGAATACCCTTGATTGTAACGTTGGTTACGAGCTGGTGGCGGGCTTGCAGGGCGCGAAAGAAGCATTGACGGCGGCCGAACCGAAAGCTCAACACGAAAGCGACCATATGTGTCGCCAATGTGTTGAGCTTCGGGCTCGGGCACCCTTCAATGCTGCTGTTCCGGGCTCAGCGGGCCTCGGCCAGCGCTCGGATCACGGCTTCGTAGAAGCCCTCGCTCATTGCAGCTTCCGTGCGCTCGACATTGCCGAACGCGGTCGTGTCCCCGACGACGGCGTTCGCGACCAGGAAGAGGCGCCCGACGACCTCGGCCACCTCCAGGTCCTCGCGCGAGTCGCCCACGGCGATGCACTCCTCGCGTGCGTAGCCGCGTGCGCGCATGTGCGCCGCCACGGCCCGGGCCTTGGAGACTTCGGCCGGGATCAGGTGAAAGGTGTGCGTGTCCGGCGCGATCTCGCCGTTGTCCACCAGGCGCAGGCCGACGTGCCCCTCGGCCGCCAGCAGGGCGTTCGCCTCGTCGGCGTCGACCAAGCCTCGGAACAGGTGCGAGACCTCGCGGTCCAGGTGGAAGGGCGCGTGCGACTCGAGGCGGCCGGCGTAGTGGCGGAGCAGCAGGTCAGGCGCACCGCTCGCCGCGATCTGGGCGTGCACCGTCTCGCCCTCGCGGGGCTGGAGTTCGTCGGTGAGGAACGTCGTCTCGCCGTCGATCACGAGGCCCGAGCCGACCTCGAAGATGTACGAGCTCTGGCCGAGCAGGCGAGCGTCCTCCATCACCTGCGCGCGCCGCCGCCCCGACTTGATCACCACCTCGGCCCCGGCGCGGTGGCACGCCTCGAGCGCGCGCGCCGCCAGCAGCGTGAAGTCTCCGTTCGCGGTGCGGAAGAGCGACGCCCCGCTACCGAGGAGCGTCCCGTCGAGATCCGTGTAAACGCACCTGATGCCCACTACGCGTGCGCGCTGAGCGTTGCATATGGCGGGCGCTCGACGGGGGGCTCGTGGCCGCCCTGGAGAAGACGGCCCTCGGCGGCCAGGCGCTCAAGAACCGCACCGAGCACCTCGCGCGCCATCGGGGCGAGGTCAGACAGCGGCTGGTGGCGGTTGCGCCGCAGTTCGAGGTCCACCTGGGCCATGCCGTCGGTGCCGCCGAGCGCGTCGCGCGCGTGGAGGAGCATCGCGGTCTCGACGGCGTACCCGGTGGCGAACGGCAGCCGCTCGAACAGCTCGCGCGGAGCGGCCACCTCGCCGGCCAGCGGCTGGATGAAGCCCGCCAGGTCGGGGAAGAAAGCGGACAGGAGCGGCTTTGCGGTGAGCTCGGTCACGCGGCCGCCGTCGCTCGGGTACTCGCGGCCGTCGGGCGCGGTGAACGGGCGCCTGAAGTGTCCCTTCACGAAGCGCACGTCCCGCTCGCAGACGAGCGGCCCCAGCAGCCCGGTGGCGAAGTGGGGCGAGAAGTCGGGCGTGTCGGAGTCGAGGTAGACCACCAGCTCGCCGCGCGCGACCGCGAGCGCCCGCCACATGGCGTCGCCCTTGCCGAGTACGTGCCCGAAGTCCGGCAGGAGCTCCGACTCCTGGTGAACCTCGGCCCCTCTGGCTGCCGCGATCTCCGCGGTGCCATCGCCGGAGGCGGCATCAACGACCAGGATTTGGTCGATCAGCGGCGCGAGCCCCCGCAGCCGCTCCACGATCGGGCCGATCGTGTCGGCCACCTCGCGCGTCGGAAGCACGACCGTAACGGTCTCCCGCTTCCCTTCGAGCAGCCGCTCCAGCGCGTACTGCGAGTGGTGGAAGGACCGGATCAAGTCCCGCGTACTATCGCAGTCCGTGAGCCGCGCTCAGACCACCTACCCCTGGGAAGCCGTGCTCGAGCCCGGGCGCGACGAGGAGCTCGTGGCCAGCTCCCGCGAGCGCGAGCAGGCGGGCCTTGCGGAGCCGATCCCGGACGACCTGCACCCCGCGCTGCTCGAGGGGCTTGCGGCCGCCGGCATCGAGTCGCTCTGGGCGCACCAGGCCGACGCGCTGGAGGCCGCCCGGCACGGCCACGCGATCGTCACGACGGGCACGGCCAGCGGCAAGTCGCTCGCCTTCAACCTGCCGGTGCTCGACACGCTGGCGAGCGACGTGGGCGCGCGCGCCTTCTACCTCTACCCGACGAAGGCGCTCGCGCAGGACCAGGCACGCGGGCTCGCGCGGGTGGGCGGCAAGTACCTGCGACACGCGATCTACGACGGCGACACCCCGCGCGAGGAGCGCCGCGCGATCCGGCAGCGCTCGAACCTGATCCTCACCAACCCGGACATGCTGCACGTGGGCGTGCTGCCCAACCACCGCTCGTGGGGCGACGTGCTCGCGAACCTCGCCTGGGTGGTGGTGGACGAGGCCCACGTGTACCGCGGCGTGTTTGGCTCGCACGTGGCAAACGTGCTGCGCCGGCTGCGGCGCCTCGCCCGCGCGTATGGCAGCGAGCCGCGCTTTCTGCTCACCAGCGCCACGATCGCCAATCCGAGCGAGTTGGCCGAGCGGCTCACCGGCGTCGAGGTCGAGCTCGTGGACCGCGACGGCGCCCCGCGGGCCGAGCGCCAGATCGCCATGTGGAATCCGCCGCTCGTGGACGAGCGGCTCGGCCGGCGCGCGTCCGCGCTGTCGGAGGCGTCGAACCTGCTCGCCGGGCTGGTCGAGCGCGAGATCCGGACGATCTGCTTCCTGAAGTCGCGCCGCGGCGTGGAGCTGATCCAGCGCTTCACGCGCCAGCGTCTCGAGGACGCGGGACGGCCCGATCTGGCGGAGCGCATCGCTCCCTACCGCGCGGGCTACACCCCGGCCCAGCGGCGCGAGATCGAGCAGCGGCTGTCGGAGGGCGACCTCCTCGCCGTGGTGGCCACCGACGCTCTCGAGCTCGGCATCGACATCGGCGACCTCGACGCCGCCCTCTGCGTGACCTTCCCCGGCACCGTCGCGAGCCTGCGCCAGATGTGGGGCCGAGCGGGGCGCCGCAACACCGGGCTGGCGATGTACGTGGCCGGCGAGGACGCGCTCGACCAATTCTTCTGCCGCCACCCGACCGAGTTCCTGGAGCGGCCGGTGGAGCAGGCGATCCTCGACCACGAGTCCGAGCAGATCCACGAGGCGCACCTCGCCGCGGCGGCCTACGAGCTGCCGCTCACGCCGGAGGATGGCGAGGTGTTCGGCCCGCGCTGGGAGGACCACGCGCGGCGCCTCGTGCAACAGGGAGCGCTGCGCGAGCGCGGCGGGCGCTACCTGCCGCGCGGCCCCGGCTACCCGGCGGCGCGGATCGCGCTGCGCTCGGCATCGCCGGACTCCGTGTCGATCGTGGAGGCCGAGGGCGGCGAGGTGATCGGCAACGTCGAGACCGCGCGGGCTCACTCCGCGGTGCACCCGGGCGCCGTATACCTGCACATGGGCGCGGCGTTCGAGGTGGAGGAGCTCGACCTCGATCAGCGGCGCGCGATCGTGCGGCCCTTCAACGGCGACTGGTACACCCAGCCGAAGAAGGAGTCGGAGACCTGGATCGAGCAGGTGCGCGACCAGCGCGAGAGCTGCGGCGTTGCGCTCTCGTTCGGGATCGTGTCGGTGACCGAGCAGGTGGTGGCCTACCAGAAGAAGCAGGTGACGGACCACTCCGTGCTGGACCTGCTGGCGCTCGACATGCCGGAGCAGGAGTTCGTGACCCAGGCGCTCTGGTACGAGCTGCCCGACTCGCTGGTGCGCGACGAGTTCCCGCTCGAGGTCCTCCAGGGCTCCCTGCACGCGGCCGAGCACGGCCAGATCGCAGTGCTGCCGCTGATCGCGATGTGCGACCGCTGGGACATCGGCGGCCTCTCGACCGCCTACCACCACCAGACCGGCCGGCCCACGATCTTCATCTACGACGGCCACCCCGGCGGAGTGGGCATCACGCGCGCCGGCTTCGAGCGCTTCGAGGCGCTCGTCGGCGACGCACTCAGGCTGATCTCGGAGTGCCGGTGCGAGAGCGGCTGCCCCTCATGCGTGCAGTCGCCGAAGTGCGGCAACCTCAACGAACCGCTG